>Ga0209298_10001060_pt1 | contig 18281 bp, 11 predicted proteins | sample S_140806_EF_Meta_FD_187325 | JGI IMG/M metagenome (GOLD analysis project Ga0209298, IMG submission 187325) | Freshwater microbial communities from Lake Simoncouche, Canada to study carbon cycling - S_140806_EF_MetaG (SPAdes) (version 2) | ecosystem: Environmental > Aquatic > Freshwater > Lake ...
TGATCCCAATTTAATATCATCGATTTTGTCGGTATCATATTGATAGCCAAGGTGTGAAAGTACAAAAACCATATCACATTGGTCGATATTATGGAGTTCATCGACAGTTTTTTGCACGGCAATTACGGGATCGTTATAAGTTAAACCCGGTATCAATCGTTCTGTAATTAGATTGTCGGGATTTATCCCTACCCCAGTAATTCCGATGCGCTTATTGTTAATCTCAACAACGATTTTTTGTTTTACAAAGGGGAATAGGGCGGTGCCTTTGAGTGAGTAATTGCAATTCACCATTGGAATTTTGGGGTGGAGCGCTAACATATTCGCAAGGTGATCGATTCCGTTGTCGAAATCATGGTTGCCCATTGTTGTTGCATGATACCCCATTTTTGTCATCCAGGAATATTCAACCGATCCACCGAAATAATTAAAATAGGGAGTTCCTTGAAACACATCGCCTGAATCCAGAAGTAGGGTGTTGGGGTTGGCTTCTCGTTGTTTTTGTATCAACGTGGTCAGTTGTTGTATTCCACCTTTCCCGGCTTGGGGGTGGTTGGCGGGGAATGCTTCGATGCGTGAATGGAAATCGTTTGTGTGCAGCAGATTAAGTAGGAAGGATTCGTTGTTTTTTGGCGGAGGATTTAGGGTTTCTAGCCAGTTGGTCATTCCGTTTAATGGGCTTTTGGCGGCGGCCGCGGCAGCGGCCGCTAGTAGCAAAAATTTCTTCCGTCCCACCTGTTCCAACTTTCCCGGAAACAAGGGTTTATCCTCTGTATTAATACTCATTTTGAATCCTCCGCTTTAGTTGGGTAAATCCGTAGTTTTTTTCTGGGTTCTACCCATTGAAACGCATCAAACTCACTCTTCAAACCGTTGGCAATCGCATCTCTCAATTGAATCCCTGTATAAATCGTCTGCTTTGCTCCTTTTAACATCGTAAATCCATCGCCACCCATCGACATATAAGAACTTGTGGCAACCAAATAATCCCTTCGGCTATCAAAAGGTAGCTGACTCCCATTCATCAGGATTTGATTATTAACCTGATTCATCCCATCTGAGGATTGACCGTTGGATGATACTCCTGAACCTGGTTTTTGTTCCTGCGACCCATTCAGAAAAATCAGATCGGCAGGCGTTGAAATAATCTTACTGTTGATTTTTGCTTTCACAACTCGATTTTTTGCAGGTTTGTCGACCTTTTCGAATTCTAACAATAAACCCGAAACCGGCGTCCCCGTTAACTGGGCGATATATCTCAATAAACTGTCGGTAGCCCCGCCGCTCAATTGCAAAATCACCAACTCATTGTCGAATGGCATCACCTCAAAAACATTTCTCATCGTAACCGCCCCCGGAAACAAGCCAGCGCGCAATCCACCGTTGTTTGCTACCGCGAAATGACAAGGAATGCCGATGTTTTTCATGCTATATTGTGTGGCAGTGAGGAGCATGTAATCAGCGACCAAACGACCTAAATTTCCTGTGTAAAATGTATTGTAAAATGGGGAATCAATCTTCGCCAACGTGGTTGATAGAGTATGATTCAACGAATCTGAATAAGGCTTAACGAAATTGAAGATCTCCGTATTTTCCGCAATGCTGGAATCTACGGAAATATTGGGTGTGGGTATGTATGAGATTGTCGCTCGTTGCGACGGTGATTCGTTAACAGATTGCCTTGCGCCCTGTTGGAAATGTTTGCTGCTGCCACATCCTGTTGAATACGCGGATGTCCAAACGAAAATCAATATCGAAACATATCGAAAAACGTGTTTTTGGGCGATGCGATTTGATATATTCATGGAAAACGCAAAATTGCACGAAAATTGGTGTTTTTTTACATTAAATTACTGATAATTAGCGCCTCAAAACGACCAACTTGTCGATTTTTTTGGCATTTTTGCAACATGATAAAAAAGATTGTCATTTTTTGCATTACTACAATGCTTACAGGCCTCGTTTCGGCCCAATGTAATGAGTTATTCATTTCCGAATATGTGGAAGGTTCTAGGAACAATAAAGCCCTAGAAATCTACAATCCCACCGATAAACCCGTTGATCTTTCGCAATATCGCGTTACCCGTTGGCAGAATGGCTCTGCCGCATGGACAGCCCAAATGTCGGACGCCCTTTCTGGTACTCTGCAACCCAAAGATGTGGCTGTGGTAGTTTTGGACCGTCGCGACACAACAAAAATCGGTCAAGACACTCCCGTAGTACTTTCATTGCGGTTGAAAGCCGACCTTTTCTTAAGTAAAGATTACAACACCAGCTTTAGTATGAGTTTCAATGGCGACGATGCCATGAGTTTGGATAAGTTGAATACCACCACCAGCAAATATGTCCCTGTAGATATTTTTGGAAAAATTGGCGAACGTCCAAGCCCGGCCTGGAGTGATAAGGCGCCTTATACTGGCACGGGCACTTGGTATTCGATGGATAAAACGTTGATTCGTAAAGACAGTGTTATGACGGGTGTTGCGAAAAATCCATTAGAATTTAATCCAACCAAAGAATGGGAATTAAATCCCCGTGATCAGTTTGATTCTTTGGGTTATCATAAGTGTTTGTGTGAAAAAACTGCTTCTACCAAAGTAATTCAAAAACATAAAGTTGTGTTGTTCCCGAATCCCACCCAAAATGCGAACAACGGCATCGTTACGGCCATTACGGATATTGTACCGGTTGCTTTGATTTGTAAAAACATGCAGGGTGCGGATGTTGCCCTTCCTTATTCGATCAACTCATCTTCAATGATGGTTCAAACCCAAATTGCAACCGCAGAATTGGCGGCAGGGGTTTATACGTTGGAATTCATTTCTGCAAGCGGAGAACGTGTTTCAACTAGATTGATCAAATAATGCGGATCAAATTCTTACTGCTTTTTGTTGTCTTGGCGATGGGTTCCCTAAAGGCCCAAGTCACCGTAAAAGGTCGTGCCGTGGATGCAATTAGCGGAGAATTTTTAGAAAATGTACTCATCTCTACGCGAAATCAATCGGCTCAAACAGCCAAAGATGGGACGTTTAGTTTGGTTCTTCCAATGGGAGAATATCTCTTGGTTGCTAAGTTAGACGGGTACGATAACGACTCAATTTTTATTCAGGCCGATCGCAACCTGATCACCGACATCAATTTCAAGTTGGAGAATATGAGTGCCAGTATGCAGGCAGTTCAGATTACCACTTCCATTGCCAAGAATCGAAAAACGCCTGTAGCCTATTCTAATGTAACGGGAAAGGACATCGCGGAGCGTTTGGGAAGTCAGGATTTACCCTTGTTATTAAACCAGATGCCTGGTGTTTACGCTACCTCTCAAGGGGGTGGATCGGGAGACGCCAGAATTAGTATCCGTGGTTTCAGTCAGCGCAATATCGCAGTAATGGTGGACGGTATCCCCGTGAACGACATGGAAAACGGTCAGGTGTATTGGAGTAATTGGTTTGGTTTGGGAAGTGTTACAGCGTTAACCCAGGTGCAACGTGGTTTGGGCTCGAGCAGAATTGCCAATCCAGCGGTGGGTGGAACAATGAATATCATCACCAAAGGACTTTCACAACAAGCAAAATTGGAGGCCAGCGTAGAATTCGGGGATTCAAAATATGAGCAGTTCGGCGTGAATTATAGCAGCGGTAGATTGAAGGGTGATTGGGGCGTGATGATGAGTTTAACCAAACGTCAGAGTGCGGGTTACGTGGATTATCTGTTTGATGACATGTATTCCTATTTTGGCAAGGTTGAAAAGCAATGGAAAACCAAATCACATGGTTCGCATACAATTAGTATTGCAGTGATGGGCGCTCCACAAAGTCATGGTCAGCGTAGCTACAGAGCTCGTTTGAGTATGTACGATAAGGCGTTGGCAGAGAAATTGGGCGTGGATACTGTTTTGCCAAGAATGGCTTACAATCAAGGTAGAAAATATAATCAGCATTGGGGGAATCTCAATCAGGCCAAGGTGAGCGACGACAAAACAGATACGATTTGGGGCAGATCTCAAGTGGTAAATGAAAGAGTCAATATGTTTCACAAGCCCCAGATGTACGTAAAGCACGACTGGGCCCTATCGAAGAAAACCTTGATCACATCTACCGTTTACGCATCATACGGAAGAGGCGGTGGAGTGAGTTCTAATAGCAGCTTGAAGATTCCTCAGATTCCTCAGAATTATGGTCAGTTCGATTTTCAGAGCACCTATTTCTTGAATACATCGGGTAGCGATTTTACGACGCCGATTGATCCTAAATATTCACTGACAGAGAACAAATCGACAGGTATTTTGCAAAGGGCAGTAAACAATCACAATTGGTATGGTTTGTTGAGTACGGCACAGCACAAGATCAACAATTTTTGGTCGTTTACAGGCGGAATCGATTTGAGAACTTACCATGGAAGACATTACCGTGAGGGCTATGATTTATTGGGCGGGGACTATTTTATCCCTTCTCAGGCAGAGAAAAATCCCAATTACGATGCAAAGCACATGTATAGGTCGGGCGATATTTTTGGTTACAACAATGATGGTTTGGTTCGATGGGCGGGTGCCTTTGGTGAGATGGAATATAGCAAGAATCGGACGACGTGGTTTTTGAATACGAGCGCATCAAATACTTGGCTAAAACGCATCGACTATTTCAAGTTGGATCAGAACAAAAACTACGGTCAGCCCACAGATTGGGTACAGCGCAAGGGGGTTACTTTGAAGACCGGTTTGAACCACAACATCTCAAGGAAATTCAATCTTTTTGGGAATGTGGGTTATTTGAATCGTCCAACGCGGTTTAGCAATGTATTCGACAATCGAAATGTGCAGGTGAAAGACATTCGCAACGAAAAAGTATATGCGTTGGAAGGCGGATCGGGATATAAGTCGAAGCGATTGGCATTGAACTTTAACGCGTATTATACTTTGTGGAAGAACAAGCCAGTAGATTTCCTTTCTACTTTTAAAGATTTAGACGGCAATAATTACAGCTTCAATATCAATGGTTTGGGGGCTCGACATATGGGTGCGGAGCTTCAGGCATCGTTCAAAGCGGGCGATGGAATTACCTTGGAGGGCAGTTGGTCGTTGGGCGATTGGATTTGGAATTCGGGCAGTGAAGTAATTGTGAGAAACGATCTTGGCGATTCTATTGCGAAGGTAGATTTTGATGCTACCGGTGTGCATGTGGGTGATGCCGCGCAACGTCAGCAAGCCTATTTATTGCGCTGGGAGCCAACCTATCTAAAAGGAGCTTATTTTACACTTCAATACATTCATTTCGCCAAGCACTATGCCGATTTTGACCCAACGTCGCTTACCGGAAAATACAAAGGACAGGAATCGTTTTTGTTGCCAAAGTATTGGTATATGAATGTGACGGGGGGATATAAGTTGGATTTGAAAAATGGCATTAAAATGCAGTTTTACGGAACGGTAAATAACATCACAAATAATCTTTACATCACAGACGGTCAGCATCGTAATGTGGACGACAATCCGATCAATACTTTTAATCCAAAGAATTTGGAAGTCTACGTTTCTTCGGGATTGAGATTTACCACAGGAGTTCGAATTAGCTTTTAACAAAAAAATGAAAAACAAGAATATATTTGGTTTGATGCTTGCCATGGTTGCAGGTATTTCCTCATTGGTCGCGCAGGCCACATTACCTGCATTTTGGAATTGCAATGATCCGGCTTCAGCACCATCGGGTTGGACGCTAAACCAAGGGACTTCGGGTACTTTTGTTTACACTTCGGCAACGTTGGTGAAAAGCACGCCTGCGTCAATCCGTTTGGATGTAACCGGTGAATGGATGAAGGTGAATTATACAGGTTCTGCCGATACAGTTTGGTATTACATTTCAGGCACGGGCGCTTCAGGCGTTACCGTTTGGAAGGGCACTTGCAATGTTGAAGAGAGCACCGATGGAACTACTTGGAAATCTGTACGTCAGTACGTGGATGGCGATATGCCCATGGGAATCACCCAGCATTTTACGCAGGTGAGCAGCGGTGCAAAATATGTTCGGTTTGTCTTTACAACGAAAGTTTCTGGATACAATTTGGCGATCGACGATGTAAATGTGCGTCCAGGAAAAGGCGGTGCAAAACCAGAGTTACAGGTGTTGTACAGTGGTAAAATCCAGTTGAATAAAGCTGAAATTCGTCCGGGTACAACCACTCCATTTGCGGTGGTGGTTAAAAACAATAGTACCGCTAGAGATCTAAACGTTTCTAAAATTCAATTTTCGGGTAGCAATGCGGCAAGTTTTAGCACCAAGCAAACAACTCCTTTCACAGTGAAAGCGGGCGAACAGCTTTCGATTAATGTAGATGTTGCCAGCGGTGCACCTGCAGGTTCATTGAGGTCGACTATGAGTTTTACCAGCAACGATAGTAACAATTTGCCTTTTGAATTGAATATTTTTGGAATTTCAGGCAAGTATGGGACAGAGCCTACTGCCTCAACTACATTAACAATGGTTAGCAATTTGGCTTGGAAAACTACGATTAATGCGAAAGGCGTTGCGGCGGATGGATATTTGGTGATGGTGAGTAAAAATCCAATTACTGAAGTGCCTGCAGACGGTACAATTTATCAGCGCGGACAAATCATCAATGGGGTTCGTGTGATGCATATGGGTGCTGCAGGCGACATCGTTTTGGACAATGTTTGGGCTGATACAAAATACTATATCAAGGCCTTCTCTTATGGTGGATACGATGCGTTTGTGAATTATTATTCAGGCGCTTCGGCAGATTTGACCTATACCAGTGTTGGGCTAAATGAAGGTAGCTATTATGGCGGATTGACATCGTCTGATACTTCTTTGGTTAGTAAGATTCGCAACGTGGTACGTCCTCACTTCCAGGTATATTATTCCAATTTTGGCAGTACGATGGCGATGAATTTTGAGGCAAGGGATACTACCGAAGGCAAGAAAATCATCAATTGCTTTTACACTGGCTTTCCGTATGTGTTTACCCCTCCTTTCTTCTTTGATGTCAACGATCCAAACTATTTGAGTCGCGAACACTCTTATCCGTTCTCTTGGATGGGCGAGGCGAGTCAGGACAGTGCCAATTACAGCGATTTGTACCTTTTGTACCCTGTGCATCAGAATAAGGGAAATGCGGTAAGAAGCAACTATCCGATGAACAACTTAAAAACGGTGACCACTACTTTTTGGGGTGGTAAATTTGGTACAGATTCCACGGGCGGATTTGCTTACGAACCAAGAGATTTTGCCAAAGGTTCTATGGCACGCTCCAATTTTTATATCTGTGCAACTTACAATCGTCCGGGAGTTCCTTTTACGATACCAACTGCCAATACATTCTTGGGAATGGATCAGGATCAGAATGTGTTGAAGCGTTGGAACAAGCAATTCCCTCCCAATGGTTGGGAAAAGGCGAGGGCTGAGTACGTGGCTTCGATTCAGAAAAACCGCAATCCATTCATTGATCACCCAGATTGGGCTTGTTATATCGATTTTTCAAAGATGAAATACGTTGCCAATGGCGTTTCGTGCGGTGTAAAACCTTCAACTTCAACGTCGGTTAAACCAGCGATTGTGGGTGTTGTGGCTTATCCAAACCCATCGAGCAAGACGATGACGGTTGATTTGGCTTCTTTCAAGGGAGAATCAGCGGTGGTTACCTTGGTTGATTATTTTGAGCGCACTGTATTTGAGCAATCGAATGTCAACGAAAGCCTTTCTTTGGATGTAAGTCGTTTCGCCGCAGGTAGCTATTTGTTGTTGGTGCGCAGCGCGAGCAAGCAAGCGGCAACGGCGGTGATTGTGAAATAATGGATTTTCGATCTCAAGAAATTATAGAATTAATTGATCGCTGTTTTGCTGAGGATATCGGCAGCGGCGATCACAGTAGTTTAGCATCCATTGCTCAAGGGACGGTGGGTGAATCTCGGTTGCTCTTGAAGCAGGATGGAGTGTTAGCCGGACTTGAATTGGGCGAGGTGATTTTACGTCGTTTAGACCCCAATTTGGAATGGGTTGCGATGGCCAAAGACGGCGATTATTTGCTTTCGGGTACCCAGTTGGCATCGGCTAGGGGGAATGTGCATGCTTTGCTAGCGGGTGAGCGTTTGATGCTCAATTTCATGCAACGGCTGTCGGGTGTGGCAACCCAGACGTACAATGCTGTTGAGATGGTTAGGGGCACGGGCGCTACGATTTTGGATACGCGAAAAACTACGCCAGGTCTCAGGATGTTGGAGAAATGGGCAGTGACTATGGGTGGTGGCAAAAATCATCGCATCGGATTGTACGATATGGTAATGCTAAAAGACAATCATAACGACTCGGCGGGTGGGATTACGGCGGCGGTGAATCGCACCAAAGTCTATCTTATGGAAAAGGGCTTGGACCTAGGCATCGAAGTGGAAACCCGAAATATGGATGAGGTGAATGAGGTATTGTCGGTAGGTGGAGTACAACGAATTATGTTGGATAATTTTTCGCCATCGGCATGTGTTGATGCAGTGAAAGTGATCGCCGGTAGATGCGAAACCGAGGCATCAGGGGGTATCAATTTGGGGAATTTGCGCAGTTATGCAGAGACCGGAGTGGATTTTATTTCCTTGGGCTCTTTAACCCACAGCGTATCTTCGCTAGATATTAGTTTTAAAACCAAAGTAATATGAAAATGCAAAAATTGAGAATCTTTGGCGTTGCCGTGTCGATGATTTTTTCATTGCTCACGATCGCTGGATTTCAGGGTGGGTGTAATTCACCGAGCAAAGCGGTAGCCGCAGATAGCAATACATCCAATAGCTCATCAGAGGCAGTTCAAGGCGATGTGTCTAATGCATCAATGGAAACATCTTCGGGCGATTCGTCGTTAAAGTCGAGTGAAACCGCATCGTCCGCTACGCATCAAACCGATGGAAAGTTGACCTGGATGGACTTCGCCGAGGGGTATACAAAAGCCAAGGCAGAGAATAAGATCTTGTTGGTGGATGCCTATACCGACTGGTGCAGTTGGTGCAAAGTGATGGACCGAGAAACTTATACCAATGCCCAAGTGATTGCGGTGTTGAACAATGAATTTGTCTGTGTAAAGTTTAATCCCGAAGTAGAAAAAAAGCACAAATTTGGCGCTTACAATTTGAGCAGCAATGAGTTGTTGTATTGGTTGGCCAACGGTCAGCCCGGGGGATATCCTACGAGTTATTTTATATTTAATCCGGCCAAGAACGACAAGCGAGCGGCACAGGCAGGTTATTTGCCGCCAGACCAGTTTTTGAACTTGTTGGGCGAGGTGATAAAGAGAAAGAAGCAATCTGAATGACAAGAAAAGTAAAAGAGTTTCGCATATTCGAGAAACTGACCATTGAATCGGCTGGGGCCGAGGGGCATAGTATTGGCCGTCACGACGGACAGGTAATTTTTGTAAAATATGCTGCGCCGGGCGATGTGGTGGACGTGCAAATCGTGAAGAAGAAAAAGAACTTCATGGAGGGCAAGATCATCAAGTTTCATGAGAAATCTTCAATGCGGGTTGATCCTACGTGTAAGTATTTTGTCACTTGTGGTGGTTGCAAATGGCAGCATTTGGGCTATGCGGATCAGTTGGCTTTCAAGCAACAGCAGGTGGTTGATGCAATGGAGCGGATTGGCAAGGTAGAGGGATTTGAGGTGATGCCTATTTTGGGTAGCGGACAGGTTTATGGGTATCGCAACAAGTTAGAACTCACGTTTGCTGATCGCAGCTGGGTAACGGTGATGCCGGCGGAGGGAGAGCCCTTTCCAACGGCGTTGGGGTTTCATATGCCGGGTAAGTTTGACAAGGTGTTGGATATTGAGGCGTGTCATTTGATGCCCGATTACGTGAATTTGATTCAGCGTGGGGTGAAGGGGTATTGCGAGGCGAATGGGATAGACTTTTTCAATGTCATCAAGCAGGAAGGACAGATGCGCAACATCATGTTCCGATGCAACCGCGATGGCGAGTGGATGGTATTGGTGTCGTTTCACGAGGATCGGGAAGAGAATGCGGGGCTGATGCAGTATATCAAGGATACCTTTGATAAAATTGTGTGTTTGGTGTACGTGATCAATCCCAAGCGGAACGATACGTTGCAGGATTTGGAGGTGCAGTTGTTTGCAGGCAAGCCTTATTTAACGGAGCGATTGGGCAACAGAACGTATAAGGTGAGGCCGCAGAGCTTCTTTCAAACGAATACGTTGCAGGCCGAGAATTTGTATGAGATTACCAAGGATTTTGCCGGGTTAACGGGCGATGAGTTGGTATATGATTTGTATACGGGAACGGGTAGTATTGCTTTGTTTGTAGCCGATCAGGCAAGGGAAGTTGTGGGGATAGAGTATGTGGAGGAGGCGATCAAGGATGCCAAGGATAACATGGTATTGAATGGGGTGGAGAACTGCAAATTTTACGCAGGCGATATGAAGGATATTCTCACGGCTGAGTTCATTGCGGAGCACGGCAGACCGGATGTGGTGATCACGGATCCTCCGCGCGATGGCATGCATCCGAGTGTTGTAGAGCGATTGTTGGAGGCCAGACCCAAGCGCATCGTTTACGTGAGTTGCAATCCAGCCACTCAAGCCAGAGATGCGGCGTTGTTGGATGCGGCTTATCGCTTGGTGAAAGTACAGCCCGTGGACATGTTCCCTCATACCCATCACGTGGAGAACGTGGGTTTGTGGGAGTTGCGATAAGACTTTGATAGATAAGCAGTCGTAGTAAATTATCTTTTTTGTATTAGAATCGGTAAGATTCAAAAAAAATCGAGTTGTAACAGTGATTTTATAATTGCAAAAGGTTAATCTTCAATACACTAACTGTCGATGCATTACATTACCATTGATTTGTTGAATACCGAAAATAAATACTTGCTTTTTTGGGTTAGGGTAACTGATGATTGCTTCAGTGTTTGGCGCATCCAAATTGATTTGTTGAAGCAATTTTCCATTGAGATCCCAAATAAAAATGTCTTGAAATGCCGAGGAAGATTGAATATTCCATTGGTCTTTTTCTGAAGGAATGGGACCAATTTTTACGGGTGATTTTGTAATAACACGGTTAGAAGCCTTGTTTTTAGATAATTGCGCATAAGCGACAGCAATGGTATTTCCTGTGGTGTTATAGATGGCTGAGCCGAAGAAGTTAAACGGTGCGTTGAATGCATTCAATGGGAGGTGGTATGCACAGCTACTAGGATCAAAGAAACTATAGTTATACGCGGCCCCTTCATCTTGCCAAGCTTGTTTGTAATTACCATTGAAATCAAACAAAATACACATACTTCCAGACGAATTTTTAATTGAATCTGGGAGGTTCGGCCAAAGAGAAGAAGGACATCCATTCAGGCGCAACCTAGGGCCTAAATTATTGCATCCTTCAATGAGCTCAAATTGAGTTATGGGGCTGTAGGAATTGGAGTCGCAAATGAAGAATTTCTTGGGATTTCCCGTGGTCTCGTCAAGGATTGCCATAGCGCAATTGGGGTCTCCGGCAAAAGGTACTTTGAGTTTTTTGCCCAGCCAATTGCAATTTCGTTTATAAATTAAACCCAAATAAATATTTCCATGATTGTCTGAACAGAAGTTATTTCTGTTTGCTCTGGCACCTGAACTATCGGACCGTTTCAACCATAGGAGGTTGCCGTTTTTTGCATAACAAAAGGTAATTACATCGATGAGATTTCCACCGGCAGGTGAGGTGCGTTGGTCAGTTGCTTTGTAAACAGAGAATTTGTTGCGAAAACTGCTCGACTTGGATATTTCCACCTGTAAAAGAATCGACTGATTGGAAAATGCAATCGTCCTTGAAGTACCTCCCGTGCCTAGATATTGGGCATTTATTACCTGTCCGAAATTATTGATCTCCAATGAATAATACCCACCGATTGAGTCTAATTTGATTTCGCTAAAATTGGTGTCTGATGAAGATTTGTAATATCCAAGTGCGATTTTATTTTGATTTACGGTTCTAAGCTCTTGGATGCTAAAGCCAGTTTTAAACCATAGTAAATCACCGTTTGTGTTGAATGAAAATAGCCTGGCGTTTGAAGGGTAATTGGCGCCTCTATAACTTCCAGCTCCGGAATTCTGCACCAATAATGTGATTTGATTATTGCTTGTGATTACAATATCAATCAAGGACATCGAAGAATCATTAGATTTAAATGGATAAGCCCATGCATTGGAGGCGTTGGATTTATTGATTTTGGTTAATACAGTATTGTAACCATCTGATTTGCGATAAACCCCATTTGTTAATCGCAGTGAGTCGCCTATGTTAAACAGAGAATAGATATTACCCAAACTATCAAACACAACCTTCCTGGCTTGGGGAATTTGCCATAGTCCAGTTTTTCGTTTACCGAAATTTTGGACTTCCTTGATCCATTGAACTTTGGGTGTTGGGATTTGCGCGTTGATAACACATCCAAAAATTAAACCTGCGGCTACAATGATTGATTTTAATTTCATGGACAAGGATCTTCAAAAGAAATAATTTTGTTGTTGCAGTCGATTACGATTTTCCCACATTTACAAGGAATACAAATATCTCCCGGAGAACCACAGCAAAAAATATCACCGTTGTAGAAAGGTACACCATTTAGTAGGATGTATACATTGGAGCAATCACAATTACATAATGGATTAATAGCACCTACAGTTTTCGAAGCAAAAACGGGGACGTCGTTACATCCGCAGTCGGGATCTGTCGGAGAATTGCAAATGAAACTAGTCACAGATGAAGTGGAACCACACCCTTGAACTGCAATAATTGGCGAAGTGCAATCCAAACCCCATTTTATTGTCCAAGTGCATTGTGCCTTGATTGGTTGCGATGATAGAAAAAGAACTAATGACAAAAATTTGATGTATTTTTTCATGATTAAAGAATTGGGGATGTGAATTTCTTAACGAAGATAAAATAAATTTATAAATTTCAACGCTTCAGATAGACATTCTTGGTGAGCGTGGGTCGATGACCGTCGTTGTAGTTGAAGACGATGAAATAGATACCCTCAGGGAGTAGCTCCGCCGATGTGTTGCTTTGATTTGGTGCGTGATAGCGGCCATCCCACGCGATGTTTTGCTGGGCATTGGACTCAAACACCATCTGACCCCAGCGATTAAAAATCACCCATGTTGCTTTTGGGAAGGCCCACAGTCCGGGTATCACCAAAGTGTCGTTTACGCCATCGCCGTTGGGAGAAATGCCCTCCGGAATTTGGATTTCGGCCTCGGGTTTGATGGGCAAGTTGAAGCAAAGCGTATCATCACATCCAAACGAATCTCGGACAACCAAGCAAACCTTGTAATTGATCCACTGAAAGGATTTGGCATAGCTGTGATTGGGACTTTTTATGTTGCTGCTGTTGAGGTCGCCGAAATCCCAGATCCATTGTTTGGCGTTGGTGGTTTTGCCGATGAATTTGAGCGTTGGGAACAGGGACGAGTCAATAGAAAAATCGGATTTTATGTTGTGGCTGATGACCGATAACTCAAAAACTGAATCGCAGCCGGTGAAGGCGGATAGCGTATCGCGGAGCGATAGTGGCAATGGATATTTTTTGCTTCGGTAGGCAAAGGAATCGGCGTTGCAGAGACTGAGCTGCTGCGATACAAATTTGGGTGGATTGACGGTCAACTGAAGGTTGATTACAGAATCACAGCCGTTGCTGCGAATGGTTTTGATTTGGTAGCTGCCTGTGGCAAAAAATGGCAAGTTGTTGAACCGAATGGTATCGCCCAAGCAAATCGCTGTTTTGATGGAAAGGGAGGTGTCGGTGAGGACGGTCAGGCTCGTGTTTACGATGGAATCGCAACCACGGAAATTGGTGAAGGTATCGGCGTAATTGCCAGTGGTGCGGTAGAACCGAGTGCCAACAGAGAAACTATCGCCCCGACAGATTTTCGGATGTAAAAAAGTAAACGAGCGGGGCTTGAAAGTGAGTTTGTATTGAATGAGCGAATCGCAGCCGAATTGGTTTTTGAGGGAGTCGGTGAAGGTGGTATCGCGGTGATGGGTGAATCCGTTGTGTGACCAAGTGTCGGCGGCGCAGAATTGCAATGATTGGGTCGACGCAGAATTTGGGAAACGTTGAAACGTGTAGTCCCTGTAATAGCCACCGATGCGAAGATTGCGGTAAATTCTCAGCGAATATTTTTCACCCACTTTTGAAGAAAGTAAGGTGTCTTGGAAGTGATATCGTGCCGCATTTGTTTGTAGATTGGTGCCATTGGCTTCTGATGTCCATTGGAAAGTGTAAGTGCTGGCGGTGTCCGGATTTTTGAGTTTCGCCGCGATAAAGCCATCGCAAACAGCGGATGTTTCAATGTCGAGAGAGCCGTCTACACATTTGTAGGGGGTGGTAAAACTTCCCACAAAACTATCGCCCGTTGCGAAAATCAGGCCCGCGTTGGGGTTGTATCTCAGGTCTTGAATGGTACAGGGTGCTTTTTTGCCCCAAATGAGAATTTGTGTGTCGAGCTTAAAAGTGGATCCGTTAAACGACATGCAGAAAATATTGCCTGAATCGCCCGCCATAAATATGTGATTGCAAGGGTCCACCGCGATGCCAGTAGCGAGGGCTTTTTTGCGATTGGTAGTTACAAAACGCTGTGCAATGGGCATGTGGGTTGATTTGTTGATGGCCGAAATGGACTTTCCATCGCTCTCGAAAATGTAATGGTCGTTGGCAGCCAAATCATTCGTGGCGCCGTAAAAAACAGTTTTAAGATCGTTGATTCTGTAGCGCCGCCAATGGTATGCGTTGCTATCGACTTTCAAGCCAGAAGGGGATTTGAATTGGTATCTTCGATAATTTTGAGGTGTTGAATACACGTAGTTCGTGATGGATGAGTCTACTTCATAAGTGCAAAAACGCACATGGGCCATACCGGAATAATCTTGGGCGGCGCACAAAACTTGTTTTTTGCTTGGAAATTGACGACCAGAAACGGTTTTGTCAATACTAGACTTCCCTATTTCTTTGATGTTGATTTCTATAGAATCGCCTTGATAGTTGGCGTGATTGCCAAACGCAATTACATTGTCTGCATTGGGGTTGAACTGCAATTCATCGATTGCATGAAGGCGGTAAGAAGTGTCAAAGGTGACATTGTCGTACATTCCAAAAGAATCCAGTCTAATCAGTTGCGAAGGCTCCTGAATAATATTATTACATCCCACAAGCAATTTGCCGGTGGATTTGTTAACCAAAATATTAGATAAGGTTTCGTCTACGTATCGGGCAGGAAAACTTGGTAAGGCGATATCCCCTGAAAAAACCCATTTTAATTTTCCGGTGCGATCAAACTTGGCGACTTTGAATCCACTGAATCGGATGGTTGTGTCCCAACTGCTGGCCGTTAATGATTGACCTCCGTACACGTAAACATTGTTGTTGTAATCAAAATCCAGGTTTGTGCCTATGTTGTTTGGGGCGATGCTGTCTTTATTTCTGAGGCGGGTAAGGGCATTGATTTTTGACACCCAAGGATCGATATACAGCGTATCTGTTTGCGAATTGTAATCGTCTATTTGAATTTGAATTGCATTGTTTGACTGCACAAAGTGCGCATTGAACTGTTGTCCTTCATGATTATAAGCAACTAAACCACCATCGTACAAAGTATCATTTGATGATAAGAAGCTAAGTTCTTTTTTGGACGGGTGAATAGAAATATTGGAAGGAGAACTATATTGAATTGAATTCAAATTGGCGCCTGGCTTGAGCTTCCATGTATATTTAAATCCGTAGACGAACGCTGGGCTTACATCAACAATCCAGTCAATATTTGGGTATAAATCATGGTAAATGATTCGCGAAGAGCCTGAGAAAAGGTGTCTAATTTTTCCAAAAGTAAAGTAATGCGGAAATATATTTTCTTCCGTTATAATGGGGTTCGGGTTAGCTTTTTCAAAAGCAATCGATATTAAAGATTGACAATTTTCTTGATTTGCCTTTCGATACCAAGTAAATCCATGGGGTGTAAATAATACAGAACCATCATTTAAAGGGAGTATATATTTGAATTCAGAATTTATGGTTGATTTAAGTTCACTGCAATTTTTAATTAGGACAGGATCAAAAATATTTAATTCTGTTGTGAAATATTGGGCTTGCGTTAACCCAAGTATCGATTTGGTAAAGAGTACTAAAATCAAAAATGATTTTAAATTCATCTTTCAATATTATGATTAGAAGAAAGTAATTCAATAATTGATGTAATAGGTAGTATCACAATGTGGACCTGGGGTACTTTGTGTAAAGGTAAAAATATGATTTAATCCACCTAAACAAGGTAAATTGACAACTGCAGATGACGCTAAGTCAACTCTAAAAGGGGCCACTCCAGTGATATTAAAAATTGCATATGCTGGTGGATTATTGTATTGGCAGAACGTTGGAGGGGGATAAGGTGGAATTGCAGGATTGAAGGTGAATACTAAAGATCCGGAGGCGTCATACAACGTTATCCCAACCATACATGGCATTATACCATATTGAAATTGGGGATACCAACTTGCTTCGGAATTAAGTAAAGTAAAAAGACTGAGAATAAAAGTAAATATTTTTTTCATATATTTTGATGGCCTTAAGATGCTAATACAAAAATTAGTATTTCAATAATAGCGAATTAATTGTATCTCCTAAGGTTCCGTGGCATTAATTATTTTGCTTTGGCCAATAGTGTGACGTTGATTTATTGGGGGAATGAGCATTTTTTAATTGTTATCACCGCTTCAAATAAATATTCTTTGATAGGTTTGGGCGATGACTATCGTTGTAGTTGAAGACGATGAAATAGACGCCCTCCGGGAGTAACTCAGCCGATGTGTTGCTTTGACTTGATGCGTGATTGCGGCCATCCCACGCGATGTTTTGTTGGGCATTGGACTCAAATACCATCTGACCCCAGCGATTAAAAATCACCCATGTTGCTTTTGGGAAGGCCCACAGTCCAGGTATCACCAATGAGTCGTTTACGCCATCGCCGTTGGGAGAAATGCCCTCCGGGATTTGGATTTCGGCCTCGGGTTTGATGGGCAAGTTGAAGCAAAGCGTATCATCACATCCAAAGGAATCCCGCACCACCAAGCAAACCTTGTAATTGATCCACTGAAAGGATTTGACATAGCTGTGATTGGGACTTTTTATGTTGCTGCTGTTGAGGTCTCCGAAATCCCAGATCCATTGTTTGGCGTTGGTGGTTTTGCCGATGAATTTGAGCGTTGGGAACAGGGACGAGTCAATAGAAAAATCGGATTTTATATTGTGACTGATGACCGATAACTCAAAAACCGAATCGCAGCCGGTGAAGGCAGATAGTGTGTCGCGGAGCGATAGTGGCAAGGGGTATTTTTTGTTTCGGTAGACAAAGGAATTGGTGTTGCAGAGGCTTAGCTGCTGCGATACAAATTTGGGTGGATTGACGGTCAACTGAAGGTTGATTACAGAATCACAGCCGTTGCTGCGAACGGTTTTGATTTGGTAGTTGCCTGTGGCAAAAAATGGCAAGTTGTTGAACCGAATGGTATCGCCCAAGCAAATCGCTGTTTTGATGGAAAGGGAGGTGTCGGTGAGGACGGTCAAGCTCGTGTTTACAATAGAATCGCAACCGCGGAAATTGGTGAAGGTATCGGCGTAATTGCCTGAAATCCGATAAGCCCGCTTGCCAATGGAGAAACTATCGCCCCGACAGATTTTTGGATGTAAAAAAGTGAAGGAACGGGGCTTGAAAGTGAGTTTGTATTGAATGAGCGAATCGCAGCCGAATTGGTTTTTTAGGGAGTCGGTGAAGGTGGTGTCGCGGTGGTAAGGAACGCCGTTGTATATCCAAGTATCAGCCGCACAGAATTCCAGAGATTTATTATTGAACTGTTTGGGGTTGGTGTGGAGTTGATACTTTGTAAATGCGCCATTGCAATGAAAATTGCGTTGGATTTTTACGGTGTATTGCTGTCCGGCAGTGGGATTAAACAGGGTATCTGAAAAGTGGTTTAGCGAATCGACTCGCTTAACGATTTTTTGGGTTTTGTTATCGGTCCAAACGAAGGAATAGCGCGAGGCAGAATCGCATCGAGGCAGGGTTACAAAGAGATAATCATCGCAGGTTGTTGGGCCGTTGGTGTTGAATGACAGGGTAGAATCAATGCTGGTGTAGGGGTTGGATATTTTGGCAATTAAACTATCGCCGGTAACTATGAGTGTGTTGCTGTTGATGTCGTATTTCACATCTTGAATGCGACGGCGAGATTTGGAGATGAGAACTATTTCA
>Ga0209298_10001063_pt1 | contig 18225 bp, 17 predicted proteins | sample S_140806_EF_Meta_FD_187325 | JGI IMG/M metagenome (GOLD analysis project Ga0209298, IMG submission 187325) | Freshwater microbial communities from Lake Simoncouche, Canada to study carbon cycling - S_140806_EF_MetaG (SPAdes) (version 2) | ecosystem: Environmental > Aquatic > Freshwater > Lake ...
CGCGCTGGGTCATCCGCAGCGGCGAGAAGTGGCTGGCCCCCTGCACCACCACCAGCCGGCTGCGGGGATCACGCACGGCCAGGAACAGGGCCAGCTGTTCATCGAGCGGTGGCGTGACCAGATCCAGGCTGCCGCCCACCATCAGCAGCGGCACCGGCAGGGCCCCCAGGCTGGGCTCGGGCCAGAGCAGGCTGCCGAATCCATTGAAGAGAACCAGGGCCCGCAGATCGGCGGCCGGCCGGGAGGGATGGGGCAGGGCCCGATCCGGCAGCTGGCACTGAATCAAACGGGAGGGGTTATGGATCGGCAGGCGCTCCAGGGCCGTGCGGCAACGGCCCTCCAATCCCGGCTGGGGGGGGAGGCCCGCCGCCAACAGCGCCGTGAGCCCTCCGAGGGAATGGCCGGCCAGCACGAGGCCGGCGCCGTTCACCGGCAGCCTCCCGAGCCGCTGGGCGGCCACCACCGCCTCCACATCGGCCAGGCGGATCCCCAGGGTTTCGGCCCCCGGCGGTGGCCGCTGGCCATTGAGGGCAGCCCGCAAGGCCAGCCCATCGCTGCCCGGGTGCTGCACCACCACCACCGGCCAGCCTCGCTGGGCCAGGGCCCTGGCCAGCCAGCCCAGCTGGTCGGCGTTTCCCCCCAGGCCTGGCATCATCAGCACCCAGGGCTGGTTGGGGCGGCGCTCGGCTGAGGCGGCCCAGATCTCCAGCGGCAGGCCATCGCGCCGACCCGGCACCGCAAGCCGCAGCCGCAGCGGCGGCGGAGCAGGGCGGTCCGCGCCGGCGCTGGCGGTCTCCCATGCGGAGGGAGGAGGCTCGCTCCGCGGCAGGGGCAGGCTCCCCAGGCGCACCATCGCCAGCTGCTGCCGCTTCAGCTGAAAGCGCCAGCGCTGGCCGAGGCTCACCAGGCCATCGAGGCGGAGATTCAGGGTCTGCGGCGGCAGGGCCTCCAGCAGTTCCAGCAGCGTGACCTCCCGCCGCTGCTCCAACAGCCGCCGCAGGGTGATCTGCAGCAGGGTCGTGGTGCTGCCTCCATCCGAGGTGGTGAGCAGGTTGCCGAGCTCCTCCAGCAGCTGCCCACCGGCCCAGGTGTCGAGCAGCTGGCGGCCGAAGCTCTGATCCCGGAGCAGGGGGGCCTTCAGAATCCGCTTGAGGTCGGCGCGGCTGCGGGCATCCAGCAGGCCGAGCCACGGGCCCAGATCACCCACCGAAGGCCCTTCAACTCCGCCCTGCCGGCTCCAGCCCGCCAGCTGGTCGAGGTGGATCGGGATCTGGAGGGAGTCGATGCGCAACTCAAGCAGCTCGGCCGCCCGCAGCGGCGGCGGCGCCAACGGCAAGGCCACCAGGCCGATCAACAGGCTGCAGAGGGCGACCCTGCGGCGACGACCCGCGGTGGTGAGAGGCGCTGGGCGCATCCGGGACTTCAGCCTGGTGGCACCAGTCTCCCGCAGGCCTGCGGGAGCTGGCGATCAGGCGGGATCCGCTGGCGCGGCATCGGCCACCTTCCAGGCCTCCTGGGGCAGGGGCTCGGTGCCGTACTCCCAGTCGTCGTAGTCGGGATCGTTGCGGATCTGGCGATGCACCTCTTTCTGCACCCTGAAGTTGTGCGGCTGATCGCCGGCTTTGGGCTGCGGCGCCCCGGGATCGGAGCCGCCATCAGTGCCGGGACCGAGGGGGCCGGCCGCTGGGGAGGTGCCGGGCACTTGGCTCATGGAAGGGCTTGGGGGAACCGGGCAGGTCCATCCTCACCGATCGCGGCGGAGCCGAAGCAACGGGGGGCGGAATTGCTCCAGAGCGCACTGAGGCGCAACCGGGCCGCCGGCAAGGGCAGGGAAAAATAGTATCCCTGGAAATAGGCGATCTCCAGGTGCTGGAGTCGCTCGAATACGGCGCCATTCTCCACCCCCTCCGCCACCACCTTCAGGTTCATGCGCGGGGCCATGGCAGCCACCAGGTTCACGATCTCGAGGGCATAGGGATCATGCTGCATCGCCATCACAAACCCCTTGTCGATCTTCACCTCATCAGGGCGCAATGTATTGAGCAAACTCAGCGACGAGAAGCCCGTGCCGAAATCATCCAGGGAGATCGCCATCCCTTTCGCCCGCAGCTTGGCGAGGTTGGCGGAGACTAGGGGATTGGGATGCAGCACCGATCGCTCGGTGAGTTCGATCGTGATCAGATCGGCCGGAATCTCGTGGCTGGCCAGCAGTTGATCCAGCTTCTCAAGCAGGAGGGGATCCCCCAGCTTGGAGGGAGAAAGATTGAGTGAAAGGCGGATCTGGGGGCGCTCCAAATGGAGGGGCTGGAAACTTTGCAGCGTGAGGGCCAGCAAGGCATCGGAGATGGCATTGATCTGGCGATAGCGCTCGGCCAGATCCAGAAAAATTTCAGGATTCACCAGCCCCAGCATTGGATGGCGCCAGCGGGCCAGTGCTTCCACGGCGACGACCGATCCATGCCGATCCACAATCGGTTGAAACACGATCTCGAAAGAAGAATCACGCAGGGCCTGCATGAGATCTCCATACAGCCGATAATCATCAAGGTCTGTGGCCTCGTCATCGGGGTCAAAGATGGCGACGCGGCCCTGGGGGTTCTGTTTGGCGCGATACATCGCGATATCGGAGCGGCGCATGGCGGTTTTGAGATCGGAGCTGCGTGAATCAAGCAGGGAAATCCCCACGCTCACGCTGATCTCCACCGGAATCCCCTCCAGATCCACTTTGCTCTCGAACGGAGCCAGCAGACGGGTGGCATAGGCCATCAGGTCGGCCTTGATCGCAGCATCATCAGCACTTTTAGCCTCGCCGAGGGCATGAAGAATGGCAAATTCATCACCGCCATAACGGCCAAGAAAGTCACGATTTTCGGTCAGCGATTGCAACGTTTCGGCCACCAGCACCAGGGCGGCATCACCCATGGCATGGCCGTAGGAATCATTGATCTCCTTGAACTTATCCACATCCACAAACAGAATCGCGAATCGTTCACCACGCAGCTCACACCCCTCCAGCTGCAACTGCACCTGCTCAATGAAAAAACGGCGATTCGGCAGCTGGGTGAGCGGATCCAGCAGGGCCAGGCTGCGGACCCGCTCGAGAAACTGCTGGAAGCGATCCGCCAGCCAGGTCAGCTTGGCTTCGATCGGCAGCCCCCCGAACTGCTTCGGATCCCCGGGCGGAAGCCCCCCCGACTCCAGCAGGCGGCCGAGCGCCGCACCTTCCCTGACGGGCCCGGTGCCCCCCGGGCCCATCCGATCAAGCAGGCGTTCGAGTTCCTGGCCAGCATGGCGGATCCGCCGGTTGCCGGCCTGTTCGGCCCGGCGCAGGAGCAGCCGCTGGCTGCGGCGCTCCACCAGCACGCCGGCTCGCACAGCCGCCAGGGCAGCCAGCAGGCCGAGCCCCAGCAGAAGATCCCTCAGCAGCTCGCGGAACAGTCCCGGCGGCCAGGGCTCCTGCAGCAGCACAACCGGGTTGCCGTTGGCGGCATGGAGGGGCCTGGCGAGAGCAAGGGGTTCAGTGGCTTCAGCGGCGCTGGCGATCGGGGCGGCGGAACCGAAAGGAGGAGGGCCCTGGGGAGGGCCATGGGGCGGGCCCTGGACCGGCGGGGTCATCCGCAGGCGCCGGATCAGCCAGAACATGGGGTCGTTGAAGGCATGGCCATAGTTGGCCTTCACCATCGGCTCCAGCATCACCAGGGCGCCCCGGCTCGCAGCCTGCTCAAGGCTGTCGGAGATCGGCGAGGCCACCCCGAGATAGAGGGCGCCATCCCCGCCACGGCAGACCAGATGAAGATTGGAGGCCAGCGAACCCAGCCCGCCCAGGTAAGGACGCACACAGTCGGCCAGGGGGCCATGGCTGGACAGGTCCCTGCCGCCCTGGCCATAGCTCAGCAGCCGTTGCCCGCCAGGACTGAACAGGAGCATCACTCCCCCCTCATCGAACAGGGAGGTGGTCGCCAGATTGGTCTCCACGAATCGTGGGTCCTTGTCCTGCACGAATCGGTAGAGATCGTCCCAGTGGGCCCAGTCGTTGGTGGTGCGCTGCAGGGCCGCGAGGGTGGCGGTGAGCACCGCGCTCGACTCCCGCAAGCGGGACTCATACCGGCGGCTGCTTTCGTTCAGGCGCAAGCGGGCATCGAGGCTGAGCAGCCCGGCGAGCAACAGCACGCCGCCGACCATCCAGGCCCCCCTCCTGGAGCCCTGGCGGTGCCGTAAAACCTCCTCCCGCCGCCAGGTCCGCCACCAGCGCCGAGTCATCCCCCAAGGGGAGCGGCCTGGGGTCGTTCGGGGTGGGCTCTGAGGGGCCGGAAGGATCACTCGCTCAACCCTGGCCGAGGCGATAGTGCCGCTGCATGCCCGCGGAAAGGGTGCATGCCATCAACCTACCGAAGTCGCATCAGCCATGGACCGGTGGAGCCATTGATCGGACCAAAGATTGATCGGATCAGCCATTGATCAGATCAGCCATGGCCGGAAGAGACTTCTATCTGATCAAACACTGACCGGATCAGACATTAAATAGAAACTCCATTACATCACCTTCGGCTACCACATACTCCTTTCCCTCGCTGCGCAGCCAGCCCCGGTTGCGGGCCTCCGGCAGGGAGCCCGCCTCCAGCAGCTGCTGCCAGCCGATCGTCTGGGCGCGGATGAAGCCGCGTTCGAAATCGGTGTGGATCACGCCGGCCGCCTGGGGTGCGGTCATACCGGCGGTGATGGTCCAGGCGCGGGTTTCCTTCTCGCCGGTGGTGAAGTAGGTGCGCAGTCCTAGCAGTTCATAGGTGGCCCGGATCAGGCTCTGCAGGCCCCCCTCGCTCACCCCCAGGCCCGCCAGGAATTCGGCCCGTTCCTCCTCCGGCAACTCGATCAGCTCCGCTTCCACCTGAGCCGAGATCTTCACGCAGAGGGCACCCTCCTGCTCCGCCAGCGCCTTCACAGTCTCCACGAAGGCATTGCCGCCGGCCAGGTCGTCCTCGCTCACATTGGTGGCGTAGATGATCGGTTTGGCGGTGAGCAGGCCCAGGGGCCGGATCAGAGGATCCTCATCTTCAGCCAGGGCCACCGAGCGGGCGGCGCCGCCCTGCTCCAGCACCGCCTGGATGCGCTCCAGGGCGCCATCTTCGAGCTGGGCCTCCTTGCTGGTGCGCACCTGTTTTTTGAGGCGCTCGCGGCGCTTCTCCACCTGGGCCAGGTCGGAAAGCCCCAGCTCCAGGTTGATGATCTCGGCATCGCGGTGCGGGTCCACCGAGCCCGACACGTGGATCACGTCGTCGTCCTCGAAGCAGCGCACCACGTGCACGATGGCGTCCACTTCGCGGATGTTGGCCAGGAACTTGTTGCCCAGGCCCTCACCCTGGCTGGCGCCCTTCACCAGACCGGCAATATCCACGAACTCCACCCTCGTGGGGATGATCTCCTTGGATCTCGAGAGCGCCGAAAGCTGCTGCAGGCGCCCATCAGGCACGGCCACCACGCCCGAATTGGGCTCGATCGTGCAGAAGGGGAAATTGGCGGCGGTGGCCTGGGCGTTGGCCACCAAGGCGTTGAAGAGGGTGGATTTGCCCACGTTGGGCAGCCCCACAATTCCGGCTTTGAGCATCGCTGAAATCTAAACGGGCCGGTCCTGCCCTCCAGGCAGCCCACCCTGGTCCTAGTCCGGCGTCGATCCGGCATTGGTCCTCCGCCTGCTGGCATCGGCTACCCCCACCACGCGCCGGCAGGCGCAACCGGCGAGACTGGGCAAAGCGTGGCCGTCTGCGATTTCCGCCCCCTCCCCCCTCCGACCCGTGAGCGCGCCCCCCGCCCCTCCGCTAGCGCCGGCTCCCCCCATCGCGCTGCCGGGCCGCCGGGCTGCCTGGCGGCGTTGGCGCCCCTGGCTGCTGCTGGCTACGGTGGCCGCCCTGCTGCTGGCCGCCCTGGGCTTCTGGCAGCGCCAGCAGACGGCCCGCAGCCGTGATGTGGTGCCCTACACGGTGCTGGCCCGCTCCGGCGAGCTGCCGGGGGTGGTGACCGCCTCCGGTGAACTGGATGCGGTGGAGCGGGTGAATGTGAGCCCGAAACGGCAGGGCCTGATCGAGCAGCTCTTTGTCGACGAGGGCGACACGGTGAAGGCCGGCCAGGCCCTGGCCCGCATGGATGCCGGAGACCTGCGCGATCGGGAGCAGGAACTGGTGGCCAACATCCGCTCCGCCGACGCCGAACTGGAGCGCAGCGCCAGTGAGCTGCGGCGCAATGAACCCCTCTATCGCCAGGGAGCGATCAGCCTCAACGACCTCAACCGCTTCCGCGCCGATGAGAAGGTGAAACGAATGGCGGTGAACGCGGCCCGGCAGCGGCTGGAGCAGCGGCAGGTGGAAAAGGAGGAACTCATCGTGCGGGCTCCCTTCGACGGGGTGATCAGCCAGCGCTTCGCCGATCCGGGCGCCTTCGTGACCCCCACCACCACCGCGTCGGCCAGCGCCGGTGCCACCAGCTCCTCGATCGTGGAGCTCTCCCAGGGCCTGGAGGTGCTGGCCAAGGTTCCCGAAAGCGATCTCGGCCGCCTGCGGCTGGGCATGCCCGCCAGTGTGCGGGTGGATGCCTTCCCCGACCGCCGCTTCGCCGCCCGCGTCCGCCAGATCGCTCCCCGGGCCGTGAAGACGAACAACGTGACCTCCTTTGAGGTGAAGCTGGCGCTGGTGAATCCCGCCCCGGAGCTGCGGATCGGCATGACCGCCGATGTGGACTTCCAGACCGGGCAGCTTCAGGCCCGCACCCTGATCCCCACGGTGGCAGTGGTCACCGAGGAGGGCAAACCCGGGGTGCTGCTGGTGGGTAAGGAGAGCCAACCCACGTTCCGGCCGGTGGAACTGGGCGTGAGCAGCGGCCGCAACACCCAGATCCTCTCCGGACTGGAGCCCGGCAGCCGCGTGTTCATCGACCTGCCGCCCTGGGCGAAGAAGCGGAAGAACTGAGCCCCCCGCTCCGCCCGGTTGTTCAGGCCCTGATGCTCAGCCCACGAAGGCGCCGGCCTCAAGGAAGCGCTGGGTGGTCTCCACAATGCGGCCACTGGCCAACCCATCCCCGAAGGGGTTGTGGGCCCTGGCCATCGCCTCATAGGCCGCCGGATCCTCCAGCAACCGTGCTGTCTCCTCAAGGATCGCCGCGCTGGCGGTGCCGATCAGGCGGGCGGTGCCGGCATCCACGGCCTCGGGGCGCTCGGTGGTGCGGCGCAGCACCAACACGGGCTTACCGAGGGCCGGTGCTTCCTCCTGCAGCCCACCGGAATCGGTGAGCAGCAAGGTGCAGCCCCGCATCGCCGCCACCAGGCGGTCGTAGTCGAGGGGTTCGGTGAGGAAGGCCCGGGGGTGATGGCCCAGCAGCTCCTGCAACGGCTCCCGCACGGTGGGATTGCGATGCAAAGGGAGGAGCAGGGCCGTGTCGGGGAAGCGCTCCAGCACGGCCAGGAAGCCGCGGCCGATGTCCTGTAGCCGCTCGCCCCAGTTCTCGCGCCGGTGCACCGTGGCCAGCAGCACCCGGTGCCGCTCCCAGTCGAGGCCAGGGATCTCTAGGGAGGGGGCCTTCTCGGCCATCAGCAGCAGCGCATCGATCACCGTGTTGCCCGTGGTGGTGATCTCCCCCACCACGCCGGAGGCACGCAGGTTGGCGGCGGAGCGCTCGGTGGGGGCGAAGTTGAGCTGGGCCAATTGGGAGATCAGACGGCGGTTGGCCTCTTCCGGAAAGGGGTCATACAGGTTGTCGGTGCGCAGACCCGCCTCCACATGGCCCACCGGGATCTGCTCGTAGAAGGCCGCCAGGGCACTGGCGAAGGCCGTGGTGGTGTCGCCCTGAACCAGCACCAGGGCGGGGCGATGCAGGCTGAACTCCTGCTTTAGGCCCTGCAGGGAGGCACAGGTGACGTGGGTGAGGGTCTGGTTGGGGGCCATCAGGGCCAGATCGTGGTCGGCCCGGAGGTCGAACAACTCCATCACCTGGGCCACCATCTCGCGGTGCTGCCCGGTGAGCACCACCCGGGTGCGGAAGGCTGAGGAGGCCTGGAAGGCCAGGATCACCGGGGCCAGCTTGATCGCTTCTGGGCGGGTGCCCAGCACGATCGTCACCAGGGGCGCCCCTGGGGATGCGGCGTGGGAAGCGGGGGATGCGGCAGCGGAGACAGCAGACAAGACCAGGCCGCAGACTTTCCAATCCTACGGATCTCCGCCGGTGCCCCCCTCGCTCTGCCGCTGACCCGCTGACGCCATCGCGAAAGAGCGTTTGGCGAAGGTGGCCGTTCCCGGGGATCGGTGCCACCATTGGCCTCACAGCCTCCCCGCCGGAGCCATGGCCGAACTGCCTTTTGCGTTCAGCCCCAGCACACCGGCGGCGCCCCCGCCCCCGCCGCCTCCACCCACATCCCCCCCCGCACTGGAGGAGAGAAGCGTGCTGGGAACGAGATCCGCCATCCCGGCCGCGCCACCACCTCCGGCCGCCCCGGCCAGGGTGAACCCGGAACCTGCCGGCACCCCGGCCGAACAGCCGGCCAACCTTGAGGCGATCGTGCAGATCGCCTTCAACAACAACTACTCCGATATCCACCTCGGCGTGGGCGAGGTACCCCGCTTCCGCAGCCGTGGGGACATCCTGACCACCCCCTGGCCCGTCACCAGCGCCGATACCTTCCGCGACTGGCTGCGAGAAGTGCTCAACCCCGGCCAGTTGGACAGCTTCAAGCGAGAAAAGGAATTCGATGGATCCCACTCGTTCCCCTTCGTGAGGGTGAGGATCAATCTGCTCGAAACGGTGCAGGGGCCGGCCATGGTGCTGCGCCTCATCCCCAAGGATATTCCCAGCCTGTCAACCCTGGGACTGCCGAATGTGATGAAGGATCTGGCCGCAAAGCCGAAAGGGATGATCCTAATCACCGGAGCCACAGGCTCGGGCAAAAGCACCACCCTGGCGGCGCTAGTTGATTATATCAATTCCACCATGAAGAAGCACGTGCTCACCATCGAAGATCCGGTGGAGTTCGTACACAGCAGCAAGCAGTCCCTCATCCGTCAGAGGGAGGTTGGCAGCCACACCAAGCTATTTCAGAATGCCTTGAAAGCCGCCCTGCGCGAAGATCCGGATGTGATCCTGATCGGTGAGATCCGCGACCAGGAAACCCTCAGCACCGCCATCAAGGCCTCCCAGACCGGCCACCTCGTGTTCGGCACCCTGCACACCAATTCCGCCGTGCGCACGGTGGAACGGGTGCTGGGCATGTATCCCCCCCAGGAGCAGGAAAGTGTTCGGCGGGCCATCGCCGAAACGCTTCTGGGGGTGATCTCCCAGGGTCTGCTCAAGACCACCGATGGCAAAAGAGCCGCCTTCCACGACATCTTCATCAACACCGATGCCTGCCGCGACTACATCATGCGCGGCGAACTCGATGAAATCGAAGCGATCATGAACCGCAGCGCCTTCGACGGCATGCAGACCGCCAACCAGGCACTGGCCCGCTTGGTGCAGGAGGGAAAGGCCACCGCCGAAGAGGTGATCACCCACAGCCTGCGGCCGGGCGAACTGGCTCAGACCCTTCGCGGCAGAACCTGAGGGCCACCGCAGCAACCGGTGGGCCATCCCGCCAGGGGTGGGGCTTCAGTTGGCGTGGGCTGCGAGTCGAGCCACCAGCAACACGGTGAGGCCCACCGAGAGTCCGACCATCGCGAGGCGGCCGTTCCAGATCTCGGCCTGGGGTGTGAAGCCCCGGCGCCAAGAATTGAGCTCCTCCTGGGAGACAGGCTCGGGTCCACCGGAGCTCACCACGGCCGGCGGCGCGGCGCCGACCTGAATCCCGGCGGGAGGGATCGGGGCTGGTTCAGGGGTGGAGTCGTACGGCACGGGATTCGCCGGGGCCATGGGCACTGACGGCCTGGGGCCGTGCCTGCGGGGATCAATCCACCCTAGGGCGATTAAAAGCAGGGCTGGGTTTCGTAAAGCCGATCGGCCTCGGCCAGGGGGAGGCGGGGGGCCACCCCGAGGCTGATCGGGCTGCGGCAACCGCTCCTCAGCCGCTCGCATGCCGCCACTCCCACCATGGCGGCGTTGTCGGTGCACCAGGCCAGGGGGGCCACCCGCCAGCCCAGGCCAACCGCCCCGGCCCGCTCCGCCAGCAGCGCCCGCAGCCGCCGGTTGGCGGCCACCCCTCCCACCAGCACAAGGGTGTCGAGCCCCTCATCGAGGGCACAGCGGCAGCTGCGCTCCACCAGCACCTCGGCCACCACCTGCTCGAAACTGGCGGCCAGGTCGGCGAGGGGCAGGGGGATCCCGTCGGCCGTCAGGGCCTCCACCTGCCGCAGCATGGCGGTCTTGAGGCCGCTGAAACTGAAGTCGTAGGGATGGAAACCGCCGCCGGGCCGAGACACCCGGCCCTTGGGAAGGCGGAACCGGTGGGGATCACCCGGGCGGGCTGCGGCCTCGATCGCGGGCCCCCCGGGATAGGGGAGTCCGAGCAGGCGAGCCACCTTGTCGAAGCACTCTCCGGCCGCGTCATCGTGGCTGCGGCCCAGCCGCCGATATCGGCCCGGCCCGTCCACCCGCACCAGCTCGGTGTGGCCGCCGCTCACCAGCAGCACTAGGGCCGGCCCCTCGGGCGGATCCTCCCCGAGCTGCACCGAGGCCAGATGCCCCTCCAGGTGATGGATGCCGAGAAAGGGCTTGCCATGGAGACGGGCCAGGGTGCGGCCGGTCACCGAGCCCACCAGCAGGGCACCCACCAGGCCGGGCGCCACGCTGGCGGCGATGGCATCGACTGCGGCGAGGTCCACGCCGCTCTCGGCCACCACCCGCGCCACAAGGCCCGGTAGGGCCTCCACATGGCGGCGGGAGGCGATCTCGGGCACCACCCCACCCCAGCGGGCGTGCTCCTCGATCTGGGAGGCCACAGCGCTGGAAATCACCTTGCGGTCGGTCACAATTGCCGCCGCCGACTCGTCACAACTTGTTTCGAGGGCCAGAACGGTGGGCATCGGCTCCGGTGGGCTCCCCTACTGTCCGCTCGTGACATCCTGCCCTGCGGCAGTCCCTGCCCGGCTCCTCCCCATGCGCCGTCTCTTCGCCGTACTCCTTTCTGCCTTCCTGGTTCTCGGCTTCGCGCCGGTGGCCCACGCCGACATCGGCGGCCTCACGCCTTGCGCCGAGAACGCCCGCTTCCAGCAGCGGGCCGGCACCGCCACCACGACCCAGGCCAAGCGCCGCTTTGAGATGTACAGCAAGGCTCTGTGCGGCGCCGATGGCCTGCCCCACCTGATCGTGGATGGCCGCTGGAGCCACGCCGGTGAATTCATGATCCCCGGCATCGCCTTCCTCTACATCACCGGCACCATCGGCTGGGCCGGTCGCACCTACCTCCAGGCCGTGGCCACCCGCAAGGACGCCACCATGCACGAGATCCAGATCGACGTGCCCCTGGCCTTCAAGAGCACCCTGGCCGCCGCCACTTGGCCCCTAGCCGCCTTCGGTGAGCTGACCAGCGGCAAGCTCACCCAGTCCGACAGCAAGATCACCGTGTCGCCCCGCTGAATGCGCCAAATTGATGTTTGGCTTCACCGGCGATTTAGGCGCTCATTCCACCCGCATCCCCGACTTCCAAGACCATGAAAAAGTTTCTCACCACAGCTCCGGTTTTTTCGGCGATCTGGTTTACCATCACCGCCGTCATCATGATCGAATTCAACCACTTATTCCCCGATATGCTCTTCAGCCCCTTTTGAATTAAACGCTGGGACTTCACTCCAGCTGAGCACCCAAACCACCAACGACCCTTCGGGGTCGTTTTTTTTGACCGTGGCTTCGATTGGCTCGTGGTTGGTGCTGATCAGGAAACAGGATTCAAGTCGAGCGGCATCAACCAGCCACCGCCAATCCCATCAGCCCCTCAAGCTCCAGCAGGGCGGTCTCAAGATCGTTGTTCACTAGCACCGCGTCGAATTCAGCGGCCGCCTCCAGCTCCACCCGCGCCCGAGCCAGGCGCTTCTGGATCGCCTCCTCACTGTCGGTGCCGCGGCCGCGGATGCGGCGCTCCAGCTCGGCGAAGCTGGGGGGAGCCACGAACAGCTGGAACGCTCCGGGGAAGCTCTCACGCACCTGGCGGGCCCCCTCCAGTTCGATCTCGAGCAGCACGGGGTGCCCCGCCGCCAGCTGGGCTTCCACCGGCTGCCGCGGCGTGCCGTAGAGGTTGCCGGCGAATTCGGCCCACTCCAGCAGGCCGCCGCGGGCCACCAGCTGCTCGAAGGCCGGCCGCTCCAGGAAGAAGTACTGGACCCCCTCCTCCTCCCCGGGGCGAGGAGCGCGGGTGGTGGCCGAAACGGAGAGCCAGATGGCGGGATGGCGCTCCAGCAGCCGGTTCACCAGGGTGCCCTTGCCGACACCGCTCGGTCCGGTGATCACTGTGAGCCGACCGGGGCTGGGAGGGGAGGTCATGGAACGGAGCGCTCTGGCCGCAGAGTAGAAGCGGCTTAGGCGGCGCGATCCATGGCGGCAATCCAGGCGATCGATGCAACCACCCTGCGGGCCCTGCTCGCCGAACTGCGAAGCAGCCTGCTGCCAAGCCGCTTCGAGAAGGCCCAGCAGAGCGATCCCCACACCCTGCAGCTGGCCCTGAGGGGCCTGGAGGGGTGTCGGTGGATCGAGCTGGGATGGCAGGCGGAGGCGCCCCGACTCCACGGCATCAGTGCGCCGCCCAGACAGGGGGAGGGCAGCACCCTGGCCCAGCAGCTGCAGCACGGCCTGCGGGGTCTGGCGCTGGTATCGATCGAACAACAGGGCTGGGAGCGGGTGGTGGAGCTGGGCTTCGCCCGGCGGCCGGGGGAACCCGATCAGCGCTGGTTGGTGCTGGAACTGATGGGCCGCCGCAGCAACCTCTTCCTGCTCGATGAACGGCGACGGGTGGTGGCGGCCGGGCGGCAGGTGCGGCCAGAGCAATCGCGCTTGCGGCCGATCGGCACCGGCGACCCTTACAGCCCCCCGCCACCGCTGGCCGGGGAGCCGCCCCGAAGCGCCGAATCCTTCGACGACTGGCGCCGCCGCCTCTGCCTGGTGCCCCTGCCGCTGCAGCGGGCCCTGCAGGACGCCTACCAGGGCATCAGCCCAGGCCTGGCCCGCCAGCTCGTCGATGGGCTCGATGGGGAGCTCGGACCCCTGCCGCTGGAGCGACCGGTGACCGATCTCCATCCCGCCGACTGGCAGGCCCTGCACCACCGCTGGAGGGCCTGGCTGCAGGCGGTGGAGCAGAACCGGTTCCATTACCGCGAAGGGGGTGGCAGCGACTATCGCTGCTGGGATGGGGATCAAGCCGGGGCTCGCGGGGCCAGCGGGGCCGGTGATGGGGCTGAGGCGGGCAACGGTGAACCCGAGCTCCCCTCGCCGGGGACCACGGGGACCAAGCAGCCGGAGGCGGTGGATCCCGGGCCAGACGTCCTGGCCGCAGGCCCGATCAACCGAGCCCTGGCGCATTACTACGGCACCCTGCTGACAAGCCGGGAGCTTGAGCAACGTCGGGCCACCCTGCGGCAGCGGCTGGCGGCGGCAGCCAGCCGGGAGAACCGCGAAGCCGACCAGCAACGCAGCCTGCTGGAGGCCGCCGCCGGCAGCGAGGCGCTGCAGCAGCAGGCCGATGCCCTGCTCTGCCAAGGGGATCTCCCGAAGGAGGTGATCAGCCAGGCCCAGAAGCTCTACCACCAGGCCCGCCGCCTGCGCCGCTCGGTGGCCGCGATCGAACCTCGCCTGGCCCTGCACCGGCAGCGGCTCGACTGGCTGGAGACCAGCCTTCATTTCCTTGATCAGAGTGCATTCCTGGGGCAGAGCGAGGCGGTCGGGGCCCTGCGGGATCTGGAACAGGAGATCGAGGAGCAGCTCGAGCCCCGCCAGGGGCTGCGCCGTCGCCGCCGCGAGGCCCCCACCCCCCAGCCGCTCGAACTGCGCAGCCCCGGGGGCCTACGGCTGCAGGTGGGCCGCAACCATCGCCAGAACGAGTGGATCAGCCTGCGGCAGGCCCGGCGGGGGGATCTCTGGTTCCACGCCCAGGAATGCCCCGGCAGCCACGTGGTGCTCAAGGGCTCGGAAGCAAGCCCCCGGGAGGAGGATCTGGCGGCCGCAGCCGACCTTGCGGCCCACTTCAGCCGCGCCCGCGGCAACAGCAAGGTGCCGGTGGTCATGGTGGCGGCCGAAACGCTGCAGCGGATCGCCGGCGCCGGCGCCGGCACGGTGCGCCACGGGAGCGGCGAGATCCTCTGGGGGGAACCAGATCGGGGCCTGAGGCTGCTTCACGAGGGGGCCGAGCCAGCCGCAGGCTGTTGTGAGCGAGCAGATCCCGCGACCTGACGGCCTCCCCGCCGCTTGGCGCCACCGCCGCGAAGGGCTGCGGCGGTGGCGCCAAGCGGCGGGGGCAGAAACGAGCAACGGCCCGGTAAATCGCAGCGATGCATGGCTGTGGTGCAACACGGATGCGCAATACAGATGTGCAATACAGATGTGCATCGCAGATGTACAACAAAGCTGTGAAGCACCGAGGAGAAGCACAGCCCCCTGAGCCGGTCAACGGTGCTCCCTGCGGCCCAGGCACAATTTCCAAGGAACCCTCCGCGCCCTCCCCTTGTCCGATCCCGACCTCCAGCCGGAGGCCGCCCCGGCATCAGCGCCCCTCGATTCGCCAGCGGCGATCGCCGGGGTGCAGGCTGGGACCACCTTCGACCCCCATCCGTTGCCGGTTCCGAGCGACGCCACCGCAGCCGACACCGGGACAGCGGAGGCCAGCGGGCTGCCGGGCTCAGCCACCGCTCCGATCGCCCCCTCAGACAACGAGTTTCCGGGCGAGGTGGAGATGACCCTGGTGGAGCACCTGGAGGAACTTCGCTGGCGTATCCTGCGTAGCCTGGTGGCAGTGGTGATCGGTGCCGGCCTCTGCCTGCTGTTCGTGCGGCCACTGGTGCGCTGGCTGGAGATGCCGGCCGCCGGGATCCGCTTCCTGCAGCTGGCCCCGGGGGAATTCCTGCTGGTCTCCCTCAAGGTGGCGGGCTATGCCGGTCTCACCCTGGCGCTGCCGTGGGTGCTCTTTGAGCTGCTGGCCTTCGTGCTTCCCGGCCTGACCCGGCGGGAGCGGCGACTGGTGGCCCCCGCCGTGGCCGGCTCCTCCCTGCTCTTCCTGGCCGGCCTGGCCTTCGCCTGGTGGGCCTTGGTGCCGGCGGCCCTGCGCTTCCTGGTGAGCTACGGCGCTGATGTGGTGGAGCCGATCTGGTCGATCGAGCGCTATCTCGACTTCGTGCTGCTGCTGATGGTGGCCACGGCCCTGGCCTTCCAACTACCGGTGCTGCAGCTGCTGCTCGGAGCCCTGGGCCTGATCGATGCCCCCACCATGATGCGGGCCTGGCGCTGGGTGGTGCTCGGTAGCGCCCTAGCGGGGGCGGTGCTGACGCCCTCCACCGATCCGATCACCATGCTCCTGCTCGGCGGAGCGATCACGGCCCTCTACCTGTTGGGGGTGGGCCTGGTGGCCCTGAGTGGCTCACGGCCCGCCAGGGCCTGAACGAGTCAAGCCGCCCGATCACATCCGGGTAAAGCCTGAGCCGGTCCGTGGCTGCCGCGTTATCGCGGTTGGCCCTGGGGCTCAGAGCAGAAATTCGCTGGCACGGCCCTCCGGCAGCTGGAGCGGCAGGGAAAGGGCCTTGCCCAGCCGCGGCTTGTCCCGAGTGGTGGCAAGCCACTGCCGCACCTGGGCCGCCACCCCGAGACCATTGAGGCTGGCCACGATGGCGGCCAGCTTCTCGCCGTAGGCCTCAGCGGTGAGAGGAAAGGACTGCTGCTCGAGATGGCCCCACATCACATGCAGGTAGATGCGTCCCTGGCGCCGCACGAGCTGGAGGTCGTAGGAGGCCTGCCAGCGCCGGCGCAGCAGAGAAAGCAACTCCTCCTCACTGAGGGGAGCGCCAGCGGCGGCCTCGCGCTCCGACATAGGCCATGGCCGCAGGATTCGATCAACTCTGGCAGGCCCCCACGGGGACTCGCGGCAGGCTCTTCGTGAAGCGTTCCATCCAGAGCCCCGCCCTCGGCCCCGCTCGGGACCGGACGCAGTTCATAATGGCGCCCAATGCCCCGATGACACCGGAACGGTTCGTATGACCCAGATCCCTGCGGCCTCCTCCAACCCATCCAATGGTGATGTGCCCGGCATGGGTCGCCGGCAGTTCATGAACCTGCTCACCTTCGGTTCGGTGACAGGCGTGGCGCTGGGCGCCCTCTACCCGGTGGTCAACTACTTCATCCCCCCCCGGCCCGCCGGTGGCGGTGGCGGCACCACCGCCAAGGATGAGGCCGGCAATGCGGTCACACTCTCCGGCTGGCTGGCCAACCACAAGGAGGGTGATCGCTCCCTGGTGCAGGGGCTGAAGGGTGATCCCACCTATCTGGTGGTGGAGGGTCCCGAGGCCATCGGCAACTACGGGATCAACGCCATCTGCACCCACCTGGGTTGTGTGGTGCCCTGGAACAGCGGCGCCAACAAGTTCATGTGCCCCTGCCACGGCAGCCAGTACGACGCCACCGGCAAGGTGGTACGCGGCCCGGCCCCCCTCTCCCTGGCGCTTGCCCACGTGTCGACCGAGAACGACAACGTGTTCCTCAGCCAGTGGACCGAGACCGACTTCCGCACCGGTGACAAGCCCTGGTGGGCCTGATTACCGCTCCCATCCCCGCGCCTCACCCCCTGCCGCCCGCGTCCGCCCGATCCACCGCCATGCGACGTTCCATCTCCTCCCTGCTCGGCTTCCTGCTCTCCCTCACCCTCGGGGCCGGAGTTTTGTTGGGCGGCGCCAGCGCCAGCTGGGCCTATCCCTTCTGGGCCCAGCAGAACTACGCCAGCCCCCGCGAGGCCACCGGCAAGATCGTTTGCGCCAACTGCCACCTGGCCAAGAAGGTCACCCACGTCGAGATTCCCCAGGCCGTGTTCCCTGACACGGTGTTCAAGGCCGAAGTGGAGGTGCCCTACGACTCCACCATCCAGCAGGTGGCCGGCGACGGCAGCGCCACAGGCCTGAATGTAGGCGCCGTTGTGATGCTTCCCGAGGGCTTCCGCCTCGCTCCCCCCGAGCGCCTCAGCGACGAGCTCAAGGAGGAGACCTCCGGCATCTATTACACCCAGTACAGCGACACCCAGCCCAACATCCTGCTGGTGGGTCCCCTTCCCGGCGATCAGCACCAGAAGATCGTGTTCCCGGTGCTGTCACCCGATCCGGCCACCGATAGCAGCATTCACTTCGGCAAGTACCAGATCCACGTGGGCGGCAACCGCGGCCGCGGTCAGGTGACCCCCACCGGTGAGAAAACCAACAACAATCTCTTCGCGGCGCCTGCGGCCGGCACGGTGAGTTCCATCACAGCCGGCGAGAACGGCGCCACCGTGGTGGAGATCAGCACCGCCGATGGTCAGGTGAACGAAACCGTGCCCGCCGGACCCACCCTGCAAGTGGCCGTGGGTGATGTGGTGGCCGCCGGTGCCCCCCTCACCAACGACCCCAACGTGGGCGGTTTCGGTCAGGTGGATGTGGAGGTGGTGCTTCAGAACCCCGCGCGTATCTACGGTCTACTGGCGTTCTTCGCCCTGGTTGCCCTCTCCCAGATCCTGCTGGTGCTCAAGAAGCGTCAGGTGGAGAAGGTGCAGGCTGCCGAAGGCACCTTCTGAACGGTTGCTCACGCTGGCTGCCTTCCCCCTCGCCACAACCGTGGCCACGCTGATGCCGCCGGACGCGCCTTTGCTGGCCGTGTTCACCTCCCCGGGCCCCCTGGTCTTCCAGCTGGGGCCCTTGGCCTTGCGTTGGTATGGCCTGCTGATCGCCACGTCCGTGCTGCTGGGTCTGCTGTTGGCCATGCGGCTGGGCCGGCGCCGCGGCATCGACCCCAACCTGATCGCCGATCTGCTGCCCGTGCTCGTGGCCGGTGCCGTCATCGGGGCCCGCGCCTACTACGTGACCCTGGAATGGCGCCAGTACCAGGGCCACTGGCTCGATGCCCTGGCCATCTGGCGGGGCGGCATCGCCATTCATGGTGCCCTGCTCGGCGGCACCCTGGCCACCGTTTTCTACTGCCGCTGGCGGCGCCAGCCCTTCTGGGCCCTACTCGATGTGCTGGTGCCGGCGGTGGCCCTGGGCCAGGCGATCGGCCGCTGGGGAAACTTTTTCAACTCCGAGGCCTTCGGGCTGCCCACCGAGCTCC
>Ga0209298_10001066_pt1 | contig 18183 bp, 15 predicted proteins | sample S_140806_EF_Meta_FD_187325 | JGI IMG/M metagenome (GOLD analysis project Ga0209298, IMG submission 187325) | Freshwater microbial communities from Lake Simoncouche, Canada to study carbon cycling - S_140806_EF_MetaG (SPAdes) (version 2) | ecosystem: Environmental > Aquatic > Freshwater > Lake ...
CCGATCCATCTCGAACTCGGGTGTGAAACGCAGCAGCGGCAACGATAGTTGGGGGGCAGCCCCCTGCGAAAATAGCGCGATGCCAGGTAAAACTTTCCCACCACTTGCTTGATCAAATAGCAAGTCGTGACGTGTCGAGAGGACACGCTTAAAAGCCACCCAACGGGTGGTTTTTTTGTGCCTGCCCATAAGGGGGACTGGCCTGGGGCATGGCTGCTGGGGGGCTCACGCCGATGCGGCTGTCATCACGATGGATCAGACGGGAGCTTCAGGCTGATCTGGTTGAAATCTTGAATGGTTGGATAGGTCGTGCTCTTTTCGGATGCGAATGTCTCGCGGTGGCTGCAGATGACCTGGAGCCCACTCTGGCTTGCTGCCTGGAGTTCAGAGTGTGAGTCGCTCACAAAGAGGATGGCCTGGGGCGCACATCCCATCATCTCGGCAATAAGGGTGTAGCTACTGGGATTGTGTTTTGAGCCCGAATGGGTATCGAACCAGTAGCTGAACAGGGATCGCAGATCGCCGTTGTTGCTGTGCTGATAGATCAACTGTTGTGCTGCGATCGAACCGCTTGAATACACGGCAAGAACCAGCCCCTCCTGCTGCCATCGCCTCAGACTTGTAGGCACGTCGTCAAACAGGGGACCAACCAGTTCACCCCTTGCATAGCCTTCGGCCCAGATCTTTCCCTGAAGATCCTTCAGTGGCGTCACCTTGCGATCGCAGCGGATCAGAAACTTCAGGTAGGGGAGGATCCCCCCCACGCTCCTCTGCTCGGCGGACTGCCTGGAGTGGCTGAGGAGGTCCCTAGCTTCCTGATCGGTGTCCTGCTGCCAGAGAGTCTCCAGCTCCTGAATCAACGCTCTGATGTTGGCCTCATGCTGATGGGTCTCCAGGTAAGGGGCGAGGTTGGCGCTGGCGTAGGGGAATAGGGTCTCGGCCACATAACTGACCGGGCAGGTGGTGCCTTCGATGTCGAGCAGCACATGGCTGACGCCCTCCCACAGGATCTTGTTCATCGACTCAGCTCCCCTGCCCCAGGTTGGCTGGAGCTGAGCCCAGGCCTCGCTCCACCAGGGCTTCCAGCAGGAGCTGCCGCCAACGCTGCTCCAGCAGAAACTCGAGAATCTCCAGATGGCGACGGGCCTCGCTCAGTTCCTGCCCCCAGGCATAGAGGCCATGGCCGGCAATCAGCAGTCCTGCGGGAGCCCTGCCTAGGTGGGGGGCCGCCCTGCGGCTGAGTCTGGAGAGATCCTGGTCGTTCGCCAGCACCGGAACTCGCACCTCGCTCCGGTGGGTGCTGATCCCGGCAATGCCCTTGAGCATTTCGAGGTTGCGCAGCTCGAGGTAGGCGACTCCATCCTCTGCACCGGCCTCTTCGAAGGCCACTGCCTCGGCCTTTGGTGATCGAGACCCTGCCCTTGCCTGGATCTCCTGGGCCTTATCCCGTTCCTCCTGCTCCTCCGCAGCTTCCTTGCTCGTTCGCGCTGCCAGCGGGAATCGAACCGCCCATTCCCAGCTCCATTGGGACAGCAAGGTACCGGCCTGGGAGTGGGTATGGAGCACCGCACCAGCCCCCGTTTCCTTCACGATGGCGAGATGGAGCAGGGTTTCGGCGCTGGCCCTGCCACTTCCACGGCAGACCTGGCCTTCGCCATCCACCACGATCAGCTCCTGCGGGCGCACCCTGCCCTTGTCCACGCCACTGGGTGCCATCAGCAGCAGCAGGGGCTCCAGCTTGAGCACGCAGCTGAAATTGCCCCCAGTGCCATCACACCACCCCCGCTGATGAATGGCGGCCATCGCCTCGCAGAGTTCCTCCCTGAGCCTGCCTTCTTTGCCTTCGCTCGGCCCAGGCCCATGGACTCCCTCGCTCGGCTCGGAGCCGCTGGGCTCGCCCGCTGGCCTACCACTGTCTCCTTCCAAGGAGAACCCGGTGGCGGCGTTGCTGTCTAGCGAGGGCACGGGGGGCAAGGCGGGTCGGTGCGCACGGGGCAAAGATCGGCGCCGGGGCGCAGCTCTTCACGAAAATAGGCTAGGCGGCGAGGGGCTAACCCCCCGCGGGTGTTCCATGCAGTTCCCCACCCCTGCTGACCCAGGGCCTCACAGACGGGGCCCATCGGCTGGATTCCGCCAGGGAATGTCACAGGAGTTTCACCTCTGGCAGCATGGGCACCAATGGGTGCTGCGTCCGGCCAGTCGATCGCGCATCAGGGGGGTTCCGCAGCGACGACAGGGCAGGCCGCCTCGCCTGTAGACCCAGGCCTGGCCGCCATAGTTGCCGTTGGTGCCGGTTAGATCCCGGAAGTCGCTGAAGGTGGTGCCACCGGCCCCGATGCTGGTCCGCAGGATCTCCACCACCGCCCCCCGCAGCCGCTCCAGCCTTTGGCTTCCCAGCCGGCCACTGACGGTCTGGGGGAGGATTCCGGCGGCAAAGAGGGATTCATCGGCATAGATATTGCCGATGCCCGCCACCAAAGATTGGTCCAACAGCGCACTCTTGATCGGTCGCCGGGAGCCTCGCAGCCGTTCCTGGAGGTAGGGGGCGCTGAAGCAGGGATCAAACGGCTCCGGTCCCAGCCTCGCTAGTCCGGTGATCACGCTCTCCACGGCTCTCCCCGGTGGTACAAACCACATCTGGGCAAAGCTGCGGGTGTCGATGAAGCGGAGCTCCGCGCCGCTCTGCTCCCAGATCCTCACGCGTGTGTGTTGACCGGGATCGGGATCTCCTGCTGGGCCGCTCCCGACCCCTTCGGGAGCAGCGAGCCATAGGAACTGGCCGGTCATGCGCAGATGGACGCCCCAGATCCCCGCCTGCTGACCATCGGGATGGCGCAGCTCCGCCAGCAGGTACTTGCCGCGGCGGCTCCATTGCTCGATCCTGCAGCCCTCCAGAGCCAGGCGAAACAGGTCCGGATCGTGGGGCGCAGCGATGGCCCGGTCTCGGAGGACCTCAACCTTGGCAATCAAAAAACCCTGGGTCTGATACTGCAGACCCAGGCGAACGGTTTCGACCTCGGGCAATTCCGGCACGGCGAGGTCGTCGGGGGTGGAGGGCTCGGTGCCGAAACGCTATCGCCGGCGGCCTCAGGCCTTCTCGAGCTCGCTCTCTGCGAAGTTGTTGGTGTTGAGGCCGCCTTCAGTGCCGCTGATGCCGGTGTAGTTGACCTTGTCGAAGCGCACCACAACCGGGTAGCGGATGCCGGAGGTATCGACGGAGGCCACGGTGCCCACGTCATTGAACCAGTAGGACTCGGGGCGCTTGATGCGCACTTTGTCGCCGCGGGAGATGGCCATCGCTGCTGCGTCGGATCGGGTGGCTTTCGGGCTGACCTTACCGTTGCCGGGCGGCCTGCGACGCGGGGACGTCACGATTCGTCGTTTGCCCTCCGTTCTGCCGCTGTGGGTGATCTGGAGGCGCTTGTTCCTTCCCGAGGCCTTCGGACCTGGGGGGAGCGGCGGCGCAGCCCTCGGCCAGCACCTGCTCCTCGCCGAGGCTTCTGGCGGCCTGCACCTTCGGGTTGCCCTTAAAGGATGCTTGGCTCAACAAGTCAGCCGGCACCAATGATGCCGGCCCAAGCCTGCGGGTCCGTGGCCATCGCCCGCCTTCAGAGCGGGCGTGGCAGCATCCCCCTTCCCTCCCTGCCGCGCTCCCATGGTCTCCACCGAGGCTCCCGTGCTCAGCCTCGATCTGCCCGATCCCGGGCAAGACGACATCAGCACCATGGAGTTTCTGGCTCGCCTGGAGGAGGCCTGGGCGGTGTGCGACCGCTTCGATCTCCAGACCGAGATCTGGCGCGGCCGCATCCTGAGGACGGTCCGAGACCGCGAGAAGCGGGGCGGCGAGGGACGCGGCACTGGCTTCCTGCAATGGCTGCGGGAGCGGGAGATCAGCAAGACCCGCGCCTACACCCTGGTCCAGCTGGCCGATTCGGCCGACAACCTGGTGGGTGAGGGGCTGTTGGAGCCCGACAGTGTGAATCAGTTCTCCAAGCGGGCCTTTCTGGAAACGGCCCAGGCGGAGCCGGAGGTGCAGCAAATGATCAGTGAGGCCGCCAACGGGGGCCTGCCGATCACCCGCAAGCAGGTGCGGCGCCTCTCGGATGAGTTCCTGGCCGCCACCAGCCCCCTGCTGCCCGAGGAGATCCGCCAACGCACCGCCGAAAACCTGCTGCCCCCCCGGGCCGTGGCCCCCCTGGTGAAGGAACTGGCCCGCCTCCCGGAGGAGCAGCAGGACGATCTGCGCCGGGTGCTGCAAGAGGAGCCCGAGCTCGATCGAGTGAAGGATGTGACCCACACGGCCCGCTGGCTCCACCGCGCCGCCGAGGCCAGCCTGGCCGTGCGCGCCTTCCAGCAGGGGGACCTGGATTTCGAGAAGGCCCTCCAGGAGGCGCAGCGGCTCGATGTCCTGGGCCTCCTGGCCGATGCCGTGGGCCAGGCCCAGGCCCTGGAGAGCGCCGTACTCAAGCTCCACACCAGTTGGCGCCGGCTCGGCGGCCTGCAGGAACGCCTCTGGGTGGAGAGTGGCAGCAGCACCCCCCACCTCCGGGAGCTGCTCACCGCCCTCCAGAGCCTCAGCGGCAGCACCCTGCGGGTCTCCCTCGGCGAGCTGGCGGGGGGCAAGCGGCTGCGGCTGCAGCTGGTGGAGGAGGCCCCGGATCGCCTGGAGGCGCCACCGCTGCCCTCGCGGGAAGGTAGCGATGGGGCTCCCTGCTGAACCTCCGGGCCCGTTGAAGCTCCGGGCCCGTTGAAGCTCCGGCGCAGCACGGCATGGTCTCCGACCTCCTGAGCGCCATGGGGGCTGGTATTCCCTTAGCTGCGCGGCTGAACAACGTCACCACCGACCTGGCCGGGCGGACTGGCGGGACCGGCCCGCCTGGGGGTTCCCGCTGGCCGCAAGGGGCAACCTCAGGCGCCGCCACCCCTGGGGCGGGTAGGGTGCCCGCTACACCAGGGATGGGGGCTGCCGTTGCCGGACGATCCGCTCGCCCAGGCGCTGCAGCGGCACTTCGGCTGGGAGAGCTTCCGGCCGGGCCAGCGGGCTGTGGTGGAGGCGCTGCTGGCCGGTCGGGACTGCCTGGCGGTGCTGCCCACCGGGGCTGGTAAGTCGCTCTGTTATCAGCTGCCGGCCTTGGTTCGCAAGGGACTGGTGGTCGTGGTCTCACCCCTGGTGGCCCTGATGCAGGACCAGGTGAGCCAGTTGCAGCGCCGCGGCATCGCCGCCGCCTGCCTGCACCGGGGCCTACCCCCCCACGAGCGACGCCAGCTGCTGGAGCGACTGCGGGATCACCGCCTGCGCCTCCTCTATCTGGCCCCGGAGCGGCTGCAGGCGGAGGCCACCCGCCAGCTGCTCGACGATGGCATCGAGGCGGGCCAGGTGGTGGCCCTGGCGGTGGACGAGGCCCACTGCATCAGCGCCTGGGGCCACGATTTCCGGCCCGACTACCGGCGTCTGGGCCAGCTGCGTTCCCTTTGCCCCGGGGTGCCTCTGGTGGCCCTGAGCGCCACGGCCGGGCCCCAGGTCCGGGCCGACATCATCCGCCTGCTCCAGCTCCGAAGCCCGCTGGTGCAGGTGCGTTCGGCTCGCCGCCCGAACCTGAGCTATGGCATGGCCCTGCGGCCCGCCGATCCCCTGCCCCAGGTACTGGAGGCGGTTCACGGGGCTCGGGGCGCCGTGCTGATCTATGCCCGCACCCGCCGCTCGGTGGAGCAATGGGCCATCCGGCTCGGGGGGGCCGGCATCGAGGCGATCGCGTATCACGCCGGCCTGGATCCCGAAAGCCGCCAGCTGGCGCTGCAGCATTTCCAGGACCACCCCTCACCGGTGCTGGTGGCCACCGTGGCCTTCGGCATGGGGGTGGATCGCCCCGATGTGGGTCTGGTGCTCCATCTCGATCTGCCGGCCAGTCCAGAGGGCTACCTGCAGGAATCCGGCCGCGCCGGTCGCGATGGTCTGCCGGCACGCTGCCTGGTGTTCTTCGATCCGGCCGACCGGGTGAGCCTGGGCTGGGCGATCCGCTCCTCGGGGCAGCCGGGACCGGAGGCATTCCAGGAGGCGGAACGGGTGCGTCAGGAACAGGCCCAGCGTCAACTGCGCCGCATGGAGGCGGTGGCAGAGGGGGCGGACTGCCGCGAGCAGGCCCTGCTCCTGGCGGTGGGGGAACTGGTGCCCCCCTGCGGTAGTTGCGACAGCTGCCTGCGCCGTTCCCGTGCCACCGACTGGTCGACTCAGGTGGGAATGGTGCTCCAGGCCCTCGAAGCCCGCCGGGGGCGGGATCTGCGCAGCCTTGCCGAACAGTTGGCGGAAGGCTCCGGCCTGGATCAGGAGCGCTGGGCCTGGCTTGCTCGTCGCCTGGTGCAGGAGGAGCTGCTCAGCGAGAGCGACGATGGCTCCCAGCGGCTCTGGCTGCGGCCGGTGGCCGAACACTATCTGCGGGATCCCTGGCCCCTGCACTGGGCGGCCTGAGGGTCCGGTATGGGGTGGGCCCGCCATCGACCTGCGGATCAGCGCCGGGCCGAAGCGGGCCTGGAGCGGATCAGCCGCGGCTGCTGCAGAGATCGTTCACGAGCCGCCGCTCGAAGTCGGCCTGGGGGTCATCCCATGTGCGCCAGTCGCCGGCCGCGCTGGTGGCATTCATCTTGCGGGCGCTGCAGTTGATCGCCAGGTAGAGGGTCTCGCCCTTGGCATTGAGGATCGGCGCCACCAGGCTGCCGCCCATCGGCTGCCAGTTCGACCAGTCGACCTGGAGGGGCCCGTAGCGGCGCCAGCTGCTGGTGGCCACCGCGGCGGTGGGTGCGCTGGCCTGGGCGGCGGCCGGCGACGGTGTTCTGGTCTGCGGGGCTACGGGGCGCGGGTTGATGCTCGCTGCCGCGGTACTTGGGCGGGGGGTGGGCACGGCCGTCGCCACCGGGGTGCTGGCCGCAGCAGCGGCGGCGGCGATCGGGGTTCTGGCCATGGGGGTCGTGCGGACCGGGGCTGCCACCGGGGTGGAGGCGGGGGTGATCGGCCGGCTGGCGGTCGCTGCCGGGGCGGCCTGCCAGGAGGCGGTTGTGGCTGGGGCGGTGGTTAGGGCGGTGCTGCTGGCGCTGGCGGTCGCCAGGGTGACCGCCGGTTGGCTGGCCTTCGGCACTTCGGCTGCCGCGGCAGGTTCCGGCCGGGGAGCTGCGGCCTGAACCAGGCGCTCCCGGGGGGCCGGAGCCGGGGTCGGCCGCGGAGCGGCGGCCTCCACAGGGCGGGGCCGGGGCGCCGCTGGTTCTCCCTTGAGCTTGAGCTGGGTGCCCACCTCCACGTGGTCGGGATCGTTGATGGCATTGATCGCCACCAGGCGACTCATCGGTACCCCATAGCCATCGGCAATCGCCGAGAGGCTGTCGCCGGAGCGCACCACGTGCACGTTGGCGCCCTTGCGGAACGGGGTTGGTGCGGGGGCTGTCGCCACCTTGCCGGTCACCTTGAGGGTCTGGCCCACCTCCACGTGGTCGGCCTTGCTGAGGCCATTGAGGGCGATCAGCTGGTTGAGGCTCATACCTTGACGGTTGGCGATCTCCGAGAGGGTGTCGCCCTCTCGCACGGTCACCCGGCCGGTGGCAACGGCTCCACCTCCGGAGAAACGGCTGCTGGAGCCCACCTTGCCGGTCACCTTGAGGGTCTGGCCCACCTCCACGTGGTCGGCCTTGCTGAGGCCATTGAGGGCGATCAGCTGGTTGAGGCTCATGCCTTGGCGGTCGGCGATTTCCGAGAGGGTGTCGCCTTCCTGCACGGTCACCCGGCCGGTGGCCACGGCGCCACCTCCGTAGGAGCGGTTGCTGGAGCCCGCTCGGCCGGGCACCTTCAGCTTCTGACCCACTTCCACGTGGTCGGCCTTGCTGATGCCGTTGAGCTCCATCAGCCGCTTGATGCTGATGCCGGCGCGGTCGGCGATTTCGGAGAGGGTCTCGCCTGGTTTCACCGTGACATCACCGGCCAGGGCCGGCATGGGGAGCACCAGGGCGAGGGCGAGGGCGGCGAGGGAGCGGCGCATGGGCACCCGGGAAGGCAATGGCGGCACGTTAAGGGCCCCGCAAGGGCTCGCCCAGCCCCCCCTGCGGATGAATGTCCCGGAATAGGGCCTGGATGCCGCCGCCTGCAGCAAGGGCTAACCCAGCAGTCGCTTCAGCAGCGCGAGTCGGTTGCCGTAGGGGGGGTAGCGGAAGGGCAGGTCGAAGCGGAACGGGCGCGCCACCACGCTGCGGCGGTGGGAGAAGGTGCGAAATCCCGTTTCGCCGTGGTAGGCCCCCATGCCGCTGGCCCCCACGCCTCCGAAGGGGAGGTTCACCATCCCGGCCTGCAACACCACATCGTTGAACGCCACGCTGCCCGAGCTCGTGGTGGCCAGGAGGCGCTCCTGGGCCCCTCGGCTGCGGCTGAAGAGGTAGAGAGCCAGCGGCTTGGCACCCTGGCGGACCCGCTCGAGCGCCTCCTCCAGGTCGGCGACCGTGACCAGGGGCAGCAGGGGGCCGAACAGCTCCTCCTGCATCAAGGGATCGTGATCGGGATCCTCCACCGCGATCAGGGTGGGGCTGATCCGCCGCCGGGCCGGGTCGGTCTGGCCGCCCGCCAGTACCCGGCCGGCGGCCCCCTCCAGCAGGCTGCTCAGGTGGGCGAAACGCTGGTTGTTCACGATCGCCCCGAGGTCGGGGCTGCTGAGCGGATCGCTGCCGTAAAGACGCTCGAACTCCCGCTTGATCGCGGCCACCAAGGGCTCGCGGATCTCGGGCACCACCAGGAGGTGGTCGGGGGCCACGCAGGTTTGGCCGGCATTGAGGCCCTTGCCCCAGGCCAGCCGCCGCGCCGTGACCTCGAGGTCGGCGTCAGCCAGCACGATGGCGGGACTCTTGCCGCCCAGTTCCAGGGTCACCGGCGTGAGCTGCCGGGCGGCGGCGGCCATCACCAGGGATCCCACCCGTTCTCCGCCCGTGAAGAAGATGTGGTCGAAGCGTTCCTCCAGCAGCGCGGCCGCCACCTGGCCATCGCCGAGCACCACCTGCACCGTTTCCGGCGCGAAATGGCGGGGAATCAGGCGGGCGATCAGCTCGGCGGTGCGCGGGGCGTGCTCGGAGGGCTTGAGCACAGCCGTGTTGCCCGCCGCCAGGGCGCTCACCAGGGGATGGAGGCACAGCTGGAAGGGGTAGTTCCAGGGGCCGAGGATCAGCACGCAGCCCAGGGGTTCGCACACCACCCGGGCGCTGGCCGGCTGGGCCCAGGCCGGCAGGCCGATCCGCTTCGGTTGCATCCAGCCGGCCAGGTCGCGGCGGCTGAGGGTGAGCTCATGCCGCACCGCCACGAGTTCGAAGTAGGACTCGGTGGCCGGTTTGCCGAGGTCGGCGGCGATGGCAGCCATCACCTCCTCCTCGTGCTCGCTGAGCAGGCGGCCGAGGCGGTTGAGTTGGTCGTTGCGCCAGGAGCGGGGCCGGGTGTCGCCGCGGCTCACCGCGGCCCGCATGGTGCTGATCGGCACCGCCAGCCCCGGGCTGGGGCCGGCGCCGTGGGCCCTGGAGACGCCGCCAGCCCTGGAGTCGCCGGCGGTGGCGGGGGCGCTGGCGGGGGTGCCGGGGGTCATGGGGGGGGGGATGGAGAGGGAATTCACGCTGGCAGACCCCAGGCTTCGCCGAGGCCCGAGGCCCGGGGCAACCGGGAAGCCACCTGGCTACCCGGCCCCAGGCCTGTCCTCGGCTTCGCGATGGCGTGGGCGAGCACTGCGCGGTTGCCGCCGGCGCTCAGCGCGGCGTGCCATCCGCCGGCTGGCAGCTGCGGCGGATCACAGTGAGCCGCAGGGCATCGAGATCCGCTGCGCCGGGCCCCTCGAAGGCGAACAGCAGGGCTGATGCCAGGGGTAGGTCGCCCCGCTCCATCGCCGCCTCCACCGCCAGGCGCCAGCGGTGTGGATCGCGCCCGAGGCCGGCCAGCAGGGCGTCGCCCCGGGCGAGCTGCCCGGCGGGCGAGCCGATCAGGCGCACCACGGCGAAGGCGGTGGCACCGCTCTCCAGCGGCCGCAGCCGCAGGGTGAGGGCCTGCCCGGGGCGGATCGGCGCCAGGGGCCAGGGAACCGGACCCTCGATCGTGCCGGCAGGGAGCGATCCGAAGGGAGCACCCGCCGGCGGCCGGGCGCTGCCGGCCGGCGGGCCCTGACGCCACAGCAGGCGGTTCCCCTCAAGGATCTGCAGTTCGATCAGGGGTTCCACCACGAAGAGGGTGGGCCGGCTTACCGCCACCAGCGCCGCCGGTGGGCGACCGCCGGGGTCGGTGATTCTGGGCGTGATCACGCAGAGGGAGAGGGCCGCGCCGGCGGGATCCGGCCGGCTGGCCAGGGCGGGTAGGCCCAGCGGCAGGAGAAGCGCCAGCCACCCCAGGGCCAGGGACCGGTGCGGTCGCCAGCCAGGCCAGGCCCCTTTGCACCGACCCAGCGAGGGCCCTCGCTCGGGCCCGGGGCCATGGTCCGACACGCTGCTCCACCCCCCTGGAGCGTCCCATCCTGATCGTGGCGGCGGCGCGGTGGAGCCTTCGGGGCTGGCGGGTGAGGAATTACGGTCTCCAGTATGGGGAGGCTCCGTCGGCGCCCGTTCCGCGATGGTCCCGTTCCCGCCACTTGCAGGCGCACAAGCGCCCTGGAGGCGGGGCTGCTGCGGACCGTGGCCGAGCCCTTGCTGCGGGCGAATCGGATTCGCACCGCGCCGATCCGCTTCAGCCTGGAGGCCGGGGAGATGGCGGGGATCTGGGCCCGCCTGCTGGGTCTGTGCCATCCCCCTGCAGCGGTAGGTGAACCGTCTGGCCTACATGCTCAGGATCGGGCATGAACTTTGCAGACCAAGAGTCTTGTTGGGAGGGTGCCCAGACCACAGGTGCGATGTTGGCACCCTCCAGCGGTTTGACACGCCTCAGCTGGGGTCAGCGGTCATGGAAATCGTCAGCGCGCATGGATCAGCCAAGCAGGAAATCGCTGGCGGAAATACCCGCCACGCCTGCAGCTCCAAGCCTGGCGATCAGATAACTGCCCGCCTCCTTGGCATCGTTGTAGAACACATCACCACTGGACGTGTTGACGAAGATCCCCGCTGCCGCGCCAAAGGACGCTCCATTCATCCCGGCCCCCTTGAAGAACGACGTGGGCGCCAGGGTATTCCCGACCCCATTGCCCCCAGAAAATGTCAGGCCCTTGATCCCAGCCGCCGAGGCTCCAACCAAGCCCTCATCCAAACGATTGGCCAAGATCAAGGCATCGTCTTCAACAGCCTCCAGGGTGGTGTAGGGAGTGCCGATGATGCCATCGTGGTTGCCATCCACCTGAAAGCTTGTTTCGAGCTCCCAAGCCCTGGGTGTGTTGAACGCATCGGCGCCAACGGAGGCTTGCCAAGTCCAGTTGGCATCGAGGTTCCAGGTGTGGAGGAAGCTGGAGGTGTTGTTGCGCCAGAGGACCTGGTTGACGCCGGCGATGGTGTCAGCGGCCAGCATTTGCCACTCGCTGCTGTCGTTTCCGACAGGTGAGTTCCAGGGGGAGGAGATCTCCTGGCGGGCGCCCTCAACGTCCACGAAGGCCTTGCCATCGCCGCGGCTCAGCAGCTTGGTGTTGCCTTGGGCTTCCAGGATGGTGGTGGGAGCGCCGATGATGCCATCTCGGGTGGCGTCCACCTGAAAGCTTGTTTCGAGCTCCCAGGCCTTGGGTGTGTTGAACCCATCGGCGCCGCTGGTGGATTGCAAGTTCCAGTTGGCATCGAGGTTCCAGATGTGGAGGAAGTTGGAGGCGTTGTTGCGCCATAGGATCTGGTTGACGCCGGCGATGGTGTCAGCGGCCATCATCTGCCACTCGGTGCTGTCGTTGCCGGCCGGGCTGCCCCAGGGGGAGGTGATCTCTTGCCGCCTGCCAGCGCCGGTCTCCACAAAGGCCAGGCCATCGATGCGACTGAACAGCTTGGTGTTGCCTTGATCTTCAATGGCGGCGTAGTCATTGAGGATCACACCACCAGGGGTCACACCACCAGGGGGCCGGCCGGTGAAGATCCCCCCATCATCGCCGGAGAGGATCACACCACCACTGGTCGAAATTTCCGGCAGCGTGAAGTCTGGCTGTGACCTAACCACATAGGCTTTGAAATCTGTGATGCTATCAGCATTTAAATCACCACGGTCTGCCAGAATAAATCGGTCATTGCCTGACCCTCCAGTCAGTGAATCGACGCCAGAGCCTCCATCCAGCGTATCGTTTCCAGCGCCTCCATCCAGCGTATCGATTCCAGCACCACCAAGAATCTTATTTGAATCGGCATTGCCAATCAGGATGTCGTCAAAGGGACTCCCGGTCAAATCCTCAAAGTTTTGGACCTGGAAGCCCCAGGAGACAGTTGATCCAGCCGACGTGATTGAGCCAATGACCACCGAGCCCGTGGCGAGATTCACTTTCACTCCGAGGGGGCTTGTGGGTGAATAACCAACAAACATGCTCCGCGGGTCTAGGGAAGAAAAATCAATCCTGTCCCCTGCCAAAGTGCTGCCTAGCAACCGATTAAACCAGATGCTTTCTTGGCCAGTTCCGCCGGCTTTATTCACCACAGCCGCAGTGCCATATTGAAGGTTGGCACTGGTGATGCCCAGCGAGATCGTTTTCTCGGAGGATGAGTAATTGGCCGCGCGAACTCCCCAGAGTCTGCTAGTCCAGGTGTTAAGAAGGGGGTGGTCACTGGGTAGTAATGGTTCCGTACTGAAAATAGTCATTGCAAAACCACTGTTGGTAACGGGATCAAGGGGAAAGGATCTCCCTTCCCTCCTCACTACCTTGATCTATTGCGTCGCTTGATACTGTCATGTATGGAATCGGCAACTGTCATAGTGATGACAGCAAGATGTCCGCTATGGCAAGCCACTGTTGGAGCCCTGCAGCGGTCGGCATCTAGGGTCTCTGCTCGATCTGGTGGTGGGGTCAGTCCTGGGAATACGCCGTTCGGGTCGTTTTCTGGAGGGCATCGTTCGATGCAATGGCCGATGGAAACGAAGGGATGCGTCAGATTGGCTAAGGTTAAATCACTCGTTTTCGTACAATCGATTCGGCTTTATGGCTTTTCCAATGGCTTCTTGTTTGCGGGCAATCCAGCCTCTAGCGCTTGGCCTTTGCTTGGGGATCGGGCCAGCCGCGCTGGCCAAGGAAGCTAAGCAAACAATTTGCTGCCGCTCTTCCGGTGGCACCCGCGGCACCTGCCTCAATCTCTGGGCTCACCTGGTGCCGCCCAGCAACCGCTTCAATCCGGGCAGCAGCCGTTTGATTGCCTTGTTTCAGGGCCCCTCCCCAGAGCCCACCGCGATGGCTGTGGCGTTCACCACGCTGGCTGGCGATCCGGTGGGAGGGCAGGCGCTGCCAGCCCAGGGGGTGGGGGTGCGGCTGCTGACGTTGCCCGAAGCGGATCGGCCTGTATTGCGGCAGCCCCTGGTTTGGGAAAGCTTTCCCACCTGCCAGCCCAACAAGCCCCCCACCAGAAGCACCCTGGTGGCGGAACCGCTCCTGGATCAGGGCCCTAGCCCCAAGAGCCTTGCCGTTCGAAGCCCGCAGTCGCTCGTTGAGCGGAGCCAGCAGGCGCTGAAAGACCTGAGCAAGGCCTGCGGAAGGATGGCCGAAACCAAAAGCTTGCTCGAGGCCTTTGACTTTCAAGTGGTCGAATGGTCTGCGAAGTTGCCCGCCCAGCTACCGGTCTCTTGCGAAACCCTGTCGCTTCAGTCCTTGGGGATCAGGTAGTGCCCAGATCGGCAGTTCAGCTAGCCCTAGGTTTGGTGAATCAGCTGGCCGCAAGCGAGTTGATCAGCTGCTTGAAATCTGGCGGGATCCTACTCAACACAATCCGAAAGCTGCCATTGCGCTCCTCACGCACCTTGCCATAGGCCTCGCCGCTGATCCCTGGAAAACTGAGCGCCAGATTGTCAAAGAGGGCTAGGTTTCCCTCGGAAAGCCCAATCCAGGCTTCCCGTTCGGCCAGGTGCGTGGCAACCGCGGGCCGCGGTGAACCTTGCCGCTGCTTTCCCTTGAGGATGACGTAAGCAATCGCCAGGGGCTGCTTCAACGCATGGGGGCCTGGACCGGGGATGGGCAAAACGAGGTTATGGGAGCCGGCGATCGCTCCGACCGCAAACACATGCAAGGTCTCGCTGGCTCCCTTCACCTCCACCCGGTACTCGGCATCAATGCGAAGTGGCGCTGCCACGGCATGCACCGTGGATTCCGCCGCTAAAACCTCACCGCCCACCGTTAACGCTTCGATGCGGGCGGCCAGATTCACAGCAGCACCCACCACGCCATACTTCGCCCGCTGTTGAGAGCCGATCGTGCCGGCCACCACATCACCGCTGCAAAGCCCAAGGCCCATCTCGAGCAGTGGTAGCCCCTGGGAGGCATTGGTTTGGTTCACCCTTTCCATGGCGAGTTGCATGGCGAGCGCACAGGCCAGGGCGGCTTCGGCATGGTCGTGGCGCTGATGGGGGGCACCAAACAACACCAGAATCGCATCACCCAACACCTCATCGATCGTGCCGCCATAGGCCTCGATCACTTCAAACATCACTGCGAGATAATTATTCAGCAGCCGCACCATTAGGTCTGGTTGGTGATCCTGGCTGAGCAGGCTGAAACCCCTTAGATCACTCATCAATACCGTCACGTTGCGTAGCTCCGTTGTCGGCGGTGCTGTGGTGGAGTTATTCCCCAGCAGTTCAGCGGCCACTTGTTTGGATACAAATCGATCGAACAGGCTGCGCATCGTCCGGCCTTCGCTTTCCAGGGCAAGCCCTTTAATCTGCTGGTTGGCGCCGCGGCGGCTCCAGGCGGCTGCGGCCATCAGCGCAAAGGCCGCCAGCGGCAGGGCCGCATCCAGCCACACCCCCAGCGCCAGCAATCCCGCCGTTGCTCCCACCGCCAGCACCATCCCAGCAGCCACCACCGCGAGGCTGCGGCGCAGGCTGGGAACCGCTTCGCCTGCGATCACCCCAGCCCCGATTGCGGCGACTAGCAGCAACCCATTGACCAGGCTTGGCGCTGCTTGGATCCCCGGCGGCCGGCCGGCAGGATTGGCCAGCAAGGCGGCCAGGCGGTGGGCATGGATCTCCACCCCGGAGAGGGTAAAACGCCTTTCGCCCTGCCTCCATTGGCTGAAGGGAACGGTGAATTTGTCCTTGCTGGAGGGTGCCACCACCCCAATCAGCACCAGGGTGCCGCGCAGCTGCTGCTCCTGGGATGGGCTCAACTTTTCCTCCAGCAGGGAACTCAGACTCATGCTGGGAAAACTGCCCGGTTGGTGGAACGGGAGCATGCGTTGGAGGTAGCCAGGTGCGCTTACATTGGCTTCCGGCAGGTAGCCTCCCGCTCCTGGTTCCAGGTCAGCCAGCTTGGCAGGGTGCTGCTGCAATTTCTTCAGCAGCTGGTTTTGACCCGTGGCGATCTGCAGCATCCGCATCGGCAAAGAGGCCCTTCCTTGCCGCAGCTCTCCGGTGATGTGGAGTAGATCGCGCCGCACCAGGCCATCCTGGGGATCGGTGTAGATGTCGGCATAGGCCTGGCGGTTAGCTGGGGTACCGGGGATCGCCCGCTTGGCGTCGAGCTCGAAGTAGACCGAAACCAGCCTGGGGTTGGTTGCGGCCAACCGCCTCAACCGCTGCCAGCCGTCGCCCACAGGTTGGCCGCAGAACATATCAAGCCCGATGGCGCGCACCCCGATCCGATCGAGCCGCTCCACCGCATCGGCCAGCAGCTGATCAGGAACCATCGGCCCATAACGGTGGAGGTCGGCTTCGTTGATGCCGATGATCCGCACATCTGTGCCTGCTCCGGAGGGGGCCGGCCGCAGCTGCACCGCCAGGTCGTAGGCGAGCAGATTGAGCCGCTCGCTAAGGCGGCTCTGACGCACAATCAGCAGCAAGCTAAGGGATGCCGCATAGGGCACGAGCTGCCGCAAGATCCGAGCCAGGCGGCGGCTAGAACCGGGCAACGCACTGGCCACTAAAAGCGATAGACCACTTTTGTGTACAACCCGCTGCCGAGGATCCATTGATCCCAATAGGCCGGCGAGCCACTTTGGAACTGCCTCACCCAACCGAGTTCCAGTTCGCCGTGGCGGCCTCGGCTCCAGCGCAGCAGGACCCCGCCGGCACCAGCGCTTTCGTTCAGGGTGGCGCCGGGCACCTCGGTCCACACTTTGCCTGCTCCGATGAACGGCACCAGCTGCAGCGCATCTTTGGGGCCTCGCCACAGCAACCAGGCGAGCTCGGCGGCGCCAAGCACGCCACTGTCGCCGCTCACCACCTGCCCTGGCAGACCTCGCAGGCCGTTGTCGCTGCCGAGGCTGAACCCCATCGGATTGGTCAGGGCGGCGAAGGCAAGCTGGCCCGCGGCCCGCAACTCAAGTTGCCAGCGAGGCGCCAGCTGCAAGGAGGCAGCGAGTTGGGAGCCGATCGCCTGGGACTGGTTGGGCACAATGCCGAGGAAGTTGAGTTCCTGGAGTTGCGCTAGCATGCTTATCGCACCGATGCCTTGCAGGCCGTAGAGGCTGGCGTTGAAAGCCAGCGGGCCCGACGCCCTGGCATACCCCAGGCCGAGGCGGGCGAAGCCCGTGCGCAGCCAACCTTGATCGCCACCACCCACGATGGCGGGGAAGCTTTCGCCGCTTAAGTAGGCATCATTGCGATTGGCGCTGAGGCCCATAAAGGCAGACCAGCGATCCTGGAGTGATTCGTGCAGGGTGAAATCCAGCTGGCTGTACAGCTGCAGTTGCCGAAAGCTGAGCTCGTGGATAGGCGACGGCGCCTCCACCAGGTTGCGGCGGCTGGCTCCAAAGGCGGTGGTGAGACTGAGCTGATCGAGCAGGGGGAGCGTGTAGCTGAGTGATCCACTCAAGGAGCCGAGCTCGGGATCGGAATCTGTGTTGAGTTCGGCGAACAGAAGCAGGCTGTCGCCGTTGAACAGGGCGCTGTTTTGAACCAAGGTGGTAAGGCCTCGGAACTGGCCGCTACCACCGTTGCCGTCATTCCGCAGGGCCAGTTCACCCCGCAGCGGCTGGGCGCCTGGTTCAGCGGTCACCAGCAGTAGGGCCCGGCTGGAATCCTCATCGATCCGGTTGAGGTTGATTTTCAGCAGACCCACGCCGGAGAGCTGCTGGATCTGCCTGAGGGTGGCCGTTAGTTTGGGCAGGTGCAGCACCCTGCCCTGAAGAGGCCCCAGCAGCAGCCGCAACCGCCGCTGCAGCCGCCCATTGGAGCTCACCACCTGGATTGTTTCGATCCTGCCAGGCACCACTTCCAGGACGCCGGGGGGTGGGCTTGGTCGTGGAATGACGCGGCTGTTGATGTAGCCATCGGCAAACAGACGAGAGCTGAGGGCAGTGGCGCAATTGGTGAGGCCCGCAGCTGGATCCCTGGCGCTGAGGCAGTTCCCCAGAATTCGGGAGAGTTCCGCGGGGCTATAGGGATTGAAGCCTCGTACGCCAGGTGTGGCGACAGTGGTGCTTGGGGTTGGGGACGGAGGCAGGGGTGTGGTTTCGGGTTTGGGGCTGAGCTGGGGAGGCGTGGCGGGTCTGGTTTGCTGTTGCCCTGCCCCTGGCAATCGCACCGGCCCTGGCTGCAGCGGAGGTGCAATTAACTGCGCAAGAAAGGGCAACATGCCGTAACGAACAAAAAGGGTTGGCAAGCAGGGGGATTACCAGGGGCTGCCGGAGAGAACCATGCCGGCCCAATAATAAGGATGGCTGAGGCCTTGGGAGAAGAGGGTTTGCTCTTCCCGGGAGAGTCCGCTCACCAAGGTGGATGTCGCAGTGCCCATCAGCTCGTTGGGGCCCAGCAGGCGATCACCCTGGAGTTGCACATCTCCATGCAGAAAAGCCTGCCGTGTTGCCTGAAGTGCCTGATCTTTGGCCAGGCCCAACTTGAGGTAACGATAGAATTGAATGAAGAAGGCTGCGGTGCCGGTGTCATCCACTTCCCAGAGGGTGCCGAGGCCGCTGCGGGCTCCGGCTTGAAGTGCCATGCCCACAAAGCCCAGTTCACTTTGCTCATCGCCTAATGCGGTGACACACCCACTCAGGGCGATCAGATCCAAGGGGCTGCTGCTGCTGCGGGAGCGCAGGTGGCGTCCGAGTTCCGTCAGGCTGAGGGCCGTCTTTGGGGTGTAAAGCAAGCCAGTG
>Ga0209298_10001067_pt1 | contig 18182 bp, 16 predicted proteins | sample S_140806_EF_Meta_FD_187325 | JGI IMG/M metagenome (GOLD analysis project Ga0209298, IMG submission 187325) | Freshwater microbial communities from Lake Simoncouche, Canada to study carbon cycling - S_140806_EF_MetaG (SPAdes) (version 2) | ecosystem: Environmental > Aquatic > Freshwater > Lake ...
TCGACGACACCGCCGACGGCAGCCGCGGCAGCGGCCTGATGCACCACAAGTTCATGGTGGTGGACCGCCGCGTGGTGGTGACCGGCTCGGCCAACTTCAGCCCCTCCTGCATCCACGGCGATCTCGACGACCCCAGCACCCGGGGCAACGTGAACCACCTGCTGCGCTTCGACAGCCCCGAACTGGCAACGCTCTTCGCCGGCGAATTCGCCCGCCTTTGGGGCGATGGGCCCGGCGGATTACCCGACAGCCGCTTCGGGCTGGCGAAGGGCGAAGGGCCGAGCCAACGGGTGCGGATCGGCCCCACCACGGTCACGGTGCTGTTCGCCCCCCACCGCCGCCGTGATGCGAACAATGGGTTGCTGTGGCTGGAGCAACAGTTCGCGGCGGTGCAGGGTCAGCTCGACATGGCCCTGTTCGTGTTCTCCGCTCAAAACCTTGCCGATGCCATGGCGACCCTGCACCAGAAGGGCGTGCGCATGCGGCTGCTGGCCGATCCGGGCTTCGCCAACCGCCCCTTCAGCGAGGTGCTCGACCTGCTGGCGATCAGCCAGCCGGATCACCGCTGCCTCCTGGAGGCCGGCAATCGCCCCTGGCAGCAGGCGCTGGAGGGGGTGGGCACACCCCGGCTGGCGGGCGGCGACAAGCTGCACCACAAGATCGCCGTGCTCGATGGCCGCAGCGTGATCAGCGGCTCGTTCAACTGGAGCCCCAGCGCCGCCTTCCAGAACGATGAAACCCTGCTCCGCATCGATTCCCCCCCGCTGGCGGCCCACTTCGAGGCGGAGATCGATCGCCTCTGGCGGGGCGCCGAACTAGGGGTCACGGCGCGGCTGGAGCGCAAGCGCCTGAAGCAGCAGCGCCTCTGCGGCAGCGGCAGGCAGCGGCCCCAGGTGCGGGCGGACGTCCGGCCGCCGGAGCCAACCGCGGTGCGCCATCAGCGATCGTGAGCCGGGCCCGCCGTCACCAGAGGCTGCGCACGTGGCCCGAGGAGCGGATCTTGCTGTCGGCGCTGAGCAGGGGAATCCCCAGCTCGCGGGCTTAGGCCACTAGAAATCGATCGGCGGGATCGGCGTGGAAAGGCTCACTTGACAGCAGGGCCGCGGACGGGCGGCCCAGCCACACGCCAGAACGGCCACGGTCATACGACGGGGTCGACCCTGGCCAGGGCGATGCCCGAGTTGGCCGCTGAGGGCAAACACCGTTGCGGGGCATGGCCTGGCCAGGCAATCAAGCAGGTCACGCCGGGGCGCTCCAGCAGGGCTCCCATGAGCGGACAGGGGCGCAGCAACAGGGCTGTGTGCTTTGTTACGGTGCATTTGTGGTGCATTTGTGGTGCATTTGTGGTGCATTTGTGGTGCATTTGTGGTAAGTTTCCAGGGCTCATGAGTTGCTCAATCCCCGTGCCTCAAGCATTTTCCGCAAATCAACGCCTCCGCTGGGCCACGCTGGCCAAGTCAGCCCTTGGGGCGGCCGTGGCGCTAGACGCTTGCTGCCGGCCAGGCGCATGCCGTGATTGTGAACGTGGGTGGCCAAGATTATGATGTGACCACATTCACCGGCTCATACAACGCAAACAAAAGCAAATTCAACCTACCGTCTGCCGGGGGCTTGATGCCTTGGTGGGGCAGCGATACAACGTCCCAAGCGTTCGCAGCCGCCGTTGGCACAGCGTTTGGTTTTCCAAACCCTCAAGGAACTGGAAACTCAGGTCTATATTTTGCTTGGAGTTTCACTCCTGTACAAACTTCTGGATTTCTTTTTTACAACACATTTCTACCCTCAACGATTATCAATCCTGCTCTTTTGTTTAACCTTGAAACCGCTTATTCTTGGGCTCAGGTTGCCCCTGCCCCTGTACCCGGCCCCCTGCATGTCCTTGGTGCCTGTGCTGCCTTCGGCTTCAGCCGCAAGCTGAGGAAGCGCATCAATTCCAGCAAAGGCGATGGCTCTAGAGCGGCAACCCTGTAATTGAGGTTGAGGCTGGTGCCTCAAATCCCCTCATAAGCCTTTGTGCAGCCTGAGGCTTCCAATATAAAAGGTCTCCTTTGCTCTGGGCGAGGAGACTTTTTTATTTTGACGCTTCCAGCTCGACAGAAACAACAACGCCTTTGACTATTAAATCCCGTCAGCCTTCTTGCATCTTACTGCTACAGTATCACCCTGCTTCTAACAGCCTGACGTCGTGCAATCCAAATCCCCATCCCCCATCAGCACCGACTCTTCTTTGGCCGGTGTTTTTGAGGCCCTGTCGCTGGCGCTGTTAGGGATCTTTCTGGCCACAGTCATCGTCAGAGCCTGGCCACCCAAGATCCTGGATCCCCAGTGGCAATTGGCCTTCTCCGCAGACCTGATCAATAACGGTTCGCTGGCCTTGATGGGTGCCCTGCTCACACCCTTGGCCCTGGCCTTCCATCCAGGCAGCGATCGCCTGCGGGCCCGCCGCAATGCCTTCCGCAGCTGGGCCCTGGCCGCCGCGATCGGCTTCCTGCTGCTCATCCCCCTGCAGGCCTCCGCCGGCTGGAGGCTCTATCGCACAATCAGCAGCAATGCCGAGCAACAGAGCAGCCAATCGGCCCGCAAGCTCGCCGACATTCGCCAGGCCATTGCCGCCGCCACCAGTACCCAGGAAATCCAGGTCCGTCTGCAGAAATTGACAGGCAACAACGCAGGCCTCTCGCCTACCCAGCTGCGCACCCCAATCGATCAGCTGCGCCAGGAGCTCCTGGCTGGAGCAGATCAGGCGGCCAATCGCCTCCAGCAACGCATTGAGGCCCAATCGTCGTTCAAGCCGGATCGGCTGATCAAAGAAACCATCCGTATCGCCCTCTCCTCACTGTTCTATGCGGCCGGCTTCGCCTTCCTCTCTGGCGCCCTGCCCCGCAACAGCCAACGCGGTTTGGCCTTTGGGTGGAGCTCCGGCAAGCGCAAGTCTTGAGGATCAGATCTGCACTTCAACCTGCCAGCCAACGCTCACGGGTTCCGCTGCGAGGTCCGGAGCTGATCTGGCGGCTCCTCCAAACGAGGCGGCTGCATCGACTGCTCGGCCTGCTCCAGATCACGCAGGGCCTGCTCCAACCAGTCGGCCGATCGATCCGCCACGGAGAGGACACGAGCCTCATAGCAATGCATGGAACGGGTCACGGGCCCGTCCACTGCAAAGGTGCGCGGCCCGAAACGGTGCCACCCCGAACGAGCCTTAGGAGCCGCAGGCGTTCACCCCAGCGGTGGGGACTACGATCCAATTATCTGCTTGGCCTTACGCGATGGATCCGGTGAGCGCCCCCCGCACCCATTCCGCGCGCCTCGATGCGATCAACCTGATGCTGCGCGATCTGCACACGCGGCACGATGAGATCCGCCACAAGGCGGCATTCCGCGGCTGCACCAGTGAGCTGCTCACCCTGCAGCAGGAACTGGTGAATTACCTGCTCACCAAAAAGCACGGCCTGCTCGGCACCGATCCGGCCGTGAATGAAGCCGACCGCAACTACAACTCCTTCACCTGAGCAGCTCGCCGTTGGCCGTGGTGGTGGTGGGCGCCGGCCCGGCCGGCAGCGCCTTGGCATTGCTGCTGGCCCGCGCGGGGGTGGCGGTGGAGCTGGTGGAGAGTCAGCCCCGCCACAGCGCCTTGATCCGCGGCGATGGCCTGATGCCGAGCGGTCTCGAAGCACTTGAACGCATGAATCTGGCGCCCCTGCTGGCCTCGCTGCCGCGGCGGGAGCTGCGGGGCTGGAGCTTCCTCCTTGAGGGTCGCGCTCTCTTCTCGGTGGCCGAGCCGATCGGCGGGCCCGTGCCCTGCCGCCTAATCGACACGCCGGCGCTGCTGGAAGGACTGCTGGAGCAGGCCATGGCCTGCCCCTCTATGAGCCTGCGCCGGGGCCGGGCGGTGAAGGAACTGCTGCTGGAGCCTGAACACACACTGCCGGGGAGCGAAGGCCCAGCACGGGTGGCCGGTGTGGTGCTCGACGACGGCACCCGGCTGCCGGCCGAGCTGGTGGTGGGCTGCGATGGCCGCGGCTCCACCATCCGGCGCCTGGCGGGTCTGGAGCTGGAGGAGAACAACCCGGCCCTGGAGGTGCTCTGGTTTGAGCTGGAGAACGAAGCTGCGGCTCACCTGCAGCCATGGATCGCCGGCCGCTTCGCCACCCTGCTGGGCGATTCCGGCAGCTATGCCCTGTTCGGCACGGCCCGCGGCGGCGTGCGGCTGGGCTGGCTTCAGGAGCGCGGTGCCGCTGGCTCCCCCCTCCCCTGGCCGGAACGCTGGGCCCGCAGCGCTCCGCCCGAGCTGGCGGCTCTCTGGCGCAGCCTGCCCACCAACAGCGTGGGGCCACCGCTGCGGCTGACGGTGCGCTCGGGGCTGGCGCCCCGCTGGGAGCGGCCTGGCCTGCTGCTGCTTGGCGATGCCGCCCATCCGATGAGTCCGCTGCGGGCCCAAGGGCTGAACATGGCCCTGCGGGATGCGCTGGTGGCGGCCGAACGGCTGCTGCCGGTGCTTTGTGGAGAAGGGGGGGGCGGCGGTGATGGGCTCCCATCAATGGATGCCGACCTGGTGGCTCCCGGTCACCTGGGAAGCGGCGAGGGGGATCCACACCCACCAGCTCCCGCCCGAGCCGCCGAGGAGTCCCCGCAGCGGCGCGAGTTTCTGCAGCAACTGGACCAGGCGTTGGTGGCGATTGCCGAGGCACGGCTACCCGAAATCCGCGCGGTGCAGGCCCTGCAGCACCAGGAGCTGGGCCGGGGCGAGCTGCTGCGCCGGCAACCCTGGCTGCGGCGCCTGCTGGCCGCCACCGCCGGCGTGAGCGGGCCGCTGCTGTCGCGGCGCTGGCAGGCCGGACAACCGACCCTGCGGACAGGCCTGCCGCTGCCCGAGGGCCCAGCATGATGACGTTCCGATGTTGTGCCGTTCCCTCGCCATGGCCCCGCTCCGTCGCACCGCCCCCCTGGCATCGCTGAGCCTTGGGCTGACCGCCGGTCTCACCCTGGCGACTGGTCTGACGGCTGTCCTGGCATCGGGCCTTGCCCCAAGCCCGACCTTCGCCGCCGAGGCCCCATACCCGCCAGCCACCACCTTCCGCGAGGTGCAGCTCACCACCTTCAGCTGCGGACGGGACAACACCCAAGCCGACTGTGACAAGGCGCGCCGTCTGGCCGATCCCCTGCTGGATCACCCCCGGCTCTCCACCGCCTGCAAGGACGCCCTCTGGAGCGTTCGCCAGCTCTCGTTGGTGGCGCCGCAGAACAGCCCGGAGCGTCGCGATCCGATCGACAGGGCCAGCCGCGATGTGGCCGCCTACTGCCGCCAGCCCTACGTGGCAGACACGACCCAGCCGACCACCAATCCCGGCGGCAAACCGTTCTCCTTCAAGGCGCTGAATCCCTGAACTAGTGCCGTGAGCGGCCAGGGCTAACTTGGTGCCCCGCCGACCCTGCCGAGCGCGCCGATGACCAGCTCCGACCTCGCTAACACCGTGCGGCAGGTGGCCCTGGACCAGCCCTTCAGCGACCAGAAGCCCGGCACCTCGGGGCTGCGTAAGAGCAGCCGTCAGTTCCAGACCCCCCACTACCTCGAAAGCTTCATCGAGGCCTCGCTGCGGGTGATCCCCGGCGTAGCCGGCGGCACCTTGGTGGTGGGCGGCGACGGCCGCTTCGGCAACCGCCAGGCCATCGATGTGATCGCCCGCATGGCAGCGGCCCATGGCGTGGCCCGGCTGATCACCACCACCGGCGGCATCCTCTCCACCCCAGCCGCCTCCCACCTGATCCGCAGCCGCGGCGCCATCGGCGGCATCATCCTTTCGGCCAGCCACAACCCCGGCGGCCCGGACGGCGACTTCGGCGTGAAGATCAACGGCGCCAATGGCGGCCCGGCCCCCGAATCCCTCACCGATGCGGTGTTTGCTGCCACCAAGAGCCTGGAGGGCTATCGCCTCGTCGAGGCCGCCCCGCTGAACCTCGATACCCCCGGCGAGCAGCGGCTGGGCGAGCTGGTGGTGGAGGTGGTCGACGGGGTGGCCGACTACGTGGCCCTGATGCAGAAGCTGTTCGACTTCGATCGCATCGCGGCGCTGCTCAAGGGCGATTTCGCTGTGGCCTTCGATGCCATGCATGCCGTGACCGGCCCCTATGCCAGCCGGCTCCTGGAAGGCCTGCTCGGCGCCCCGGCCGGCACCGTGCGCAACGGCATCCCCCTGGAGGATTTCGGCGGCGGCCACCCCGACCCCAATCTCACCTATGCCGATGAGCTGGCGGCCCTGCTGCTGGAGGGAACCGACTACGCCTTCGGCGCCGCCTGCGACGGCGACGGCGACCGCAACATGATCCTGGGCCGCGCCTGCTTCGTGAACCCCAGCGACAGCCTGGCGGTGCTCACCGCCAACGCCACCCTGGTGCCCGGTTACGCCGAGGGACTGGCCGGCGTGGCCCGCTCGATGCCCACCAGCGCCGCGGTGGACGTGGTGGCCAAGGAACTGGGGATCGGCTGCTACGAAACACCCACGGGCTGGAAGTTCTTCGGCAACCTGCTCGATGCCGGCCGCATCACCCTCTGCGGCGAGGAGAGCTTCGGCACCGGCAGCAACCACATCCGCGAGAAGGATGGCCTCTGGGCGGTGCTGTTCTGGCTCAACATCCTGGCGGTGCGCGGCTGCTCGGTGGCCGAGGTGATGGCGGAGCACTGGAGCCGGTTCGGCCGCCATTACTACTCCCGCCACGACTACGAGGCGATCGCCAGCGAGGCCGCCCACGGCCTCTACGACCGCATCAAGGCGATGCTGCCGGAGCTGGTGGGTCAACCCTTCGCCGGCCGCACGATCGCCACCGCCGACGACTTCGCCTACACCGATCCGGTGGATGGCTCGCTCACCAGCGGCCAGGGCCTGCGCCTGCTGCTCGACGACGGCAGCCGCGTGGTGCTGCGCCTCTCCGGCACCGGCACCCAGGGCGCCACCCTGCGGGTGTACCTGGAGAGCTACGTTCCCCCCAGCGGCGACCTAGGCCAAGATCCCCAGGTGGCCCTCGGCGATCTGATCAGCGCCATCGATGCGCTGGCGGAGATCAAGGTGCGCACGGGCATGGAGCGGCCGACTGTGATCACTTGAGGGGAAGGGCTGGGGCCGCTGCAGGCCCTTCACCAAGGGGGGCGTGGTCATCAGCACCATCGGGCTGGTGGCCAGAGCAGGAGCATCGGCGCTGGGGGGAATCAGCGATCGCCCGGGGGCGATGGCCTGGAGGCGATGGCGCAGCAGCTCCTGATAGATCTCACCATCCACCGACACCAGGGTTGGAATGGAAGGATCATCTGCACGCCTATCGCCCTGCAGCACGCCACGGGCGTGGCTCTCCATCTCACTGACGACATCACCGCTGCCGCTGGCGCGGCAGCGCAACAGCACCCGGGTGCCATCGGAGAGGCGCGGCGGGTCGCGCTCGATGGCGGCGGCCGACTCCTTGCAGAACTCGCCTAGGGCACTGCCCACCAGCATCGTGATCTCGAGGCTCGACCCGGGCAGGTGGCTGCACCCGGCAAGCAGCGGCAGGAGTGCCAGAGGCGCCAGTGCGCCCACCATCATCCGTGCCATGGGAAAGGCCCCAAGTCGCTTCTATTGAGCGGCGGCCGGCAGCTGACCGGCACCGATCCCCTCCGCCTGGCCCCCCGCGGTGTCCGTGATCACCCGCCGCCGAGCCCTCTCCCTCGGCATCGCTGCTGCGGCCCTGACGCTCGCGTCAGCGCCCTTGCCAGGTCTGCGCCGGCCGCTTCTGGTGGCGGTGGGTTCAGAACTGGAGCAGCCGCTGCAGCAACTCGTGCCGCTGTTCGAGCGCCGTCATCCAGGCATCGACCTGCGCTGGCAGGTGCAGGGCGCCCAGGACATGGTGAATCAGAACCAGGAGGGCAGACCCGATCGAGCCCGGGTGCTGATCCCCTCCAACCGGGAGCAGCTGCAGGCGTTCCAGGCGGCTTTGGCGGCGCAAGGGGAGCCGGCGCCCTTCAGCCGGGAGCCCCAAGCGATCGCCCGCACCCTGCTGGTGGCGGTGGTGTGGCCCGATCGCGGCGCGCGGCTGTTCCCGGATGGCCGCTTCTCCTGGGCGCGCCTGAAACAGGCAGCCGCGGCTGGCCAGTGGTCAGCCCTGGGGGGGCCTGAGGCCTGGGGCAGCTTCGACCTGCGCACCACGGATCCACTGCGCTCCAATTCGGGCCAGCTGACACTGGCGCTCTGGAGCCGGGATCTGCCGGGGGCCGCGTCGGTGGCGGTGCTGAAACGGGCCGTCTACCGACCTGCCCGCTCCACCAACATCCTGCTGCGGGAGTTCATCAGCGGTGGCCGCAACGATGGCGACATCGCCATGGTCTATGAAGCCGCGGCGCTGATGCGCTCCGCCGAGGCGCAGCAGCGCTGGCCGGGGGGCTACAGCCTGATGGGTGCCCGACCCAACGATCGAGATGGTGCTGGCGGCGGCCGTGCTGCGGGGTGAGGCCACGGGGAGCGAGGCCGATGGCCAGCGTTTCGTGGACTTCCTGGCTGGCGCAGAGGCTCAGGCAGTGCTCAAGAGCCTCGGCTTCCGTGACCTGGCTGGGCGGGGCGGAAGCCCGGCGGCGAACCGGGTGCAGCGCCTACCCCCTCCCGACCGGGCCCAGCTCGATGACCTGCTGCGCCTCTTGCAGCAGGCGGGTTGAACTCCGGCTAGGAAGTTGAACCAACGCTCTTGACCTCGCTGGCGAAAGGCTGGCGAGCGCTGCCGATCAGAAGCGGGCAGAAACTCGCCGCTCGGGCAGGCAGCCAATGATCCCGTCTTCTGCATCTGGATGTTCGACAGCCCTACAGGGAATGCTCCAATAAAGCTGATTGACACTAGAGGCAGAAACAACTAAGACCCTACTCAATTATTCGATGAGAGGTATGCTCTCAATCAAGGATGAGTTTTTGAGAGCCTTGATGCGTTGTCTCGCCAAGTCGGGCCTCCTGAGAAAGCCGCTGCAACGGCAGGGCAGCAACGCAGGCTCATCGCCACGTTGTAGCTGGTTGAGCATCAGGCCATCACTCCATGTGCGAGCAAGAGGTCAGAGTGGGCATTATTGACCGATCATCTGGCCCAGAGAAGATGAAGCCAGCATGTGAAAAGCACAAAAAGAAGCTCCAGCAGCTTCTCTCGAGGTTCATCACCAAGATGTTCATCGCAATGGTTGAACCCTGAGTGAGCGCAAGCTTCTCGCGGATAAGGCCCAATCCGAAGCGGCGTTTGCCTTGGCCAAATTTTCCCTCGAAGGCGTTGCGTCGCCGCTGATCATCTATGAACTGCTGGTTCAACGCCAACTTGGCGGAGGCAGCAGGTGGAATCCGACGTCGGCATATTAACACGAGTACCGAGCAGCTTGTTCAGCGTCTTGCGCTGGCTTTTGGCAAAAAGCTCAACTCCCATAAGCTCCCATCAGCAAGAAAATTAAATGACAAATAGTCTACTCAGCGCGCAGCTTACGAAGGAATTGTTCAAACCTGTCTGCCAGCAGGGAGGCGCCATGGTCAGCTAGGTGATCTGGGTTGCTAAATATTGGCTTTAGGGCAGCTTTATCAAAGGGTTGACAATTTACCAAACTGTCTTTGCAGAGGACCTGGCGCTGGTCAAAATGAAATAGATTCTCGCCTTCAGGCAAAAGGGTCTTTATCTGACGGATCTCCTTCGTTCGCTGGTCAGGATTCTTAGGGTTACAGATATTGGTTTCTCTCATTCCGGCATTAAACCATTGAGGAGAGCATTGGTTAATGTCGAAGAAAGGATACTCATGAAGAGGAAGCATGTGGATAACCTTCACTCCCCGCTTCTGCTGCTCCTTGGCCCAGGCAAGGAGTGCATGGTTAAGACCTGTCGCATGACTCATTGTAACAAATGAATCATCAGATTGGAAATGGTCTTGAGGATATCGGTTAGCCACAACAATAATATCTCCAGGGGTTGACTTGCTGAGTACGGTAGTCGCAATTGTACTTTCTTTAGTTGTAGAAAATTTGAACTTAATGCTCTCATTATCAAGCATCGGCCTGAAGTTTGTGCCCTGGGCAGCAAGGAAGGCAACTCCATATCCCCTTTTATTGAGAGATTCTCCCAGGCCGGCTAGGTGCATAGCATGACTACTGCCAATGAAGAAAACCTTTGGGAAGCCTGGCTTTCCAGGCAAGCTACACTGAACGAATTTGTTTGCATTGAATATAATTACCCCTGAAAGCATGCAGTTGGAATGCTTTATTTCAGACCCTGCAATTATATTATCTGGATACGAAGAAAGCCCGAGATAGCGCTGACCAGCGTAAAGAGTATCTTTTTTGAGACCAAAGCATAGGAGCGTAATTGACGCGATTAAGGATGCTGAAATACCGATAAATAGAGTTCCTCTTGTGCCACCAGGCCAGGCTTTGTTGCGGAACGGCGTTTCAATGTATTTATAGGAGAGACTTGCCAACAACAGCATCAACAATAGTTGAAATGGTACTGTCCAAGGATGAATGCCCACCGTCCATCGACTTATGGAAAGGACTCCCCAGTGCCAAAGATATAATGAATAGGAGATGAGACCTAAATACAGAACATACGGTCTTGTCAAGAATTTGTAAGCAACATCCATGGGTGCGATCGTATAGATGGATAATGCTGTTAACAAGACACAGACTACCGTGGCGACTAGAGCCTGACTATTGGAGATAAAAAATGTTGCTATCAGCCCAAGCAGTGTGATTGGCGCCATCACTTGCGCAATTCTTTTTCTAGGAGGATTGACTTGAAGACCAATATAAAGCAATGCCCCAGAACTCAACTCCCAGAATCTAGTGGGCATCAAGAAAAAGGCTGTGGACTGGTTATGGACATATAGAAAACAGAAGAGCAGGAATGAGGGCAAACAAAGTAATAAAAGAACAACCATTAGATTGCGGTTGCCAGTGCTTGGCAGCCGACCGAAGCCCGTAAACCAAACCAATCCTGGAAATATAAGATAAAACTGCTCTTCTACGCCAAGGGACCAGGTATGGGTGAATGAGTTTACCTCAGCTGATACTCCAAAATAATTTGTAGACTGGTGCAGTAAGTAAAGGTTGGACAGCCCAAAAAGAGATGCGATCCCGGTTCGAAGGCTGTCCCCGGGACCTGGATTGACGAGAGTGATCAGCAAACCAGTGATTACGGAGAAGGCAACAAGAGCAGGAATCAGTCTCCTTAGCCTTCTAACGTAAAATGAAAGCAAGAAGTCGGGGAAAGTTGCTTGAGATTGCCTGCTAAGTGATGCGGTGATGACATAGCCTGAAATCACAAAAAAGACATCAACTCCGAGAAATCCAGATGGAAGCCAGTCTTTATTCACATGGTTGGCAATTACCGCAACAACCGCGAGTGCTCTCAGGCCATCTATTTCAGGCCTGTAGGATGATTTTCGCTCAGTGGTCGGGCGATTTCCTTGTTGATCAGCAAGATAGGGCATGGAGGTGATTGAGAAGCTGCTATTCACTATTTCTGAGCAACTTACAGAATTTTTCTAGTCCGATAATATTTGTTTAAACCATTCTCTCCCTCAGCCGCGCTTGAAATCCCGCGCTGCTATAGCGCTAGTATCGCATAGGAGGCGTGATTGAGTGTCGGCAACGAGCTTTGCATAGTACGCCGAAGCTTAAGTAGCTTATATTAGCACAAGATTAGGTTTTCCTTATTTCATGTGACTTTGACTACATTCCTCCGTACAGCTACAGCTACAGCTACAGCTACAGCTACAGCTGCTGTCAGAGATTCATATGTGGCAACTGAAACCCCTATGGCTCGGCATACATAGGCGCCTGGTTGGCCTTGGTTGAGTAAGGTGGGTGCCTTTTACTGGACAGTTCTGGCCCCTGACATCGTTAACCTCGGGCGGGAGGAACAGGGTTCAGTCTCAGTATAGACCTCATGGGGAGTTCTGCCTCCAAGGGAGCTGTGGGGTCTTACATGGCAGTACCTCCATAGGAATCGGGCCAGGCTGATCTCGGCCTCCCAGCCATCTCTGTAGGCACGCAGGTACACCTCCTCGTACTTGACTGTCCTCCAAAGGCGTTCGACGAGGATGTTGTCATAGCAACGCTTTCGTCCTGACCGACTGATATTGATCTTCTCGTCATGCAGCCTGGAAACAAAGACAGCGGATGTAAACTGGCATCCCTGGTCGGAGTGGAAGATCTCTGGCTTGCGGCCCCCTTCCAGCGCCATCTCCAGAGCCTCCAGACAAAACTCCGTGTCAAGGCTGTTGGAGAGCTTCCAGCTGAGCACATTCCTGGAAAAGAGATCCACGATCCCAACCAGGTAGAGAAAGCCTTTCTGCAGCGGGATGTAGGTGATATCAGTGGCCCACACCTGATCCACTGCCGTGACCATGCTGAGATCCACCAGGCATGGAAAACGCTCGGACGGATCCCCGGGCACTGTGGTGCGGGGGTTCTGGTAGATCGCCCGTAACCCCATGCGGCGCATGAGGTTACGCACCCGATCACGGCTGATCGGGATCTCATCTCTGGCCAGATAGGCCACCATCCGGCGGCTACCGCTGCAGGGATCTTCCAGATAGAGAGCATCGATCCTTGCCATGATCCGCAGCGTCGATTCCCGCACCGGTGTGGGCCGGTAGTACAGCGTGGATCGAGGCAGCCCCAGCAGCAAGCATTGGCGGCTGACGCTGAGCTCGGAATGGTCGTGATCGACCAGCTTGCGTAGTTCACGGGCATCAGAGCAGCTGAGACTTTTTTCCAGCAGATCGGCCGGCTGCAGATGGAGCTGGAGTGGCTCAAACAGCTCTGCTTCCTTGGCTTGCCCGTCCTCTTTGTCCTTGATCTGCTTGCCCCTGGTAAACAGCTCGCTGGCTCCATCGAGCAGCTGCCGCTTCCACTGGCTCACCTGGATCGGGTGGATGGCGTGGTCGGCGGCGATCTCCTGGATCGTCTTGCGGCCACTGATCGCCTCCATGGCGACCCTGGCCTTGAACTCGGGACTGTGGGTGCGGCGTTTGCTCATCGGTGGGAGCCCCCATTCAGGGGCAGTACCCCGCCTCAGAGGTTAACGATGGGGGCTGTCCAGAAAAGCCAGACCACCTCAGAGCAGCTGCTCGACGCACTGCACAGCTTGCGGATGATCTGCTCGGGTTGTGGCGTTTGCGTTTCATGGGGCTTCTGCTGGCCGACTCTGGCCGATAGTGAAGCTCTCATAAGGGTGGATCAGTTTATGGGGTCCACGTCATAGCAACTATGCACAAATTGAAATTCATCAGAACAACAACAATTCTCCGAGTGACACTTCTTTTGAGCACCTCGAAAAATCAACAAGTCACTTGATTCCGGCATGGCCCCAATTATGATTTGTAGAGCATTTGACGCGACAACGGTGGGTCAGAGAGGCTTCTGGGACGAAGAGCAAAGAGTAGCAATGCTAGAGGATAAAAAGCCGGTTGCTTCATGCCAACCTGGCTAGAGAAATTGTTTTTACCTAAACCTAAGAACGTGTCGCTATTCCGGCCTGTTATCAGGTGCGTATAACGCTCCAGATCAGAAGCGGGGAGATAAATGAAGCTATTTCAAACAACCTCTGGTCCCGTCTTCTGTATCTGGATGTTGGACGGTCAATATACACTTACGCCGAATAGGCAAGTAGTCTCTGCCCTGTCAGAAATCGCGTGCAGAATGAGCAGCAGCGCTACTTACTCTTTTGCGAAGTGCTCCCTTTTGCCCCCTGCCCCTTGGGCGTGATCTCAGGCTTAGGTGTTTTAGGCCCCTGACCTGCGGCCCCACGCTGAACGTGGCCTTCATCAAGCCTGATCTGCTTTCCTGGGTTGTCCGACATGGGTGTAGTGAGGAGCAACTGTCCCGATCTTACTTGGAATAATCCTGGTTTACGGCGTGGGCTTGATCATCTTCTTCTGGAGCTGGTGCCAAAGTTGGTGTTTCGATTGAAAGCACACCCTTGGGCCGCTCTAGGTATAAATAATCAGTTTGATAAAGAAAAGACCCATCAACATTAGAATATACAGATACATCAAGAAGAATTAGCTCTCGCTGCTCATCATTGGCATCCGACCAAGCATGAACGTAGCCATAGTAGAATACATTTGTCGAATGGTCCCTCACGACCAACCATTCGCCCTTGTTGTTTAGCTGTTCTGATGATAAAAATGCGGCCATTATCCCATCATCACCGTATCTATCGGATGCCTTGAGAAAGCGTGCAAGTTTTGTGAGTAATTTGTAGTACCATGCATATGACCAGCCAAAAGCGACGACAATGCTCGCAGTTGTTGCCGCCACAATTTCCCAAAAGAGAATCGAGTTGGTTTTGCTGCTGATGGATCCAATAAGACGGTCAAGTGGGCCAACTATTGATATTCTTCCTCCAGTTATGTTTGCAAGTATCAGGTAGAAGCCACTCAGTAATGCATATGAGAGAATGGAAAGCAGGAAGATCTGAAGCAGCGAGTCAAGCTGAGTTCCTTTTCTTTTTGTTGTGATTTTGCAAATGATTAGATATGCCACGATCCCGGGCATTCCTAATAGCATGAGGCGAAGCGTCACCTCTGTTACTTCCATCTCCCTCCAGGTTGCCGATGCTAGCCAAGTATAGCCGGGCTATGTAGGGCAAGCATCATGAAGATGAGTAAACGCAACTGGCCCCGAATCAATCGGAGGAACAACCATGTCAAGGCCTTGATCCGCCCAACGCTCAAGATCAGAAGCGGGAGAGCGAACTTGGGTATTGCAGATTTCCTCCGCTCCCGTCTTCTGCATCTTGATGTTGGGCGCCTTTTGTAAGTGAAAAGAGCCTCTACCCTGAAAAAAGACCATGAACGTCATCTAGGAGTTTCTTGTATTTCTCGACGTCTCCTTGCTTCACAAGGCTTGCATCGGATATCCTTGAAAGATAGCTGGTCTCCGCCTCATCCCGAAATACTGGCGTAATATTTGCCATTTCAATAGGCCTGTCAGACCAGTGGACAGACGATGTGCCTCCAAACCGATAAGAAACAAGCCCCAGCTCGAAAAGCAATAACATACGCCCAAGAATGAAGCCTCTACTTCCTGGAATTATGCGATAGAGATCCCTGCATGTAATTGCTTTGTTGCTTGAAGCAGATTGGCACAAAGCAATAATAAGTAAATTCAAATCGAGAGAAGATCGTTTAAGGAACTCTTTTGCAAAAGAATCTGTAGAAGGGCTCTCTGGGCTACGCAGCGTGGATTCAGTTTGTGATGTCTGAAGCAAACTAAATATGTCTTCCATCCCAGTTTCTACTCTTTCTAGGCGAGGAGGGATATTGCTGACTACGCTACTCAGCTCTCTGCTTTCCTTTCTGACGCCTTGCAAGAGAGACTTAAGCTCAATCAAGTCCTCTGTAAGTTCACTTCTGGCTTGTTCAATGGACCCTCTTGATGATGCGACCGATGCATTTATTTCTACTGTCTCGCGAAGATAGCCAGCGATCTGGTCTTTGCTATCCGAAACTTCTTGCGATACGATGTTGATACCACCGAGTCCTCTAGAGAGGCTGTCATTCGAAATGAATGAATAGAAGATAGCGACAAGGCCAAGCAGCAGAGAAGTCAATGTTGCTGCATTGCTAAGGTAAGTTGTAAAGTTTGGACTTTGTGACCACTTCTCAGTGACTAGCGCTATAAGCAAAAGAACCAAGATGAGCAGCCAGTACCTGTAATGAATGGTCATTTTTTGGTTGTTTGCGAGCACGGTCATTATTCAGTTAGTCGTTTTTAGCACATGTTCACGGGTGCGTCCAACGCTGCCCCTGAGTGGCAGGAAAGGAGCTTGGGGTGGCGCAGCAGAGAGGCGAGGGTGGACTGTCCACTCAAGGGGCTTGTTGGGCGTAATCATGTAGCTTTTAGGTGTCAGATGCTTTGTCCTCGCAGGAACGCAAACTCCCCCTCAAGCCTCTCAAGCCTGACTCTCCCAAGCCAAATCTGATTATTCGCAATCATAAGCCAGTCGTTATCTCTTGAAGAAGTACTTGAAATTGCTTCTCTAACCACGGCTCTTGACGCGCCCGGCATCACTCTTTCCTCAATAATGCAATCCAATCCTGAATTGCCATCAAGAACTTCCACTTCGAATCCCAGGCTCCCAATGTATTCTCGAAGCGAGGAAGCTGCCTTCAGAAGAATTACTGAATCCCCAATATCCCTTCCTTCGAACATCGAAATCTTCTTGAGGTCTAGCTCCTCCTCGTGGCCATATCGATTCTTATGCTTTGTAGCAAGTTGTTGAGCCATGCGGGCATAACTAGCTATTTGAGTTTCACTGGCCCCGGTTTTACTAAGCTGACTTTTCACTTCTTCGATTTCACGCTTTGCGTCCTCTGCCTCTTGCTTTGCTGCAGCCTTTTGGCTTTGCAATTGCAGAATAACCTCATCTTTTGTGGCAGAAGTGATCTTCTTATAACTATCAAGTTATAACTATCAAGCTCGCCAGGAAGGTCCGCCAATAGCGTTTTGTATATCCCTCCAATCTTTTCGGTCTCCTCTATTCGGCGGCCCATTACCTCAATGGTATCCTTCTGTGCATTAACAACTGACTTCAGGGCATCAACCTGTCTGGATAAGCCTTGGAGTAAATACCAAATAAATACGCCAAGGCCAAGCTGAGGAACAAATGTCGACAGGAGGTCTATTCCTATGTGATCCATGTTGTTTTCAGCCGCAGCCCCATTGAGTGAGGCTCTTATGCTACCTGCATCGGCAAGCTTCTAATCTGCAGAGCACAGTCCCGCCTCCGCCCAACGCCAAGATTAGAAGCGGGCAGCAGCTTAGCCATTGATTGTTTCCCCCGCTCCCGTCTTCTGCATCTTGATGTTGGGCAAAACTAGAGCTGAATGGTAAATGGGGAATCTTAATCAGCCTTGAATACTTCGCCTGGGCCTCCAGCTTATCTGAATACCTTGGCCAGGGAGTAACCCATCTACGCGCCAGCATTTTGCATGCGGCGCTCTTGTTAGAGTCACCATCTTATCAAATGAAGGGTGAAACAGTTGTGCGTCAATACTTAGTTCCTCCGGATGATCATCAATATCCACAATCATTTCTTTGGTGCTAACTAGGGATATTATTGGATATGAAAGTTTAGAATCAACAATCGTCACTGCCTTTATGCGACACGTCACATTACCAAGAGGAGGAATTGTCACATTTTGCGAAAAGCCCAGCCTAGGAGGCAAATGAGCGGGGTTCCTTTCTACTTTAGAATTAAGATCCTTGCCTTTTAAGATCACCTGATTCTCCCCATCCACTTGATACTGAATACTTAAGAATCTTGTAACCTTGGAGTGTAGAGAATCCACTTCAGGCTCCTCCACTACCCTAATTGGAAATGATACGGGCCTATTGGGTGATGTATTTTTGACAGTGTAATTGATTTCAGATTTTTTCAGCAGATATTTCTTGGCCGGATTTTCTTTCTTAAGCCAACTTAGCCTCATTCTCATTCTATACGATGAACGAATGCAATCCTTTCGAATAATGTGCGTATTAATTTCGTCGAATATCGTACTATCGCCAACCAGCTCTTCTAACAGTGTATCCGAAGATGAGCTTCTAATTTGCCTAATTATATCTTCTGCACTCTCCTTTAAGTTAGCGAGCATTTCATCTGAGTCTTGTTTGCGTTGCCTAGTCTCGGCAATGCTCAGGGTGGCAGTCAGAATAGCTGAAGCCAGAAGGCTGCTGCTTATGGTAAGAAAGATATTTGTCTCATATGAACCGCTTATGAACTTGCTCTTGTCTTTGGTGTTAATTGCAGTAGGAATGATAGCGAAGAAAATCCCAAGAACGATTAGCCAGAAACAGGACCTGATTACGCTCCATCCAAGTTTAGAAGCATAGAAGAGGGGAGTTCGACTTGGCAATAGTCTTGTCATAATCTAGTCAGAAGCAGGAACTAAATCGAAGTTTAGCCATTATACACTGTTTGTGGCCTGCTCGGTAGGAGAGGGAAAGCCAATCAGATCAAACTATAGCTGATATGCGCATGATTCTGGATATTCATCTACAGAGCCTGGCGTGGAGCCCAACGCTGCCCCTGAGTGGCAGCGTTAGAGTATCTGGTACCCGAGGTGAATTCCTGGGGGCCTGTCCACTCAAGGGGCTTGTTCGAAGGTGTCGCATCTCCACACGCACCGTATGCGGACC
>Ga0209298_10001075_pt1 | contig 18111 bp, 35 predicted proteins | sample S_140806_EF_Meta_FD_187325 | JGI IMG/M metagenome (GOLD analysis project Ga0209298, IMG submission 187325) | Freshwater microbial communities from Lake Simoncouche, Canada to study carbon cycling - S_140806_EF_MetaG (SPAdes) (version 2) | ecosystem: Environmental > Aquatic > Freshwater > Lake ...
AAGAGGCGCCAGGAAAGGTCGTCGAGTGGTTGATGGCTCTGGTCTTGAAAACCAGCGAAGTGAAAGCTTCCGTGGGTTCGAATCCCACCCTTTCCGCCAGGGAGATTGGCCGAGTGGTTTAAGGTGGCTCCCTGCTAAGGAGTTGTACTGGAAACGGTACCGTTGGTTCGAATCCGACATCTTCCGCCTTTGGGGTGCTGGCGCAATGGTAGCGCAGATCCTTTGCAAGGATAAGGTTATCGGTTCAAATCCGATGTACTCCATTGCCCTTCGGGGTAACAATCTGTGCGACACGCGGGTTCGAGTCCCGCCAGATCCACTTTTCGGGTCTGCTTTGGAATCGACCGTGCAGAGGGTAATGAGTTAAGTCTCAACAACATCGTATCATTCCGCAGGACTCTGGTCAGCGCTGCTGCCTAGACTCTGAGCGCAACGGGGACTTCGGTCCCCTTTCTTTCTAATCGGGTAAAACTCATTAAGTTTAATAATCTGCTCGTGTGTGTTATCGCTGCGAAATACTTTCCTGACACGGGCTGGATAGGCGTGAAGCAACGTGATCGCAACTACGTGCCTAAACTCGACTTTCAGCGCGACACCACAAACGGCGTAGAACGTTTGATGTACACAGATGAGATGACCGGCTATCGTGAAGGCCTTAATAGCAATGGCATCTGCATTCTTTCTGCTTCCCTTAAAGTCACTGACGACGAGAAAGAAATTGAGAAAAGTTCATCAAAGCACAGTGGTGATGGAATTCGCATTAGCAAAGCGTTGTCACAACCAACCCTCGCCCGCGCTGTAAAATCATGCCTTGACAGCAAACTAACAGGTAACACCATCATCTTTGACAAAGATCGTCTCTTTCTCATCGAGGCTTGCACAAAACCTTGCGAAGAAGGTGCAACAGGTGACTACACTTACAAGCTTAAAGAAATTAAAAAAGATGACACTGTGGCCCGCACTAACCACGGTATTGATTTGAAATGGGCCGGCTATCAACCTGTGGGTGATGCTGCGGAAAAACTTTCTCGGAAGAGTAGCGAAGCGCGTTTGAAGATTGCTCGGGCGATAGTGAATAAGGCCACAACACCAGAGCAAATCATGGACTTGCTCACTACACAATTTTCAAAAGACCCACAAATGAATGCGACACGCACATCCTCTGGGCCAAAGAAAATGCGCACAACAGCGCAAATCATGATGATTCCTTCAAAGGACACACTTTATCTTCGTCCTGTTGCTTCACGCATTGACATCGACACAAATGATGCAAAAGACCCTAAGGCGAAGACTCATTTAGTTGTGATGCCAAAGATAAAAATCTGACTTTGACAAAAGTTTACAAACTGTCTAAGTTGTTATATTAAATCGTCTTACTGCACAAAACGTGCCGCTGTTATGAGTGGCGTCCCGAAACACTCGGGAGACAAGACTCGGGACCTGATATTGTGTCCTTAAACCTCATTGTGCCGAGGGATCTGCTCCTGAGACGGAGAACTTCTCCTTTTCCCATATCGGATGTCGAATTAACTTATTTTCATGCTGTCAACTTTTACACTGGTCGCCCTGTCTTTCCTGGGCTCACCAATACTGCCTGAAGTAACATCTCCAAACCCTGGTTTGAATGATATACTACAGTCAGTGGCCACTGATTACACGGGACTAAAACAGCCGGATCCTCCGACAGTTTTGTCTCCCGACATCAAACCAAAAGAGCCTGAAACACAACGACTCGTCTGTAAAGGCTGTAATGCCGACGAAAACCGTGCCTTGAACTTTCTGCAAGACAAAGGCATCAAGGATAAAAACGCCCTAGCAACCATTATGGGGAACATCAAACAAGAGTCGATGTTTATTCCCAACATTTGCGAAGGTGGCTCCCGCACCTCTTACGGTGGGTGCGGAGCCGGGTTCGGATTGATTCAGTGGACTTCCAGTGACCGTTACTATGGTCTTGGCTCCCACAGTCGCCGAATCGGCAAAGATCCTTCCACTATGGATGCTCAACTTGACTATATGTTGAGTGAGCCCCAGTGGAAGCAAATTGAGTCCCGGATGAAAACACCTGGACGCTCCATTGATAGTTACATGAATCACGCTTATTCATGGATCGGTTGGGGTATTCATGGGGCACGAACTTCTTATGCCTATGACTATGCTGGGAAACTGGTTCTGTCATGAAGAAGTTTCTATTTGCGACGCTCCTTTTGTTGTCACCTATGACGGCAAAAGCGCAATGCGGCGAAGCCAGCTACTACTCTGGCGGCGGAATCACTGCTAACGGTGAAAGGTTCAACTCAGGGGCTTACACAGCAGCCCACCCTTGGCTTCCTATGGGGTCCTACGTTCGAGTTACTAATCAAAACAATGGTAGATCGGTCACGGTGAGGATTAATGACCGGGGTCCCTATGCAGGTGGCCGCGTACTTGACCTCGCGGAAGGTGCAGCATCCCGCATAGGTTTGACCTATACTGGTGTTGCCCCGGTGTGTATAACTCGTCTTTGAGTTTACACAAGCGGTATCCGCCTATATTGTTTCCAGGGTGCTTCGGTACCCTTTTCCCGCCCTCCTAGCTCAGTTGGATAGAGCAACGCTTTTGTAAAGCGAAGGTCGTCGGTTCAAATCCGTCGGAGGGCTCTCTAAATTTATTTTATTTTTATCATCACCATGGTAATGCCGCTTAAACCTCACGAAATGCTATTCAAAGAGAATAGCAGTTCTGCAACAATAGTGGCACGTCGCCGGATACTAAACGAGAACCTTATTCCTTACGTTTGCGCTATATGCTCTATTCCGCCGGTGTGGAACGGAAAGCCTATGTCCCTGGTTCTAGATCACATAAACGGGGTGGATAATGATCACAGGTTAGAAAACCTTAGATTCATCTGTAATAACTGTGATACACAGCTCCCGACATTCAAAGGGAGAAATAAAAAGTCCAACCGGGCTAAACTGGCTGCGAATATGGTGTAGTGGTAACACAAGAGGTTTCCAACCTTTTATCCTCGGTTCAAATCCGTGTATTCGCTTTGCCCGAAACTTCGGGCATTTGTTCAACTCAACCTAAAGTATGATTAAGTATTTTCTCACCGTTGGCGTTGCTGCTGCTACTATCGCTCCTGTTAGCGCAGCTCCTTTCAACGATGTTGCCCCCACAAACTGGGCCTATTCTGCTGTTCAAAACCTAGATGCTCGCTACGGTTGCATCGCAGGCTACCCTTCAGGCGCCCTGAAGCCTGAGAAGGATGCCACCCGCGAAGAAGTGTTTGCCCTGGCTAACCATTGCCTCGACAATATCACTACCTTTTACACACAAGCTGACGCTCAGTTGGCTTCTGCTCTTCGTGCTGAAATCGGCGCAGTTAGCAAGCGTGTTACCACACTGGAAACCGCTGCTAAAACTGCCGCTCAACGTCGGGAACTGGGCGTCAACAACTATAGCGGTGTAGCCTTTGCTGGTGCCGCTTCCAACTCCCTTGATAACAGTGGCGACCGAGTCACCAACTCCGGCGTCACTCTGCAAGGTCGTGTGAAGGCATTTGAGTTCGGCAACCAATTTGCCATCTCTGCTCGCCCATATGTGACCTTTGCTGGTGCTCCTGACAACCAAGCTGGCGCCGTGTTTGGTGGCGGTTTAGGTACTCTTGACATTCCCCTTGCTCGTCGTACCCTTGCCGATGGAACCAAAGTTTCTGCTGCTAACCTTTATCTTGGTGCTGGTGGTCAGGCAGGTGGCAACCAAGGTGCTGGTATCGGCGTCGCAGGTGTAGAAGCGTCCGTCGCTAAGAACGTAGTTCTTTTCGCAGACGCCAAAATCCCTTTCTCTAACACTGGGATTGAGAATGTTTATGGCGACCAAAGCTACAATGTGACTGGTTCTGTGGGACTAGGCTTTAAGTTCTGATGTAATCGTTGAGGGCCCCAGCACGGTGCGTGCTCTGGGTGTAAAAAACTGACGCCTCCCGCTGCAGAAAGCGTACCCATTAGGTCAGTGCCCTCAAAATTCCCCTATAGCTCAATTGGCAGAGCGCAAAACTGTTAATTTTGATGTTCCTGGTTCGAGTCCAGGTGGGGGAGCCAGGGAGATTGGCGCAGCGGTAGCGCGACACCTCGACACGGTGGCGGTCGTCAGTTCAAATCTGACATTTCCCATTGAAGCCTGCACTAGATAAAACAAAGTATTTTTAGGCCGGGGATGATTTAGAGCGGCGGGTGTAGTAACACTCATCCATGCATTTGGTTTTCACTGTTTTAAGGAAAACCCTTGTGACAGTTGAGGAAGTGGCACAAGATTTAGGGTAGGACCTCAAAAGGTGGTATTATAAGGATATGGAAAAGGACCTCAAATGATCAAAGCATTCTACACGGCCACCACCAAACCCACTGAGAATGGCTTGAGTGTACGGTGGCTGACCGATGGATTTGGCGACTGCGTATGCAGGGCAGAGTTTATGCATGACCGCGATGGCAATGCCGTGGTGGTTGAGCTCGAAACCCCCAAATTCTACCGCGGATTTGGCTATGCCCGTCAACTCCTTGCGGAAATAGGCAAGCGTGAAACCAAAGGCGAGCTTCGGGCCATTTCGAATGAGAATGCACGCTCGTACTATGAAAAACTCGGTTTCGCCGAAGTCGCCCCAAACATCTATTGTGCCAGTTGAGGAAGTGGCACAAGCTTCTTCCAAAGGCCCTTCGAATAAGGTATTATAAGAATATGAAAAACTCCAATCCCTACGTTCAAACCTTGCTCGAAAAAGGTTTCACTGTGGCAGAGTGCCGAACTCCGGCCCCTAAGCAACAGTTTCCTCTGACGATTTACGGTCGTACCTTTGAAACTGAGGCTGCTTACAATGAAGCCCTCGCTGACTTCCTCAACGGTAATTGATTACCTAAACCATTCACATTACACAAAAACAACTAGTCATGACAAACCTCAATCAAAACCAAATGGCTGATGCCGTTGCTTCAGGCAAGCACCGCTATGACCTTGACAAATGCATTGGACTGCAAGTCATCATGGGTTTTTTGTGCATCGCCCTTGGTTTGACTAGCACTATCCCTGTAGGCTTGGGCTTGCTTATTCTAAGTGTTTGGCTTCGGACAAAAGTCTAGTCTTAGTAGCCAGTTCGCAAACTGGCACAAAGGCCAACATTAAGTCTTATAAATAGAGTATTATAAGAACATGGAGGAAAGCCTTCTTCTAACCCAACTCACTAAAACAACCATGAACATCAACATCAACACCAAAGTCCTCGCTATCGCTGGTGGCTCCATCGCCCTCATTGCTGCAATCAGTGGTGGGACAGTTGCATACAACAACCACAAGGCAGCTGAAGCTAAAAAAGCGGCAGAAGTTGCAGCGGCAGAGGCATATGCTAACCGCCCCATCATCGACTATCCTGCTTGCGTTATGAATGGTCGCGGTGAAGGAGATTGCAAATTCACTAACACTGGAAAAACCGCAGGTGCTCAGTGTGGCCACATCGAAGTGCAAGGTCCTGGTGTTGCAAAGTCGGAGCAGTTTTGCTCAGGTTCAGTGGAACCCTACTCTACTAATAGCGTGGAGTTTAATGTAGTCGAAGTGAATGAGCTTTGCGACAACGGTTTTGAAAGCTGGACCAAAAAGTGTGACTTTAACTTTGTTTTTAACTGAGTTGCGCTATAATTAATTCACAGGTGCACCCGCCCCTTTAAACTACTCATTCACAAAAGAAACAATCATGAACAACACCATCAAAATTGTCGGAACTGCCGCTGCCGCCGTGGGTTTCGTTTCTCTTGCCGGATCTATCGTCTACAGAGCTTCTGTCCACGAACAAATCTGCCGTTCCTACGAGCATCAACTTATTGCCACAGGTGAAAAAGGAGCCAGCATGTTGACCGAAATGATAGGTATGCAAGCGACTATAAAAGAAAACCCTTTCGCAGTCTTTGGTATCCTAGGGCAGTTAGGTCCTTTGATGCAAGGTGCACTTGAGTTCAAATCTCAAATGAACAACACCCTTTATGCTTACCTGGGCACCTGTGGTGAACATCGCAGGTCTGAGTGGGTGAATCGCCCAGAGGTGAAGAGTTTGTTTGAGCGGATCCAAACCCAAGGTGCCGAAATTCAAAAGGTATCCCAGTAGTCAGTTCGCAAACTGGCACAAGGTTTTTCCAAAGGCCCTTCAAATGTGGTATTATAGAGATATGGAAAACAACAAAATGAAAACAGACTACATTCGCAACATCCGCCAACGCCCCACTTCCCCGAAGTGCCTAGTGTTTGACATGGACGAGACACTTTGTGTGTTTGACGAGGTGAAACGCCTTCGTCACTGTGAGTGGTTTAAACCGCGTCTTGACCTTGTTCGTGTTGCCCAAGCAGCGAAGAAGCATGGCTACGACATTGTTATCGCTACTGCTCGCCCACACTTCTGCTCAACCGGCACCTGGAATTGGCTGAAGCGCCACAACATTGAAGCCTCCGCGGTTTACCTTCGAAACGGCGAAGTCAAAGAGTACGAAGCTGCCGAAGTCAAAACCCAAATGTTTGAAGACATCCTCAACAAGTGGGAAGTCGAAGCATTCTACGACGACGCACCAAAAACTGTGCAAGCTGTTCAAAAAATGGGAGTGAACGCTGTGTTTGTTCCGGGGAATGAGGCTTACTGGAATTCGGTGGGAGGTTGACTGCACCAGGGGTAAAAACTAAGAAACAAACACAAATGAAAAGTCAAGGCAACTGTAACTCCAAGGTTGCAAAGAAAGTAAATGACCAATACTTCACCCCTGTCGACACTGCAAAGTGGTGTTTTGAAGCAGTTGTCGAAGCAACTGGGTGGGACTTTGTGGGCACCGCCCTTGAGCCTGCCGTCGGTGGTTTCGCCTTTGTGCAAGCAGCGCAGGAGCTTGGACTTCGTCTGCAGTGGACCACCAACGACCTTTTTCCTCAACCTGACGTCACCCCTGACACTACTCTGGATTTTGTCAAGGGAGACTTTGCCAACTACGACTATGTGGTGACCAACCCCCCGTTTGGCCACTCCAACATGCTGGCACGACAGTTTATGAAGAAGGCCTTGACCCTGAGTGACAAAGTGGTAATGCTGTTGCCAAAAGGTGCGCGGCGTCTAGGTTTTCAAGACGCGATGCCTCGCCACTCTCGCCGCATCTTTGACCGCAGTCTTTTCAACGAGACTTTTGAGATACCTGGCCACGCACCGCGCACAGTGAGCACTTGTGTGCAAGCGTGGGAGCGCACCACAACCCCTCAACCAACACTTCGCAGCACTCTCGACCTTCGCTCCGACTTGATAACAATTTGGGCCGCAGGGGTTGAAAACACCTACCTTAATCACCCAAAACACGGAACTGCCGACGCTCAAGTTTGTCGGTGGGGGAGAATGGGCAAACCCCGTGATACTATTTTGCGAAGTGGGGCTTGGGAGTCCGTCCATTTCAACTCAAAGAAACTAGATTGGCCCACCTTCAGTCGTATTTGCAGCACGTTAGACTTTAGTGACTTTGAGGAGCTAAGCACTGCTGTTCCTGCGTTTGATGTGCCTGTGTTTCTCCACCGGTTCAACACCCGTGCTGTTGAGCTCGGGCTTTTGTAGGTTTACCGCCCCACCTACAAAACCTAAAATTAACTTGAACACTCCAAAAAACTATGGAAACCATCACATTTAAGGCCCACACTCTTACGGAACAAACCATCGAACTTGACGGTGGCGACAAACAGGAAATTGAGGAACTCGCTCACCAAGCCCTACTTGATAAAGTCGAGTTTGGTACTTTCACCAGCTCTTATCCGTCTGAGTCCGAGAAGGCTGTGGTCAAAATTTGCGAAAAGTTTGGTGTCAACCCGGTTATTCAAGGAGATCGCGTATCTCTTTTCAAATCTTTACTAGGTAAGTAAAATGACACTCAAGATTACCTCGCTACGAATCGACAGGCGTGACTCCAATAACGAATACTACGGTGGGTCACTCTCCTACCTTATCGTCAACGCTACTTGGAAAATCACACAAGACGACGCTGAAGGAGACAGCTACCTGTTTGATGTGGCAAAAGCAGAAGCTAACGAGTATGGTAAAGTCCTTACTATAGAAAGTCCTGAAGATTATGAAAAGTGGTTATCAACCTGGGACTACAACTTTGAAACTGGTTATCCAGGGTATAAACATTGTTGGACTCATAAGGATTGTCCCTGGACATACATTGAAAAGTTCCAGACTTTTCACTTTCGGGAGTGGATTGCCGATAGTGTTGTAACGCAAGCGTTGCTGAATGAGATTGTTTATTATAAGGCGACGGGGGAAATGCTGTCAAAGTACCGCACTATTCCGGGACAGATCATTCTAGAACACTTTCAAACACTTGGCAGGTACTGGGATTAGGGTATAACTTTCATAGGTATGAAACACTAATTATGAAACCCCACTCACACCACATAACCCCACGCCACAAAGGTGGGGACAACTCTCCTGAAAACTTAGTTTTGCTGGACCCTTTAGAACATGCAGAAATTCATGCTCTCCGGTTTCTTAACGGGGAGGATAGTTGGTTTTGCGCTATGCAAGAAGGTTGGCCTTTACTTGACTCTCGCCTTCGTAATGAAGTTTTAGATAGAATGAGTTCCCACAATCTCATGAGGGATCCCGAAGTGGTGACAAAAATGAAAAGAACCCGAGAAGAAAGAGGATTAAATGAGCAAAGTAGGCAAAGAATGCTGGATAATAACCCTATGAAAAATCCCGAGATAGCTGCCAAAGTATCTAAAGCAAAGAAAGGAATGCCCAGCCCCCTGTTAGGGGTAACACTATCTGATGAAACCAAAGAAAAACTGCGTGAGGCTAATTTGGGCAAAACGCATAGTGACGAGTCTAAACAAAAAATGTCTGAGTCTAGAACTGGAAAAAAGAAAGGACCTTACAAAAAATGGTCTGATGAAGATAGGCAGGCCCATAGTGAACGTATGAGGGAAGTGTGGGAAAGGAGGCGTTCAAATGGCTGAGGAATGTTGCCGTAGAAATTTTGGAGCGTCCATTATGGATACGGCAAAAAGATTACTCGAAGACCCCACCATAGCCCCAAGGAAAGTGGCTGCTGAGCGAATGGATATTTGCAAAAATTGCGAGTATTTTCGTGATAAATCTCAGGTTTGCGACCATTGTGGGTGTTATCTCCCACTCAAAACAACTTTCGCAAATGTTAAATGCCCCTTGGACAAATGGGGGGAGCACAATGAAAATTGAGCGTATGTCATTCATAATAAATCCACCTTTTGCTGCTCAAGAGTTTGTTGATGCGGACAAACGAATGTGGGATCCATGGCTACGACAACGCAAAGGATTTACGCACAAAACTGTAAACATTCATCCAGGTGGAAGAGTAGAGATTCAGATTTTTTGGAAGAGCAAAGAAGATCAAGACAATGCTGCAATGCATAAGGAGCTGCCCATAATAGAGGCAACTTTCAGAAATGTTGTGGGTCCGATCTATCACTTGTTGTATTCGGATTGATACTAAAAGTTTACTTTTTTCGTAGTTTGCTATATTCAATTTAGTGAGGCGCAGAGAGACGCCCACTCACAAATCTTTTCTCTTATTTACATTTCACAATTTATTGTTATGGCTGATTACACACTTGACCAACGCGAGACGGTCGTCAACACCCTTACATCACGGGTTATAGAAAATGCACCACTGCGCGAGTTGATTCGCGTTTACTCAGAAGCTGTCCAGGCAGCTATCGGTCAACTCAGCGACGCAGATGTTGTCCGTTCTATTGTGGCTGCAGGCTACACCGACATCATCGAGGCCTTCGAACTTGAAGTGCCCGCTGCCGAAGAAACCCCTGTTTCCGAAACCGAAGTGGTTGGCTAAGACGCCACCTAGCCGGGGCCAAAAGGCCCCTTTTTTGGTTTGGGGGCCATTGCACCGCAGCAACTTTGAAAAATATACTTTCAACAAAAGTGGATTTGAAGCCGTGGGTGTAGTAATACTCATTCAGGCCGTTGGTTTTCACATTTTTGGAGAGCTTGTGACACTTAACGAACTGGCACAAGGTTTAGCCAAAGGCCTTGGAAATGTGGTATTATAAAGATATGGAAAACAAACAAACCACTATGGAAACCACAACCACAACCAGATACTACGTTGGTGATCTCTGCTACGTAATGGGCGAAGCGTGGACCGAAGTGTGCAGTATTGCTGATCTCGATAATGATGAGTGGGAATACGAACTAGAAGATGGACGCAGATTCATCTTGTTCAGCACTGCCTATGGTGACGGTCATTACAATGATCTAGACGGGAATCCTTACGCCGTTGACTCTGGTACAATAGGTGCTATCAAAGTTGACGATATTCGTGACACGGAAAGCCTTTTTACTACCATAGGTAACGGACTTGGCCACATTCACGAGTTTCCCGCTGAGATTGAAGGTTACGACTGTTCTTACGACGAAGGTGCTATCAGCATCTACACCGTTTATATTGATACTGCTGATGATGACGATTGGGAAGAGGAAGAGGAAGAAAATGACCAATAAAATACCTAACTGGGCTCATAACTCAGGCAAACAAAAGCGAACCCGTGGTACCTGCAAAGGTCGGCTTCGCGCCCGTAAGCAATCTCTTCAGTCCCTTAAAAAACAACTAAACGCAAAATGAACTCAATCGTCTGCCATCTTGGCGCTCCTCGCACTGCCAAACCTCAAACTCTGCAAGAGTATGGTAAGCTCAGAGAGAAAATGATACAGCGTCCCTGGGAGTGTGTGTCCGAGGTTGACTTTATCCGTCTGGTGACTGAGAAAGGTTGTCCTTTCTACGGTGGTCTGTGTAACGGTCGAGACCTTATGGATTTGCAATATGAAAAGTTAGTCTGGCGGACGCAATCGCTCGTCGGTCTTGACTTTGACGTTTGTGATATTTCAGGCAACGATATGGTCGGGTGGTTTACTCACAAAGGTTTACGCCCTTGGCTCGGTTATTATACTTTCAGTAACGATCCCTCTAAGGGCGGTGAGTCTTACCGGCTGCTGTGGCGCGTTGAAACCGACCTCAATGTATCCTATGAAGAGTGTGCTAAAGCTCTGAAAGAAATGAAGCGTTACAGTTTCAATCGTGCCGACAAGCATGCTGCAAACCCCACCAGAATGTGGCAGGGAACTAACAGTGGTTTCTTTCACTATGCTCACGATGGCAAACGTCTCAACCTCAAGGAGTTAGCAAAATGAACCTACTTGACCGCTACAATGACTTTTACAATGACAAGTGCTCCGGACTTACTCACGGTGGACCAATCTCAATGCAGGAAATGCAAGCTTTGGCTCTTGAGTGCATGGTGAAAGCCTTCAAACGCAAATACAATTTGGACCCCATTCCCGCAGATGAGATCTTAACATTGGCTGAGCAACTGGCTGAGCAAGGTCGAAAGAGTGTGGTGGACTTGAAAAACTACAAAGAAATCTGTGAGGGGTTGGCGAATGACGTTTAAGCCACTGCCCCCGACAAGCATGCTGCTAACCCCATCAGAATGCGGCAGGGAACTAACAGTGGTTTCTTTCACTATGATACTAACAGCAAACGTCTAAACCTCAAGGAGCTTGCAAAATGACTTCAACCAAAACCACTCGAATCTATTTCTTTGTTCTTCTTCTTCTGGTGCTACTTGGCTCAATGAGGCATGACAAAACTGGCCCTAGCCCAGTCCAATTCGGTAAAGATCCAAGAGCCACTTTGCAAACTGGCACAAGCTTTTTCCATGGGCACCAAGCTGTGATAGATTAAAGATATGGAAAACAACCTAACTACTATGAAAACCACTCAACCACCTCAACCTCAAGGAGCTTGCGAAATAAAGAAACCCATCTATAAAACTGCTGTTACTTTTGGCCGTTGCAACATTCCGCATTACGGCCATGTCGGGCTTGTGGAAAAGATGCTGGAGCAGGCTGAAACCGCCCACGTTTACCTGTCTATCTCAAAAAATAATACTGATTGGGATGCTCGTGTGCTTACTTTGCGTCATTTGCTGCGCAAGGCCGGTGTTGACCTCAAACGGGTGAAAACCTTAAAAGCCCCCGGGCCATTCCAAGCTGTCGAGAGCACTCTAGAGCATAGCAACGACACAGTTGTAGTGCTAGGTGAAGATCAATCGGCCCTATGTGAGAAACTTTGCGCCACCTACAATCTTGGTGGTCAGCTAAATCGACGCACTGGCAGCAGCACTCAAGTTCGCCACTTAATGGACCATGGTGATTTTGACGCTGTTCAGGCTCTCTATCGGAATGACCCTTATGCCTTTCGCCTAGCTCTCTTGCTTCGTAAGGAAGAACTTTGGAACGTGCCACAATGAATATTATTTATGACAATACAGTTAAAGCGGGTGATGTAGTTGCAGTCGGGGACATTCATGGCCGCTTTGACCTTTACGAATTATTTCTTGACCACGTCAAAGATAGCGGAGCAATCGTCATTCTTTTGGGAGATTTGATTGATAGGGGGCCAAATGATATGGCCGTGTTAAACAGGACCAAAGACCTATTGCAAGACCCAGAATCGTGGGGATTGCAAAGTTTCTATGCTCTTAGAGGCAACCACGAGAGGATGTTTATGGATGCCGTTGATGGTTATGGGGTAGGTCTTTGGGCGCAAAATGGCGGTGACTACCAGAATTTGGACAATCTGGCTTACCACGAAGATTGGATAAGTCAACTGCCAATCTATATGACAGTGGGTGAAACAATGTTTGCCCATGCTGGTATCTACCCAGGGCACAATCCTGCGAAGGCTATTGCTGACGGAGGGGCAGATGAGCTAGTTTGGATGAGAAATCCTTTCATTACCCACGGCCCCAGGTTTTATGCTTGGAGCGACAATCTCAAGCAGATTGTATTTGGGCATACACCACTTCAGGCACCCGAGCCTTACCGCATTCCCCAGGGTATTTGTATTGATTCTGGTGCATATTTTACAGGAGTGCTAACTAGTTATAATGTTACCAAAGACTCCTTCACCCAATTTTCTATCAATGATTGACCGTCTTTTCATAATCGATTGCCATGCTTTGTTTCATCGCTCTCGCAATGCTCTATGCCGGTCAATGGGCGAAATGCAAACATCTTCAGGAATCCCTACCACAGGAACTTATGGATTCCTTAACTCTCTCTTCTCAGTAATAGAGCAATACAATTTTGACTGTGTAGTTCCAGTTTACGACGCCGGAGGTAATTGGAGAAAGAAAGAGGATACCGAGTATAAAGCCAATCGTGAATCAAGCAGTATCGCCCATTATGCGGATCTTAATCTTTTAATTGAGGATGTGTTGCCAGCACTTGGTTTTACGCCTATTGGGGTAAAGGGTTTTGAGGCTGATGATGTTATTGCCACAATTTCTAGACAGGCAAAGGCTTACAAAGAAGTATTTATATTGACTTGTGATAAGGATCTTTTACAACTTGTTAGTAACAAAGTAAAGGTCATATTATTTTCATCGTCTAAAAAAATTCAGGAAGTAGATATTGACGGGGTGACTCAAATTTATGATGTGTTTCCTGCAGAGGTAAAGTACTATAAGGCTTTATGTGGTGATCCCTCAGACAACATTGCGGGAATCAAAGGAATAGGTGCAAAAACTGCAGCAAAAATCATACAAGAATGCCGCCCTTCTGAGGTCAATCCAGAATTTACTGGTGCAGATAAAATTTGCCTACATCCTAAAGTTGCTCCTAATGTCGGTATTTTTTTGGCAAATCTTAGACTAGTTACATTGGAAAATGATGTGCCTAACTTAACATGGTTTGCTTCGGCGCCTCCTTCACTATCTGTTATCACAGCTTTGTTTGAGGCTTTAGAGTTTCGGTCTTACTTGAAGCCAGCCCGCTTGAGTAAGATTCAAAAGGCTTTAAGAATAGATAAATGAGGTATTTAAGGGTGCTTTTGCTTAAATGGGACGGCTCCATTGAGTGGAGAGTTATTCCATGGGGAAAACCCCTATTGGACCAACTTCGGAAAGAAGGCGACATTGTATACTCAGAGCCCGCGTATTGGGTTCATACTTAACACTTTAGCTTTTTTCATCATTGGCTCTTTGAGTGTAGTATCCATTACCCCGTCAAGTAGTTTTCACTCTTTTTTGAAAAACTGTGTGACAGTTGAAAAAAGTGGCACAAGCCTTAGGTAGAAACCTCAAAAATGGTGTATTATAAAAGTATGAAGAAAACACTCCTGGCTCTCTCCGCAGCCGCTCTCGCGTTTCAACCGCTGCCTAGTTTCGCTCAATCAAATTTGCAATGGCGCACTACGACCTGCAACATCTATTACAATGGTGCCGTAGGATACAAAAATGTTTCCTGTAAAGCAGGGTTTGCATACGACACTGCTGTAAGGCAAATCCTGTTTTACAACCCGCCCACCAAAAAATGGTTGACTTGGAACACATTTACGGAAAACTCTAGCATGGGTAACACACGCGAATGTATTCGTGCTTGGTTCTCAGACGGTACGACCGAGAGTGTTTGCACAGTGCCTACTCCAGAACAACTCGGCATCATAGGAGACTGATCAAAATGGCAAACTCACACGGACTACGGACCACAGGCACTCACACCGGGAATTTTGGAAAATCCAAGGTTAAAGGCAACCCTGGCGAACTTGACCTCACCGAGGAAATCCTCAATAAAGAAAACCTTCGTATCCCTGATAGGGACGAGGTTTACGGTCGGCTGGTGCAAGCCTATAATACAACTGCTGACCCCAAGTTGAAAGCAGGTTTATGGGAAATCCTTAAGAAAAGGATCGCCACCGTTAAACCTTCCAAGCCACCGACTCAGTCCGCACACACCGAGACCCACTGGGATATTATAAAGAGGACCAGATGAGCCAGACAGCAGTATGGTTGACCATAGGAGGAATCCTTCTGTTTGTAGTGCTGGAAGACCCTAAAATTTTCCAGTGGTTAGTCCTAGTGGGCAAGATTGCAAACTTATGGGTTGCGCAAAGGTGGTTCATAATTAGGAACCACCCCGATACTCCCTGGGTGCAGTACCAAATCAAACGCAACGCTGACAAAATAGCCAAACAACTAATGGAAGAAACCAATGCAGGCAAGTGACGAAACCGTTTTGGATCCCTGTGATGATTGGGGGCTTTATCGTTATACCTATTACGGTCGCCTTAAGTTTTATGAAGAGCTTTATGAAGGCACAGAAGCAGAGTGTCGTAAGTATGCACTAATTAGTTATGCTGCTGAAGAACTCGACAACATCTGTGTGATGAACCATAAAGGAAGAGAGTGGAAAGTATGATGACTAAGTTTTACTAAATAGCTAACTAAACAAAGAGACAAACCAATGACTGATCTTGTGTTACTAGTGGATCCGACAGTTGAAGAACCTGAAGATAATGAAGGAAAGGAGATTAGGCGCTCTGTTACACTCACAAATGAGCAATGGTCAATTCTTGCCATGTGTGCGGAGTCCTACTCGGATACTTACCGAGCAAAGCATTCTCAAACTATTGCAACCTATGTAACCCGTGGTCAAATCCCTGAAGCACAAGCTGAAGCAGTAAAAATGAATCAGCTGCTGCAAACTCTCGATAAATTGCAAGCAAAGTTAGTATGAGTTACATCTACGACGAAATCCTTGAGGATTTCTTTGAGCAAGAACGTCAAAAGTCGTGTGGTGACTTGTATCCTGCTTATCAGTTCAAGCCATTGCCTGACAAACAACGGACTGACATAATGTGGCAAGTTGCTGTGTCCTCAGCCATTGAAGGCCAGGGTGAAGCCCGCGATATATTTGCCCGGTTGTTATACAACTACCTCACTGACAAACAATTTCCCACATTGGCAGAATGAAGAACCAGTGTGCCACTTGATAAACTGGCACAAGCTTCTTCTAAAAGCCCTTCAAATAAGGTATTATAAGAGTATGAAAAACGACACAACCTTCACCCTCTACCGCGACGATACTTGGGAGCTTGGCTTCAAGTATAACGAACTGTTTCAAGGAACCTATATGGAATGCCTGGAGCACGTCACTGACCACGGAATGGACCGTGGTTACCTTTTTGTTGAATGCCCCAATGGCGTCGAACGCTACCTGAAGGCAGAAGATTTTATCGGAGTTGGTAACTAAAATGCAACCAAAGATTCGTGTGATTTTAGAAAAAGCAATTGAAGAAGGTGTGCGTCACGGTTACTCCCGTGCTTACAAACACAACGACGACCCTAGCGACGGTGCCGTGATTGAAGCGATTGGGGATGCCGTTATGAGTGCCATCGACGATTATTTCACTTTTGATAAGGAGTACAATGACTAATCAGAACTACCTGGTCTACCAAGTTGGCTGCATAGAGTGCGGGGTCTCCTCGTATCCTATCAAGGTCTGCGAAACTCTTATGGAAGCTCTCAACGTGAGAGACAATCACCCCAGCACTTGGGACTCCGAGGGGGGTGACGGATACGTCACCGTAATTGACTTGAAAACCTGCGAAACTGTTAGAAAGGAGTAAACTATGGGGATGTTCGATTATTTCCGCTCATCGTATGATTTGGGCGAGCAGTTTACAAATGTGGTGTGTCAAACGAAAGACATTGAAGAGGGCATTGGTGGCACAATGACTGACTACTGGTTAGACCCAGCAGGTAGATTGTGGTGTCCAAGTTATGTTGGCACTCATACATTTGAAGAGATTGCTAAAGATGATGAAAGATATAGCGAAAAACTTGGATTTCTAAACTTTGAATGGATACCAACAGGTAAGCATGGAAAGTTCAAACTCCATGAGATTACCAAATATATTGAAGTGTATCCTGCCGAATGGAAAGGAGCGTGGGAAGATTGGCCCCGCTTAAGTATTCATTTCAAACGAGGTAAACTACAAGATTATGAGGATGTGACTCGACAATCACTAAATACCCTTGTGCCACTTGACGAACTGGCACAACCCTTAGGCAGAAGCCTCGGAAATGGCGTATAATAAGAGTATGAAAAACGAAACAACCCTGATGAAACTCACGAAACAAGCCCCCGACTTTCGAGCGCTGTGCGCTGAGCTTGCTGACGAGCTAGATCATTACCGCCAGCTCTTGATGGATGATCGCCGCGAAACTCATTCGTTGGCGAATAAAGCCCGCGCCGCCCTGGCTGAGCAGCCGGTGGTGCCCACGAATGAGGAGCTGATGGACCTGGCCGAGGAGGCATGGGTTCCGTTCGCCAAGTCACAGCCTCACCCGCAAGGTCATCCGTGGGATCTGGTACTAGCCCGCGCAGTCCTCGCCCGCTGGGGGCAGCCATGACTAACCTTTCCCCAATCACCCCACCGCCGGATCTGTTAGATAGGTGGAACACCCTGCCATGTCACATAAGCGCTAAAGAGATCTTTGTGATGGTTGCCCGCTGGGGCGCCGACCAGGAGCTGGAGGCGTGCTGTAAGTGGCTTTGCGAAGACTCCATACCCAACACTTCCAATAGGCTCCGCTTCGCCCGCCGCCCCAAGCCGCCGACGCTAAAAGAGCAGGCGCTAAAGGCGCTGAAAGTGTTACCCACGCCTGAAGGGCAAGTAACGCTCGACATTACTGACTTGAACACCATCCGCCGCGCACTGGAGCAACTCAATGACTAAACAACTTTCCCGCGAAGCACAAGCAGTGATGGATGCTATCAAAACCGGTCTGGACGACGCCCCCTGGGCCGAAGACAGCACGATGGTTGCAGCGTTGTCCACTGCCGCCGCCGCCCTACATGCTGCTGCGGATCAAGGCAAGGAAATTGAGGTTCCTTTTTCCAATATTGACCAATGGGAAAAGATCAAAGGCAGCACATTGTCTTATTGGACAGCAGCTCAGTGGGGATACCAAAATGCCATGAGCGAACTTCTCGCCATTGCCGATGAGCTGGAGGCACAATGAAACTTTTTGACTACCGATACCTTGACGATTATGGAAAGGATTACTATTTCTTTTTCCTAAAAACCAAGACATATACAGCACTTCAAATGTCTTTTAGCACCTGCGAGTATCCTGGTTGGCCTCATCTACAGATTACATTTGGAAGTGGCCGAATGTTTGGTATGTTTGCCTATTGCTGGAAGTTTGGATTTGATATAGACTTA
>Ga0209298_10001076_pt1 | contig 18094 bp, 18 predicted proteins | sample S_140806_EF_Meta_FD_187325 | JGI IMG/M metagenome (GOLD analysis project Ga0209298, IMG submission 187325) | Freshwater microbial communities from Lake Simoncouche, Canada to study carbon cycling - S_140806_EF_MetaG (SPAdes) (version 2) | ecosystem: Environmental > Aquatic > Freshwater > Lake ...
CTGCTCGGGGCTCAGCTCATCGGCGGCACCGGCGCCGTGGAAGACCACGGCCACATGCGGCTCGATGCTGATGTAGCCGGAGTAACCGGTCTCGACGAGGTCCTTCATGATGCGCTCCGTCTGGCCTTCACCTTCGCCGGGATAAGTGTACACGGCGTCATTCTTCGCGGTGTCCCAGATGCCGTCTTTGACGTGAACGTGGGCCATGAAGGGCTTGATGGCCTGGTACATGGTCCAAGCGTCTTGCTTCATGCCGGGGCGGTCGCGGTCATCGATGAAGACGGGATTGCCGGTGTCGAAGACCCACTTCATGCCGGGAACGGCCTCAGCCATGCGCTGAACGTAGGCGGGGCTCATGCCGCCCCAGTTCATGCAGTTTTCATGCACGACGGTGAGGCCGGCATCGGCGAAGCGCTTGTTGATCTCGATCATGCGCTTGATGCGCTCCGGGGCGAACTGCTCCACGTCGTCCACGCCATCCGTTTTGCACACGGCGTAGCTCATCACGCGGATGAGCTTCGCACCGAGGCGCTGCATGCGCGGGATGGCGCGGCTGATTTCGGCTTCGGTGATGGAAAAGTCGTCGGTGATCTTTTTCGCCCAATTGCCAATGAGGGAGCCGAAACCGCTCACTTTCATGCCTTTCTCGTCGAGACGGGCCACGACCTTGTCGAAGACCGCATCGGGGATCTCATGCAGATTGCCCTTCACGCCGTCGATTTCGACGCCGCGGGATTCGATGCTGTCCCAGCCGAGTTCCTGGTGGGCCTGGATTTGCACGTCGAGGGACGCGCCTGCTTCATCTGCGATGCCGGTGAGTTTGATCATGGTCGGGGAGGGTAAAAAGGAGCCGGAGTGATGCCGCATGCCGCCGGGGAAGCAAGCGTCACTTCGGTGCATCCGTGGCTGGGCACAGAACTCCTACAGCCCCTTTTGCAAAACCTCTGTGTTCCTCTGTGCCCTCTGTGGTCAGCCTGCATTTTCCGACCACAGAGGTCACGGAGGAGCACAGAGACGGGGAGGTTTCTGCTTTCCGCTCCGCTCGGAGGTGGCATCGCCAGCGGTTCACGCTATGAGCAGCAGCGCATGAACTGGATCAGCGAAAACACCCTCCTCCCCGCCGACGCTTGGCTGCTCGTGCTCGCCTGCCTCGGAGCGATGTGCATCGGGATGTCGAAGGCGGGGCTTTCCGGCACCTCGACGCTCAACGTCGTCCTCATGGCGAGGATCTTCGGTGCGAAGGCATCCGTGGGCGTGATCCTGCCGATGCTCATCGCGGCGGATTTCATGGGCTACTTCATCAACCGCAAAGGCGGCTCATGGCGGCGCATCCTGCCGATTTTGCCTCCGGCGATCACCGGCGTGATCGTGGGCTGGGTGCTGCTGGGGAAGTTTGACAACACCATGGCCCGCGTGGTGATCGGCTGGATCATCCTGGCGCTGCTGGCCTTTAACTGGGTTTTGAACAAGCGGCGGCAGGAGCTCATCGCTCTCACCGAACACAAGGGCTTCACCTGGGCGATGGGATTCCTCGCTGGTGTCGTCACCATGCTGGCGAATGCGGCCGGTCCGGTGATGACGGTGTACCTGCTGGCGCAGCATCTGGAAAAGAAGGAGCATCTCGGTGTCTTCAGCCGCTACTTCCTCTTCGTGAATCTCTTCAAGGTGCCCTTCAGCACGGATCTGGGCATCATCCACGCGAAGTCACTCATGACGAACCTCGTGCTCATGCCCGCGGTGGTGCTCGGTGTGTTTTTGGGCTGGTGGATTCTCCGGAAGCTGCCGCAAAAGCTCTTCGAGAACGTCCTTTTCTGGATGACGGCGGTGGCGGCCGTGTGGCTGATCCACGGCTGAGCCATCATTTCACGGCAGATCACGGCTTGAGGCAGCGTACATGCTCGCCATAGAAACCGCCCCGAACTTCCCTCTCATCATGCGACTCCAAGACCAGGTCATTCTCATCACCGGCAGCACCACAGGCATCGGCGAGCATATGGCGCGTCGCTTCATTCAAGAAGGCGCGAAGGTCATTTTGCATGGTCGTGATGCGGCTCGCGGCCAGGCCTTGAGAAAAGAACTCGGCGAGGACAAAGCCGCCTTCTGCCAGGGCAGCCTCGAAGACGCCTCGTATCCCGAAAAACTCGCCGCCGATGCCATCGCGGCGTTTGGGAAGGTGGATGCGCTGGTGAACAATGCCGCGCTGACCATCCGTGGCCGCATCGACACAACCGACGCGACCTTTTTTGACCGCATGATGGCCGTGAACGCTCGTGCGCCGATGCTGCTCATTCGCGCTTTGCTGCCGGAGTTGAAGAAAAACACCGGTGTCGTGCTGAATATCGGCTCCGTGCTGGCTCACTGCGGCCAAGCCAACATGCTCGCCTACTCGATGTCCAAAGGTGCCCTCATGACGATGACACGCAATCTCGCGGATTCGCTCGGCATGGACCGCGTGCGGGTGAACCAGCTCAACGTCGGCTGGACGCTTTCAGACAACGAATACCAAGTCAAAATCGGCGATGGCCTCGGCGAAGGCTGGCCGGAGCGTCTGCCACCTTCGGTGGTGCCGATGGGCCGTCTTTTGATGCCGGAGGACATTGCCGCCGCCGCGATTTACTGGGTCGGACGTGAGAGCTATCCCGTCACCGGCACGATCGCCGAGTTGGAGCAGTATCCGATCATCGGTCGCTACGCGAATGCCGAGGGCGACGAGAAAAAATGATTATCCGAAACAAAGAACCACGAACAAAGAACCACGAACAACCGCATGAAACTGATCCGCTTTGGAAACCCTGGAGAAGAAAAACCCGGCCTTCAACTCGACGATGGCCGCCGTATCGACGCGAGCGCCTTTGGCAGCGACTACGATGAAAAATTCTTCGGCGGGGATGGTCTGGAACGTCTCGCCGTCTGGGCCAAGGCCAACGCAGCTTCCGCTCCCACCGTGGATGCGAGCACACGCCTCGGCTCCTGCATCGCACGCCCGAGCAAGATCATCTGCATTGGCCTGAACTATGTGGATCACGCGAAAGAGAGCGGCATGCCGATTCCGGCGGAGCCCATCGTGTTTTTCAAAGCCACGAGCGCCATCTGCGGTCCGAATGACAACGTCGTCATTCCGAAGAACTCGAAGAAGAGTGATTGGGAAGTCGAGCTAGCCTTCGTGATCGGCAAAAAGGCCAGCTATGTGAGCGAAGACGTGGCGATGAGCCATGTGGCCGGTTACTGCGTTCACAATGACTACAGCGAGCGCGAATGGCAGCTCGAGCGTGGCGGCCAGTGGGTGAAGGGCAAGAGCTGCGATACCTTCGCCCCGCTCGGGCCCTACCTCGCGACGAGCGACGAAATCCCTGATCCACAGAATTTGAAGCTCTGGCTCAAGCTCAACGGCAAGACGATCCAGAACAGCAGCACCGCGCAGATGATCTTCGGCGTGAAAACGCTGGTGAGCTACCTCAGCCAATTCATGAGCCTGCTGCCGGGCGACATCATTACCACCGGCACGCCTCCCGGCGTCGGCCTCGGCTTCAAGCCTGATCCCGTCTTCATGAAGCCCGGTGACGTCATCGAGCTCGGCGTCGAAGGTCTCGGCGTGCAAGGCCAGACGGCGGTGGCGTGGGCTTGATGCCTCGCGCCTATCACCAACCGTTCGCTCTTTTTTAGCTGCATTTCTCATCTAGGCCACGCCGCACCTGCCAAGGTGTTTGCCGCAAAGGGGCGGAGGAGCAGAGGACGCAGAGCAAATGAACTCAGATGTGACGAGTGTGGACAGGGAGTAACTTGTCTTCGCTGCCCAGGGGGCAAACTGACGTTTGCCGCTACGAATCCAGCGGGAGCCACCGTGTAGAGGAAGTCGTCAGACTTCCCCATGATCCGCCATGTTATTCGGAGATGAAAACAGAAGGAAACCTCTGCCTCTTTGCCCCTCTGCGGCAAAAACGAGTGTGAGAAATGAAGGTTAGCTGACAGAAAAATGGGGGCAGCAAATGGCATCGTTCCAATTTCTGCCCCCATTTGCTGTCAGCTTCTTCCGATCACTTCGCCTGCCTCACAGACTGGGATCAATGGCCGATGCACCACAAAAACTCCTGGCGTGTGGGGCTGGTCTTCGCGGAGCGGAGGTAAAGGCGGTTGTCGCAGATGGCGGGGCTGCTGAAGGATTCGTCGCCGAGCGGGTTTTGGCCGAGGAGGGTGCATTTCTCCGGGGTGGCTTCGAAGACGGAGGTGACGCCGGCTTTGCTGGTGACGTAGATGCGCGAGTCGGCCATAACGGGTGAGCCGTAGAATTCGCGATCGACTTTTTCATTCCAGAGTTCTTCGCCGGTGGCGGATTTCCAGCAGACGGCACGGCCGGCATCGCCGACGGCGAAGACGTGGCCGTTTTTCACGATCATGGACGGCACATAGGTCTGCGTGGTGTTTTCCCAGGCGATCTTGCCACTGCCATCGGCTTCGATGGCGATGGTGTGTCGCTTGGGATAACCGCCACCGAGAAACACGCTGCTGCCATCGCTCACGGCGGTGACGACGGTCTCTTCGGTGCTGCCGTCGATGCTCCAAAGCTTTTTGCCGGTGAGCGGATCGAAGCTCTCGACCTTGTTGCAACCGGCGAGCACGGCCTGGACCTTGCCAGCGGCGTTCACGATGCCGGGTGAGGCGTAATTCGCCACGGGTGGGCGATCCTGCTGCCACACGATCTCGCCGGTGAGTTTATTGAGGCCGGTCATCTTGCCGCCGCCGCGATGATCAGCGGAGACGAGCACGATGTTTTGATAAATCACTGGCGAGGAGCCAAAGCCCTGATGCACTTGGAAATCACTCACACGGCGCAGCCAGAGCTGTTTGCCCTTCAAATCGAGCGCGGTGGTGAAGATGGCTCCGTTGTTGAGGAAGTTGACGAAGAGCCGCTCGCCATCGCTCACGACATCGGAGGAGGCTTGTGAGGAGATTTTGTGGCCCTTGGTGTTGAGGTTGCCGCGATGCACCACGGCTTCCCAGCGTGCTTTGCCGGTCGCACGATCCAAGCAAAGCACGAGCTGCTCCTCTGTTTCGACATCGGCGGTGGCGAGCAGGACTTGATCCCCCATGACGATGGGCGAGCCATGTCCGCGACCGCGCACTTCAGCCTTCCAGATAAGGTTTTCAGTCTCGCTCCAATTCACGGGCAGTTTTTGGCCGGGAGCCGCGTGACCATCCCCGGTGGGTCCGCGCCACGCCGGCCAGTCAGCGGCGATGATGGAGGTGGGAGAAGTCGGAGGCCTTCACGAACTCGAAGGTCATCGGCGCGTGGAGCTGCCGCATGGTTTCATCGATGCCGAGAGCGGCTCGATGGATGGCGGGATCGGAAACGGGTGGAGGGGCAGTGAAGGGCGGCGGGGCGTTTTGAGTGAAGGCGGGGTCGTAGGCTCCGGGGGAGATTGGAGGGGATTGAGATCACGCGACGAGGCATCATCGGAGATGATTTTTTCCGGAGTGGCGGCGGCGGGAAGGAGGCCGGAGGCAAAATCCGCCTTCGGAATATGGATGAAGTATTCTCCAGCCTGGTAAACGCGGAGGAGGAAGGAGCCATCCGTGCCCGTTAGGGTCTGGGCCACCGGGAGGGTGCTGGCGTTATTGGGATCATCACCGAACTCGTAGAGCTTCACGGTGACATTGGGCACGCCGTAGTCCGCTGCAGAGTATTTGCCATCTCCATCGAGATCACGGAACACGAGATTTCCCACGGCGAGCGGTTTGGGCGAGAAGCCAAGGTCCACGGTGAGATCACCATTGGCATCATCGAAGTCGTCGTCCTCGGAGCGGTAGCGCAACTCACCGGTGGCTTCGGTAGGGGCTGTATCTCTCTAAAAAACCATCCGGCAGCGCCTTCCGCTGCTATTGGAATCCCCCCAAAAGCATGGCGAGGAAGTTTTCGAGCACCACGCCCTGCGAAGAGGCCACATCATTCACATCGGAGACCACCTGCGATTTGCGGTCATTGATATTCGAGAGCTTGTTGAAGGGGAAATCGCCCTTCTTGAGCGTGCCGTTCGGCTTGCGCACTTGGAAGGTGAAATCCGGCGTCGCGTTGCCATTCGCATCCGCGATGAGCAGGCCGGGGCTGACCTGGTTTTTTGCCCGATTGTCCGCTCCAGCGTGGAAATGGCAGGAAGCACAGGAGGTGAGCCTGTCACGGCCCACCTGCATGTCCCAAAACAGCGCCTAGCCCAGCACGATGGCGGCCAACTTGTGCTTGATGAAATCCTTCAAGTTCGATGGCTCAAGAATCTTCTGTTTGCGGAGGGATTCGGGCTTCGGTGCAGGCTCTGGCTTCGGAGCGGGCTGGGCTTGAACAGATGATGTAGCCACTGAGGCCGCTAGACCACCGAGTGCCATGAATCGAAGGGCTAATTTGATTCTCATTTTTACACCCTTAATTTCTGCTAATAAAATTCGATTGGATAATCAGACATAATATTCATATCAAAAAGCTGAGGTTCGTAAGTCTTTTGTGACGAGGTTCCTGACCTCTGCGGCGCACCTCCCCTGCCCGGCACTGAGAACCGGCACTGAGAACCGGCCCTTCCAGCCACCTGAAAACCCCTCGACACCCCCTCATTCGCCCCTATTCTCGCCGCCCTTCTTTACCCAAAGCCCTCATGAGCAAGAAAATCGTCCTCGCCTATTCCGGTGGTCTCGACACCTCCGTCCTTCTTTCCTGGATCAAAGACACCTACCAGGCTGAAGTCATCGCCTTCTGCGCCAACGTGGGCCAGGACGACGAACTCAAAGGCCTCAACGCCAAGGCCAAAAAGACCGGTGCGTCCAAGATCTACATCGACGACCTCCAGCTCGAATTCGCCCGCGATTTCATCTACCCGATGATCCAGGCCGGAGCCATCTACGAAGGCCAATACTTCCTTGGCACCTCTATCGCCCGCCCGCTCATCGCCAAGCGCATGGTCGAGATCGCCAAGGCCGAAGGTGCCACCGCCATCGCCCACGGTGCCACTGGCAAAGGCAATGACCAGGTTCGCTTTGAGCTCACCGCCGCCGCCCTCGCCCCGGAAATCGAAATCATCGCCCCTTGGCGTGACGAGCGCTTCCGCAACGACTTCCCCGGCCGCGCCGAGATGATCGCCTACTGCGAGGAAAAGAAGATCCCCGTGCAGGCCAGCGCCAAGAAGCCCTTCTCCATGGACCGCAACCTCCTCCACATCAGCTACGAGGCCGGCATCCTCGAAGACCCGTGGTTCGACGCCAGCGATCCGAAGTATGCGGACTTCTTCAACGTTCTCTCCGTCTTCCCCGAAAACGCCCCTGACAAGGCCGAGACCGTCATCCTCGAGTTCAACAAAGGCGATTGCGTGGCCGTGAACGGCAAGGTGCTCGATCCCCTCGGCGTGATGAAGCTGCTCAACAAAATCGGCGGTAAGCACGGCGTCGGCCGTGTGGACATGGTGGAGAACCGCTTCGTCGGCATGAAGAGCCGCGGCGTGTATGAAACTCCCGGCGGCAGCATCCTTCACTTCGCCCACCGCCAGATCGAGAGCGTCACCATGGATCGCGAGGTCATGCATCTGCGTGACAGCCTCATTCCGAAGTATGCCCAGCTCGTGTACAACGGCTTCTGGTATGCCCCCGAGCGTCTCGCCCTCCAGGCCCTCGTCACCGAGAGCCAGAAGAAGGTCAGCGGCACCGTCCGGCTCAAGCTTTACAAAGGCAACATTATCGCCGCCGGCCGCAAGAGCCCCTACAGTCTCTACAATCCGCAGATCGCCACCATGGAAGCCGATCCCACCAAGGCCTACAATCAGGACGACGCCACCGGCTTCATCCGCCTCAACGGCCTCCGCCTCAAGACTGGTGCCCTTCGCGACAAGAAGAAGTAAGGCGCCATTGATTCACGAAAGCCCGCTAGGTCGAGAGACTTGGCGGGTTTTTTATTTCAGCGGCCAAATCATCGGCACCATCGCCAGCACCACAATCAGCATCGCGGCTGTCATACCGCCGCCCACTTTAATGAAGTCCGAGAAGCGATACTTCCCCGGTCCATAAACCAGGATGCAGCTCGGCTCGAAGGGCGTCAAAACACTCACGGAAGCGCTCAGCATGACACCGATGGCAAAGGCACGCTGGCTCGCATCCATCGTCGCCGCTGCCTCCAGCGCCACCGGCAGCACCACCAGTGCAGCCGCCGCATTCGACATCGGTTGCGTCAAAATCACCGTCAGAACACAAAAACCCGCGAACACGCCAAACACCCCGAACGGCGCCATCACGGAGGTCACAGCCTCCGCAATCATTTCCGCAGCGCCGGAGGCCTTCATCGCCTCACCAAAGGCCATCATGCCGCCGATGAGGATGAGCAGACGCCAGTCGATATTGCCGTAGGCCGTCTCCAGCTTGATGCAGCGCATGAAAACCGCCATCAGAGCCACCATCACAAAGGCAATCGTCTCCGGCACATACGCCGGCCAGATGCTGCTGACCGCCACCGCGAGTACAAAGGCCGCCAACAAAATGAAACCCTTCCGCCGCGTCTCCACGCTGAACTGATGCTGGCTGATCAAAACCATCTCGCCCGCCTCTTCAAAGGCGCGGAACCTTTCCGCCGGGCCTTGCAGCAGCAGCAGATCGCCCGCCTGGAGCTTTTCATCCCCCATGTGATGCAGCAGTGACGCATCGCCACGCATCAGCGCCATCACCGAGAGGCCCGTGCGCTGGCGGAAATGACTCTCACGCATGGATTGGCCCACGAAGCCGCTGCGCGGCGTGAGCACCACCTCCGCCACCTGGGCATTCTTTGTGTTCACCCCGGCGGAGCGCAGCGCCACATCCTCCAGGATGTCGATGCCCTCGATCTTCTTCACCTTGATGAGGTTCTCCACCTTGCCGGCCACCAGCACGATGTCTCCCTCCACGAAAAGCTCGTGTGGATTCGCATCCAGCATCACCCCCTCGCGGCGCAGTTTCATCACTTGGAATTCCAAGGCCGAAAAGTCCGAGTCGAAGGCTTTTTGACCGATCAGCGGTGAATTCGGCAGGATCACCACCTCCGCCAGATACTGGCGCATCATGTCATTCGCCCTGCCGTCCGCTCCGTCACGCTCAGGCACCATCTTCGAGCCGATGAAGGCCATGTATAAAATGCCCACCAGCACCGTCGCGAGTCCCACCTGAGTGAATTCAAACATGCCCAGCGGCTGCATGCCCAGCTTCGTCATCGCCCCGCTCACTGCCACATTCGTCGAGGTGCCGATCAGCGTGCAGGTGCCACCCAGGATGGAAGCAAAGGCCAGCGGCATCAGCAGCCGCGAAGGCGGAATTTTCACCTTCCGCGCCAAGCCGATCACCGGCCCCACAAAGACCGCCGTCACTGTCGTGTTGTTCATGAAGGCGGAAACACCCGCCACCACCGTCATGAGCGCCGTCATCAGCCAGATGGGCCTGCCACCCAGGCATGAGGCCAGGATACCGCCCAGCGCATCGAGCACGCCCGTCTCACGCAAGGCCGCACCGATGACAAAAATGGCCGCCAGCAAGATGATCACCCGATCTCCGAAACCACCGAAAGCCTGGTCCACGCGAAGGATGCCGCTCAACACGAGCACGCAAAGCAGCCCCAGCGTCACCAAATCCACCGAGATCTTCTCCGTGGCAAAGGCAACGACGGCGACGACCAACAGGCCAATGACGATCCAAGCATCCATGCGTGGCGGACTCAAGCGCAGGCGCGGAATGCCCTCAAGAGAGACTTCTCTTGCAAAAAAGATGATCAAAATGCTGCCGCCACATCACTTCGCCAGATACTTCTCATCCGTCAGCGTCTTGAGGAAAGCTACGAGCGCTTTTTTATCCTCGCTGCTGAGCCGGATGCCGGTGGGCGGATGCTCGGCGAGATTTGGATCAAGGGTGGGGCCGCGGCGGAGGTTATGATCGTAGTGCTCGATGACTTCTTCGAGCGTCTCGAAGCGCCCATCGTGCATGTAGGGCGCGGTGAGAGCGATGTTGCGCAGACTGGGCGTGGAGAATTTGTAGAGGTCGCGTTCGTCCTGAGTCACCCGTTCGCGGCCGGTGTCCGTCTCGATGGGTGAGAGGCCGTTGTTGTGAAATAGATGATCGCTGAAGAATGGGCCGCCGTGGCAGTGAAAGCAGTTCGCACCCTTCTGGCCCATGCGCGGCTCGTATTCGGTCATGAAGAGCTCGAAACCGCGTTTTTCCTCATCGGTGAGCTGTTCCTTGCCTTGCATGCTGCGGTCGAATTTCGAGTCAAAGGAAGTCAGCGTGAGCAAAAAGCATTCGAGAGCCAGGCCGATGCGTTCGGGCGTGATGGCCTCGCTATCGAAGGCGAGGGCGAAATCGGCCTTTGCGGTCTTTTCGAGCTTCGCGACAACGTTTTCGAGGGTCTCGTCCCTTTCCAGATCGTCTTGGATGGGCTTCAAGGCTTGCTCGCGCAGCGACGGCGCACGGCCGTCCCAGAAGAAGCTAGTCTTCCACGCCAGATTGAAGAGCGGCATGCCATGGCGGGTGCCGATGCGACCTTTGACGCCGATGCTGAAGCGTCGCGGATCGGTGAAGGAATTCGCCGTGAGGTGACAGCTCGCGCAGGACAGCGTGCCATCGCGGGAGAGGGCGGTGTCGTGGAAAAGTTTTTGGCCGAGAGCGATGTGTTCTTGGATGAGCGGATTGTCACGCGGCAGCGGTGGGATGGAGAAGTAGCCGCTCATGGTGAAGCGGTAGGGCGTGTGCTTCGCTGGCATCGCGATGGGTTTCACAGTCGAGGTACGCGAGATCTCCGGGAGGCTGCTGGTGACGCCTTTGAGGGTGAAAGCATCCTTAAGATTGGCTTTCAGCGCGGCGACGATGGGATCACCCTTGTGTGAAGGGGTTGAGAGGCCGTCTTGGGTGAAGGAGAGTGGTGTTTGGGCGTTGAGCAGCGCGGGCACATCGAAGGCAAAATCGACCGTTGCATCGGCCGTGAGATCAAAATCCCCTTCAAAAGTCAACGCGGTGCGATTCGGGCTGCGGGCGAGGTGGTAGGAGAAGCCGGCGGGCGATCCGTTTTTGGCGCGAAAGGCGCCTTCGAGAGCCAGGAAGATATATCCACCCTGCCAGCTCCAGTGCAGGCCATTCAAATTCGGATTGAGGGGATGATCCGCCGGATATTGCGAGGTGGGAGCAGCATTCGTTTTCTCATCGAGACCGAGGTGAAGGCGCAGCGCTTTGTATTGGCCAGCGGGGATGTTTTCGAGCGCGCTGCTCAGCCTTCGCTGCGCGGCATCCATCCACGCGAGGTGAGGAGATTCGAGCTAGGTTCCATCCGTCTTTTGCAGGGCGAAGCCGCTGAGGAGGAAGCTGCACCGGCTGATGGAAAAGATCTCACCGGTGGTGGCCTAGCGCTGGGAATCGAGCAGCAGCGGCGCATCACCTGCCATGGGTGTGACGGCGAGGTGGAGGATTCTGGCGTAAGCCGCCGTGCAGAGCGTGGCGAGCAGAAGGAGGCGCAGGAGCATGGCGGATTGAAAAGTGGAAACTGAAAACGGAAAACGGAAAACGGAAAATGGGCCTGCCGGGAAGCAGCTTGCGTTCAGGCGTTTGCAGAGCATCTCACGGGCCGCATGCCGCCGCCTAAACGCCAGGAACTGACCACCCACCTCGGATCACCCGCAGTGGAGGACTACCTGGAACAGATTCATAACCTCATCGCGCAGAAAGGTTACGCGCGGGTTGTGGACATCGCGGGCAATTTGAAGATCTCCCAGGCCAGCGTGACGAACATGATCCAGCGCATGGACGCGGACGGGCTCGTCGTTTACGAGCGCTATCGCGGTGTGGTGCTCACCGAGAGCGGACGAAAAGTGGGCGAGGAGATCGCCCGCCGGCACGAGGTGCTCACGCGGTTGCTCGCGGGCTTCGGCCTCGATCCAGCCACGGTGCATCAGGATGTGGAAGGCATGGAGCATCACATCAGCCGCCAGACGCTGGAGGTGCTGACGCTCCTGATGGAGGAGCTGGAGGGCAATCCGAAGCTGCTCGCAAAGCTCAAAGGCCGCCTCGTGGTGAATGCCTAATGTGCTGCTCAATACGCCGGTGGTGGCGTCAGCGTACTCATCGGCGGCGGTGGGGTGTTTGGATACACGGGCTGCGACGCATTGCCGTAGGATGGCGGTGGAGCCGCGTTGTAATTCGGAAGCGGAGCGGCGGAATAGGCCGGCGACTGCTGCGGAGGCGGCGCCCCATAGCCTCCACCACCTGGAAGCGTCTTCGCCGTCACGGTCACATCCGCCAATTGGAAGGGGGTGATGCCGAGATATTGAGCGGCAGCGGCAGAGACATTGATCACTCGGCCCGGGTAGTAGGGGAAGCGGTCGTTCACGGTGACATTCACGGCGCGGCCGGTTTGATGATTTTTCACCTTCACCTGCGTGCCAAAGGGCAGCGAATGGTGCGCCGCCGTCCAGCCTGAGGGATGATAAATTTCGCCCGAGGAGGTGGGACAGCCCGCATACTGATCCGCGACGTAGGAGGCCCATCCGCGCTGCTCGTAGGCTGGCCTAGCACAACTAACGAGGAGCAAAGCGGCAGCTGCCGCGGTGGAAAAGGTGAGGGAATTCATGGCTGTCTGGCAAAAAGTAAGCGATTTCGTCGCTGGAGACAATACAGCATTCCATCGCGTTCGTTTGTGGCGCTCTTCTTGTGACTCTTTTCTTCTCTGATCCCGAATTCCATACCGCTCTGGCCGCTGAACTGCCGGGCAATAGCCGACGCGAGCTGCCGGGCATCGGCTGGCTGAGCGGGCATGACCTTTCCCAGACGCCTCATCTCGCCTTTGCACGGCAGACCTTGCCGCAGGCCATCGAAACGCAGGCCGCGAGCATCAATGCGTGGGCGGATCGTCTCATTGATGCCGTCGCCAGTATACTGCCGGATGATCAGCCGTGGCATCTGCACTTCTGGCCCGAGTATGGCGAAGGCCGCGCCGGACTGCACCGCTGCGAGCTGATCCGCACCGCCATGCGTGAGCGGATGAAAAAGCGCCGCCGCCATCTGCTGCGCTCGCTGAATGAGGAAGAGATGCCTTTCACGCCCACCACCTCGCTCGTGCAGTGCTTTTTGACCTCACCGGAGGCTGGCTGGCTCTCGGTGAGCATCGCGCCGCGGCCGCATGAGCTGCGAGCGATCCTCTCGCCCTTCAATCGGGGTTTCATCCCGTGGGCCGAGGATAAAGCCGCGCCCTCGCGTGCCTTTGGAAAGGTGATCGAGTCCGAAATGCGCCTCGGCCGGCAGATCGCGGCGGGCGAAACCGTGGTCGATCTCGGTGCCTCGCCGGGAAGCTGGAGCTATGTGGCGCTGCAACGCGGTGCCCGCGTGACCGCCATCGACCGCTCGGAGCTGCGCGAGGATTTGATGCGGAACCCGCGATTGCACTTCGAAACCGCCGACGCCTTCAAATACAAACCACCACAGACCGTGGACTGGCTCATCTGCGATGTCATCGCCGCGCCGCAGCGCAGCATCGACCTACTACTCGAATGGCTTCGCGAGAGGCGCATGCGGCACTTCATCGTGACGATCAAATTCAAGGGTGATGACGAGTATTCCCTGCTCTCCCAGCTCAAGCAGCTAGCTCCGCCCCTGTGCTCTGACTTCCGCCTCACGCGGCTGCATGCGAACAAGAACGAAGTCTGCGCCTTTGGGAGCAGCCGAGCGAAGGCTTGAAATGCCTCGCGAAATGCCGCGTTCACGGGGGCGATGAAGATTCCCGCCCTTTTTGCCCTCCTCGCTCTTTCCAGCGCCGTTTTTGCCGCGAAGCCGAATGTCATGGTCATCATCGCCGATGACCTCGGTTATCACGATGTAGGCTTCCAGGGCTCCCAAGAGATCCCCACGCCGCATCTCGACAAACTCGCCGCTCAAGGGCTGCGATGCACGAATGGCTACGTCTCGCACTCGTTTTGCAGCCCCACACGGGCGGGCATCCTGACGGGCCGCTATCAGCACCGCTTCGGGCATGAGAACAATCCCGCCTGGCTGCCGGAAAGCACCACCGCAGGCCTTTCGATGAATGAGACGACCTTTCCCACGCTCATGAAGCAGGCCGGTTACACCACCGGAGCAGTGGGCAAATGGCATCTCGGAGCGCATCCGCAGTTTCATCCAAATAAACGCGGCTTTGACGAGTACTTCGGCGCTCTCGGCGGTGGCCATCAATACTTCCCCGGCGACAAAGGCGGCGCGGAATACACCATCCCGCTCAATCGCAACGGCACTGATGAAGCGCAGACGAAATACCTCACGGAGCAATTCGGCGATGAAGCCGCCGCGTTTGTCGGTCGTCACGCCAGCGATGGCAAACCGTGGATGCTTTACCTGGCCTTCAACGCGCCTCACACGCCGCTCCAGGCTCCGAAGGAATGGCTCGAAAAAATGGCCCACCTCCAGCCCGAACAGCGCCGCACCTACGCCGCCATGGTGGCCGCGATGGATGCCGCCATCGGCGGAGTGATGTCAAAGCTCGACGAGACCAAACAAACCGAAAACACCCTCATCTTCTTCGTCAGCGACAACGGCGGCCCCAACCTCTCCAAAAAAACCGGCGTCAACTTCACGGACAATTCCCCGCTCCGCGGTGCCAAGGGCGATCTGCACGAGGGCGGCATGCGCGTGCCTTTCCTCGTGAGCTGGCCTGCGAAGATCAAACCGGGCACCTACGACCAGCCCGTCATCGCCCTCGACTTTCTGCCCACCTCGCTCGCCGCCGCCGACTCCACCGCACCTGCCAATCTCGATGGCGTGAACCTTCTTCCTTACCTCACCGACGAAAAAACCACCGCCCCGCATGACCTGCTCTTCTGGCGCACCGGCGGCCCCGGAGGCCTCAATGCCGTGCGTCGTGGCAGCATGAAGCTCGTTCGCGCCGGCAAGGCCGCTCCCGAGCTCTACGACCTCGCCACCGACATCGGCGAGACCCAAAACATCGCCGCCGAGAAACCTCAGATTGTCGCCGAACTCGTCACCGCCATCGCCGAATGGGAGAAAGGCACCATCGCCCCGACCTTCCAAAGCCCGAAGGGTGGAGCGCCGAAGAAGAAAAAGGCGAAGTAAGAGTCATTCTGCCAGCCTTTCCCGCCTCTGTGTCTCTCTGTGACCTCTGTGGTGGAAAACAGGGATTCACCACAGAGGACACGGAGGAGCACAGAGGTTTTGAAGGGCAGGCAGGAGTGCCTGCCTCACGCCCCCACAAACCCAAACTTCGCGAGCTGCTCCTCGATGATCCTCTCGCATAGCACGAGCTGCCGTTCGCGTTCGCGGCGGCCATCGTCGGCGATGGCCTGGAGGGCATCGATGTCGTAGAGATAGACGCCTTCGATGGCGTTCACGGCGGGATCGACGTCACGGGGCACGGCGATGTCGATGATGAGCAGCGGGTCCCAGCGGCGCTTGCGCATGGTTTGCTCGATCTGCTCCGGCTTGATGACGAAATGCGGGGCGCTGGTGCTGGAGATGATGACATCCACCTCGTGCAGGGCGTGCTCCCATTCATCGAACTTCATCGCACGGCCTTTCATCTCCTCGGCCAGCTCCACGGCCTTGTCGTAGCTGCGATTGCTGACGATGATGCTCTTCGCCCCACGAGAAAGCAGGCTCTGGGCGCAGGTGCGGCTCATCTCACCGGCACCGACGAGCATGACGCGGCATTCTTTGAGATCGTGAACCTTCTCCGCGAGATCGACGGCCACGCTGCCGACGCTGGTGGAGCCACGCTGGATCATCGTGTCGTTGCGGACGCGTTTGCCGACGGTGAAAGCCTGCTGGAAAAGCTTGTTGAGCGTCTTGCCGGTGGTGCCGTGGTCGAGCGCGGTTTTGTAGGCGGCTTTCACCTGGCCGAAGATCTCCGTCTCGCCCAAAACCATGGAATCGAGGCCGCTGACGACGCGGAAGAGATGCCGCGCCGCCTCGGCCGCATCGAGTTGGTAGAGCACCATGGCCTCGGCGTGCTCCGGCTGGAGCTGGAAATGACGCACGAGGTAATCACGCAGGGCGTCATGGCTTTGCGGTGCCTCAGGCAGCTCGTGGGAGGCATACAGCTCGACACGGTTGCAGGTGCTGAGCACGACGCTTTCGCCAAAGCCGGGCAGCTCGCGGATGTTTTTGACCGCCTGCGGCACGACGGCCTCGGGGAAGGCCAGGCGCTCACGCACCTCGACGGGCGTCGTTTTGTAGTTCAGGCCGACGCAGACGAGGGTGCCGGTGGCGCGGATGTTGTTGTCGGCGGGATCAGGCATGCGTCACGATCCACAACGAGATAAACGGCAGCACAAAACCCACCACGGCCAGCCAGGCCGTGCGGCGCGGAGAGGTGACATGACGCCACATGAGAAAGGAAATCACCGCGTAAAGCGCCCACACGATCCACGAGAAGACGAGCTTCGGATTCGATACCGGGGTATGAAGCGCAAAGGAGATGCCGAGAGCGGCGCTGAGCAGCACGAGGCCGAGACCGACGAGACGCTGGATGGCCTTCGCGAGGCCCTGAATCGGCGGAAGCTGATAAAACAACCCGCCGATGCGGTGCAGTTTCAACAAGCGCTCCTGCACGAGGTACATGACGCCGGTGATGCAGGCGAGCGCAAAGGCCGCGTAGGCGATCAAGGCCACCGCCGCATGCAGCTCGACGAGCGCATTGATCTTCCCCTTCACCGCATAGGGCTGGAATCCCTGTACGAGAGCAATGCTCTGCATGATCGTGACCAGCGGCGCGGTGAAGACGCCGAGCAAGGACAGGCGAAAGCCGGAGCCGACGAGAAAATAGAGCAGCACCACACTCCAGCCGATGAAGACCAGGATGTCCGCGAGGCTTTTCATCGGGCACTGGCCCACTTCCTGGCCGCGGTAGTAGAGGAAGGCTGTCTGAAGCGCAAAACCGGCGGCGACCGGGAGGAGTTGCACATTTCCCTGTTTCCAACGCCCGGACTTCAGCGCCCGCAGGGCCTGCACCACCGCCGCGGCAAAGGCCAGCGTGGCAGCGAGCAGGAGGATGGAGGTGAGCGGCATGGAGGAAAGGGGGCGGATACTCGCGAGCGAGGGGGCTTTTCGCAAGGATGAAGGCGGGAGGTTCTTGGGAAGGCTTGCGCGGAAGATGCGCGGCATGCGCCAGCCTTCATCCTTGCCGCCCTTCCCTTTCCACTCTACCTGCCCGGATGAAAAGCATGACTGGATTTGGCAGGGGCGAGGCACGGCGTGATGGCGTGGCTTGGACGGCGGAGTGCGCCTCGGTGAACCGCAAGCAGCTCGAAGCGGCCGTAAGCCTGCCGCGGGAGCTTTCGGAACTCGAAGGCCAGGTGCGCAATCTGGTGGCCGCTGGCGTCTCGCGAGGTCGGGTGAATGTCACCGTGCGCTCCGAATCGCTCACCGAGAGCTCCGCCAATGCCGTGAATGTCGATCACGTTCTCGCGAAGCAGTATTACCAGGCGCTGCACGGCCTGGCGCTGAAGCTGGAGATCCCGGCGGAGGTCTCGCTGCATGATTTGATGCGCCTGCCAGGCGTTGTGGGCCTCCAACAGGCGGAAACCTCCGCCGAGCAGGCTTGGCCGCTCATTGAAGAAGCTGTCTCCGCCGCGTTGAAGCAGATGAACGCCATGCGCGAGACGGAAGGTGAGCACCTTCGTGAGGAGATGGAATCCCGCCTGAGCCGCATCGAAGGCCTGCTGGCCTCCGTTCGCGAAAAAGCCGCCACCGTGCCGGAAACGCAGCGCAAGCTCCTCCGCCAGCGTTTGGAGGATGCCGGCCTGCCGCTGCCGCTCGACGACGAACGCCTCGTGAAGGAGATCGCTCTCTTTGCCGACCGAACGGACATCTCCGAGGAGCTTTCCCGTGCCGCCAGCCATGTGAAGCAATTCCGCACCTACCTCGCCTCCAGCGAACCGGTGGGCCGTAGCCTCGATTTCCTGCTCCAGGAGTTCTTCCGCGAGTTCAACACCATGGGCTCGAAGTGCAACCAAGCCGAGATCGCCCACCACGTGGTCACCGCGAAGACGGAACTCGAAAAGATCCGCGAGCAGGTGCAGAACGTGGAGTGAGCGGGGAGCGGGGAGCGGGGAGCGGGGAGCGG
>Ga0209298_10001077_pt1 | contig 18084 bp, 15 predicted proteins | sample S_140806_EF_Meta_FD_187325 | JGI IMG/M metagenome (GOLD analysis project Ga0209298, IMG submission 187325) | Freshwater microbial communities from Lake Simoncouche, Canada to study carbon cycling - S_140806_EF_MetaG (SPAdes) (version 2) | ecosystem: Environmental > Aquatic > Freshwater > Lake ...
ATTGCGGCCGTATCCGACCTGGCCGTGCTCAGCCTCCCGAATGGTCTCGCCGCCCGGCTCGTGCCGGAGCTCCTGCAGCGGGGGGTGAAGGTTGTCGATCTGTCCGCTGACTACCGCTACCGCTCCCTGGCGCAATGGCAGGAGGTCTATGCGAGCGAAGCCCAGGAAACCCCTCGTCAGGACAACGATCTCTGCCAGGAAGCTGTCTATGGACTGGTGGAGTGGGAGGAGGAGCACATCCGCGCTGCCCGGCTTGTCGCCGCACCCGGCTGCTTCCCCACCGCCAGTCTGCTGGCCCTGCTGCCCTTCTTGAAACAGGGACTGATTGAACCGGCCGGCATCATCATCGACGCCAAAACCGGCACCTCCGGCGGCGGCCGCGCCGCCAAAGAGAACCTGCTGCTGGCGGAGGCGGCCGAAGCGGTCGCGCCCTACGGCGTTGTCGGCCACCGCCACACCAGCGAGATCGAGCAAATTGCTTCCCAGGTGGTCGGTCACCCGGTGGCCCTCCAGTTCAGCCCCCACTTGATGCCAATGGTGCGGGGCTTGCTCGCCACCGTCTATGCCCGCCTGGGGGATCCGGGACTGACGGCGGACGACTGCTCCACACTCCTGCAGGCCGCCTACCGGCACAGTCCCAGCGTGGATGTGCTGCCGGTGGGCACTTACCCCTCGACCAAATGGGTGCGCAATACCAACCGCGCCCTGCTGTCGGTCCAGGTGGATCGGCGCACGGGCCAACTGATCGTGATGAGCGCCATCGACAACTTGATCAAGGGCCAGGCAGGACAAGGCGTCCAATGTCTCAACTTGATGGCGGGGCTGCCGGCCTGCACGGGATTACCGCTGTTGCCCTTCTATCCCTGAAGACTCCAGCCGGGCGGCGGCCAGGGCCACGGCCAGGGGCAGGATGCGGTGTTCCTGGACCTGGATCCGGGCGGCCAGGCTGGTCCTGTTGTCCCCCGCCAGCACCGGCACCGCAGCTTGAACCAAAATCTGACCGGAGTCCACCTCGGCGGCCACCAGGTGGGCAGTGCAACCACTCAGGCACACGCCTGCGGCTAGGGCCTGGCCCACCGCGTCAAGGCCCCGAAAGCTGGGAAGCAGGGAAGGATGGATGTTCAGCAGCCGTTGCGGGAATGCCTCGATCAAGACTGGGGTGACAATGCGCATCCAGCCGGCCATCACCACCAAGTCGACCGCCTTACCTTTGAAGGCTGTGATCAGGGCGCGATCGAGATTCTCCCTGGTGGGATGGAAATGGTGATCTAGAAGTTCATTGGGAACACCGAGTCGCTCGGCCCGCCCCCTGGCGCCGCAATCGGCGCGGTTGACCACCAACAGCTCCACGCTGGCCGCCAGGTGGCCGAGGCGACAGGCCCGCACCAGGGATTCAAAATTGCTGCCGGCCCCGGAGGCCATCACCCCCAGCCTGAGGGGACCCTGGTGTCGGGGCCAGGGTTGTGGCAGTGGCCACTGAAAAGCCTGCTGCGGTTGGCTATTTTCGTTCGCACACGGCATCTGAAGGACATCAAGCCCATGTCCCATCTTTCTATCTTGCCAACCGTGCTTAGGGATATCGACATCCTGCACCAGGCCCTCGGTTCCCTGGGGCTTCCCAGTGAGCCTGGGGGCGAACTACTCGGCTTTGCTGGCGAACGGCAGCAGGTGGAGATCTCCGTGCACCTGGAGGGCGGCCATAAGCTGGGCTGGCAGCGGTCTGCCGATGGCTCCCTCTGCCTGGTCGGTGACCTGCAGCAGTTGAGCCGCTCCCACACACTCCAGAGCCTCCTCGGCAAGATAACCAGGGCCTATGCCGCCCGTCAGGCCCTGCAGGAAGCTTCCCTGAGCCTGCCCACGGCCTTGGTCGAATTCCATGGTTGAGGCCTCAGCGGCCCCGCGGCTCAGGCTGGATCTGCGTGAACCAGGTCGCCATCTGGTCTTGGCCCAACTCGACTTCACCCCAGAGCAGACCCAACTCGACCTGCGACTACCAGCCTGGACCCCAGGCTCTTATTTGATTCGCGACTACGTCCGTACTCTCGAAGATCTGCAGTTGATGCAGGGGGAGCGCCCCATCCCCTTACGTCGCCATGGTCCAGCCCACTGGCGCGCCCTATTGCCCGATCTGGCACCGGTTTGCCTCAGCTATCGACTCTTGGCCGTGGAATCGAGCGTGCGGACCAGCCAGCTGCAGTCGGATCACGGCTTTGTGGTGTTAGCCCAGGTGGCCTTGCAGATCGAGGGCCAACGCTGGAAACCCCATGTCCTGGAATTACAGCTGCCCCCCGATTGGCAGGCTTTCGTGCCTCTCCCCGAGGACGGTCAGGGAGGGTGGCTAGCCCGCGATTTCGACCAATTGGTGGATAGCCCGGTTGAGGTCGGTTCGCTGACGGCCCGCCCCTTCGCCGTGGCCGGGGTCCCCCATCGTTGGGTCACCTGGGGAAAGCACCCCACAATTGATGACCCCCGCTGGTTGCTGGACGTGGCGGCGGTATGTCAGGCCTGCTGCCAACTGATGGGAACGGCCACCCCACCTACCCAGAGCTATCTGATGGTGCTGCACCTGCTTGAGCAGGGGTTTGGCGGCCTGGAGCACGACAACAGTTGCGTGCTGGTCTTTGGCCGCCGTGCCCTGGCTAAGCCCCAAGGCAAGCGCAAGCTTTTACAACTGGTGGCCCACGAATATCTGCACCAGTGGAATGGACGGCGTTTAAGACCTGCTCCCCTTTGGCCAATTGACTATGACAGGCCAGTAATCGTGCCCACCCTGTGGTTCGTTGAGGGGATCACTAGTTATTACGACCTGTTTTTGCCCCAGCTCGCCGGTCTCAGCGACGAAGCCGACCTGCTCGCCGACCTGGGCGACGATCTTTGTCGTTATTTCCGCACACCCGGTCGCTTTGTGCAGAGCCTGCGCGAAAGCAGCGAGGAAGCTTGGGTCAAGCTTTACCGCCAGGATGCCTATTCTAATAATAATCAGATCAGCTATTACATCAAGGGCAATGTGCTATCCCTGATTCTCGACCTGCACCTACGTCGCCATGGGTCTGCCCTCAGCTCCGTGCTGCGTCAGTTGTGGGCCAGCCATGGTCGCTGGGGGCGGGGATACACAGAGGCGGATTTGCTAGCGGCCTTCACAGACCACGCCGCAGATCTGTCCACCCTTTTGCCCTTTTGGCTGGAAAGTCGTCAAGATCCCCCAATTGATAGCTATCTCGAAGATGTGGGCCTGAGCTTGAGTGCCATAGCATCTTCCCACCCTTTCACCGGCTGGCAGGTAGAAAGCCCTGGAATTGCGGGATTGAAAATCAAGCAGGTGATGCGAGACGGACCTGCTGAGGTTGCTGGACTTCAGGTAGGCGATGAGCTCCTGGCGATCGAACGCTGCCGTGTCAGCGTGGAAGACGATCTCACCGGCCTCTTGGATCAGAGGGCCAGGGAAGGGGAATCCCTCGAGATTCTGTTTTGTCGAGATGGCCAAGTACAGCAAACCTGCCTTCGGCCCTCGGCTCCGGAGGTGGTTCGTTATCAGCTCAACGCCAATCCTGGGGCTTCGACCGCCGCGCTGCAGCGCCGGCGCCAATGGCTTGCCCTGGTGCCATGACCCACCGGACGGCTCCGCTGCTCATGGCCCTGGCCGGCGCCATTCTTTTCTGTGGTGGCATGGTGTTCTGGTTGGCCCAGGGGCTGATGTCCTCCGCTAGCTCCAGTGCTCAGAACCCTTCCTTAATGGAAATTCTCGATGACGTGCGGCGAGGCCATCCTGCTCCGCCAGGCTCCCCAAAGCCCGCACCCCAGCCGCCCGCCCACCCGTCCTGGCGCTCTCCCCTGACTGATGCCTGCTTCGCCCCCGACCCAGGCCTGAGCCAGCGGCTTCGAGATCAGTACGCCAACCTGAACCGGCGGGTGCAACGCATCGGCATTCACCCAACAAATTTTAGCGAGCGCCAAAAACAGGATGCCTTCGGCAATCGCATTGACCCGAAACCACGGGTGGTCGTACTGCATGAAACTGTTTACGGGCTGGGATCGGCGATTAATACCTTCGTTACTCCCCATCCCGAGGATGATGACCAGGTGAGCTACCACATGCTGATTGGCGAGGATGGCCGCATTATTCAAGCCCTTGATCCCTCTAAGCGGGCCTTTGGAGCCGGCAATTCCGCTTTCGATGGCGAATGGGTCATCACTAACCCAAAGGCGGGAGGATCTATCAATAATTTCGCCCTGCATCTAAGCCTTGAAACCCCCCTTGATGGCGAAAATAATGCCTCGGGCCACAGTGGCTACTCCCAAGCCCAGTATGACGCCTTGGCCCTAGTTTTATCCCACTGGATGATGAACTATAACATCCCGGCTGAGAACATCACAACCCACCGCCATGTAGATCTTGGTGGCGAAAGGGCCGATCCACGCAGTTTCAACTGGAATGAACTTAAAGAAAGACTGATTGCCCTAGGAGTACTTTGTTGACAACAGCGGATTGCGTACGAGACTATATAAGAGCACTTATTGTCGAAGAGCGCTGGCCGTAAATAAGGGCATGTAGAGCCGGATCCTGCATGTAACGCAGAATCCGGCCGGGATAATCAAGCTTGCCATTATGTAGATAGGCCAGAGTTGCCAAGGCCTTGGCTTCTGCAGAGCAATTACTGGCCATCATCACCCGGTCCTGCGGCAGACCAAGGGCCCGACTTAGGCGGGCGAATTTACCGACCAAAAGTTCAACGTTGCGATCAGGGTCCAACAGCTTCAGGCGCGCTTCCGTAATTTGTTCAGGACTAACTGAAGCGGGAAGCTGTCCCTGCTTGACCATTTCCTCAAACCCCAATTGGGCCGGCCCTTGGGTATTGAACAGGCCAGAGCGAACGGCGATTGGGTTGTCTTCGCCGGGTTTGGCATGCTGCAGCTCGTCGTAAAGCACCGCCGCCACCAGCATCGGATTGATGCCCTGTCTGCGGCTGTGGGTGATGATCAGGGGCCGCAGATCCTCCAGCCTTCCGAGGGTGTGGTTGCGCAGGGGTTGAAGTTGGTCCAGTCCCTCGGTGAATAACTGGGCCAGGGCAGGCTGGGGACCGTGGACACCGAAACGACGGTTAAGTTCGCGGAGTTCTTCCTTGGAAAAGTCGATCGGGTCTGGTCTCATGCCCTCACTGCTGGGCAAACGGGCCGACAGGGGTACAAGCTTCGTGATCGCAAGCTGGGGCTCCAGCTGCCTGGTTCGCCATGCTTGCAGGGGGTTTTTGAACAAAACCTCCCCGGCCAGAACAAGCAGCGCGAGACCCAGAAGGGCTTTCGGGCGGGTGCGGGATGGGCGCACAACGAGGCGGACATCCCTGGGGCCAACCCCGGATCGGCGGGGTAACCGTGGCGCCCTCAACCTGGATCCGCTCAAGGACACTGGGGACACCGGGGCGGAATTGGCAATATGCACAAGCATTCTTAAGGCTTTTTAACACAAGCCCAAGGGCGGTTGACGCGGTCTTGTGTCTGTCCACCCACTCAGAGCGTTTCGGTCCCTTGCCGATCGACCCGTTGCCTGGATACGGTTCGACGGCTCGCCAAGCCGTCCTGAGGGGCCATGACATCGCTTCCGACGTTGGATGGCCATGACCCCGGGGGGCTCTGGCAGCGTTTCTGTCAGTTGCTCTGGCATGACCGATCCCTGGGCTTTTGGCTGGATGCCAGCCGCATGGGTCTTGAGCAATCCCATTTCGAAAGCTTGGCAGGACCCATGGCAGAGGCATTCGCCGCCATGGAGCGCCTTGAGGGCGGCGCAATCGCCAATGCCGATGAGGGCCGCCAAGTCGGTCACTACTGGCTGCGGGATCCCCAGCTAGCCCCTGATGCCGCCGTCGGGGCCAGCATCGCCACCGAGATCGATCAACTGGAGAGCTTCGCGGCCCAGGTGCGCTCGGGAGCCATCTCTTCCCCTTGCGGCACCCCCTTCAGTGATGTGCTCTGGATCGGCATCGGGGGTTCGGGTCTGGGCCCCTTGTTGATTATCCGGGCCCTGCAACAACCCCACAGGGGACTGCCCTTCCATCTTTTCGACAACGTCGACCCCCAGGGATTCGCCACCACCCTCGAATCCCTGGGCGAGCGCTTGAAGACCACGTTGGTGGTGGTAGTCAGCAAATCAGGCGGCACCCCGGAACCCCGCATCGGCATGGAGCAGGCCCGAGCGCGCCTGGAGGCCCTTGGTGGCAGCTGGGCAGCCCAGGCCGTTGCCATCACCACCGCCGGCAGCCAACTGGACCGACGGGCCCAGCAGGAAGGTTGGCTGGCCCGCTTCGACCTACCCGACTGGGTGGGGGGCCGCACCAGCATCACGGGCGCCGTCGGGCTGCTGCCGGCAGCCCTCATCGATGCCGACCTACGGGGCTTTCTGGCCGGCGCGGCGGCCATGGATCGCCTCACCCGCGTGCCGGAATTGCGCACCAATCCGGCCGCCCTGCTGGCCGCCAGCTGGTATGCCGCCGGGGGGGGCAGGGGCCTGCGCGACATGGTGGTGCTGCCCTACCGGGACCGTCTGGAGCTGTTCAGTCGCTATCTGCAGCAGCTGGTGATGGAATCCATCGGTAAAAAACTAAATCGGGATGGGGCCATCGTTCACCAGGGCCTGGCTGTTTACGGCAACAAGGGATCCACCGATCAACATGCCTATGTCCAGCAACTGCGTGACGGTCTAGACAACTTTTTTGTGGTCTTCATCGAGGGCCTTGATGATCCTGAGGTCATAAAGCCCATAGACAATGAACAACCGGGTGATGTGCTGGAGGGCTTGTTGCAGGGAACCCGCGCTGCCCTCAGTGATGGCGGACGCCAAAATCTAACAATCACCCTCGAGCGTTTTGACGCCCGATCCCTGGGCGCTCTGATCGCGCTATTTGAACGGGCCGTTGGCATCTATGGCGAGCTGATCAACATCAATGCCTACCACCAACCCGGGGTGGAGGCAGGCAAGAAAGCCGCTGCCGAGGTTTTGGAACTCAAGGCGCAGCTGGAAAATCTGCTGGCCGACGGTCAGGAACGCAGCCTGGAGGAGATGGCAACTGCCCTTGGACTGGCCACCCCTGAACCGCTGTTCTGGATCCTGCGCCATCTCTGTCACAACCACCGGGGCATAAAGGCCAGCGGCGATTGGGGAAACCCTTTGGATCTGCGCTTTGGAGCGCTCGTGTAACCGGCGGTGGGCCACCTAGGCGAGTGGCCCACCGCCACCAGGGCGTACGCTTTATTCTGCTGGTAAGTGACGTACTTACAAGTCAGCTAGGCGGAAACGCTTTGCTCAGTAGGCCCACCACCAGGATGTCTGGACAAAGGCTGGTGCCCCAGATCCATTGCCACAACAGAGTACCGAAGCTGAAGAGGCCAACAAGTAATACTTACTTTGCTCGGTTGCTCCTGAGGCATAGCCTGGTTGGCAATCGAATTTCGTGCTATCGTAGAATTCAAATCATTGTGTCAACCAGGCAAGAAAGCATGGCCATCCAAAGTCTTTTGAAGCAGGCCATACCAACTTCGATCAAGGATCGAGTAAAAAATATAGTTTACCCCCAGCTTAGTTCTCCTCCTGCAGCGAAAAAGCCTTCTTTTGAGTTTTGGATTGATGTTGTCAGTGGCTGCAACTTGCGCTGCGCAGCCTGTCCCGTAGGTATGCCCGAATATACCAATAGCATCGGCAAGCAATTAAGGGAGATGAGTCTTGACACTTTTGAGAAAATTTGCGTTAAAGCAAAAGAAGATACAAGTGGAGATTGTAGATTTGGGCTTTATAACTGGACTGAGCCCACTCTGCATTCCCAACTACATGAATTAATCGCCTGTGCCAATCGCCACGAGATACCGGTTGGTATTTCCTCTAATCTTAATCACTTATATGATTGGAGTTTGCTTAAACCACTAGATTTATGCAATTTCACAATTACTGTATCTGGTTTTACCCAAAAAGTCTACGCTGTCAATCACAAAGGCGGTCGCATTGAACCGGTTCTAACTAACTTAGTCGCAATTTCTCGACTACTTTCAGATTGGCCCTCCTATAAGAACATACAAGTGCGTTATCTTGTGCATCGTGATAATCGTGACGAGATAGCAACTTTCAAACATTTTTGCGAAAAACTTGGCATGAAATTCGAGGTATATCATGCCTATTACATGCCGATCGACAAAATGTTTGAGGGTCTTGACCATGTTCCTGACGGATTAGAGTATATCGAGTATTCTCCTAAACGAGTTCGTGATGCGATAGGAACCTATCGAACCAGTCAATGTGCTCTGCGAGATTCACAGGTTGTTTTAGATGTAGATGGCAATTTTGGTGTCTGTTGTGTAGAATCTCCCTCAGCAAAACAAATTAATAATTTCTTAGAGGTTTCTTTTGCTGAAATGCAGAAATCACGTTTCGCAAGTGACCTGTGTCGACGTTGCATTAAAGATGGTATCAATGTTTTGGCTACCTATGCCCAGTATGAACCAGCTCATGTCCAAGAATCAGTCAATAGTGCCCTACCGTTTAATTTGCAAGAATTAGTCTGATTTTAATTTAAACTGATTTAGGTATTGATGTTAGGTCGATTAACCCGGCCTAGTCCACGGACAACTGGCGTTAAACCATCAAGATGTAAAAAATCAACATTGTCATTGATGACTTCGATAATCTCAACTCCGCAATATTGAAGCATAGAACGGATTGATAGTTGGGATAATTTGTTGATATGTTCATGGCAGGGGGGCAGCTTGCCAGCGGCAATCGCTTCTAATCCTGGAAACTCAATTGGTACTTCTATATAAAGCAGTCCCCCATCTTTGCAGTGGGACAGCAAATCCCTACAGGTGTTAAGGGGATGGCCCACATGTTCAATCACATGTAGGCATTGAACAATATCGAAGCGATGCTTATGAGGGCGACTTTCAAGTCTTTGATTAGACTCCGACTGATTATCGCTACTCACTTCAATGATACTTGTGGAGATCCAGTCTGCTTTCGGCTGGATTCCTCCTTCGCCACCGCCGTAGTCAAGAAGGGTGATTGATTCAAGTGCGTTGGCTCTGCGGTAGTTTTCAAGGAACGGCATGAAATATTTTTCGTGCTGGGAGCGTCTCAAAGCCGCCTCTTCGCTAGAACCCATAGACTTACTTAACTCAGCAAACCTGGGTTGGAAACTGGATCTGGCTTGTATGTATTCTGTATCAAGATAAAAGGAATAATAATCCCGGAGTTGATCATCTGTTATTTCATACCATGGTGCCAAAAAATGACAACTCTCACACAGACCATAGGGAATTGTGAGGGAAGCAGAGGTCAGTAAGTTGGTACTACGGAACTGGTCTATGCGTCTGTGAATTTTATTCCCCAGGTTTGGGGGTAATGAATTCACCTTTCGCCGCAGGCCCCAATCGATCCAAGGTATGGTTGCTGTCTGGGTCGCAGTTAGTTGAAGCCCGTGTTTGGCAAAAAATGGATCGACTTCGACCTCTTTATCGAGCCGTTTGAATTGATCCCTAGCCCCACAGCATCGGCAAGCTTTTAGTTTAAGTTGCATTAATCCCATAATTACATCCCTTATTGTGTGATCAAATTAGGTGAATTCTCCAGAGACAATTCATAGGTTTAATGGACCAGGATCGCTAGGATCGCTTTCAAAGCTATCGATGCCGATTAAGGCAGTTTCCAGCTCCATACGCTGTTCCATCTGACGCAAAAAATATCCTGTCATCATCGCCGAAGCCAGCAGACCAGCCAAATTTTCTCGGCTGGTCTGAATTTTTACCTCAAACTGTTCTGCTGGGAGCATGCCCAGCAGCCCTTGAACGTTGTGGCGAATGATGTCCTGGATGTCTCCGCTGGCAGAACGAGCGACCCTCTGAAGCACATCCGGAGATTGCTCTTGGAGGTACTGGATCAGGGAGTTCCCACTGATCGCCTCGTTGTCGCTGGTCAGGAACTCCGGATTGAACATGGGACTCCCGCTCGGCAGGCCTGTGGCCGGTGTGGCTTGCGCTGCACCATAACGCAGCTCTTCAGGCCATCCCAGGGGCCGGGACGGGGGACAACCGAATCGGTCCGAAGCGGGTCAAGGGCCAGTAGCGCCAGATGGCTGTGCCAATGACCTCCTCTTCGGGTAAGGGCCCCCAGAGATGGGAGTCGAGACTGGCATTGCGGTTATCGCCCAGAACCAGGAGGTTGTGGGGGGGCACGGTCAGAGGGTCCAACTTGTAGTCCATGGGTTCGCTGCCCCAATCCATGGGCACCGGCTGGCCATTGCGATAAAGCAGCCCATCGCGCACCTCCACTTGATCTCCGGCACTGGCAACGACCCTTTTGATCAGAGCCGAACCGGGGTCATAGCCCGCCTCCACCAGGGCCTGCGGCGGATGAAAAACCACCACACTGCCTGGCTTGAGGTGACGATGCAGCTTGGGTCTGACCTTCTCCACCAGGATTCGATCCTGCAGTTGCAGGGTGGGCAACATGGACCCGGAAGGAATCCAGCGCGGCTCGATTACGGCCCAGCGCAACAGCAGCGCCACCAGCAGCCACAGGGCTAGGGAGAGCAGTTGGCGTCCCAGGCCCACCCCTGGTTCGATCGCCATGGGGGCTACCCCTGGCTGGGGGGCAACCTCGGGCTTGGGAACAGGCTCCATGGGTGATTCCGGCAGGATGCCCCCATCCTGAACACCTGAGGCTTGCCTGTGGCATCCCGCCCGGATCCCCTGGCGCCGCTCGCCGGCTTTGGGGCCCCTAAGGAGGGACCTGGGGGCAACCTGCGGGCGGCATTGGGGCTTTTGCTGGGGTTGCAACGCCTTGGCCTGCGCCAGGTCGTGCTGTGCCCTGGCAGCCGTTCCGCCCCCCTGGCCGCCGCCGCCGCCCTGCTCGAACCCACAGGGTTGGCCATGTACACCTGCATCGATGAGCGGTCAGCGGCCTTCTTCGCCCTGGGTCTCGGTCGGGGCCAGGGGTTGCCAGCGGCGGTAATCACAAGTTCCGGTTCGGCCGTGGCCCATTTGTTACCGGCCTGCGTGGAGGCTGATTTGGCCACCATTCCCCTGTTGCTGCTGACAGCCGACCGCCCCGAGAGGCTCAAGGGCTGCGGAGCCAACCAAAGTGTCAATCAGCAGGATTTTCTGCGCTGCAGTTGCCGTTGGGTAGCTGAGCCGGAGCCGACGGGTATTGCAGGCCTGGATTGGTCTTGCATTGATGCCCTGGCCGTGGAGGCCTGGTGTTGGAGCCTGGGCCGCAAGCAGGGCAGTCCCCCTGGCCCGGTGCACCTCAATCTGGCTTTTGAAGAGCCCCTCCATGCCGGTGGCCCCCTGCTGGACGCCTGGGCGCGCCAAATCCAGGGTGATGCGCCCCAGGAAATCCCCCAGAACTTGATTCCCCCTGCTAGTAACCCGACAACCCCCCCGCCCCCCCTTGCCGCTTGCCAGCGCCTGGATCCGGACCGGCCCGGAGTGGTGTTGGCAGGGCCCTGGCGCGGCGGACCCTCGCGATGGAGCGCCCATCTGCGGGCCCTGATCCAGCTGCAGCGACGCACCGGCTGGCCCGTGCTTGCCGATGCCCTCTCGGGGCTGCGTGGCCAGCCGCAGTTGGAGACCGTGGCCGCCTACGACCTAGTGCTGGAGCGAGAGGACCCTGGCCTGGCCCCTGCCCAGGTGCTGCGCCTGGGAACCTTGCCGGCGAGTCGGCGCCTGGAGCGCTGGCTCACCGCCCTAGATGCACGGCAGGTGTTGGTCTCCGAAGCCGATCCCCGTCCTTTGGATCCCCTGGCTCGCGTGGCCGGCCAAAGTGAAGCCGGGTTGGTGGGTTGGCTGGCGGCCTCCGGGCTGAGTTGCGGGGTTTCCTTCGTTGGGGAGCCTCCCCAGGCCCCAGGCCCCGCCCCCGCGTCCCTGGCCCTGGCCGCCAAATGGAGCCAGGCCGAGGCGAAGGTACAGGCGCTGCTGGCCCAGGCCCTTGATGGGCTGGGTGCTCCGGCAACTGGGGACCCGTCCCCCCTACAAGAACCTGTGCTGGTGCGCCAGCTCAGTCGCCTGCTGCCGGCTCACCTGCCCTTGATGCTGGCCAACAGCTCGCCGGTGCGGGACTGGGAGTCATTTGCTGATCCCACCGGCCCGCCACGGCCGATGCATGGGTTTCGGGGGGTTTCGGGCATTGATGGCACCCTCTCGGAGGCCTGCGGGCTGGCCGAGGCCCTCGGTTCTCTGGTGTTGCTGAGCGGCGACCTGGCGGCGCTCCACGACAGCAATGGCTGGCTTTGGCGCCCCCAGTTGGGCGGTCGCCTGACGGTGCTGTTGATCGACAACGGTGGCGGCGGCATCTTCGAGCAGCTGCCCATTCGCACGGAGCCGGAGGGGGCGCTGGATTTTGAGCGGCTCTTCGCCATGCCCCAAGCCCTGGATCCCTCGTCCCTGGCTGCGGTGCATGGGGTGCCCTGCCGCCGGGTTGCCAACCTGGATGATCTGGCTCCCCAGTTGACCTGGGCCCTGGCCCAACCCCTGGCATTGCTGGTGCTGGGCACAGACCGCCGCCAAGATGCCGCCCTGCGCCAGCGGCTACGCAAAATGGCGGCACTGGCTGGGCCCCCTGATGCCTGAAGAATCGCCTATTTCTGCCTCCGCCCTTTCCCCAGGCAGGGAGCCGGTTCAGTGGCAGTCCTTGGGCCACTACACGGACATTGGCCTGGAACGGAGCGAGGAAGGCATCGCCCGGATCTGCATCAACCGCCCCGAAAAGCGCAATGCTTTTCGCCCCCGCACGGTGCAGGAACTGTGCGATGCCTTCACCCGGGTTCGGGATGACCCCACTATTGGCGTTGTGCTGTTTACGGGGGCCGGGCCGGCAGCTGATGGGGTCTGGTCGTTTTGCGCCGGGGGCGACCAAAGCGTGCGCGGCGAAGGGGGCTACGTCGACGACGAGGGCTTGCCCCGCCTCAACGTGCTCGATTTGCAACGGTTGATCCGCAGCTTGCCCAAGGTGGTGATTGCACTTGTAGCCGGATACGCCATCGGCGGCGGTCAGGTGCTCCATCTGCTTTGTGACCTCAGCCTGGCCGCCGACAATGCCGTCTTCGGCCAGACTGGACCACGGGTGGGAAGTTTTGACGGCGGTTTTGGAGCGGGTTACCTGGCCAGGGTGGTGGGCCAGCGCAAGGCCCGTGAAATCTGGTTTCTCTGCCGTCGCTACGGGGCCCAGGAGGCCCTGGCCATGGGGTTGGTAAACCAGGTGGTTCCCCTAAATTGCCTGCAGGCCGAAGGGGTGGCCTGGGCCCGGGAGGTGCTGCGCCACAGCCCGACGGCGATTCGCTGCCTCAAGGCGGCCTTCAATGCCGAGACGGACGGGCTAGCTGGCATACAGGAGCTGGCCGGGCAAGCCACCCATCTCTTCTACAGAACCGCCGAAGGCCAGGAGGGTCGCAATGCGTTCCTGGAGAAGCGCGATCCGGACTTCTCGGATACCCCCTGGCTGCCATGAGGACGGGGCAGGGTGTAGGGCAAGCCAGCCGGGTGAGTGTCTCGTTAACATGGCTCTAATGCGTCATTGCCTTGTTTATTCGGGAACCGTGATCCGCCATTTGCCCTGTTCCCCAGGCCAGCTTGTCGCCACTACCGCACCGGCAGGTTTGCTGGCCTTTCTGGCCTTCCTGCCCCCAGGGGCTGCTTTCGGTCAGCCGTCAGCACTGGCCGGTTCCACCGCCCCAGGCACACCCGCCACGGCCACAACATCAGCTCAAAAGCCGCCGCCGGCGCCGCCGCCATTGGTCGCCCCTGGCGCAGCCGCCCTGCTTGGGGGCCCGGAACCGCTCCAGATCAGCGGGCCCCAGGGCGTGGCACCGGCAGCCATTGCTATGCCTTTGGCGGCCCCCTTAGCCATGCCCGTGGTGCCCGCCACTGCGCCGACACCACTGGTCCCGACGCCACTGGTCGCGACGCCACCGGCCCCAGCGCAAGCTGTGCCTGGTGTACGGGCTCCTGGGCTGCCGGCCCTGGCACCTGCCAGCGTTGAAGCCCCCTCGGCCAAAGCCTTGGTGTTGGATCGTAGTCGTCGCTTACTCACCGTTTTTGAAAATGGCCGTCCATTGCGCCGTTTTCCGGTGGCGGTGGGCATGCCTGGCTGGGAGACCCCTGTTGGCAGCTTTCGGGTGTTGGAAAAGACGATCAACCCGGTTTGGGAGCATCCCCAGAAAGGCACCCATACGCCCTCCGGTCCGGCCAATCCCCTCGGCAGCCGCTGGATTGGTTTTCATCAAGATTGCCAAGGCCGTCGAGGCTGGGATGGCGAGCAAATGCTTGATATCAAAGGCTGTGTTGTGACTGGTTTCCACGGCACCCCCAACCGCTGGACCGTTGGTCGGGCGTTATCCCATGGCTGTGTGCGTCTCCATGACGAAGACGTGCGCGAGGTTTTTGATCTGGTATCACTCGGAACACCGGTGACCGTTCTGCCCTGAGGCAGGTCGCCCGTACAGTGACGTCCTTGTCGGGATCAGATGATGCGCATTCTTTTTGCTGCTGCTGAATGCGCTCCCATGGTCAAGGCTGGGGGCATGGGTGATGTAGTGGGCTCCCTGCCCCCGGCCCTAGCCGCCCTTGGCCATGACGTTCGCATCATGATGCCGGGCTACGGCAAATTATGGGGACTCCTGCCCATTGCCAGCGAGCCGATTTGGCGTGGTCACACCATGGGCACCGATTTCGCCATCTATGAGTGTCGCCATCCAACCCATGGGTTGCCCATCTATCTGGTGGGCCATCCGGCATTTGACCCCGCCAGGATCTATGGCGGCGAAGATGAGGATTGGCGTTTCACTTTCTTCGCCAGTGCCACGGCCGAATTCGCCTGGAATGGAGGCTGGAATCCCCAGGTGCTGCATTGCCATGACTGGCACACGGGAATGATCCCGGTTTGGATGCATCAGGATCCGAATATCAGCACTGTTTTCACGATTCACAACCTCCGGTATCAGGGCCCTTGGCGTTGGAAACTCGACCGCATGACCTGGTGTCCCTGGTATATGCAGGGTGATCACACCATGGCTGCGGCTCTTTTATATGCCGACCGTGTCAATGCCGTTTCACCAACCTATGCCCGTGAAATCTGTACAGAGGAATATGGGGAAGGTCTGGCCGGGCTGCTGAATTTTATTTCTGGTAAATTGCGGGGGATACTTAATGGTATTGACACAGAAGAATGGAATCCCGCTACCGATGAATGTTTACCTGCCACCTTCAGCGTTGACGACTTGAGCGGCAGGGTCCTCAATAAGCAAACCCTGCAGCAGCGCATGGGTCTCACTGTGGATCCAGACACCTATCTGATGGCCATGGTCAGTCGGCTGGTGGATCAAAAGGGAGTGGATCTACTGCTGCAGGTGGCCGATCGGGTGTTGTCCTATACCGATAGTCAATTCGTGGTGCTGGGCACCGGTGATCGGGGCTTGGAGTCGGGCTTATGGCAGATGGCTTCGCGCCATCCTGGCCGTTTTGCTGTTTTTCTCACCTATGACGATGCCTTGTCCCGCCTGATCTATGGTGGTAGTGACGCATTCTTGATGCCGAGTCGTTTTGAGCCCTGTGGCATCAGTCAGATGTTGGCTATGCGCTACGGATCGGTGCCGGTAGTGCGTCGGGTGGGTGGTCTGGTGGACACGGTGCCGCCGAATGTGCCATCAGAGGGCACCGGGACCGGATATGGATTTGATCGCTACGAGCCGGTGGATTTCTATACCTCCATAGTGCGTTCCTGGGAAGCATTTCGCCATCGCTCCAGCTGGCAGGAATTGCAACGACGGGGCATGAGCCAGGACTTCAGTTGGGCGCGTTCAGCTCGTGACTACGACAGGATGTATCGCGAGGTCCATGGCATGAAGGAACCAACCCCGGACGCCGATGAGGTCGGTCGTTTCTCCCAGGGGCAGGGGGCCGATCCCAGCCTGCAGGAGGCCGAGGCCGCAAGGGGTGGGCCAGGAGTCCGGGCAAATTCGATCTCCGCCGCCCTGACGACCTCTCCCCGTGACCTTCGGCTTCCGGGCGGTTATCCCTGAGCTCCAGGCGCTCCAGAGCCATGGCGCCGCCAGAACGCTTCAAGCAAGGGCGCGGTTCGTCACCTGATCTGCCGGCCCCTTGGCAGAACCCCTGGGGGCTCCTGTGGCGGGACCTGGGGGCGGTGCTGGCATCGCTGGGATTGGGCCTTAGGGAGCTTTGGCGTCGCAATGGCGAAGGGAGCCTGTGGCGGCCTTCCTTTTGGCCCCAGGGCGGGGCCAAGCTGTTTTGGCCCTTCATGGTCGTGGCCCTGGTGGTGCTGCTCGTGCTTGGCGGTCGTCCACTTTTGGGCGCTCGTCGCCCGCCGCCACTCCCCCCGTTAGTTGCGGGCGGCAACACGGCAACCGAAGCGGCAACCGAAGCGGAAAAACCGCCAGTCAGTGATGGGACCTCCGGGACTGAGGCTTCTCTTGCCCCGCCTTCAGCCACCGCAGCTCCGGTTCCGCCGCCTTCAGCCCCCCAACCAATGGGGTCCGAGGCCCCGGCTGCCACCACCGCCCAGCCAAGTCGAGGGGAAACGGAAGCTGGGGCCTTGGGGCCCTCGGCGGCACCATTGCCAACCCCCGATCCGCTGCTCCAGGCACTGGCGCCGGACGATCCCGAAGGTTGGATTGGGGCAACCCGGGCGGAGCCAGGCGCCTCGCGTCTGGATTTGCTGCTGATCGACCGCTTCGGGACCCTGCCCGAGCCCCAGCGGCTTGCTTTGGCAGGGCAATGGCAGCGGCGCGCCGAGTCCCTGGGCTACGAGGATTTGCGCCTCCTCGATGGACGGGGTCGGGTGCTGGCGCGGCGGGCCCTGGTGGGTTCGGGCATGATCCTGCTCGAATTCCCTGCCACCCCTCCGGAGGCCTGATGTCCCTGCCTCTCTCCCAGCTGAATGCGCTGTGGGGTCCGCCCCTGGCCGGGGTCGAGACCGGCAACGCGATCGAGCGCGTTAGTACCGACAGCCGTAGCGACCTGACTGGGGCGCTGTTTGTACCCCTCGTGGGTGACCGTTTTGACGGCCACAGTTTTTTGTTGATAGCCCTGGAGACGGCGGGGGCTGCCATGGCCCAGCAGGGGCGGATCACGCCAGAAATGGTGGCCAGGGCAGGGGAGTTGGGCAAGCCGCTTTGGGCCGTGGCGGACACCCAACTGGCCTACCAGCAGCTGGGCCGTCTCTGGCGTCGTCACCTGGGCGCGCCGGTGGTGGCGGTGACCGGGTCGGCGGGTAAGACCACAACCCGTGAATTGATCCGGGCTGTGCTGGCTCCCCTGGGGACCGTGCTGGCGAGCAGCGGCAACGAAAACAATGATGTAGGCGTGCCGTTGACCCTGCTCAAGGGGGACACCACCACGGCGGCCTACGTGGTGGAGATGGGGATGCGGGGGCTGGGCGAGATCGAGCGCTTAAGCCTCTGCGCCGAGCCCGATGTGGCCGTAATCACCAACATCGGTACGGCCCATATCGGCCGACTCGGCAGCCGCGAGGCGATTGCCCAGGCTAAGACGGAAATCACAGCAGCCCTGGCGCCCGAGGGACTGGTGGTGATCCCGGCGGGGGATCCCTTGCTAGAGGCGGCCCTGGCCCGCGGCTGGCAGGGCCGGGTGCGACGGGTGGCTTTGGCCGATGAAGCAAGCGGGTTCGATGCCGCCCTGCCGGCGGCCGACCTGGTGGGGACCCTGGAGGAGGGCCAGCAGCTGCGGCTCGATCAGGGTCCGTTGCTGCCCATGCCCCTGGAAGGGCGCCACAATGCCCGCAACTTTCTACTGGCCCTGGCGGTGGCCCAGGAGTTGGGGGTGCCGTTGGCAGCTCAGGGGGCAGCGCCCTGGTCCGTGGCGGTGCCGGGGGGACGCAGCCGCAAGCTGCAAGTGGCGGGAGTCGAGGTGCTGGATGAGACCTACAACGCCTCTCCAGAGTCGATGCTGGCGGCATTGGAGCTCTTGGCCCACCAGCCCCTGGCGGCCGGCGGCCGGCGTTATGCCGTGCTCGGCACGATGCTGGAGTTAGGGGAGCACAGCCTGGCGTTGCACCGGCAGGTGGCGGAACGGGCCAAGCAG
>Ga0209298_10001078_pt1 | contig 18080 bp, 14 predicted proteins | sample S_140806_EF_Meta_FD_187325 | JGI IMG/M metagenome (GOLD analysis project Ga0209298, IMG submission 187325) | Freshwater microbial communities from Lake Simoncouche, Canada to study carbon cycling - S_140806_EF_MetaG (SPAdes) (version 2) | ecosystem: Environmental > Aquatic > Freshwater > Lake ...
GAGAAGCCAAGCTGCTTGCCGCCCATCACCCCAGTCCTGGCCTGCGATCACAGGGCTATTGTCCCGCGAATGGCCTGGGTTTTCCAGGGTCTCCCTAGGCCACCGGCACCCCACTGGAGCGGAACGACGACAACTGGTTGCGAGGGATCGTCTGGGGCCGGAGCCACCGGGGCGCTGATCTGAGCTGGTCTGGTCTAGTCTATTGTGGGTTGAGTGGGGCGCGCGCCATGGCAACTGCAGTTGCAGCGGGCGACTCTGGTCGTCGCATGGTCAATATGCTTGAGGCCAAGACCCACCTCTCGCGCCTAGTGGAGGCCATCGAAACCGGTGCGGTAAGCGAGGTGGTGATCGCCCGCAACGGCCGACCGGTGGCGCGCCTCACCGCCTTGCTGGGGCCGGAGCGGCCCCGCCGTCTGGGGGTGGCCCGCGGCCAGTTCACGGTTCCAGAGTCGATCGATGCCGCCAATCCGCTGATTGCCGAGCTGTTTGAGCAGCCCTGATGCGGCTCCTGCTCGACACCCACGCCTTCCTCTGGGCGATCAGCGATGAACCACGGCTGGGCCCCCGCAGCCGCGACCTGATCACCACCGAGGCCAGCAGCGTGCTGATCAGCCATGTGTCGCTCTGGGAGATCGCCATCAAGCACGCCCTGGCCCGAGGCGACATGCCGCTCTCGGCCGCCCAGGCGATTCCGTGGGCTCAGGAGTGCGGCTTCGAGCTCCTGCCCCTTGATCTCCCCCACTTGCTGACGCTCGAGCAGCTGCCCCTCCATCACCGCGATCCGTTTGACCGCCTGCTCGTGGCCCAGTCGATCAGTGAATCGCTGCTGCTGGTGAGCGCGGATGCGGCGTTGGATGCCTATGGCTGCCCGCTGCAGGATGCCCGCCGTTGAAGGCTCGCCAGCGGCCTCGTGGCTGGGTGGGGGCACCGGGTCTGGGTCCCTCTCAGTTTCCCCTGACCTGTATCAGCACATAACGCATGTGGGCTGGCGGGGGTTCACCTCACACTCTGATTGTCGACCAGCTCCCGCATGAGGGACTCTCATTCCCCCTGGAGCGGTTGTCGGGTCCACGTCAGGTCGTTCTTGAAGTCTTTTGCGTTGCGCGTCATCACGGTGAGCCCCATGCACCAGGGCGATGACGTTTCCATGCCAGGCCGCCACACCAACTCGAGCCCGCGGCGGATCAGTCGTCCGCCCTTAGCAGCTGCTCCAGAAGGCTCTCCAGGTGCCCGACCCAGGCGGCGGTGAGGAACAGGGGCAACTCGCCGTGGCGCTCGATCAGGTGGCAGCGCAGGCGCTTAACACCGCCACATCAGCGACCACGGCTCCCGCCTACGCCACCGCCGCTACCAATTCCTTCGGGATCACCGATGTTGGCTGGGTCGCCAAACCGGCCTTCGCGGATGCCGATGGTGATGGCGATCTCGATCTCTTCATCGGCGAGTACTTCTGCAACACCCTCTTCTTCAGGAACACTGCCAGCCACGGTGCCAGTGTGCCTTCTACGCCAGCCCCTCCATCAATCCTTACGGGAGGCCTCCAGTTGACGGCTCTCGTTCGGCCGGGCTGAACGCAGCAGCTCAAAGCGCACAGGTTCTCCTTGCGCTCACCCGTGAGCCTCGGACGCCTGGGCGCCAGCGGCGAGGGCCAGGGTCAGACCGGTGCCTGGCTCCCTCTGGGCCGGGCGTTGCCAAGGCGCATAGGCTGCCGGGCAGTGGATCAGCCCTTAACGCAATGTCTTCCTTTTCTTTCGATGTGGTGAGCGATTTCGATCGCCAGGAGTTGGTGAACACCCTCGATCAGGTGCGCCGCGATGTGGGCCAGCGCTACGACCTCAAGGACTCGGGCACCGAGATCGAGCTGGAGGAGGGCAGCCTCACGATCACCACCGCCAGCGACATGACCCTCGATGCGGTGGTGGATGTGCTGCGCCAGAAGGCCACCAAGCGGGATCTCTCGCTCAAGATCTTCGATTTCCAGCCCGCCGAGGCGGTGGGGGGCAACAAGGTGAAGCAGCAGGTGTTGCTGCGCAAGGGGCTCAGCCAGGAACTGGCCAAGCAGCTCTCGAAAACCGTGCGCGACGAGCTCAAGAAGGTGACCGTGGCGATTCAGGGCGACAGCCTGCGCATCACCGGCAAAAGCAAGGACGACCTCCAGCAGGCGATCCAGCTGCTCAAGGCCCAGGAGGTGGAGGTGCCGCTGCAGTTCGAGAACTACCGCTGAGGTGACCGAAATGCTTCCTTGAGAAGCGGGGCATTGGTAAGTTTGTCAGTCGTTGGGGCTCGTTTAAAAAAAAACTATCGCCTAGCGCTCATCCTGTTGACAACCAGTGGGTTTCGATTGAGCTGGGTAAGGATTGAGAATTTCCCAGAAGTCTCTCTACTGGTTGATTGTCGTGCCCCGAATCGGCTTTCGGCTAGAGGCGAGCGTCGATGCCTGGCCCCGAATGCCCCTCCCAGCCGACCGCCTGCGCGATGATCGCCTCCACATCGCTCGCTACCCCCACGACCGCCATGGCGTCATCGGGCTCGGAGGGTGGCCCTGGGGCCTGGCGGTTCTGGATCGACCGGGGCGGCACCTTCACCGACCTGGTGGGCCAGGCGCCGGATGGCTCCCTGGTGGTGCGCAAGGTGCTGTCGGAGCGTGGGCGCTCGGCACGGGCCGCTCCCCCTGCCGAGCGGCCTGCTCTCCCTAGAGAGGACCTCCCCCGCGATTCCAGTGGTCTCCGCGATCCCGCCCATTCCATCGATCCTGCCGTGGCCGCCATCCGCGAGGTGCTCGGCCTGGCGCTGGACCAGCCCCTTCCTGAAGGCCTGGTGGTGGAGGTGCGGCTCGGCACCACCGTGGCCACGAATGCCCTGCTGGAGCGGCGGGTGGAGCCGGTGCTGCTGCTGGTGAACCGGGGTTTCGCCGATCTGGCCGCCATCGGTGAGCAGCACCGGCCAGACCTCTTCGCCCTGCGGGTGGAGCGCCCCCCCCTGCTCCCCTACCGGGTGCTGGAGGTTCCCGGTCGCCTGGCCGCCGATGGGGGCGAAGTGGAACCCTTCCACCGCGATCCCGCGTTGGAGCTCCAGTTGCGGCAGGCCCGCGCCGAGGGGCTGAGCAGCTGCGCCGTGGTCCTGCTCCACGCCGTGGTCAACCCCTCCCATGAGCTGGCGATGGGGGACTGGCTCGAGGAATTGGGCTTCGCTCCGGTGCTGCTCTCCCATCGGGTGGGCGGCCTGCCGCGGCTTCTGCCCCGCCTGCACACCACCTTGGTGGAGGCGGCCGTGCGGCCCGTGCTGCAGGCCTACCTCGCCCAGGTGCGGCAGGCCCTTGGGCCCAGTACCAGGCTGCGGGTGATGACCTCCGCCGGAGTGCTCCAGCCCCCCGATCAGCTGCTGGCCAAGGACACGGTGCTCTCAGGACCCGCCGGGGGCCTGGGGGGGGCCGTGTCGGTGGCCGCCGCCGCCGGCCTGGCTGGGCGGCCGATCCTCGGTTTCGACATGGGCGGAACATCCACCGATGTGTTCCATTTGGAGGCGGGCGCTGACATCGAGCTCAGCCCTGAAACTGCCGTGGCCGGGCTGCGCCTGCAGGCCCCCACCCTGCCGATCCACACGGTGGCGGCCGGTGGGGGATCGGTGGTGCGGCTGGAGGGCGGTCGGTTGCAGGTGGGACCGGAGTCGGCCGGAGCCGTTCCTGGGCCGGCCTGCTATCGCCGTGGCGGGCCGCTCACCATCACCGATGCGAACCTGCTGCTGGGGCGTCTGCCGGAGGGGGCCTTGCCGTCGGTGTTCGGGCCCGCTGGCGATCAACCCCCCGATGCCGCGATCGTGCGGAGCGGCTTCGAGGCGCTGGCCGCCGAGCTGGTTCAGGGGTCTGTGGGATCGTCGTCGGCGACTGCGGTGGAGCACTCCGCCGACCCGTACCTGGACCGCACGGCGTGGGATGCATCGGAGGCCTCCATGGATTCGCCATCGCCTCTCACCCCGGAGGCCCTTGCCCAGGGCGCCCGCAGCATCGCCCTCGAGCGGATGGCCGACGCGATCCGGCGCATCTCGATCCAGCGCGGCCACGACATCCGTACCGCCGTGCTGGTGAGCTACGGCGGCGCCGGCGGCCAGCACGCCTGCGCCCTGGCCGAGCGGCTCGGCGTGGAGCGGGTGTTGCTCCATCCCCTGGCCGGGGTGCTCTCGGCCTATGGCCTCGGGCTCTCGCGGCAGGAGGCGCTGCGCAACGAGGCGGTGCAACGGGTTCTGGAGCCGTCCCTGCTGAGCGAGCTGCGCAGGCGTCGCGATGGCTTGCTGGCCGAGGCCAGCCAGGCCCTGGAGCAGGCCGGCGATGGCTCCGGCGACCGTGCCTCCGCCCAGGTGAGCCTGGAGCTGCGGCCCGCGGGCGGGGAGCGGGGCCTGGAGGTGCCCTGGGCGGATGCGGACTCCACCGCAGATCCACGCACCGCCTTCGAAATGCGCCATCGCCAGCGCTTCGGCTACGTGGTGGAGGGCGAGGCGTTGGTGGTGGAGCGGCTGCAGGTGCTGCTGCCGGCTGGCGGGGGTGGACCACCGGGGGGCGCCGGTTCGGGGGGGGCGTCAGCGCTGCGGCAGGAGTGGGCTGATGCGGAGCTGGGGCCCGGTGGGAGTTGCGCCGTGGCCTTGGGAGCAGAGCGTTGTGATGCCGGCATGGGCCGGTCGGTGCGCCCCGGCGGTCAGCCCCCGACGACGGATCTCAAAGAGGGCGCCAAGGCTGCAGCTTCCTCAGCGAAGCCCTGCCGCTGGGTGCCCCTCTGTCTGCCGGCTGCCGATGCCGTCCCAGGCTTGGCGGGCGATCTGGCTTGGCGGCAAGTCCCCTGTTGGCGCCGCGAGGAGCTGCAGGCCGGCCAGCGGCTGGCGGGGCCCGCCGTGGTGCTGGAGGCCACGGGCACCACCGTGCTGGAGCCTGGCTGGGGCGGCCAGGTGCTGCCCGATGGCGCGCTGCTGCTGGAGCCGCTGGCCCAGGGGGTGCCTGGGGGTGGCGATGGGGCTGCGCTTCAGGTATCGAGGCATCCTTATGCCCAGAACGGGGCCGGGGGGCGGGTCGCCCAGAGCCCCGCTCCCGCCGAGGATGTTCATGGTGGGGCCTGGGTCCCTCCTCGAGGCAGCGGCAGGCCGTTTGCGGCTCCAGATTCCCTGGAACCCGAAGTCCATTCCGGCTCTGACCCTTCCGGTGGCCAATTCGGCCAGTCCAGCCAGCCCACCCCGACCGATCCGGTGCGGCTGGAGCTCTACAACCACCGCTTTTCGGCGATCGCCGAGCAGATGGGGGTGCGGCTGCAGCAGAGCAGCCGTTCGGTGAACATCCGCGAGCGGCTCGATTTCTCCTGTGCCCTCTTCGATGGAGCTGGTCGGCTGGTGGCCAATGCGCCCCACATCCCGGTGCATCTGGGCTCGATGGGGGAGAGCGTGATGGCCTTGCTGGCCGCGATCTCCCGGGGGGAGCGCGCCCCCCTGGCCCCCGGCGATGCGGTGGCCTCCAACGACCCTTACAGCGGCGGCACCCACCTGCCGGACATCACCGTGATCTCGCCGGTGTTTGCCCCAGGGGTGGGGATGGATGGGGGGGATGCGGAAGGATCGGTTGGTGCAGGTTCGGTTGGTGCTGGATCGGATGGTGAAGGGTCTGGTGGTGATGGTTCGGGAAATGGGGTTTCCGGCCCAGAAGACGCTGAATCGGGTGCGGGGGTTGCAGTCCCTGCTGATGCCCGTTGGCCCCTCGTCTATGTCGCCTGCCGGGGGCACCACGCCGATGTGGGGGGCATCACGCCCGGTTCGATGCCACCCTTCAGCCGCTCGATCCTGGAGGAGGGCCTCCGGCTCGACAACGTGCCCCTGATTCAGAACGGCCGCCTCGATCTCGCGCCGTGGCGGGAACGCCTTGCTGCTGGGGAGTTTCCGGTGCGGGATCCGGAGCGTTTATTGGCTGATCTACAGGCCCAGGTGGCCGCCAACCGGCTTGGGGAGGCCGAGCTCCATCGCCTCATGACCCAGCAGGGGGAGGCTGATGTGGTGGCCGCGATGGGGGATGTGCAGCGCAACGCCGCCGAGGCGGTGCGGTTGGTGATTGATCGGCTCCGGCCGGGTCGCCATGCCGTGGAACTCGACGATGGCTCACGCATCGTGGTGGCGATCGAACCCGACCCCGCCCGCCGCCGGGTCACGGTGGATTTCAGCGGCACCTCAGCGCAGCAAGCTGGCAATCTCAACGCCCCACTGGCGATCACCAAGGCGGTGGTGCTGTATGTGTTCCGGGTACTGGTGGCGCAGCCGATCCCGCTCAATGCCGGCTGCTTCGAGCCGATCGACCTGGTGGTGCCGCCCGGTTGTTTGCTGCATCCCACCTTCCCCGCGGCGGTGGTGGGCGGCAATGTGGAGACATCTCAGGCGGTGGCTAATGCCCTGTTCGGCGCCCTGGGCGTACTGGCGGCGGGTCAGGGCACGATGAACAACCTCAGCTTCGGCAACGACCGCTGTCAGTACTACGAGACCGTGGCCGGCGGCAGTGGCGCCGGGGTGCTCGCCGATGGCAGCGGTTTCGCCGGCTGCAGCGCCGTGCAGAGCCACATGACCAATTCGCGCCTCACGGATCCGGAGATCCTGGAGGCCCGTTTCCCGGTGCGGTTGGAGCGCTTCGCCCGGCGGCGCGGCAGCGGTGGGATCGGGCGCTGGCGTGGGGGGGATGGGGTGGTGCGGGTGTTGCGGGCGCTGGAGCCGATCACCCTGGCGATCCTCTCGGGCTCGCGGCGGGTACCGCCCTTCGGCCTGGCCGGCGGCGGCGAGGGCCGGTGCGGCCGCAATGCGCTGCTGCGCTCCGATGGCGGCGGCGAGGAGCTGGGGGGCTCGGCCCAGGTGGCGATGCAGCCGGGCGATGTCTTTGTGCTGGAGACTCCCGGGGGTGGGGGCTGGGGGGTGGAACCCGCGCTCGCCGAGTCCGCCGTCGATGGGGAGCAGGGCGTGGAACGGATGAGCAGCGAATCTGAACCCAGCACGATCGCCGCTGTCCGGCGGTCAGCCTTGCCGCAGGCAGGAGCGCAGCCTTGAGCCGATTCCGTTCCTCCTCCCGGGTGCCGGTGCGGCTGGCGGGCCTCCAGCTGATGGCCGCTCCTCTGGTCGCCGCTCCGCTTCACGCCGCACCGCTGATCGTCGCGCCGCTTCAACCTGTTTCGCTGTCACCGCTTTCACTCCTGTCGCCGCACGCGGCGCTGCTTAGGCCGTTGGCCCCCTTCAACGCATTGCTCCCCTGGCCGCTCCCCTTCCCTCGCCAGGATTCAGGCTCCTGGTTGGCGCGCTCTCCGTTGGTGCGGCCTGGCCACCTTGAGGGTGCTTCTGGCGCTGGAACGATCCGGCCAGAGCCCCGAAGAGCCTCCGTTGCCGGTGTCTTGTCCACGGCCGCCGCCCGTCTCTCCGCTCCCGCCGTTCCCGCCGTTCCGGAGCCAGGACCGGCCCCCAACGAACTCCAGGAGGGCGGCCAGCGCTTCCAGCCGCTCTGGTCGGCGCGGGGGATGGTGGCCAGCCAGGAGGGTCGGGCTTCGGCGGCCGGGGCGGCGATCCTGCGGCAGGGCGGCAATGCGGTGGATGGGGCCGTGGCCACGGCCTTCGCCCTGGCGGTGACCCTGCCCCAGGCCGGCAATCTGGGGGGAGGGGGCTTCCTTGTGCTGTGGCTGCCGGGCGAGTCGCCGGCCCGCGCCAGGGGCTGTCTGGGGCCGCAGGCTTCTGGTTCGGCGGGTCCGGTGGGCCCGGTGCAGACAGCGGCCGCCGCTCCTGCCGCTGCACGGATGGCTTTCCCCGTTGCCGGCCCTGGCGGAGCTGCGGGCACCCCCCGCCCGTTCAGCCATCACAGGTTGCCCCGTCCCCTGGCTGGTTCGACGCCGCTTTGGCCGGAGCGGCAGCCGATGTCACTGTCCCTGCGGCAACGGCAACCACAAGGCGAACCAACGTCTGGCTTCGACCATGGGCCTTCGCTGTTGCCAGATCCCCTGGACACCCCACACGTCCAGCCAGCCCCCGAGCGGCCGATCGGCCAAGGCTTCGCCGTGGCCGTGAACTTCCGCGAGACCGCCCCCGACGCTGCCCGGGCCGATTTGTTCCTGCGGGCCGATGGCAGCGTCGACCGGAAGCGGGCCACCCGCAGCCTGGAGAGCACGGCGGTGCCTGGCAGCGTGGCGGGGTTGCTGCTCGCTCAGCGCTGCTACGGCCGCCTACCGCTGCAGGCGGTGATGGCGCCGGCCATCGCCCTGGCCGAGCGGGGCGTGCCGGTGGACCGGGAACTGGCCGATTCCCTCACCGCCGGCCTGCCCCTGCTGGCGGCCGACCCCACCTCCCGGGCGCTGTTCCTGAGGCCGGGGGGGCGGCTCATCGAGCCGGCCGCGAGTCTTGGGGGGGCTGAAGCGTTTGGCCGATCCCGATCTCCTGCACCGCTCACTGCGGCCGCGCCTGACGCCCCGCTCCGTCCTGTGACGCGACATCCCCGGGCTGCAGTTGGCGCTCCGGTGCGTTCCCCCGGCTCTCCCGGCGCCGCCGGTCTTGGTCGCGCACCGGCTTCCCTCACTGTCGCTGGATCCCCTCGTCCGGCAGAGCAGCCGCTGATCACTGAGCCACCTCTGGCAAGCCCTGTACCTCCTGGCCTTGGTCGAGGAGAGGCTCCCCTTGCCACCCCTGGTTTGCCTTCCCCGGCCCGGCCTCCCGCCACCGCTGAGCCCCCCGGCCCCGCGGCGCTCCAGCCAGCTCTGCGGGCCCTGCAGCCTGGCGAAACCCTGCACCAACCCCAGCTCGCCGCCACCTTGCGCCGTATCGCTCGCCAGGGGGAAGCCGGCTTCTACCGGGGTCCGGTGGCCGCCGCCCTGGTGGAGCTGATGCGGCAGCGGGGCGGCCTGATCCGCAACGCCGACCTCGCTGCCTACCGGGCCGAACTGGTGCGTCCATTGGTCGGCCGCTTTGCGGAGTATCCGGTGCTCTCCATGCCGCCCCCGGGCGGCGGTCTCACCCTGCTGCAGCTGTTGGGACTTCTGGATCCCGCCGATCTGGCCGCCAGCGGTGCCGGCAGCGCCGCCACCCTGCACCGGCTCACCGAGGCGATGAACCTCGCCTACCGCGATCGCAACACCTGGCTCGGCGATCCGGCTTCGATGGCCACCCCGCCGCCCGATTTGCTGGATCCCGCCTACCTCGATCAGCTGCGCCGCAGCATCGATCCGCTCCGGCACCGCCCGTCCGCCAGCCTCGCTGCCCCGCCGCCCCCCCGCCGCGAAAGCGTGAACACCACCCACCTCTCGGTGGCCGACCGCCACGGCGGCGTGGTGGCCCTCACCACCACGCTCAACTTCGCCTACGGCAACGGTGTGACCGTGCCGGGCGCCGGCTTCCTGCTCAACAACGAGATGGACGATTTCAGCGCCGCCCCGGGCCGCCCTAACAGCTTCGGCCTGGTGCAGGGCGAGGCCAACGCGATCATGCCCGGCCGGCGACCGCTCAGCTCCATGGCCCCCACTCTGGTGTTCCGCCCCGATGGCAGGCCCTGGCTCGCCACGGGCAGCCCGGGCGGCAGCCGCATCATCACCACCGTGACCCAGGTGTTGCTGCAGCGGATCCTGTGGGGCGCCAACCTGGCCACCGCCGTGGCGGCACCTCGCATCCACAGCCAGCTGTGGCCCGATCGCCTTTCGCACGAGGAGGGGATCTCCCCCGATACCCGCCGCTTGCTGGAGGCGATGGGCCACATCACCCAGCCCAGCGCGGCGATGGGGGCGGCCAACAGCGTGGAGGTGCTGGCGCCCATGGGCAGCGGCAGCGTTGGGGTGGTGGATCCGCGCCGCGGCCGCACACAGGCGGTGGGGGAGTGACGGCCTTGCGCTCGAGCTGCCGGGTTCGTCTCTTCAGGCTCTTTACGGGAGATCACCCGGCTTTCCAGAGGTTCCCTCACTGGGTTGTCCTGTGAATGGACCTCCAAGACGGCCAGGCTCAAGAACGACGACAATGATATTTCCATTTCTGAATACAGAATCTGGCGCGGGCCAAGCTTGAACCTTGGATGCAGCTTGACGGGCTTGGGCCACCTCGGCGCTGGTGGGAGGGCGAAACTGCCGGCGGCCTAAAACCTGATTAAGAATATCAACATGTCGGTAGGCCACAAAGGGGGTTCCGTCTACGAGCTCCGAACGATCAATACTTCTGGATTTGATGTAATCACTGGTATTGAACTTTGGATACTCACCAAATATAACAATCGGCGTGCTGTCTTTTTTGCGGCTTTCGATCAAGGGCTCGATACGCGAAACAATTCGATTGATTATTCCCAGATTGTAAGCTGTTTTGATCTGAATGGCATTGGTTGCTTGTGTTGCAAAAATGAAGCTAAACCAAGCCAGAAAAGCGCTCGCCACGGTGGCGATCTGCCGCAATTGCCGGGAGCGAATGGCAACACCCAGGCAAAAAATCATGAGGTAGGCATAGGCTGTTAGAAGTCTGCCGGATGACTGCCAGGCCTGATTATTGACAATCCAAGTGCTTTGCAGTGATACCGGTATCATCAATAACAAGAAACATGTGAATATGGCGATCTTCCAGCCCTGTTTTGCGGCTCGAAGGAGCAGCAATGCACAGGCAGTTAAGGCTGGAACAAACGAAAATCTGGGCGATGTCAGGCCTCCAACAACGTTGTCGACAATATCCTGCCAATGGCGATAGGAGAGTTTGAGTTGCTCTAAAGCTTCGGCGGGATTGTTGAGATGCGTTTGCTCTGGCCAGGGAGCAGTGATAGTAAATCTAGTGCTCACCCAAAATGCAAGAACAGCCACTAAGAGTGCGGCGATGCCCTGGGCAAAGCCTGCTGACAGCCACCTGATCCCTTTCAGGTCGCCAGCTTTGTTGTTGATACCTGGAGCACTCGGCAGGTCTATGTTGAGCAGGCACAGCAAAGGCATCATCACAATCAAAAGGCAAATCAGCCCTAGCTTTGGGGCGTAGCTCGACAAGGAAAGAAACCAGCAGGTGGAGGCGGCTACCAAGCGAGCGCTCATTCCCCGACAGCGATAGAGAAACACAAGACCCAAGAGGGCCAGGCTGTCACCAATCACAAAGGCAAGATGATCGGACGCAAACGAGTAGTAATCCAGGAAATGCGGATAAAGACAAAATATTGTTCCAAGAATGATCAGATCTATTGCTCTTTTGATCTCAAGTAATCTTAGGAATATCAGCGCATTGCAGGCCTGAAGGGCCGTCGCAAAAATCAACTGGACACTTTGAACACCGCTGCCACCCTGCAAGAAAATGATCAAGTCTAGGAGCCAGCGTCCTTGACTCGTGGTTCTAAAGCTCGGATAGGGATTCAGAAAGGCATTCGGGAAGAGGTGATTGCTGAAACTAATGGTTGTAAAGAGGTAGCTGTAAGCCGTAAGCTGAATCAAAAATAGGAGTAGCACAAGTTTGCGATCGCGCACCACCTGTGCCAGAAGTGTGCGCCACTCTGATCTGATTTCCGCTACGCAGCGATGCCAAAGCATTGGACTCTTGAAGTCGAGCTAGAACATAGCATTTTTTAATCCAGTATCTGCAGCTCTGCATGCAAACATCTCCTCATGTGCTCCGGCTAAGCCGAGCTCCCTCCATGAAGTGGCAGCGGCTTGGAAAGTGGCATACTTCTTAATTTTCTCATGTCTATTGAGTGGCAAATTGTGGGGGATTTCATCCCGTCTATCCCTGCGGACGAGTGGTTTCACTCCCTGTGGCCTATGCACCGCTCAAGGGTTCCGGTTGTTGCTGTGCTCCAGTTCCGCGCCAAGAGCAGCGTGTCGCTGACGCGATCCACTCCATCCTCGGTCACGGGCCTCCGTGCAGGATTTCTGCTCGTGTAGTAGTGTCTGGATAACTACCAAGTTATGTCTAGCAATTTTTTGCCGTAGCTATCGTAAAGATGGCTAAGGTCAAATCGATGGGGATTCTTCTCGACTAGTTCTCGTTTAACTATTGCGAATTGGTCAAGAAGTTCTTCCCAGGCGAAATGTGTGGGGTTGAGGCGATCCGCTTGATTTAGGTCAATCATGACCTTTGAAAAGGGCAGGAACTCAGGTTGATGCATTCCGATTCGAATGGCATGGCATAGTGCCCGACATTTAGACATAGGCGTCGGTTCGTAGGCGCTACCCAGGCTGAAGCCATTGGCAAGGAGGAAGCTCGAAAGTCCTAACTCATACTTTAGTATGACGGTCTGTCGGTCGGAGATTGGTTCAATCGCTTTCCACCAATCACTGAACGGATTGGATAAAAACAAATGTCGCGAGAAGGCAATAAAGAAGGATTGAAGATGCGGGCTAATTTCCCTGCTAAAAGTCAGCCCTAATGCGTCGATGGATGCGTCGAGTCGAGATAAAAATTTGGCGACAAGCTGGTCAGGGTCAAAGCTTATGAAGGAGCTGTTCAAAATGCAGACGTGGGTGTATTTCTCTGGGTTCTTAAGTGACTCCAGTCCGATTTTGTAGGAATAAAAGTCGTAGCCTACATTCTCCCGTGTGATGATGTTGATGTTGGCGGGAGCTGAATTGGCTTCTTCTGTTGTCAGGTTTGTTGATACAAGTACAACATGTCCCTCCTTGGATAGGCGCTCAAGAAGCTGTCTCGTGTTCTGGCGCAGTAAGCCTGCGCTGTCGTGGTGCGCAAAAACAAACGCTTTGCTTGGATTCAACGTCGGCTGGCAAGGGCTAAGAATTCATAATGTGGCCGCTAGCTTCAGGCTTCGGAAGAACCAGTCGGCGCCGTGAGCAGGTTCACCGCCGAGAAGCCCAGGCCGATGCCGAACATCGTGCCGATCGCCCAGGTGCCGCTCAGGGGCCATTCGGCGATCAGCAGGCCGCCGAGCACAGCGGTCACGATGCCATCGGCGACCACCAGCCAGCGGGCCGGCCCACCGCCGGCAGCGGCCGCCGCCAGCTCCATCACCCCTTCGATCGCCAGCAGGAACCCCAGGAACAGGGTGAGGCTCAGGGTGCTCTGGATCGGGAAGGCCAGCAGGCTGATACCCCCCACCAGATACAGCAGGGCCGAAAGGCCACGGAACACCTTGCCGCGTTTGCCTTCCACGCTGGTGAGCCGCAGCAGCTGCGACACCCCGGCGGCGATCGCCACGCCGCCCAGGGCGATCGTGAGCAGGGTGGACGACACGAAGGGCAGGGCGATCGCCAGGGCGGCTGCGATCAGCAGCAGGGCAGCGGTGATCCAGCGGAGCTTGGGGGAGGCTGGAGCGGACACGGGGAATGGGCGAAGGAGTGGGCCCCTTACCGTGGCTGCTGCGGTGGCTGTGGGTGTGGGATCACCCATCGGGCTGTAGCAATCCATCACAAGCTGAGCCAGCCCCTGCCTGGAGCCGCCAAGCTTGTTGTAACTGCTGGCGGGACACCGCCACCTTCCGTGCCGTTGCTGCCGCCGCTGAACGAGCACAACCTCCCCTGGATGGACACGCTCCATCCGATCGTGGTGCACTTTGTGATCGCGATGGGCCTGGTGGCCTTCGTGTTCGATCTGATCGGCTATTTCGGACGCCGCCCCGCCCTGTTTGAGGTGAGCTTCTGGAACCTGCTCTTCGCCACGGTGGCGATCTTCGTGGCGATCCTGTTCGGTCAGGTGGAGGCGGGTCTGGCCAATCCCTACGGCGCCTCCCGCGATCTGCTCAATCTCCACAGCACCCTGGGCTGGTCGCTGGGGGGGGTGCTTTCGCTGCTCTCGGGCTGGCGCTATGTGATCCGCAGCCGTGATTCCCAGGTGCTGCCGCCTGCCTTCCTGGTGGCCGGCGCCGGCTTGAGCTTGCTGATCGTGGTGCAGACGTTCCTGGGCAACCAGCTGATCTGGACCTACGGTCTTCATACCGTGCAGGTGGTGGCGGCGATGCGGGAGGGTCGGCTGTGAGCCCCGCGTTGAGCGGTACCCCCTCCCAGGCCTGGAGCCTGCTTGCACCGCTGCGACCCTCCGGCCTCGGTGCCAACGATCTCCCCTACGTCCTGCCGATCCACCCCAACCTGGTGCACCTCACGATCGGCCTGTTCGTGATCGCTATCGCCTTTGATCTGGTGGGGGCCCTCTACCCGGTGGAGAAGCGTCTGTTCCGCTTCCTGGCCCTGCCTGTGACCCGCGGCGGCTTCCACGACGTGGGCTGGTACAACCTCTTGGTGTGCGCTGGGATCAGCTTCTTCACGGTGGCGGCTGGCTTCTACGAGATGCTCTTAGCCGATCCGGTGCCGGGTGTGCGCAGCGCCCTAGGGCTCGATGCCACCACCACCCTGCTCTGGCATGGCGTGGGCGGGGTGCTGCTGCTGATGGCGATCGTGGCGATGGCGGTGTGGCGCGGCTTCCAGCGCTTCGTCTGGCGCCGCGACTACGGCCGCCAGGTTCAGTGGTCGTACCTGTTGGTGGGGGTGCTGCTGTTTGCTGTGCTGGGTCTGCACGGCACCCTTGGCGCCGAACTGGCGGCTGAATTCGGCGTGCATGTCACCGCCGACCAGCTGCTGGTTGATGGCCTCGATCCGCTCCAGGTGTTGCCATGAGCGCTTCCGGTTCCACGGCGTCGGGGTCCGGCCCGAGCCCAGCCCCAGGCTCAGGGTCTCCCGGCCGGGGCGGCCCCGGCATTGACCGGGGTGCGGTGCTGCTGGTGACCCTGGGGGTGGGCCTGGCCCTGCTAGCCAGCCGCTGGCTGATGGCCCAGGTGCCCCGCTGGCTGCCTCCCCAGGCTTCCACCGCTGCCCCCCTAGTGGACGACCTGTTCGCCCTGGAGGTGGGCATCGGCTGTTTCCTGCTGCTGGGTTGCACGGCGGTGATCGCCTGGACCCTCCTGTTCGACCGGGCCGACAAGTACGACCGCGACGACGGCGAGCCGATCGAGGGCAACCTGAAGCTGGAGATCACCTGGACCGTGATCCCCCTGGTGGTGGTGCTGCTGATCGCCGCTCAGGCGATCCGGGTGAACGGCCAGTTGGCCAGCCTGGGGGGCAAGGTGCGGGTGGCGGGCGCCGCCGAGGCCCTGCGGCTGGTTGGGGTGGCGGGCTTGGCGGTCAGTGGCGGCGCTCCGGATGCTCAAGCCGACGTGGGCCGGGCACCTGTTGTTGCTCCCAGCACCTTGATGCCGGGGCAGGGCGCCTCCGGCGAAGCGATCTCCCGATCGTCGAATCGCCGAGCGTCCACCACCACAACGATCACCTCCACCAACCCCGTCGTCACCGACCGCGCCGCCGAACTGGGCCCGGTCGTGGTGATCGCCCGCCAGTGGTCGTGGGAGTTTGTGTATCCCGATGGGGTGCGCAGCGCCGAGCTGCACCTGCCCGTGAACCGCCCCGTGCGCTTCCGCCTGGTGTCGCTCGACGTGCTGCATGCCATGTCGATCCCCGCCTTCCGCCTCCGCCAGGACGTGGTGCCCGGCAGCGTGATCGACTACCGCCTCACCCCCAGCCGTGAGGGCCGCTACCGCCTGCGCGATTCCCTGTTTAGCGGCGCCTACTTCGCTTCCAATCAAACCGACGTGGTGGTGGAGAGCGCCGAGGCCTTTGAGCGCTGGCTCCAGGCCGCCCGCCGCAGCCCCCTGGCCCCAAGCCCCAACGCCGCCGCCGATCTCTGGAGCCAGCGCCAGGAGCGGGGCAACCGCGGCTGGGCCACGGTGCCGCCCGCGCCGCCGCCGCTGGTGAACGTGCCTCTCGATCCCAATGCCGCCCACGAGGGCTGAACATCCACCCCGATGAGCATCAGCCGATGACCACCACCCCGATCACCTTTGATCCCCGCGCCCTGCGCGCTCCCCACCCGGTGCCGGGGGCACCAGACAACTGGCGGCGTTTCTTCACCTTCAACACCGATGCCAAGGTGATCGGGATCCAGTACATCGCCCTGTCCCTGCTCTTCCTGCTGGTGGGCGGTCTGCTGGCGATGATCATGCGGGGAGAGCTGATCACACCGCCGGCTGATCTGGTCGATCCGAGTGTTTACAACGGCCTCTACACCATGCATGGCACGGTGATGCTGTTTCTCTTTCTCTTCCCGATCCTCAATGGCTTCAACAACCTGCTGATTCCCCCCATGATCGGCGCGCCCGACATGGCCTTTCCGCGGCTCAATGCCCTGGCCTTCTGGATGTTCCCCGTGTTCGGCGTGGTGCTGATGGCCAGCTTCCTGGTGCCCGGCGGACCTGCCAGCTCGGGCTGGTGGGCCTACCCGCCGCTCAGCACCCAGAACCCCCTAGGCCTGCTGATCAACGGCCAGTTCCTCTGGATTCTGGCGGTGGCGATTTCGGGGGTGAGCTCGATCCTGGGGGCGGTGAATTTCTGCACCACGATCATCCGCATGCGAGCCCCGGGCATGGGCTGGTTCCGGATGCCGATTTTCTGCTGGACGGCACTAGCCGCCCAGACGATCCAGCTGGCGGGGCTGCCGGTGCTCACTGCCGGGGCGGTGATGCTGCTCTTTGACCTGAGCTTCGGCACCAGCTTCTTCCAGCCCGAGGGCGGCGGTGATCCGATGCTCTATCAGCATTTTTTCTGGTTTTATTCCCATCCGGCCGTGTACGTGATGGTGTTGCCGGTGTTTGGTTTCTTCTCGGAGATTTTTCCGGTCTATTCGCGCAAACCGCTGTTCGGCTACCACGTGGTGGCGATCGCCTCGTTTGGCATCGTGTTTCTCAGCCTGATCGTGTGGGTGCACCACATGTTCACCAGCGGCACCCCGCAATGGATGCGCCATGTCTTCATGGTCACCACCATGCTGATCGCCGTGCCCACTGGCATCAAGGTGTTTGCCTGGCTGGCCACCCTTTGGCGCGGCAAGCTCTGGCTCACCACGGCGATGCTGTTCGCGATGGGGGGCGTGTTCAACTTCATCTTCGCCGGCATCACCGGCATCATGCTGGCCACGGTGCCGGTGGATGTGCACGTGGGCAACACCTATTTCGTGGTGGGCCATTTCCACACGGTGATCTTCTCCACAATCACCTTCGGGGTGTACGCAGCGATCTATCACTGGTTTGCCAAGTTCACCGGCCGCATGCTCTACGAGGGTCTGGGCAAGGTGCATTTCGTGCTCACCTTCGTGGGCGCCCAGCTCAACTTCCTGCCGATGCACTGGGCCGGCCTGATGGGGATGCCGCGCCGGGTGGCCTCCTACGACCCCGAATTCGCCCTGGCCAACGTGCTCGCCAGCCTCGGCGCCTTCCTGCTCGGGGTGGCCATGATCCCCTTCCTGCTCAACCTGGTGAGCTCCTGGGTGCGGGGGGCTCGGGCCCCGGCCAACCCCTGGCAGGCGATCGGCCTGGAGTGGCTGCTGCCCTCACCGCCACCCGCCGAGAACTTCGAGCACGACGTGCCCACGGTGATCAGCGGTCCCTACGGCTACGGCCTCGGCCATCCGCTGGTGGCTGATCAGGAGCGCTATGAAGCGCGACTCAAGGAGGGCTGAAGCGATGGCGGATTCTCTGTTCAGTACCCCCGCTGCCCTCGAACCTTCCAGTGGGCCCCAAGGCAGCGGAGCGGCCGGCAGCCCCGGACCCGAGCACGGGCCTGGCCACGGGTCTGCTGAGCACGCTCACGGTGGCTACAACCTCACCGGCTTTGTGATCTTCCTGGCCTCCGAGAGCCTGATCTTCGCGGCCCTGTTTGCCGCCTACATCGTGCTCAAGGGCTCGGCGCCGCTCTGGCTGCCGCCGGGCGTGGAGGGGCTGGAGGTGCGGGAGCCCCTGATCAACACGGTCGTGCTGGTGAGCTCCAGTGGGGTGGCCTGGCTGGCGGAGCGGGCCCTGCACCGCCGCCAGCTCGTGCGTTTCCGCCTCTGGTGGCTGCTCACCATGGCCATGGGCACCTGGTTCGTGGTGGGGCAGGCGCGGGAGTGGCTGGGGCTGCCCTTCGGCCTTGGCGATGGCGTCTTCGGCGCCAGCTTCTACCTGCTCACCGGCTTCCACGGCCTGCACGTGATCACCGGCGTGCTGTTGATGGCCCTGATGCTCTGGCGCTCCTTCCGCCCCGGCAACTACGACGGCGGCGAGGCGGGCGTGACGGCGGTGGGCCTGTTCTGGCACTTCGTGGATGTGATCTGGATCGTGCTGT
>Ga0209298_10001079_pt1 | contig 18055 bp, 15 predicted proteins | sample S_140806_EF_Meta_FD_187325 | JGI IMG/M metagenome (GOLD analysis project Ga0209298, IMG submission 187325) | Freshwater microbial communities from Lake Simoncouche, Canada to study carbon cycling - S_140806_EF_MetaG (SPAdes) (version 2) | ecosystem: Environmental > Aquatic > Freshwater > Lake ...
GTGGTGGTGGTGGCGGTGGTAGTGGTGGTGGTGGTGGTGGCGGTGGTGGTGGCGGTGGTGGTGGTGGTGGCAGTGGTGGCAGTGGTGGTGGTGGCAGTGGTGGTGATGATTATGGCGGTGGTGGTAGTGGTGGCAGCAAAAACACCAAGCGAAAAGCATCTGATTCAACAGGAGGTGATTACACCAGACAAAGACACAATAGTGACTCGGAAACCAGTGTGTCGGACGAGCAGACAGACGATGATGCAATCTAGACGCACATGTTGGTTGATCGCACCAGGTTGGTTGGTTGGTTGGTTGGTTGGTTGGTTGGTTGGTTGGTTGGTTGGTTGGTTGGTTGCACCACCAGGTTGGTTGGTTGGTTGGTTGAATTACTGGTTGGTTAAATTACATGCACAAACCTTTATTTTCAGAAATACGACATGGTGCCCGTCAAGCAATCAAACTCAAAGTACGGATGGTGCTCTGCAGGCCACTGAGCGTTTTGCAGCTTCATCACAAACAAGGACGGTACGTCGTCGGTTGTGTACTTGCTTCTCATCACAGTGTACCTGTTGGCAAACAGGTATTGCCGAACTCGCTTGGCCTGCAGGTCGTAGACCAACACCACGCTTCTGTTTGGAAGATGAGCCGAGCATGCCCGAGTCGACACAATGAAGTTCGCATTGGAGGCAAACTCTGTGCCAACCAAATCATCCAGTGCATACATGTCTTTGTGCATGTTGTTGTTTGGATCCAAGTTGATGCACACATCGCCGTCGTTGCCCAAGTTTTCAATTTGGTGCATCCAGGCATTGCTTTGCATGTTGCTGACGAGTTTGGCTGGTTTGGCTTGTTTGGCTGGTTTGGCTGGTTTGGCTGGTTGTAGTTAGGTTTTTAAACCAACATTGAACCAACATATGCTGTTCGCCGTCAATTTATTGTATGGTTGTATTGTGAATAGCAGTTTATGATTAGTTTTAATTGGTTTGTAAGTTTGTGGATTTGTGGATTTGTAAGTTTGTGGATTTGTGGATTTGTGGGTTTGACAAAAATTGCAAAAGCTTGCAAACATCATGTTGTTATAAAAAATAGTTGTCAGATTGCTTGCTTGCCAGCTGGGCATAACATGGACTACTTCACAGCAGGCCCAAAAGAAGAGATTGATGTGGATGCCGCAATGAACGCCTTGTACGGCCAGTTCACCGACATGCGTCTCAACGAAGCCAAGCCCTTGGAGTACAAGGGCAGGTTGGTCGACCAGTTCAACTTGGCAATCAGCATCACCAGGTTGTCGCACGCTTTGCGACTGATGAACAAAACCAGTCATGCAGACTGCACGCAGCAAATGCTGGATGGATTTGTTGATCTAGTCAACAAGTTCAGCAAGGCGATAAAGTTGCCAGACCGTCTGAGCCAGCAAGATGTGGACAGCTTGGCGCTGCACGCCACTTCGTGCTTGACAATCGACGAAAAGGCCAACCAGTATGTGGTGACGCAAACAGACTATGCAAACTTTTTTGCTGGGACGTGCAACCAGGCCAGCGCGCTGCTGCAAGAGCTGCGTCTGCAAGTCACTATGCTGGACTTGTCCTCGCCGGCCAGCCAGAAGATTGCAAAAAAGTCCACGCGCCAGCTGGCAAAGATGGAGAAGTTGTTGCAGCAGGGCTTGGCAGGCTTGGCCCAGCTAGCCAACCTGGAAGCGCCCGACCTGATGTGGAACGGCCAGCACAACGTCCACTATGCTGCCAAAACCAAGCAGGCTGACAACTGATAGCTGTTACGTAACGTTTAAAACTGACTATTTTGTATGAAGTTTCGGTCGAACAACATATGTTGGTTGGTTGCACCACCAGGTTGGTTGGTTGGTTGGTTGGTCAACATAGTCACTGCGCAATAATCCAACGACCAATTTCGACCGCAACATTGTCTGCATTGCAGAAATGGTTGATAGTTTCAATGAAGCGTGTTTGTTTGTTATCCTTGTGTTGACAAGTTTGTTTGTTGTGTTCATCGACTTTCCAGGCAACCCAGTCGAGGCAAACCAAACAAAACCACTTTTACTGAACTGCACGCAATACTGTAACGAACGTAGCAATCGATGCACGTACAGCTGTGATGCCACTGCGGTTGTTGGCCGCGTAGTTGACTTTGGAGGTTGATTGTTTGCAACTGATCTGTGAATTGCATTTGTTTTACGTGGCTTGGTTCCAATACTGCCTTGCTAACAATCTCGCTCGGCTAGTAAAACTAAAAAATATTTTTGATGCATTTCAAAGTTTAGGTCGCACAACATATGTTGGTTTTGCAATTTTTCTAGCTGGTTACATGCACTAGCAGGTTAGGGTTAAGCCATTTCAACCAGACTATTTGTACACAAACAAACCAAACAAACCAATCGAACCAACCAAACCGATCAAACCATGCCGCGCAACCTTGGTCGGGCTCGCGGCCAAGGTCGTCGGGCAGTTCAATTTGGTCAAGCTGGTCGAATTGGGCACAACTTGGGTGCCAAGCAGACTGCCCAGATTGCGCCAGGTTTCACAGGCAGCCTGGTGTTGGAGCTGTTCAACCAGCTGAACCGCGATGTAGATCCAGCATCCATTGTGGCATGTGTCGACCAGATTGTGGAGCTGTCTGGAAAGACCGGGCCGACCGGACCGACTGGCCAGATCGACACAACTGGCCAAACCGACCAGCTGGTCGACCTCTTTGTGCTGTGCTTCCAGACGCGCGACTGCCGCGGCGGCAAGGGCGAGCGTGCGCTGTTTCGCAGCCTGTTCATCGGGCTGCACAGACACTTTGCCGAGCAGACGATTGGCATGCTGGACCTGATTGTCCAGTATGGCTACTTCAAGGACTTTGTGTTGCTGTACCACGACGCGCTGGAACACAACTTGGCAGACTTGGCCGACGCGCTGGTCAGCTGCATGGCCAAGCATCTGCGCAGCGACCAGCAGGCACTGCGCGACAATAGCCAGCTGTCTTTGTCGGCAAAGTACGCGCCGCGCATCGTCAAAAAGGCCAAGTCGGCAAGCTCGGCCCAACCAGCTCAACCAGCCCAACCAGCCGAACCATTTGGCCTGGCATTCGTCCAGGCAATGGACCAGTCGGTTGACCAAACTGGCCAAAAAACTGGTAGCGCAGCCAAGTCTGGCAGTCAACCCAGTCAACCCACAAAAATGCATGCTGCCCGGCAAGCCTTTGCCCGCCAGCTGCGCGACTGTCTGTTTGAGCACCAAAAAGATGCATCCAAGCAGTACCGGCAGCTGCTGTCCAGTCTGAACGAAAAGCTGCGCACCACCGAGCGGCTGATGAGCCAGAAGCGGTTCAGCGAGATCGACCCGTCGTGCGTGCCGTCGCAGTGCATGAAGCGCAACCGGCGCGCCATGCTGTTTGTCAACAAAGACGGCGACTTGCGCGACCCAGCAAACGAGCAGCGCATGGCGTTGCGCGAAAAGGTGCTTTACTTGGCTGCTCAGCCTGCCGACTCGGCCAAGAAACTGAAAGGCGCCCAGTTGATGGCCCACCAGCTGGTGGAAGAGTGCCTGGCCGGTAGCCTGCCGGACGACCAACGTTTGGTCATTGAGGCCCAGTGGCAGTCCCTGCTTGCCGCAACGTCGAAGCAGATTGACGAGTTTGGCAAGATTGGTCAACCAGATCCAGATCCAGACCAACCAGACCAGCCTAGTCTGGATCTGCGCAACACCGTCGCCATGGTGGACGTGTCTGGGTCGATGACTGGCACGCCGATGAACGTGGCCATCGCGCTGGGCCTGGTGGTCAGCCAGCTGGCAGCGCCTCATCTGCGCGACCGCATCTTGACGTTCTCTTCCGCACCGGCGTGGCACATTGTGCAGCCTGGCGACCTGTACGCCAAGGTGACCAGCCTCAGCCAAGCGCATTGGTCGCAGTCGACCAACTTTGCAGCAGCCATGCGCCTGATTGGACAGACCATTATCCAGGTTGGGCTGTCCAGCAAGCAGATGCCCAGCATTCCCCAGCTGATTGTGTTTTCCGACATGCAGTTCGACCAGGCGTGCATTGGATCGTGGGACACGGCCTACGAGTCCATTGTCCAGGAGTTTGCAGACTTGGGTGTGTTGTTGCGCCAGCATGGTGTTGCGAATGTGCCGGCCAAGCTGGACCCGCCGATCATGACGTTCTGGAACCTGGCTGCCGACACGACCGGCATGGTCGTGCAAGCCAACCAGAAAGGCGTGCGCTGCATTTCGGGCTTTTCGCAAAGCATGCTGAAACTGGTGCTGGCTGGCAAGCTGCCTGCCAGCCAGATCATCACGCCGCTGACCACACTGCGAGACGCACTGGACGACCCGCGCTACGACGCAGTGCGGTTGGCGCTGGCAGGACCGATTGGTGCATCCAGCAAGTACTTTGCAGGCTACAAGTTTCAACCAAGTGTTGACAGTGCTGACAGTGCTGGCAGTGCTTTCAAAGTTGGCAGTGCTAGCCACCTGGGTCACCCGGCCAGTTGTGGTGGTGGTGGTGGTGGTGGTGGTGCGGACGATGGTGGTGCGGACGATGGTGCGGACCAGTGGTGAGCAGACATAATGAAAATTTGTGCAAATTGTGTGTTTTAATTACATTTACGACCGCGCCAAGTCTTGCAGCGTTGCGCCAAGTTCATACAGTTTGTCGCGCAAATAGTTGTTGTTTTGCAACGAGCAGTCAGAATGGTCAGAACAGTCGGTGCTAGAATGGCCATATTGGCTTGACCGCCCAGACCGGCTAGACTGGCTGGACCGGCTAGACTGGCTAGACTGGCTAGACTGGCTAGACTGGCTGGACTGGCTAGACTGGCTAGACCTGCCAGTTCGACTGGCTTTGCTGGTGCGTTCTGTGCGGTCAGATTCAAACACAGGTTGGGCTTGGTTGGATTGATTGACATGGTTGTCGTAAACAGCCTGCAACAACTGTTTGGCAACATCGCCGTATGATGCTTGGTCCGTTTGGTCCGTTTGGTCAGTCTGGTCCGTCTGGTCAGTCTGGTCCGTCTGGTCAGTCTGGTCCGTTTGGTCAGTCTGGTCAGTCTGGTCAGTCTGGTCAGTCTGGTCAGTCTGGTCAGTCTGGTCAGTCTGGTCAGTCTGGTCCGTGTGGTCCGTGTGGTCATCCTCTGAATCAGACTGCGTATCGGCCTGACCAGCATGTTGTGAAGCAGCATCCGAATCAGAATCCGAATCCGAATCCGAATCAGAATCAGAATCCGAATCAGAATCAAAATCAGAATCAGAATCAGAATCAGACCGGCCGGTGATGTTGGTCGATGTGTTGCATTCTGTGTCAGAATCGTCCAACTGCCCAGAATGGCCAGTTTGGTCAGCTGGTTCGGAAATCACATAGGTCTTTCGATTTGACTTGCCATGTTCGATAATAATTGTCACACAGTCTGCCTTGCGCTTCTGCGGCTTCACCGACATGATGGATTGGTTGGTTGGTTGGTTGGTTGGTTGGTTGGTTGGTTGGTTGCGCAGTTGGTTGGTTGGTTGGTTGGTTGGTTGGTTATGTAGCAGATTGCACGAACCACAATGATGCAAACTATTTTTATCAACAAATGGTTTTATTTGATTACAAAAACAGACTCGATTGCAGCAAACGCAACCTGGTTAGCCTGGTTGCCGACCAACTGGCCGGTTGGTTGGCCGGTTGGTTGGCCGGTTGGTTGGCCGGTTGGCCGGTTGGCCGGTTGGTTGGCCGGTTGGTTGGTTGGCTTTGCAAGCCTACTTCTTTTGGGGTGCATACCGACTGGTTAGGTCGCCAATGTCGGCCTGCTTGGAAGCAGACTTGGATTTCATCAGCTTTTTGGCTTTCTCGGCCATCCTGGACCGGCGCGCGCTGCCCGAATCGGACGAGTCAGAGTCGTCCGACGAGTAGTAACGCCTGCGGCGGCGAGACCGCTTCTTGGGCTTGTAGTGATGCTCGTACTGGTCAGAGTCGTCCGAGCTGTCGTGGCGCGGCAGCCTTACTGCCTGGACAGCACGCTCATCTGAACTGGCTCCACCAGCCGAACCTGCCGAACTGGCAGCACCTGCCGAACTGGCAGCACCTACCGAACTGGCAGAACTGGTAGAACTGGCAGAACTGGCCAAACTGGCCGAACTGGTAGAACTGGCAGACTGGCCAGATTGGTCGTGCAGCAGCTCCTTGACGGCTTGGCGCGCCACGGAATTGCCAGCATCGTGGTAACCCGACAGGGCGTCCTGCAACATCTGGCCGGTGTTGTTGTTCAGCACGTTGGCAGCGTCGCGCATGCAGCTGCGCACCGTGTCGCGGTGGTCGGCCGAAAACTGGTCTGTTTTGACGTGCTGGTGGTTCAGCAAGTAGTGCAGAAAGTTCCTCAAAAAGTCCTCGATGGTTGCAGGCGCCAGCTTTAGCTTTTCAAAGTAGCGCTTGGCGTCTTGGCCAGGCGGCAGAATGTCCAGTGCGTACAAGTGCCTGCCGTATGAAATCTGAGCAGCAATCTCGGCCCGCGTGTCGACCAGTTCGCTTTTGCGGCAACCATGTGCCAAACTGACAATCTTGTTGACTTCGTCTGCAATGCGCTCGTCGGTCCACTTCAACACCATGGCCAGCTTGGCAGCGCGGGCCTTGCGCTGCTCGCTCATCTGGTACGACGCCTTTGCAGCGTTCAGCTCGTCGTCCACCTCGTTGAAGCAGTCATTCAGCAACTCGGCGCTGTACTCGCCAAACAACCGCACAAATCCCTCCGAGGCAGGGCAGTTGAACGACTTGAAACTAGCCATGCCTGGTACAGTTGGTCAACTGGTCAACTGGTCAACTGGTATGCAATTTTACAAGTAGCAACAATTTTTGTCATTTGTTCACACGGTTGGTATGGTTGGTACAGTTGGTGTGGTTGATTGGTTAAACGCACGATTTGGCCAGTTTGGATAGCTGGTCAGCTGGTCAGCTGGTGGACTGGTTTGACTGGTTTGACTGGTTTGACTGGTTTGACTGATCTGATTGTTTGGACTGGTTCGACTGACTACTGGACCGGTACAGCGCTGTTTCGATCAACTGCTTGACGGCATGGTAGTCTGGCATGGCGGTCAAGCCCAGTGTGCGCGTCTCGTCCAGCAAGTCGGCAAAGTTCAGGTAATAGTCGGTTTGAGCAGTTTGATTGCTTACATTTCGACCAGACTGGCCAGACTGGCCGGACTGGCCGGACTGACCAGACTGGCCGGACTGACCAGACTTGCCAGACTTGCCAAACATGTCCAGCCTGACACACATGCGCGTGCTGTCTGCGAATCGTTTCATTGTTGAAATCTTGCGCTGCTGCTCGTGCTTGTCCATCTTGCCCAGCCCGGACCATTCCAGGTGGATGCCCGACAGGTACACCAGTGTGTAAATCAGCGACTCTAGGTCGTTGCCTGGCGAGCCGCCGTAGCCTGCATGCTGCTTCCATCCGCTGAACTTGGCAGTTCCGGCGCCGCGCGGCTTTCTGGGCTCGACGGTTTTGCTTGACCAGTTCTTGGCCAGACCGAAATCAATCAGTCGAACCAGCAGCTTGTCGTTTTGGCTCAACATGGAAATATTAGCTGGTTTGATGTCGCGGTGGACCAACCGCGCGGTGTGCAGCGCTTCCAGCGCACACGCCACTTGGTAAGCAATGTCGTACAGCACTTTGCGTGGAAAGCGCTGGCAGCGCGCGCGGTAAACAGTCTGCAAGTCAGTGCCGGCAAAGTCCATGATCAGCGCTTTGCAGCCCAGCTTGCGCAAGCTGGTGAAGCTGACAATCTGGTGCATTTTGACCAGAAAGGGAAGCAAGCCGGCATGCCTGGCCATGCGCTTGAACACACTCAACTCTTTTTCCAGGCACAAAGAGTTGCTCGAACTGATTTTGGCAACATACCTTCCAGGATGCACGTCAAACACCACACCAAACGAGCCTTTGCCAAGCAAGGTTGATCCTGTCTTCAACTTGGGCGTGAGTTGGCATCCTGAAAAATGTGTGGCCAGCTTGCTGGTGCTCAAATCCGAGATGCGCATTGTTGTGGTTTTTATCTGCCATTTCAAATTGTGTTGACAGCAAACTAGCAAAACCAACAAAACCAACAAAACCAACAAAACCAGCAAAATTCACAACACTTGGATTGATTCAAACCCAATCTAAATTCACAACACTTGGATTGATTCAAACCCAATCTGTGCACACTAACTGTGCAAAACACCATGTTGATTGCGCAGATGGTTGCACAGTAGGTTGCACAGTTGGTTGCGCAGTTGGTTGCGCAGTTGGTTGCAAAGTTGGTAAGTTAGTTTATTTGGTAGACTTGCATAGGCTGGACGAGTAGGCGTCAAGTTCGCGTTCTAGTTTGTGAACGTCTTCGCCGCGCATCTTTCTGTGAAGCATCTTGCACTGCATGTGAAACATGCGCATAAAGTCTGGGTGCTCAGCATCAAGCTTGCGCTCCACCAGCATGCGGTAGATTCGTTGCTCGTAGTGATCATAAAGCGGCTTGGTGTGCGGCATCTGTTTAAGCACAGCAAGGCACACCTGCTCGTCCGACATGTCGGAGTCTGCATGCAGCTTGTTTGCAGCTCGCTTGACGTCGACGGCCATCAACCACAACTTGGACGGCTCGATTTTGCATGGCTCGTCTGTGTACACCACGCCGTTTTCAGCCAGTTTTCCTTCTGGCTTTTTGCCGTCTGGGTCAACTGGCTCGCTTGGCCTCACAAACGGCGTTTGCTCGTAAAACGACTTTGGCTGTGCGTCCAGCTGCTCGGCCTGTGCAAGCCTGTCTTGCCATGACGGCATGATGGTTTTGATTGGTTGGATTGGTTGGATTGGTTGTTTTGAACTGTTGTTTGTTTGGATTTTTAATAGCCAATGATATGATTGTTCATCATCTAAACGCAGATTTTCTAAAACGCAGAAAAATGTATTTGAATCAGGTTGCAATTCAACCAGACCTGCCAACCAAAACCGAATAACCAAATACAAACTAGGCAAACAACCAAACAACCTTTGTCATGGCGTGGACGCAAGATCAGCGTTTGTTGCAGACAGTTTACTTTCCAGACAAAACCAACAAGCCAGGCTCGGATGCCAAAAACTTGTCTGGCTTGTCTGGAACCCATCAAACTGGCTTAACCAAGTTAAAAGACTGTACGTACCACATACCCTATGAGGCGTATTTGTTGTTGGTCGACTCGGTCGACTTGTTGGTCAACCCGGCTTGGGTCAAAAAGTACTTGGTGGACTTTTTGCAGCACAAACAACCGTGTTGCTGCCGCACAGTCAACTTTTTCCTGACTCAGATGGTGGGCAACAAGCTGTACGATCATCTGACCAACTTTGTGTTTGAAAACAAAACGATTCGTGTGTTGGAAATCTACGAGGCCACGCTGGCAGCCGAGCACCGCAGGTACAACGACGCGTTTGGGCGCAGCATGCCTGTCCAAGTCAAGCTTGGCGACCAGTGGGTGCCTACCACAGTCTGCCAAATCATGTTTTGCAGCATGCTCGACAGAATGCACTTTTTTGACTTGTACCACAGCATCAAACACATTGTGCTCCAGGTCATGCGCCAGTCCAAAAACATCAAAAAACGCAGCAAACCTTCAAGGCTGGTTCAGCCTAGCTTTTCAATAAACCAAACAATTGATTCAAACCAACCAGACCAACCAAACCAACCAAACCAACCAAACCAACCAAACCAACCAAACCAACCAAACCAGTCCGACAAACTGACCAAACAGTTTTGGATTAACCAATTTTAAATTGTAAACCAATTGTAAACCAATTGTAAAGAATCACCGCTTCTTTTTGCGCTTGCGCCTGGGCTGCGGCGCAGCGACCTGCACCATGCCCGCACCAACACACGCACTGCGCAGCACACCACACTCGTTGACGTCGCCAATCGACAGCGCAGCATGCAGCAGCAACCTTGCAGACAGTGTTTTGCGCAGCTGCTCGCGAAGCGACGGCTTTGCGAATTGACCTAAATGACCCGACTGTCCTGGTTCGGCTGGTTCGGCTGATTCGGCTGGTTCGGCTGGTTCGGCTCGTTCGGCTGGTTCGGCTGGTTCGGCTCGTTCGGCTCGTTCGGCTGGTTCGGCTGGTTCGAATTGGTCATCAAACTGATCTGGTTGGTATGGTTGGTCTGGTTGGTCTGGTTCGCCTAGCCGGCTATGCTGGCTCGTCCGGGCTTGTTTGGTTTGTTTGGACTGGCTGGACTGGCTGGATTCGCTTGGCTGCATGCACTGTTCCAGCACCGACAAGCTGAGTTTAGGCACCTCTAGGTCCTTTTCCCAGATGATGGCTGCCACCTCGGGGCTGATGCGCCAAACGCCTTCCTGCCTGGCGCGCAGCGCTGTCTTGGTCTTGGCGCTGTGCTTGCAGCCCGACGACCAGCACACCTGGTACATCGTGGCGTTGGCCTGCTGCGCGCTGCTGGGTTCCAGAATGAAGAAAATCCGGTTCGAGCGGTGCATGCCGCCGCAGGTGTTCTTGCCGAGACAGAAATTCACTCCGCTGGTGTGATCCAACTCGACGTCGAACCACGCATCGCCTCCAGTCAGGTTTGGGCGCTCTTTGATGCTGCGCACCACAACGTCGCTCCACGGATACACATCTGTGGTCTCCCGAATCAGCTTCTGGACAGCCTCGACGACCGGCAGCTGGTCGATCACCCGCTGCGCAGCAGCCGGGTAGCGCCGACGCGGCTGCGCCAGCAAGTCTTCAAGTAGCGGAATCAAACTCATCAACGCACCAATTCGCGGCGTAGCGTCGACGTACATGCCGCTTGGCGTGTCGCGCTGGCCATCAAAGCCAACTGGGTTGAACGTGGTCGACACCAGCGACATGTACATCGGCAAGTTGGCCTTTTCCAGCAGCACGTCCATCAGGTGGTCGATTTTGTCCTGCAGCGAGCTGGCCTCGGGATGAGCTTTGTCGACCATGACAAAGCAGCACTGCTGAGCAGGCCGCTCGTCTTCCGTCCTGCCACTGCCCTCGCAGACCGCGCAGTCCGGGTCGCCCCGCGAAACATACTTTTTCTTGGCCTTGCTGCCCGGGCTCGATGTGCTGCTGGTGCTGGAACGCTGCTTCTCGATTGTCTTTGCGCGCTGGCCCACACACTTGCACCACACCGGCTTCCTGGAACCAAACTTTCCAAACGACATCCGCAGACCCGAGCGGTTCTTGTAGGGCGCAAAGTCGAAGTTGTCGCTGAGCCGGCACTTGCGCAGCACGTGGTTGTCAGGCAGGCTGGCCTGGTACTGCACCAGCCTGGCCAGCACGAACGACACGCACAGCATCATCACGTCCACCGACGCAGCCAGGCCCTGGATGTTTGTCTGGCAGTACTCGCGCAGCGCAGTACCGCGCTGGTCCAGCTTGTGCACTTCGCGGCCGAACCACCTGGGAACCTGGCACTCTGCCCAGGCGCGCGACGTGGCAGCCGACTCGGCAACGTTGGCCTGCTTGACCTGCTGCCGGCGCTTGGCTGTGATCGATTCCACATAGTCGTCTGGCCTTTGCATGGGATTGCCAATCTTCTCGCGCTGAGCCTTCCAGGCGTCGTAACGCCTGTCCAGCTCCTGGCGCACGCGCTGCTCGGCCTTTGCGTGCGAGTTGTGCATCAGCCGCAGGTGGATGCCTGACCGCAGCTCCTGCTTGACGATGTGGCTGCCTCGCAGCCCAAAGTTGACTGTGACGCGCTTCATGCTGACCTCGAACCTGACCTGCTTTCTCGCCAGCATGTCTGGAGTAATTTCAAGCCAGTCGGGCAGCTTGTCCAGCAGCCGCAGCTGCTTGGCCTGGCTGCTCTGCTGGTTGTGCTTTTCCAAAAACACCAGCGGCTTGAAGAAGCTGGGCTGATCCACCACGGCGTTGTCGGTGCTTTGCTTGAACGCCAAGCCGCACACCCCGCAAAAAGCCACCAGCAGCTGGTCGATGCGGCTGCTGACTAGCTCGTTGGTAAAGCAGCCGCCACACACTGTAGTTCTGGATGTCTTGCAGCAGATCATGCGCCTGTCTTCCGGATCTATGCTGGCACACACTGCAAAGTGCAGCGCGCCCACGACGTTGTGTGTTGGCTGGCTTGGCTGGCTTGGCTGGCTTGGCTGGCTTGGCTGGCTTGGCTGGCTTGGCTGGCTTGGCTGGCTTGGATACACCAGCCCGAAAAATTCCCGAATGGCAGGAAACACGGCTGTGTCCACCATGTGCCGCACCACATCCAGACTGACTTTTTGAAGCGTCTTGAAGTCAAAGTCGCAAAACGGCACACACATGTCCATCTCGACGTCTGCATCGACTTCGTACCGGCAGATGCGCTCCACCAGCCCAGCTCCGCAAGGCGTCCGCGCCGTGTTGGCCAGCAAGTTGTAGTTCCAAAAGTCAGTTCGAAACACGTTTTCCATCCTGCCGCCAGTCATCGACGTGTAGGCGATGATGTTGTGCTTTTTCAGCAACTCCATCACGTCTTGGCCCAGCAGCTGGGTGATGTTGTTGTAAAAGTCTTTGATGTTCCAACTAGGTGACACGATCATGTCGGGCAGTTTGACTGGCATGGCGCTGCCCAGCAGCGCCTGGCACTTGCCTAGCGGCGACAGCTCGTCCAGATGCTGCACTGGACCAGCCGGACCAGCCGGACCAGCCGGACCAGCCGGACCAGCCGGACCAGCCGGACCAACTGGCCGGAATGGCCTCGCATTGGCTGCTGTTTGTGGTGGCTGTGCCGGCCTGGCAGACATGGCCGGCCTGGCAGACATGGCAGACATGGCCGGCCTGGCCGACATTCAAACTGCAACCAAACTTCTGGCTTTGGATAGATTGCGCCAATCAACTAGACATATGATAGTCATGTTGCAAAGCATACTTTGGTCGGTTTGAAAATATTGCAAAAAACATTGCATTATAAAAAAACAGTTTTGCATTCTAAACTAGACTAAACCGATCTAAACCAATCAAAAACCAATCTAAACCAATCTAAACCAATCTAAACCAATCTAAACCAATCCGAACCAAACATGTCGAGTTCGGGCGTGTCGCAGCAAATGTCGTCGCCTAGCTCGACAGTCATCGGGCCAGACCCGTACAATCCCATTTCGGTGCCCAGTATTGCCGAACAAAAATACTGGACTCACGACTATGGTCCACACCAACCACACCATCCGCACTATTCGCATCGCTTTGACCAAACTGCATCATTGCAAGTTCAACAAGCCCAACAAGCCCAACAAGCCCAACAAGCCCAACAAGCCCAACAAGCCAGACAGGCAGTTCAGCTGGGTGAGCCGGGTCATCCCGATGATGCTTGGACACAGGAAAGCCAGCCAATGTTCATGTTTTCTCCGATGCCAGCCAGCCTGGAACCGCAAATGAACGACTACGGCGTGCCCGACTCTGCGTCGCCGGACTTGCTCGGCCAGTACTTGGCCACCATCAACCGGTACGCCCACAAGTCCAGCATGGCAAACCCCATCCAAGTCAAGTCGAGGCTGCCCAACCATGTTAAAAGTGTCAACCAAGTCGGCCAAGCCACGCATCCCAAAATCTGGCATTGATGACAACAACCAACTAACCAACCAAACTAACCAAACTAACCAATCAATCTAACCAAACTAACCAAACTAACCAACCAAACCAACCAAACTAACCAACCAAACCAAACTAACCAAACCAAACTAACCAAACTAACCAACCAAACCAAAAGCTTTCCAATGCATTTGGTTTAAACCATTACCAATATTACCAACATGCCAACATGCCAAATGTATGGCACAAATCATAATCATCCAAATCACAACTCGAACCAAAACAGGTTGTCTTGGCTAGCCTTTTCGAACTGGTCGACCTGCTTGTCAAACAGCCCAGCAGTGTGAAAGTTTTGCTGGTCAAAGTAGGTCAGCATGCACGCTGCCTGCTTGTCTTGAAAGAAAAGCTTGATCACAAACTCCTCCTTTTGGCAAACAAGGTCGACCAACTCGGCCAAGTAGTACAGTGCGTCAACCAGGTCGGCTGTTTGCTTGGATTGGTTTCCAGTGTCGACCAACACAACCTGGCTGTTTAGTTCGGTCTGGTCTGCTTGTGCGTCAGCCAAGTGTTTGGCCAACAAACCAAAAACAGACGTCTGAGCAGCCTGCTTGAACACCAGGCTGTTGAGCGCGTCGCTGTATCCCAGCACTTCGCAGCCGTGCTGGTCGGCCAGGTCTTCGATCGCCATGTCCAGACGCTCGTAGCGCTCAAAGACCTGAACGATGCGGTCGCTATTCAACTGCGCTATGACAAACTGCTCGGGCTGCACCACACAGTGGTCCACGTGGTGTGCTGCCATCATCGACATGCGCTTCTTGTACTTGGCGTGCTGCTGCATCGCGCCGTCCGGGTCACGCAAGATGCCCCACCACGTGTCGCCAAGCTCGAATTGGTAGACATGCTGGTCGACCAACAGCTGAGGTCCCACCAGGTTGGCCAGCTGCACAACCAGGTCTGACAGCTCAGAGTTCTTGGCGTGCAGCACGCACGGCTTGTTGTCCTGCTGCGAAACGATGCCCAGCACGCCAGTGTCAGGCAGCGGGCAGCGCACCACCAGGTCGGCGTAGTCCTTGTTGGTGATGTCGATCACAATGTTCCAGAAGTGGCGGTTCTTCTTCAGCCGGCTGATCAACTTGCCAAACTTGCAAAACAGCACCACTGTGTGGCGCACGCTCGGATCGTGCAGGTCGGCGAACTTGGTGCAGTACTTTTGGTCAGTGCAGATGTTTTGCGTTCTCGACTGGCAGACCAGGCGCATCTCGACCAGCGCGGCCGACAAGCTGCCGCCAATCGGGCAGTGGTGCCAGTTGGCCGTCCGGCCGTCGTGGTGGTAGACGACAAAGTCCAACATGGTTCAAATGGTTCAAAACACAACACACTATTTGGATGAATCAATGGTTGGATAGATACCAAACATTAAAAACCAATCTGCCAAAATTGGTGCAACCATCATATGATTGCTGGCAGCAAAACCAAGCTGTCCAACATGATTGACATGATGTTCAACCAGTTCAATCATATGGATCAGTTTGATCAGTTTGATCAGTTTGATTCTGCTTGTCCTGCTTGACCTGCTCAACAAACACCTCGACGGCTTCTCGGCCGTGCTTGCTAAACAGCCTGTCAAACTTTCGAAACTGGCGTTCAAACTGGATTGCTTTTTCGACAATGCTGGCCATGTTTCGCGCAGCCAGGCAATCGTTGTGCTTGACGAGCTCAGCAATGCGAGTCAGGCGCTGCAAGTCATCCAACTGGTCGAAATCAACACGACTTGCCAATTGCTGCAAAAAGTCGTCATCTTGCCATGTTGGCGACAAGTGCGAGCGCCGCGATGACCAGCAACGCGATGAGGCAGACAACCCAGCCATTCATACTACCAATTTTGTACACCAAACTATTATTTTTTTCAACAAACCAAACTAAACGCATCATTTCTTGGACACGTGGCAGCACTCCTTTTGCTCTGCCAGAATCTGGTGCAGCATCGGCTGTTTGGACACTGCAAAGTCGACCAGCAAACCCGCCAAGCCGGTGCTGATGCTTTGCGCCAGCTTGCTGTCAAACGCCGACATCTGGGCCAGCTGCACCATCCGCTTGGCCGAGCTGGTCAGCTTTGACATGATCATCGTCTGGCAAGCATGCTTCAGCTTGGCAAGCTGCAGCGCCAGCTGGCTGCGCATGCTGTCTGCCAAGCTGGCAGCCTTTCTGGATCCATGCTTGGCGCGCTTGGCCTGTTTGGCCTGGCTGGAAAACAAGTTTGCCAGCACTGCCAACTTGGCAGCCAGGCCCAGTCCGGCAATCGCGTCCAGTGCTGCAAACGCCTTGTCTGTCAAGCTGTCCAGGCTTTCCTGGCTGTCTGTGCTGTCCAACACAAACCAACACTGGTGCGAGTCGCCGACCAGCTGAACCGTATGGGTGTAGTGCTGGCCAGGCACTCGAACAGCCAGTCTGGTCGGGTTCTTGTCTTGCAGACAAAAGTACTGCAAGCTTTGCGGCCTGGACACTTGCTGGTCGTCGATTTGTATGTGCTCCTCGACAACACACTTGACGACGCTTGTCTCGTCCAGCCAGAACCTTGCCTGGCTCGCCACTGTGTGGTTAAAGTCGCATTCGCAGTTCATGCCGTACTCGTCGAGACATTCATAACACTGTTCTCTCAGCTGCTCGTCCAGCATGCCGACCTTGCATGGCTGATCCATGTTTACCACCAAATAAACCAAATAAACCAAATCAACCAACTAAACCAAACGAATCTGCTAGTTCGGACAGTTTGGAAAAATTAATAGTCAAATGCAACAAACATATGATCAACAACAACCCACCAACCTATACCATCAACTCATCAACTCATCAACTCATCAACTGGTCAACTATCCTATTCGCAGATCCAGTTGGAATCAAAAATTTACCAGCATGTATAAAACAACCAACTTTTCGGTTGGAAATGGGAGCAGGCATTTCGGTTGCCGACAATGCCGCCCAAGCAGTGGCCTCGGCAGTCACCTCGGTCATCAACAACACCAACGTGTTCAACGACCAAGACAACACCCAAAAACAAACCATTTCGTTGAATGCATGCGACATTGTGGCTGCAAACAACGTCGACATCAACCAGCAAGCCGGCCTGACCCAGTCGTTGACCCAAATTGCAAGCATTGCAAGCACCACCACGGTGTCCAACGACGTGGCCCAGGCGCTCAGCCAAGCAGCTACTTCGCAGGTGGGCGCAGGTGTGCTAGGCATCGCCGATGCGTCGAACCAGGCCTCGACCTACGCCAGCATGGCCACCAACGTGGCCAACTACGTGCAGCTGTCGGCCAAGCAGCAGTCCAAGACTGAACAGACCTTTGAGTGCAACAACTCGACTATTGTGGCCAACAATGTCAGCATCTCGCAGGTCCAAATCGACAACGTGCAACAGTTCACCAACGACGACGTGACCAATTCCACCGACGTGACCAACAAGATCAAGCAGACCATTGAACAAACTGCCAGCGCCACAACTGGTTTTTCTATTGGCGGCATCCTCGCGCTGATTGTCGCGCTGGCTGTCATTGCCTTGGCCGTCAAGATGTTTTCCAAACCAAACAATGCAAACAATGCAAACAATCCCAACGATCAAAGCCACTCGCAGCGCATCATGAATGCCGTGCAGCAAGGCCACACACACGACACAGTCGACGATGTCGACAACATCCGGGTGTCCAAGGCTACCTGGATCATTTATTTGGTGATGATTGTGTTGTTTGGCCTGGTCATCTGCGCGTGGTACATTTCGGCTGGCATGCAAGGCTGCCTGTTCGACGACGCATGCGGCACGCGCGTCGGCGCAGTTGGCGGCTGCTCGTGCAACTTCAACGAGACAGGCGACGGCACGAACGTGTGCAAAGACACTACCTCGGCCAGCTTCACGTCGACTGGCTTGCCGCTAAAGTACCAGTACGTGCTGGCCTTTCACCAGGCACAGTCGGTCATGTGTACAAATTCAAACTCAACCAGCACGGCCAGCATGCAGGGCATTCTGGTGTCGTACTTTAAGCTGCAGTCCATGACAATCAACGCCAACAACGGCAAGAACCTCAGCACGCTGCTGCGCTATGTCAAGATGTGTGCTGGTGCCTGGCCAAACGACGACAAGACTAACACATGCCCGGCATACAACATGGCGCTGCCTATCAAGACGCAGACTGTCCAGTCCATCGTCAACATGTTCAGAGCAGGCGCCAAGTACCTGGCAAGCCTCACTGAGGTCAGCGACACCATGAAGATTCTGACCAGCTGCTTGGTTGATGGCGACACCAACTACGAGCAGAGCGCGATTCGCTTGGCGCTGATGTGCTGCCCGCTGCGACCAGTGTTTATAACCAGCCAAACCAGCCAAAAGGCTGTTGCAGCTAGCTGGCCCAACCAGTTTTCAACTGCACAGACTTGTTTGACAGTAGCCGACGTGTCTAACTGGGTGAGCAGTGCAGATGCTGTCAATTCCTATTTGGTACAGGTTCCGCAGGCCTTTACCTCGGTTAAATCAGACAGTACTACCTCACAGACTGCCAACTACGGTGCAGGTTG
>Ga0209298_10001080_pt1 | contig 18049 bp, 9 predicted proteins | sample S_140806_EF_Meta_FD_187325 | JGI IMG/M metagenome (GOLD analysis project Ga0209298, IMG submission 187325) | Freshwater microbial communities from Lake Simoncouche, Canada to study carbon cycling - S_140806_EF_MetaG (SPAdes) (version 2) | ecosystem: Environmental > Aquatic > Freshwater > Lake ...
GACTCGCGCAGTGCATACCCCCCATGTCATACCCCCGCGACACACCGCGATTTCAAAGAATCCATTTGTTTATACCCCGACCGGCGTGAGGTTTGCTCAAAGTGATCGGCCACGAGGTTTACCGTCCGGGGAATTGCTGAGCGTTTCCCACTAGACGTGGGGGTTCGGGTCCGACTCGGCCAGAAGGGGCGGATCCTTGCCGAGATCCGCCTGTTTGCCCTGTTCAGTCAATCCCAGACCGACGAGTGCGGCAGGCGGCGGGCAACCGCCGAGAGAGTCTTGCGCGGGCGCTAGCCGCTGTGCTTATGTCGTGCTCTCAGAGATTTGTCAGGGAATTCTAAGAAAATTGTGACATCGCCGGGGTTCGTTCTCCGACGGCCACCAACTTGGGAGACCCAGTGCTAATTTCTGGTCACGTTCGTAACCAAAAGTGCGAGAGAAGGCGGCCATGTTCTCAGCGGAAGCATCCAAATACATCGGACGGGTTGGCGCGTTGGCCATCGCCCTGGGCATCGGCGGCGCGGTGGCCACCCCGCCGTGGCTGGCATCGGCCGACGAAACCGGATCGTCCTCAGCCGCGAATCCGAGGGGCCGCGACAACACCGCGTCGACCCATCGGGCATCGCGAGTGCGTTCGGTGCCGGCGACCGGAGTCCGACGTGCCCCGGTCGCCGACAATCTTCCGGCCGCCGTAGAGGTGCAGCGGAACTCCAATCAACAACCAAGCGGGTCTGTGCCCAGCACTGTGCCCGGGGTGAGTGTGGCCCGAGTCGATATACCGTCGACGTCGCGGGCGGTCCCGAAGCCGGCGGTCGCGTACACCGCACCCGGGACTCCCGCGGCCGAGGCGCCCGGACCTCTTGCGCCGGCGGCCACTGCATCCGCTGCATCCACTGCGCCGGTCGCGCAGGCCGCGCCCGTCCGGGTCGTGGCGCAGCCCGCCGCAGCGGTCGCCGCAACCGGTCAGCTGTCGGTTCCGAGTCCATCGCCCTCCGGTAAGAGCACGAGCGCACCGACCGGTCCGCTGGACTTCTTCACTGCGGCACTATCTTTGGTGAGCCGGGAGATCAACCGGCTCATCTTCAACCAGACGCCGACGGCGAAGCCTGTCCTGACCAGTCAAACAAATCCCGTCATCACCGGATCGGTGGTCGCATTCGATCCCAATGGCGATCAACTCGCCTACGCGGTCATCCAGGCACCCGCCCAGGGATCGGTCGTCGTGGACGCGGACGGAAACTTCACCTACACCGCGAACCCGGATCTCGCGGCGGCGGGCGGGGCGGACACATTCGTGTTTCAAGTTCGCGATACCGGCTTCCATCTGAATTTCTGGACGCCCACGACGATTTCCGTCCCGATGACGCTGAACGTGTTGGTCCCGCAGGCCGATCGCCAAGTTTCGGCCGCACGTACCGCCAGTCCCGCCGCAGCCGCAACGACCACGCCGGGCACCGGATCGGTGACCTACAGCGTCGGCGACAACTGGGGCGCGGGCTTCATCGGCAATATGGCTGTCACGGCCGGGCCGAGCGGCCTCAAGGGCTGGACGGTCAGTTTCACCACCCCGGCACAGATCACCAATCTCTGGAATGGCGTCATCTCCAGTCACGTCGGCGACGCGTATGTGGTGACCAACGCGCCGTGGAACGGCCAACTCGCCGCCGGCCAGAGTGCTGCGATCGGGTTCCAGGCCAGCACCGGCAGTACCGGTACCGCGGTCACCGGTTTGCAGCTCAACGGCGTCGCGGTCGTTGCGCCGACGACACCGCCGGGCATCTCGGTGGCAGGTGTCACTGCGGCCGAACCATCGGGCACCGGAACCGCGCAGGCTGCCTTCGCCGTCACGCTCTCCAAAGCATCGACCACCCCGGTCTCGATCCGCTACGCCACCGCCAACGGCACCGCGACAGCAGGAGTTGACTACACCGCAACCACCGGCACCCTGACCTTCGCACCGGGCGTGACCTCACAGCAGATCAACGTTCCCATCCTGGCCGACACCGCCGTTGAAACCACCGAGGCCTTCACCGTCACGCTGTCCAACCCCACCGGCGCCACCATCACAGGCGCCACCGCGACCGGCACCATCACCAACACGCCGCCGGCGGTCACGCCAACCGCGCCGACCGTCTCGGTGGCCAATGTGACAGTGGCCGAACCAACCACTGGAACAGCGCAGGCAGCTTTCACGGTCACCCTCTCCAAAGCATCGACCACCCCGGTCACCATCCGCTACGCCACCGCCAACGGCACGGCCACCGCGGGCGCCGACTACACCGCGACCACCGGCACCCTGACCTTCGCACCGGGCGTGACCTCACAGAAGATCAACGTTCCCATCCTGGCCGACACCGCCGTCGAAACCACCGAGGCCTTCACCGTCACGCTGTCCAACCCCACCGGCGCCACCATCACAGGCGCCACCGCGACCGCCACCATCACCAACACAGCGGTCACCCCGAGCACCGGCACCGGCACCACCTACAGCATCACCGCGACCGGACCCGACATCGTCGGCTTCAACCCCGCCAAGGACAAACTCGACCTCGGGGATGTCTCAGTGCACAACTTCATCGTCGTCGACACCCCGGAAGGAGTTGGCTTCCGCAGCCCTTGGACGGGTGAAACCGCCGTCCTGCAGGGCGTGTCACTGGGTCAACTGACCGTCGACAACTTCGCCCCGATCATCAATGACCATCTGCGCCAGGACCTTTCCGGCGCGCTGGCCTGGGAACACGGAATCACGGCCGCACCCAACACGGTCTACGTCCGCTCCCACGAGGTGGGGCAGGTCGACACCGCGGCGTTCAACCCGGCAACCGACGTTGTCGACTTCCGCTACTACGGCACCCGTGAGCAGATCTACCTGACCGACAGCCCCGACGGCGTGATCCTCGGCAATGCCGGCACCGGCCAGGCGCTGATCCTCAAGGGCGTCACCAAGAGCCAGTTGACCCAGACGAACTTCGTCTTCCACTTTGCGCAGGCGCGCGAGGACTCGCTGTACAAACAACTCGGCTTCGCCTCGATAACAGATGCGCAGATCAAGCCACAGGGCGTGCCGATCGCCGGCACCACCGTCTGGCCCACCGCCGCCGGCAACGGCACACCACCGACCGGACAGACCGGAACCACCACCGTCATCGCCTGGAAGAACGGCACCGACACTCCGCTCACGTTCGACCCGAGTAAGGACAAACTCGACTTCGGCTGGTTCAAAGCACCGGAATTCGACGTCACCGACACAAGCGGCTCCACCAAGATCACGATCGTCGGCAACAACCAGACCTACACCCTGACCGGGGTCACCCTCGGCCAACTGCAGACCGGCAACATCATCGCCCTCGACAGCGGGGCCCGCACCAAGTGGCAGAACCTCATCTTCACGGCGACGCCGACGACTCCTCTGCCGAGTCTGTCGGTGGCCGATCGAAGCGCTGCCGAAGGTAACACCGGTACGTCCAACATGAACTTCACCGTGCTGCTGTCGAAGGCAGCCACCAAAGCGGTGACGGTCGGCTATACCACCAGCACCGACACCGCGACCGCCGGCGACTTCACACCGACGGTGGGCACACTGACCTTCGCGCCGGGCGAGACCAGCAAGATCGTGAGCGTCGCCATTAGCGGTGACACGATGTACGAGCTCAACGAGCAGTTCACGCTGAACCTGTCCAACGCATCGAATGCCACCATCGCCGACGCCACCGCTATCGGCATCATCACCAACGACGACATCAACCCTTCGCCGGCCACGCCGCCAAAGGTGTCCATCGCCGATCTTGCGGTGACCGAAGGCAACGGCGAGCACTCCCACCTAATGTTCACCGCGACCCTGGACAAAGCATCGGCCACCCCGGTGAGCGTGGCCTACGCGACCTCCAACGGCACCGCGACCGCCGGGGTGGATTACACCGCCGAAGCCGGCACCATCACCTTCGCTGCGGGGGTGACTACCCAGACGGTGCACGTCGGAATCGTCGGCGACACGGCCATCGAGCCGAACGAAACCTTCACCGTGACGTTGTCGGCGCCGTCGGGCCTCACCATCGCGAGAGGCACCGCGGTCGGCACCATCACCAACGATGATGTAGCCGTCGTCGTCACGCCGCCGACGGTGTCAGTCGCGGATGCCAGCGTCTCCGAGGGCAATAGCGGCTCGCGAAGCCTGGCATTCACGGCGACGCTGTCGAAGTCCTCCGCCACCACCGTCACGGTCAACTACGTGACATCCAACGGAACCGCGACGGCGGGGCAGGACTACACCGCGGGTTCAGGCACGATCACCTTCGCGCCGGGTGTGGTCTCGCAGACGGTCAATGTCGCAGTCATCGGTGACACCGCAGTGGAACCGATTGAGACGTTTACGGTGACGCTGTCGAGTCCGTCGGGTGCCACGCTCGCCCGGGCTGCCGCAATCGGCACCATCCTCACCGATGACATCACGTCCCCGGTCGGTGGAACGACTGCCCAGTGGGGCAACGCCTTCTTCGCGCCGTACGTGGATATGGCGGGTTGGCCGGTGCCGGACCTGGTCGCGATGTCCAAGGCCACCGGAGCCTCGCTGTTCACCCTCGGCTTCCTCCAGGCGGACGCGAACGGCAATCCCGCCTGGGGCAGCTATACGGTCCTAGAACCCACCTCGACCAACGACCAGGCAGTCGCGATCAACACATCGATCGCGGCACTGCGGGCCGCCGGCGGAGACGTGATGATCTCCTTCGGCGGTGTGGCCGGAACCAGCCTCGCTCAGTCGTATGCCGCGCGGGGGCTGTCCGCCCAGGCGTTGGCGAACGCCTACGCCGGCGTCATCGACACCTACGGTGTCACGCACCTCGACTTCGACATCGAGGGTGCGGCGATCGGCGATGCGGCCTCGATAGCTCTGAATAGCAGCGCACTGAAACTGCTTCAGCAATCCCGACCGACCGTGCAGATCTGGTACACGCTGCCGGTCTTACCCCAGGGCTTGACCACCGATGGCATCAATGTTGTGCAGTCGGCACTTACCGCCGGCGTGAAACTGGCCGGCGTCAACGTGATGGCGATGGACTACGGCGAGGGGCCCGCACCCACCACGGGCCCGAATGCTCAGACGATGGGTACCTACGCGATCCAATCGGCCCAGTCGACCTACACCCAGTTGTCGTCGCTCTACACCAAGAACGGCCAGACGTTCGGCTGGAACCAGATCGGCGTCACCCCGATGATCGGGGTCAACGACATCACCAGCGAGGTGTTCACTGTCGCCGACGCACAGGCGCTCAACGCTTTCGCTGTCGCCAAGGGCCTGGGAATGATCGGGTACTGGTCGGTGGAGCGCGACTACCCCGGCACCCTCGGTCAGCCAACCCACAACGCCTCCGGAGTGAGCAGCCCGGCCGGAAGCTTCAGCAACGCCTGGAACAAGTACGGCACGATCAACATCGTCAACAATGGCGGCGGCACAATCACGCCGCCGACGGTGACACCCGGGTTGAGCATCTCGGACGCCTCGGCCACCGAGCCGGGATCCGGCGGTATGGCGCCGGGCTTCCTGCGCACCTCTGGTAATCAGATCATCGACTCGCAGGGCAAGACGGTCCAGATCTCCGGCGTCAACTGGTTCGGCATGGAGTCCACCACCCAGGCTCCGCACGGCCTGTGGACGCGCAGTTACAAGGAGATGATCAACGAGATGGCCGGACTGGGGTTCAACACCATCCGGCTGCCGTACTCCAGCGAGCTGCTGCACACCACCGCAGCACCCAATGGCATTGACTTCTCCAAAAATGCTGACCTGCAAGGACTTTCAGGTGTTCAGGTGATGGATGCGATCATCGCCTACGCCGGACAGCAGGGAATGCGGGTGATCCTCGACCATCACCGCAGCGGTGCCGGAGCCGGTACATCCGACAACGGCCTCTGGTACGACAGCACCTACACCGAGGATGCCTGGGTGGCCGATTGGGTCACCCTGGCCAACCGTTACAAGACCAACTCCACGGTGATCGGCTTCGACCTGCACAACGAACCGCACAGCGGCGTCTGGGGTGGCGGCGGGGCCACCGACTGGGCGCGCGCTGCTGAGCGGGCCGGTAACGCCGCACTGGCGGTCAACCCCAACCTGCTGATGTTCGTCGAGGGCGTCGAGTCCTACCAGGGCCAGAACTACTGGTGGGGTGGCAACCTGATGGGCGTCAAGGACCGTCCAATCGTGTTCAACGTCGCCAACCGACTCGTCTACTCACCGCATGACTACCCCAACTCGGTCTTCCCGCAGACCTGGTTCCAGACCGCCGACTTCGGCGCCGGCCTGCCCGCTGTTTTCCGCAAGGCGTGGGGCTACATCTACGAGCAGAACATCGCACCGGTCTACATCGGCGAGTTCGGCACCAAACTCGTCGACCCCAAGGACGCGATCTGGTTGGAGGCGATCACCTCCTATATCTCCGGAGACCTGGACAACAACGGCACCAGGGACATCGCCACCGGCAACCAGGGCATCAACTGGACGTTCTGGTCATGGAATCCGAACTCCGGTGACACCGGCGGCATCCTGGCCGACGACTGGAAGACGGTCAACCAGAACAAGATGGCCTACCTGACACCGGTCCAGTTCAGCACGGCAGGCGGAAGCTCGCTGGCCGCCTTCACGGTGTCGCTGAACTCGGCATCGACGAGTGCGGTAACGGTTGGCTTCAGCACCTCCAACGGTACGGCGACTGCTGGCAGCGACTACATCGCAACCTCGGGCACGCTCACGTTCGCACCCGGTGAGACCAGTAAAACCATCGCGATCATTGTCAACGGCGACGCCACGGCCGAAGCCAAGGAGACATTCACCGTCACCCTGTCGAACCCGTCGGGGGCGACGCTGGTCGACGGATCCGGTGCCGGATCGATCACCGACCGGGCGACCACCCCTGCGCCCCCTGTCACGCCGGTCACGCCGGTCACGCCGGTGGCATTGCCGAAGGTGTCTATCGCCGATCTTGCGGTCGTGGAGGGCAACGGTGAGCACGCCCACTTCATGTTCGTCGCGACGCTGGATAGCGCCTCAGCTACTGCGGTTAGTGTGGGCTATACGACCGCCAATGGCACCGCGACCGCCGGTGTGGACTACACCGCCGCCGCCGGCAGCATCTCCTTCGCCCCCGGGGTGACCACCCAGCAGATCCATGTCGACATCCTCGGCGATACCACCGTAGAACCCAACGAGACCTTCTCTGTGACGCTGTCGAACCCCTCGGGGGTCAGCATCGCCCGCGCCACCGCGATCGGGAGCATCCTCAACGATGACCTGGCCGCGGTGACCCCGACGCCGCCGACCACCGGGGCTAATTACGTCGACATCATGACGTTCGGCATGTTCCACGGCAGCAGTCACACCGGCATGGATGCCCTGGAGGGCGGGCGGACCGCAATCACGACTGAGGCAGTGGTCGCCTACAACGATCTCCGCCGGTTCGCCGGACTCGCGCCGACAACGATCGATGACGTCGGCCGGTGGGCATTCGCCAACAGCATGACCAACAACGCGGAAGCCTGGGGTACCGATGTGCAAGGTGTGGGGCTGTACTACGCGATGCAGGGCGCCAAGGTCGGCTGGATCGCCGACGGCAAGTACACCCCACAGGTCGTGGCCGATATCGAACGCGCGGCCCGACTGGGATCAGCCGCCGATGTCATGGCCATGGTCGCCCAATACGGTCATGTCGGCTACGCCAAATACCTGATTGACAACGGCTACCAGACGGCCTTCATCAACACCTTGAAGATGGAACCGCACTACGGCGGCTGGATGCATGATCGAGCCAACGGCCGACTCATCATCGACGGTGCGGCGACCGCTCATGACGTCAACCACCTCACCATCCTCAGCCACGATCAGACCCAGCCGTTCATGAACGACACCTGGGACTACCCGCAGTGGCCGGCGCTGAACGTCCCGAACAAGAAAGTGATCGAGTACTTCCAGAGCATGGTGGCACTCGGTGACCCGCGGGGCACCAACCTGACCGCCCTGGACAGCCCGACGACCGCGGCGGTCATGGTCTAGGCGGCCTAGTCGCTGAACTCGACGGTGACCGGCGCATGGTCGGACCACCGCAGCGCATAGGCGCCCGGCTTCTCGACCCTCGCTGATATTGCACGGTCAGCGAGGGTCGGGTTGGCCAGGTGGTAGTCGATGCGCCAGCCGGCGTCGTTGTCGAATGCCTTGCCGCGCCAGGACCACCAGCTGTACGGGCCGGGTTGATCAGGGTGATGGCGACGGACGACGTCGACCCAGCCGGACTCCATCAATTCGGTGAGCCACTGGCGTTCCGCGGGCAGGAATCCGGCTTTCTTTACGTTGGCCTTCCATGCCTTGATGTCGTTCTCGGTGTGGGCGATGTTCCAGTCCCCGCACAGCACGGCGTCTCGGCCCGTGGCGGCGAGCGCGGCCATCCGATCGGTCAGGGCAGCCATGAACCGTTCCTTCTCCAGCTGTCGGTCGGTGCCGGCCTCGCCGGTGTGCACATACACACTCGCCACCGTCGCGCCCCCTGGCAGGTCAACCTCGATATAGCGGCCATGGTCGGCGAATTCCGTTGCTGCCAAACCGATCCGAACGTCATCGAACGGGGTGCGACTGAGGATCGCGACACCGCTGCGGCCCTTCAGGTGCGGCTGTGCCGAGGCAAGGTGCCAGCCGGCAGCTAGCGCCGGCGCCAGCGCTTCGGCGAGTTGAGAGTCATCGGCGCGGGTCTCCTGCAGACACACCACATCAGCGTCGGTCTGCTCCAACCATGACAGCAGCCCGAGGTTCTCCGGCGAGCGCTGCCGCACCGCAGCACGAACGCCGTTGACGTTGACCGTCGTGACGATCAGCGCAGCGCCCTCTCGAGGGCTTCGGCGATCGTGTGCAGGTACTGCTCACTGGTCTCATACGGCTGGTCCGGGCTGATCAGGATGGCCAGATCCTTGGTCATGTGGCCACCCTCGACGGTGGCGATGACAGTTTCCTCGAGCTTCTCCGCGAACTCGACGACCTCGGGCGTGCCGTCGAGTTTGCCGCGATGCTCCAACCCGCGGGTCCAGGCGAAGATGGACGCAATCGGGTTGGTGGACGTCGCCTTACCCTGCTGATGCTGACGGTAGTGCCGGGTGACGGTGCCGTGCGCGGCCTCGGCCTCCATTGTCTTGCCGTCCGGGGTCAGCAGCACCGACGTCATCAGGCCGAGTGATCCGTAACCCTGGGCCACGATGTCGGACTCGACATCGCCGTCGTAGTTCTTGCATGCCCACACATACCCGCCCTCCCACTTCAGGCAGGAGGCCACCATGTCGTCGATCAGCCGATGTTCGTAGGTCAGCCCGCGAGCGTCGAACTGCTCTTTGTAGTCCTCCTCGAAGATCCGCTGGAACTCGTCCTTGAACATGCCGTCGTAGGCCTTGAGGATGGTGTTCTTGGTCGACAGGTACACCGGGTAGTTCTGCACCAGCGCGTAGCTGAAGGTCGAGCGGGCGAAGTCCTGGATCGAGCGCTTGAAGTTGTACATCCCCATCACCACTCCGCCGTCCTCGGGGATGTGCACCACCTCGTGCACGATCGGCTCGCTGCCGTCATCGGGGGTGAAGCTGAGCATGACGGTGCCGGGCCGGTCCACCTTGAAGTTGGTGGCGCGGTACTGGTCGCCGAAGGCGTGTCGGCCGATGATGATCGGCTTGGTCCAGCCGGGCACCAGGCGGGGAATGTTGGAGATGACGATCGGCGCGCGGAAGATCGTGCCGCCCAGGATGTTGCGGATGGTCCCGTTGGGAGAAAGCCACATCTTCTTGAGGTCGAACTCTTTGACCCTGGCCTCGTCGGGGGTGATGGTGGCGCACTTGACGCCGACATTGTGTTTGAGAATCGCGTTTGCCGAGTCGATGGTGACCTGGTCGTCGGTGGCGTCCCGGTGTTCCATCCCGAGGTCGTAGTACTCGAGGTTCACATCCAGGTGCGGCAGGATCAGGGTGTCCTTGATCAGCTTCCAGATGATTCGCGTCATCTCGTCGCCGTCGAGCTCTACGACAGTGCCCTTGACCTTGATCTTCTGTCCGCTCGACATGTGAGTCGCTCTTCCTCCTGCAAGCCGGCGAGCACGCGCTCGCGGGGCCAACATTACAAGGGGCGAAATGGTGCAGCAGCACGGCTCCGGTGCGCAGACCGGCTAGCCAGCGGCCGCGGGTGTGGGATAGAATTCGGGCCGGTCATGAGTGTCAGCGTCAAGCCCCGGCTTGCTGGCCGGCAACCCTCCAACCGCGGTGGGGTGCCTCGGGTGATGACCAGGTTGGGCAGTCGCAGTCGGCTGCACGGCAAGCGCGGGCCCGCCCTGACGGGCCCCTAAGGAGGCAGGGAAACCTGCCCGCACCTAAGGAGGCCATGGCACATGACTAACCCAGAAGCAGATTGGTCGTTCGAGACAAAGCAGATCCACGCAGGTCAGACGTCGGACCCAACAACCCGCGCCCGGGCGCTGCCGATCTATCAGACGACGTCCTACACCTTCGACAGCACCGAACACGCCGCCGCACTATTCGGCCTGGCCGAACCCGGCAATATCTACACCCGCCTGATGAATCCGACCACCGACGTCGTCGAGCAACGCATCGCGGCACTCGAGGGCGGGGTTGCGGGCCTGTTCCTGGCGTCCGGCCAGGCCGCAGAGACGTTCGCGATCCTCAATATCGCCGGCGCCGGCGATCACATCGTGGCCAGTCCCCGGTTGTACGGCGGCACCTACAACCTCTTCCACTACACGCTGCCCAAACTCGGCATCGAGACCACGTTCGTCTCCGACCCCGACGACCTGGACTCCTGGCGCGCAGCAGTGCGGCCCAACACGAAGGCCTTCTACGGCGAGACGATCTCCAACCCGCAGATCGACATCCTCGACATCCCCGGTGTGTCAGCAGTCGCCCACGACAACGGGGTGCCATTGATCGTTGACAACACCATCGCGACGCCGTACCTCATCCAGCCGATCGCCCACGGCGCCGATATCGTGGTGCACTCCGCCACCAAATACCTCGGCGGCCACGGCACCGCGATCGCCGGGGTGATCGTCGACAGCGGCAATTTCGATTGGGCCAACGGCCGGTTCCCGGGGTTCACCGAACCGGACCCGAGCTATCACGGTGTGGTGTTCGCCGATCTGGGCGCACCCGCCTACGCGCTCAAGGCACGGGTGCAACTGCTGCGCGACCTCGGTTCAGCGGCAGCGCCATTCAATGCCTTCCTGATCGCCCAGGGATTGGAGACGCTGAGCCTTCGGATCGAGCGCCACGTGTCCAATGCGCAACGTGTCGCCGAGTACCTCGCCGGACACAAGAATGTGGTGAGCGTCAACTACGCGGGGCTACCCAGCTCGCCATGGTTCGAGTTGGGAAAGAAGTTGGCGCCCAAGGGAACCGGCGCGGTGCTCTCCTTCGAACTGGCCGGCGGTATCGAGGCGGGCAAGGCGTTCGTCAACGCGTTGCGACTGCACAGCCACGTCGCCAATATCGGTGATGTGCGCTCGCTGGTGATTCACCCCGCCTCTACCACGCACCAGCAGTTGACACCCGAAGAACAACTCGCCACCGGTGTCACCCCCGGCCTGGTGCGGCTGGCCGTCGGACTGGAGGGCATTGATGACATTCTGGCCGACCTCGAGTGCGGCTTCGCAGGGAGCGCGTCGTGACCCTCTCGCACGAATCAGTCATGTCACTTCCCGCTGAGGGTGAGGTCGATGTCGTCGACATCGGCCCGCTGACGCTGGAGAGCGGCAATGTGATCGACGATGTCTCGATCGCGGTGCAACGCTGGGGTGAGTTGTCCCCCAACCGCGACAACGTCGTCCTGGTGCTGCACGCCCTCACCGGCGACTCCCGGATACCGGGTTGGTGGGGCGGCATTGCCGGTCCTGGCGCACCGATCGATACCAACCGTTGGTGCGCGGTGGCCACCAACGTCCTAGGCGGATGCCGAGGTTCCACCGGCCCGAGTTCCCTGGCCCGCGACGGAAAGCCATGGGGCTCAAAGTTTCCGATAATCACCGTTCGCGATCAGGTCAACGCGGATGTCACCGCACTGGCCGCTCTGGGTATTACCGAGGTGGCCGCGGTCATCGGCGGCTCGATGGGTGGCGCGCGCGCACTGGAGTGGATGATCGGCCATCCCGACCGGGTGCGGGCCGCGCTGGTCCTGGCGGTCGGGGCGCGCGCGACGGCCGACCAGATCGGAACCCAGAGCAGCCAGATCGCGGCCATCACCTCCGACCCGAACTGGCAGGGCGGCGACTACTACGGCACCGGCCGCTCCCCGGACAACGGTCTGCAACTGGCGCGCCGGTTCGCCCATCTGACCTACCGCGGCGAGACCGAACTGGACACCCGGTTCGGCAACGACGCCCAGAGTGATGAGGATCCGCTGGCCGGTGGTCGGTACGCGGTGCAGAGTTACCTGGAATACCAGGGCGCCAAGCTGGTGAGCCGGTTCGATGCCGGAAGCTACGTGACTCTGACCGAGACGCTGTCCAACCACGACGTCGGGCGCGGGCGCGGCGGCGTGGCCGCAGCACTGCGGTCGTGTTCGGTGCCGGTGGTGGTCGGCGGAATCACCTCCGACCGCCTCTACCCGCTGCGTCTGCAGGCCGAACTCGCTGATCTGCTGCCCGGTTGCGACGGACTGAATATCGTCGACTCGATCCACGGCCATGATGGCTTTCTGCTCGAGACCGAAGCCGTCGGCGAGTTGATCCGCGAGGCCCTCACGTTGGCCGACAGCGACCGGCGACGATGACCGCCGCTGACGGCGGCCGCAAGGAACGCTCGCTGTCGTTCGGTTCGCAGGCGGCCGCCTACGAGCGGGGCCGGCCGTCGTACCCGCCAGAAGCCGTCGACTGGCTGCTGCCGGACGGTGCCCGCGACGTGCTCGATCTCGGGGCCGGCACCGGAAAGCTCACCAGTCGCCTGATCGAGCGCGGGCTCAACGTAGTGGCCGTCGATCCGATCGCCGAACTGCTGGATGTCCTGCGGACGACATTGCCGGACACACCGGCCCTGTCGGGGAGTGCCGAACAGATTCCGTTGCCCGACAACAGTATTGATGCCGTCCTGGTGGCTCAGGCGTGGCACTGGTTCGATCCGGATCGGGCGGCCGCCGAGATCGCGCGGGTGCTTCGGCCGGGCGGTCGACTCGGACTGCTGTGGAATGTGCGTGACGAAAGGCTGGGCTGGGTCAAGGATTTCGGCCGCATCGTCGGCCTCGAACACGACTGGGCCAACACCACTGTCGCGCTGCCTGAGCCGTTCACCGATGTGGCGACGCATCGGGTGGAGTGGACCAACTACATCACGCCGCAGGCATTGATCGACTATGTGTCGTCGCGCAGTTACTGCATCACCTCACCTGCCGAGGCGCGCGCCCAAACCCTTGACGAAGTCCGCGAACTGTTAGCCACTCACCCATCGCTGGCCAATGCAACAGGACTGGCCATGCCGTACATCACGGTGTGCGTCCGAGCAACGCTGGGCTAACTGGGCCGGGCTAGCTCGTGCCCAACGGGTCGATGGTGAAGGCGATGTAGACCACCGCCGCGCATACCGTCGCCATGGTGGCGAAATCGAGGCGTTTGGATCGCACCACCAGCAGGCCGGCCTGCTGGTCGGGCAGCAGCAGGCGTAACCCGGCGGCCACGCCCACCCCGATTCCGATCAGCAGGGCGCCGCGCCGCCAGAAGCCCGCCGCCACCAGTACCAGCGCCAGGGAGAAGATAGCGGCGACGGTGAGGATGGGCCACTGGGCTCGCGCCAGGTCACGGGTCCGGTCCCGGACGTTCACGGCGCCGCTTCTGCGAGTTCCACCACGTTGGTCAACAGGAAGGCCCGGGTCAACGGGCCGACGCCGCCGGGATTCGGCGACACGTAACCCGCGACTTCCCACACGTCCGGTGCCACATCGCCGGTGAGCTTGTCGTCGACTCGGCTGACTCCGACATCGATGACGGCCGCCCCGGGCCGGACCATGTCGGCGGTGAGCATATGCGGCACACCGACCGCGGCCACGATGATGTCGGCCTGGCGGGTCAACGATGAGAGGTCGCGAGTTCCGGTGTGGCACAGCGTCACTGTGGCGTTCTCGGTACGACGAGTCAGCAGCAGACCCAGCGGCCGACCAACTGTGACGCCGCGGCCGATCACCACCACGTGGGCGCCGTCGATCGGTACGTCATAGCGACGCAGCAGTGCCACGATGCCCCGCGGAGTGCACGGCAGCGGGGCTTTTTCGTTGAGCACCAACCTGCCCAGATTGGTGGGGTGCAGACCGTCGGCATCCTTGGCCGGGTCGATGCGTTCCAGCGCGGCGTTCTCGTCGAGGTGGCGCGGCAGCGGCAACTGCACGATGTAGCCGGTGCACTCCGGGTCGGCGTTGAGTTCGTCGATCGTCTCGTTGAGATGTTCCTGGCTGACATCGGCGGGCAGGTCACGCCGGATCGAGGTGATGCCGACCTTGGCGCAGTCCGAATGCTTACCGCGCACATAGGCATGCGAGCCGGGGTCATCGCCCACCAGGACGGTGCCCAATCCCGGCGCCCGGCCGGCCGCCGTCAGTGCTGCGACGCGCCGGGTCAGGTCGACAAAGATCTCGTCACGGGTGAGCTTGCCGTCCAGGGTTTGCGCGGGCACGGCTACATTCTGCATATGGATGCCGGCCCTGATGTGTTCAGCCCCGCCAAGCTCGGCCCGATCACGCTGCGGAACCGGGTCATCAAGGCGGCCACCTTTGAGGGCCGCACGCCGGAGGCTCTGGTCACCGATGACCTGATCGAGTTTCACCGCACGATGGCCGCCGGCGGGGTCGGCATGACCACGGTCGCCTACTGCGCGGTCAGCCCGGGCGGGCGCACCGACGGCAAGCAGTTGTGGATGCGGCCCGAGGCGCTGCCGGGGCTGCGCCGGCTCACCGAGGCCGTGCACGCTGAGGGCGCGGCGATCAGCGCGCAGATCGGCCATGCCGGGCCGGTGGCCGATGCCCGGTCCAACAAAGCCCGCGCGCTAGCGCCGGTGCGGTTCTTCAACCCGATCGGGATGCGATTCGCCAAGCACGCCAGCCGACAGGACATCGATGACGTGATCGCCGCGCACGCCGACGCAGTTCGGCTGGCGATCGAGGCCGGCTTCGATGCCGTCGAGATCCATCTGGGCCACAACTATCTGGCGAGTTCATTTCTGTCCCCGTTGATCAACCGGCGCAGCGACGAGTTCGGCGGATCGCTGGAAAATCGAGCCAAGGTGGCCCGCGGGATCGCACTCGCGGTGCGCCGCGAGGTGGAACGAGACGGCGCGGCCACGATCGCGGTGACCGCCAAGTTGAACATGAGCGACGGGGTGCGCGGCGGCATTCCCATCGAGGAGGCGCTGCAGACGGCGCGTTGGCTCCAGGATGACGGCGGATTGGATGCCCTCGAATTGACCGCGGGTAGTTCACTGGTCAACCCGATGTACCTGTTCCGCGGTGATGCACCGCTCAAGGAGTTCGCGGCGGCGTTTCCGCCACCGCTGCGCTGGGGTATGCGGATGACCGGGACGAAGTTCCTGCGCCCCTACCCCTACCGGGATGCGTTTCTGTTGCGCGACGCCGAACGGTTCCGTGCAGAGTTGACGCTGCCGCTGATCCTGCTGGGCGGGATCACCAACCGGGAGACCATGGACACCGCGATGGCCGCCGGTTTCAGCTTCGTCGCGATGGGCCGGGCACTGCTCGCCGAACCCGATCTGATCAACCGGATCCGGGCGGACGGCGACGCACATTCGGTGCGCTCACTGTGCACGCACTGCAATAAATGCATGCCGACCATCTACACGCGTACCCGGTGCGTGGTGACCAGCGACCGATAGAGTTGGCGCCGATGAACCAGCCCTCCGCGCCCAGCCTCACCGTCCGGTACAACGGGCCGCCGCGCACGTTCGCCGCCGGACACGACGTGGTTGTCGGCCGGGATCTGCGCGCCGACGTCCGACTGGCCCATCCCCTGGTGTCCCGGGCACATATCGTGCTGCGGTTCGAGCACGGCCGCTGGAAGGCGATCGACAACGGTTCGCTCAACGGAATGTACGTCTACGGCCGGCGGGTGCCGGAGGTCGACATCACCGACGGCACGACGGTGAACCTCGGCAATCCGGACGGTCCACCGTTGAGCTTCGAGGTCGGACGGCATCAGGGCTCGGTGGGCCGACCGCCACAGACCGCCACGGTGATGATCCCGGGTGGGCCGGCACAGCCGCCGACTCAGCCGCCGCGGTATCCCCCACCGCCGCCGCCACCACCGCCAACGGCACCACGGCCTGCCCCGGCTTCACCTGATGCCGCACCGACTCAGATGGGGCCGTCGCCGACCCGTGGCGGCTCAGGCTCAACGCGGGCGACCTCCATGCTCAAGATCCTGCGGCCTGGATCGTCGCCCGAGGTGCCGCCGGGGTCGCTGACAATCGGCCGGGCTACCGAAAATGACATCGTCATCCCCGACGTGCTGGCATCACGCCATCACGCCACACTGATCCCGACCCCGGGTGGAACCGAGATCGCCGACAACCGGTCGATCAACGGGACATTCGTCAACGGCGACCGGGTGGAGTCGACGCTTCTCACCGACGGCGACGTCGTCACCATCGGCAACGTCGACCTGGTCTTCACCGGCGGAACCCTGGTGCGGCGCAATAGGTCCGAGACGGCGACGGGTACGGGTGGTCTTGATGTACGTGGGGTGACGTGGACCATCGAGAACAACAAGACGCTGCTGAATGACATCTCACTGACCGCCCGGCCAGGTACCCTGACCGCGATCATCGGCCCATCCGGTGCGGGTAAATCCACCCTGGCGCGGCTGATCGCCGGTTACACCCATCCGACGAGCGGCGCCGTCGCCTTCGAGGGCCACAACATCCACGCGGACTACGCCTCGCTGCGCTCGCGGATCGGGATGGTGCCCCAAGACGATGTGGTGCACGGGCAGCTGACGGTGAATCAGGCGCTAATGTACGCCGCCGAGTTGCGGCTGCCACCGGACACCACCACCGAAGACCGCCAGCAGGTAGTGGCGGAGGTTCTCAGTGAGCTTGAAATGACACAGCACGCCGAGACCCGCGTCGACAAGCTCTCCGGTGGACAGCGCAAGCGGGCGTCGGTGGCACTGGAGTTGCTGACCGGACCGTCACTGCTGATCCTCGATGAACCGACGTCCGGTCTGGACCCGGCGCTGGATCGTCAGGTCATGACGATGCTGCGGGATCTCGCCGACGCCGGCCGCGTCGTGCTGGTGGTGACGCATTCGCTGACCTACCTCGATGTGTGCGATCAGGTGCTCCTGCTCGCGCCGGGTGGCAAGACCGCGTTCTGCGGACCGCCGGCCCAGATCGGGTCGGCGATGGGAACAACCAACTGGGCCGACATCTTCAGCACCGTCGCCGGTGATCCGCAGGCCGCCAGCGATCGGTATCTGGCGCAGACCGGGCCCACGCCGCCGCCTCCGCCGGTCGAGGCGCCATCCGACCTCGGTGAGCCCACGCACACCAGCCTGCGTCGGCAGTTCTCGACGATCGTTCGGCGGCAGACCCGGCTGATCATCTCCGATCGGGGCTACTTCATCTTTCTGGCGTTGCTGCCGTTCATCATGGGCGTGCTGTCGCTGGCGGTGCCGGGCACTGTCGGGTTCGGGGTGCCGGATCCGATGGGCGACGCACCCAACGAGGCGGGGCAGATTCTGGTGCTGCTCAATGTCGGCGCGATCTTCATGGGCACCGCGTTGACCATCCGCGATCTGATCAGCGAACGCCCGATCTTCCGCCGCGAGCAGGCGGTCGGGTTGTCCACGACGGCGTACCTGTTGGCCAAGGTGTGCGTCTACTCGGCGTTCGCGGTTCTGCAGTCCGCGATCGTCACCGCGATCACGATCATCGGCAAGGGCGGGCCGACTCAGGGCGCGACGGTGCTCGGCAATGCCACGCTGGAACTCTTCGTCAGCATGGCCGCGACAACCGTCACCGCGGCGATGGTGGG
>Ga0209298_10001083_pt1 | contig 18022 bp, 17 predicted proteins | sample S_140806_EF_Meta_FD_187325 | JGI IMG/M metagenome (GOLD analysis project Ga0209298, IMG submission 187325) | Freshwater microbial communities from Lake Simoncouche, Canada to study carbon cycling - S_140806_EF_MetaG (SPAdes) (version 2) | ecosystem: Environmental > Aquatic > Freshwater > Lake ...
TGTGTGCGGGACTTGCTTATTATTTATCAATTAAATTTGTTCCACAAAGAGCACAAGAATTAAAATTATTATATGAAGATGAGTTTAAGAGAGCTTTAGAACAAGATGGTTCTCCTTCTAGCTCATTTATTACACCTAAAACTTATTACCCTAGCATGTAATTATGACTAATCTTTCAAAAGGAAAATATGCCTGGTCATTATCAGATCGATCTGGTCAAAGATTTAAATATTCTGAAATGGTTACAGAATGGAATGGCGCAAGAGTTCATATTTCTGAATACGAACCGAAACATCCACAATTACAACCTAAACCACATGCTACAGATCCACAAGGATTACCAAATGCAAGACCAGATAGACAAGAGCCAGCTGTTATTATTGCATTAGAGCCTGATCCATTCACAACGATTAAATATTCAGGCAACACGTATATAAATGTTTTTTCTCAGAATCACGGAAGACAAACAGGACAAACTGTAAGATTCAGAGGACCACCAAATGTTATTATGGTAGGATATCCAACTAATGAAAATGAATTTGAACCTATACTTCCATTTGATGGAGTAACTGATATAGATAATCCAAATGGATTTGTAATTACAGTTGGAAGATTAGATTCAACTGGACTTGTTAGTGATACATTAAATTATTTTTATTTCAGAAGTACAAGTTCTGCAATAAATGGAAACGTAGCTGGTGGTGGAGCTCAAAACTCTGCAGGTCCAGTAACCTTAAAGGCTTAATATGACATATAATGAATTAGTTGCAAAAATTAGAAGTTACACAGAAGTAGATAGTAATGTATTAACATCTACTGTCGTAGATGGTTTTATTTCTGATGCTGAATTTAGAATTTTAAGAGACGTAGATTCCGATAACAATAGAAAATATGCAACTACTACTTTTATAGTAAATCAAAAATTTTTAACTTTACCTGATAATTTATTAGTTATTAGATCAGCTGAGATTACAGCTGGAGCTAGTGAAAAGACCTTTTTACAGGTAAGAGATGTATCTTTTATAGATGAATATAACCAAACAAATACATCAGGAACCCCTAAATACTATGCAAACTGGAATGAAAGTATCATAGTTTTAGCTCCTACACCTGATCAAAATTACACAATTGAAGTAAATTATATCTTGAAACCAACTGGATTATCGGCTACAAATCAAAATACATATTTAAGTCAGCAATTTCCCAATGGCTTATTATATGCTTGCCTTGTTGAGGCTTATGGATTTCTAAAAGGTCCAAATGACTTGTTGCAATATTATGAAGGAAGATATAAACAAGCCATTGAAGGATTCTCATTAGAACAAATGGGAAGAAGACGAACTGATGAGTATCTTCAAGGAGAGCCTCGCATTAGTCGAAAACAACAATAATTAAGGAGATAAAACATGGCAATTACACAAGCGTTACCAAATAGTTTTAAAAAACAACTATTAGATGCAAGCCAAGATTTTAAAACAGCCGGATCAGGTGGTGATGTTTTCAAATTGGCATTGTATGTATCAACTGCTACTTTAAGTGCTGCTACAACTTCATTTACTACCGCAGGACAAGTTAGCAATACTGGAACATATACATCAGGTGGAAAAAAATTAGTAAATTCTGGAACTTCAGTTATATCAACTGTTGCTTTTACAAACTTTGCTGATTTATCTTTTACAGGTGTTACGTTAACAGCAAGAGGTTGTTTGATTTATAATACTTCATTTTCTAATGCTGCAGTTGCAGTATTAAATTTTGGAGCAGATAAAACAGCTACTTCTGGAACGTTTACAATTCAGTTCCCAGCTTTTACAAGTTCATCAGCTATTATAAGAATCTCCTAATAGGAAAAGAGGCATGTTATGGCCGATAATCCTTGGGGCTATTCAACATATGGCTCAGGTGAGTTTGGTACCGGATTACAGAACGCAGTCGGGTCTGTAACTGGGCAAAGTTTAACTACAGCTTTAAATTCTGTAACTGTCACTGCAGAAATAAATTCAGGATGGGGCCGTTTAACTTGGGGTTCACTTACTTGGGGTGGTGAGATTACAAATGTCACAGCGGTTTTAGTTAGTGATGAAAGCAATAGATTAGTCACAACTTTAGAATCTGTAGCTGTAACAGCAAATTCAACAACAGCTTTAACAAGTTTACAATTAACTACAAATTTAAATTCTGTAACTGCAATAGGTACAGGAAGTACATTATTAACTGGTGAACAGTTAACAGGTTCTACTGGTTCTTTAAATATTACAGGAACTGGAAATTTAATCTTAGACTCTCAAGATTTACAAACTCAATTAGGATATGCGGATGCTGGTCCAGATGCCGTGGTTTTTGGTGAACAAATGGATTCTTTTATCGGTGATGTATCTACTACCATTACCATAGATGCTTATCCAACAGGAGAACAGTTAACAACAGCTTTAGATTCTGTATCTATAGTAACTGAAGTAGATGTACCTTTAATAGGGGAACAATTAACATTAACAGAAGATTCTGTAACAATATCCGCAGAAGCTAATACTTCAGTATCTGGACAATTTTTAACATTAAAATTATTACCAGATATAACAACTAGTCTGCACGACTCCATGACAACATATGACACAAGTGCATATGTTAATGGTGACAGTTTAGTTTATTTAGAGTTTTTAGATGCAGGTGTTATTAAAGTAGATAGTGGTGTTCATATTGAATACATGTCTTATACATCTAAGGAACCTTATCCTTTTGATGTAAACGTATTTATATTAAATGGCTTAACAAGAGGTTTATATGGAACAACTCCTGAAACTCATCCAGTAGACGCAACAGTTGTTTCTCAAAGTAGTGCTATACAAACTAGCGGTACTTCTAATATTCCTTTAACAGGTGAACAATTAACATTAACTTTAGATTCTGTTTTTGCAAAAATATCGGTAGATGTTCCTATTACAGGTCAATCTTTAACATTATCTGAAGATTCTGTTTCTGTAACAGCTAATGCTAATATTGATATATCTGGTCAACAATTAACATTAGAGGAAGGTACTGTAGATCCAAACCCTGATGCTAACGTAACTGGTCAACAATTAACTTTGACTTTAGATTCCGTTATTGCAAGAATATCGGTAAATGCCCCTGTAACAGGGCAAACTTTAACATTGGCCCAAGGTTCTGTTTCAGCTACCGTTAACGCTAATGTTAATTTAATAGGAAATAACTTGACTGGATATACCGGTCAGTTATATAGTACTGCTTGGGCAGCGGTAGATACAGGGGCTTCTTCAGTCTGGACACCTGTTAATACAGCGGCTTAAATGTTTATTGACATAAATATAAAAATATTTTAAAAGTTAAAAACAAAGGAATTTTAAAATGGCTTCTACCTATTCTACAGATCTTAAAATAGAACTAATGGTCACTGGCGAAAATGCTGGTACATGGGGTGATAAAACAAATACAAACTGGAATGTGGTGCAACAAGCTATTGCTGGATATCAAGCAATATCTATTGCAGGAGGTGCTCAAACTACAGCTCTTGTAATGACTAATGCTACAATTTCTACTGCAAGAAATGCTGTTGTTAAATTAACAGGAACAATTACAGGAAATCAAATAGTAACTATTCCAGATGGAATTGAAAAAACTTATATTATAGAAAATGGAACTACAGGTGCTTTTACAGTTCAATTTAAAACAGTTTCAGGAACAGGACCAACTTTTTCAACAACAGATAAAGGTATTAAAATTGTTTATTCAAATGGAACAGATGTTGTTGATGTTAATGCTAATTTATCAGGACCAACACTTGCAAGTGATTTAAATGTTAATGGTAAATCAATTATATCTACTTCAAATGGAAATATTACACTTGCTCCAAATGGAACAGGTGATGTTTATTTAGATGCGGATACTGTAAGAGTCGGAGATTCTGGAGCTGCTGCAACACTAACAACTAATGGTGCAGGTAATTTAACAATCAATACAAATTCAGGAACTAATTCAGGGTCTATTGTAATTAATCAAGGAACTAATGGTAATATTTCTGTTACTCCAAACGGAACAGGAAATGTTGTTCTTGATGGATTAAACTGGCCACAAGCAGATGGAAGTAATGGACAAGTTTTACAAACTAATGGTTCAGGTCAATTGGCTTTTGGAACAATTTCATCTTCTCCAACTCAATTAGTACAAAGTTTACCTCTTGAAAGTGGCGTTTCTTATACTGCAGGACAAGTGGCATCTATAGGTTCATCTGGAAATATAATAGCATTACCTACTGTAAATACTTTTGGAACAGCAAGGGTAAATTCATCCGCATTAGCATATGATGCTATTTCAACAGATGGTTCAAGAGCACTTAGGCTCAGTTACGAAAGCTCTAATCAACTCCTTCGTATTAACGGGGTTGCCCTGACAAACAGTGGTTCCCCAGTTAATGGTACTGTTAGTGTGAGTGACACTATGAATTTTCCAGGAACAAGTGGTTCTTCTGCAGTTACCGCTCTTTTTCCAATGAATGAAACTACTTTTTATGTTGGTTTCAGCTCTCAGGGAACAACAGGTTGTGATGAATTTGGTTGTGGCTCCTCTAGAAATTCAAATTCTTTTATAGTAGTCGTAGATGCAAGTGGAAATTGTACAAAAGGAAATGTAATAAGTAACAATAGAACTGCTTTTAACGCTGCTCCAGGAATAACTCAAGCAAAAGTTTTAAAAAATTTAGTAGTTTTTCAAATGACAAGTAATACGCAGGCTTCTATTAATCAAATGCATGTTTTTTCAGGTGCTTCAACACTTACATCAACAAGTGAAGCAGATGCTGCATCTTTTTTAACTTCTAACAGTAGAAATTCTTTTTTAACTACAAATAATAAATTAGTATTATTAACTGGTAATAATAGACGTGTATCTGATTATGTTTCTTCTCCAGGATCAATTGGAACACCTACAGATTCATCTATATTTGGTGATTATCTTAGTGGAGGTGATTTTGCAAGAATGTCCTCAACACAAGACGATGCACCAGAATATATATTATGTACATATACTGACACAAGTGCAGTTTCAAAATATGTAACTTTTTCTGTAAACCAAACAACGGGTGCTTTAACGCAAGTTGAAACTGGAGCACTTTCCGTTATTAATAGTAATTCTCCAAATGCTATGACTTTTAGAGATAAGAATCGTTTCATAGGAACAAATGCTTCTTTTTCTTTTACAAATGGTGTTGCTAATTCACCTTCATTTAATGCTCCTTACACTTTAGGTACAATGAGATATAATAGTGCTGATTTATATTTTGATATAGGTTTAGCAGCAACAGGTTTTCCTCAAAACAGAGGTTACACAGTAAACGCTTATGCCACAGGTTCTTTTAATTATATAGGGGTTGTAAAAACAACAGATAGTACAAGTCCAATTGATATTGTAACAGATGGTGTTGCAGGTGGGTTTACAAGTTTAACTCCTGGTACATTATACTATACTTCAAGTCCTGCAGATGGTACAGTAACAACATCAAGTGCATCTGGAATATTGGTTGGAAAAGCTGTATCAGCTACTGAAATATTAATAATAAGAGGTACTAATTAATGATTATAACATTTAATACTATAGAAGAAGTAAAAGCTTATGCAAAACAACAGTTAGAAGAAACTGATTATACTGTTTTATCTGATGTTAGAATAGCTAATAAATTTGAATTTGAACGTTATAGATCTGAAATGAGAGACGCATATTTTAATCCACGAATAAATTTTCAATTTTTACCTGCACCAAAAGCTATTTGGGAAGGTCCTGAAAATGTACCTCAGTCAAGAGTTCAACCATAATTATCATTAAGTAATTAGTATACATTTTGATTATGAGTAAAACACCAGAACTATTTGGTATCTTTCCAGTACCAATTTATAAAAATTATTTAAATAGGGAGTTGACAAAAGATGAGATTTCATTTTTTGAAATATTTAAAGAAAAAAATTATAGAAATATAGGAAATCATACAAGTTTGACTAAGTATATTTTAAATAATAATGAATTAAAAAATTTAAAAACAGAATTAACAAAGATGCTTGAAAATTATTTTACGTCTGTTTTAAGTCCAAAAGAAGATGTTATTCCTTATATAACGCAGTCTTGGTTAAATTGGACCAAACAAGGAGAGCATCATCACAAACACAACCATCCAAATTCAATAGTATCTGGTGTTTTTTACATTAATGCAGATGAGAAAAAGGATTTTATTTCCTTTTATAATGAAAAAGATGAAACTGTTTATAATAAAAAAAATGAACCTGTCTTACTTAATACAAAAAATTTTAATGTTTATAATACTAAAACAACTAATATTTATGTGGAAACAGGAACATTATTACTATTCCCTTCTTGGTTAAGCCATTCGGTTCCAGTCAAATCAGGAAATAATTTAAGAACTAGTTTAGCCTTTAACACATTTGTTAAGGAGTCCTTTGAACTTAAACTGTAAATACAAACAGTATTTAACACCTATCTTTTAGACTATTTTTTAGTATAATGCTAAACTATGCCATTAAAGAAAATACCAATTAAACCTGGATTTAATAAACAAGAAACAGCTACAGCTGCCGAAGGGCAGTGGATAGATGGAGACTATGTTCGTTTTCGTTACGGATATCCAGAAAAAATAGGTGGATGGCAAGAATTATTACAAAGTAAATTGGCAGGAGTAGCTAGATCTCAATTAACTTGGACTGATTTAGATGGAAATACTTACGCTGCGATTGGAACGAATAAAGTATTAGTTATTTATTTTGGAGGAGCTTATTATGATATTACCCCTCTTGGAACAGCTTTAACCAGTTGTACTTACACATCAACAACTGGATCTGCAACTGTAACAATTAATAAATCAGGACACGGTCTTCAAGTTGGTGATTATATTATATTTACAGCAGTCACAACACCAGGACCAACTACTACAAGTTTTACATCAGCAAATTTTACAACTAATACTTTTGAAGTTCAAACAGTTCCAACTTCAGGTACATTTACAATTACAATGCCAGTGACTGAAACAGGAACTGGTGTTACTACAGGTGGATCTTTAACAACAACTCCATACATATTTGTAGGCCCTGTTAATCAAACAATTGGTTATGGTTTTGGAACAGGTATTTATGGTGGAACAAGTACTCCTACTATACAAAATCAATTAAATGGAGCTATTGATAATTCTGTAACTACTGTTGTTGTAGATTCAACTTCAGCTTTTCCGTCATCTGGATCTATAAAAATTGATAATGAAATAATTACTTATACTGGAAAAACTTCTACTGATTTTACAGGTTGTGTAAGAGGAACTGGTGGAACTACTGCAGCATCTCATTTAGATAACGCTGTTGTAGTAAATAGTACTAATTGGATTGCATGGGGCGAAGCATCTGCTTCACCAACAGTTGTATTATCCCCTGCAAACTGGTCATTAGATAATTTTGGACAAATATTAATTGCAACAGTTAAAAATGGAAAAACATTTACTTGGAATCCAACAAGTGGATTAAATACAAGAGCAACTATTATGGCTGGAGCACCTACCGCTTCTATAGAAACTATTGTTTCAGACAGAGACAGACATTTATTTGCACTTGGAACAGAAACAACAATTGGAGATCCATCAACTCAAGATCCAATGTTCATAAGATTTTCAAATCAAGAAGATTATAATGTATGGGAACCGACTGCAACAAATACTGCAGGTACGTTTAGATTAGATACAGGTAATTTTATTGTTGGTGCTGTACAAGGTAAAGATTATATCTTTGTGCTCACTGATCAAGCAGCATATGTCATTCAATTCGTTGGACCTCCTTTTGTATTTTCAGTTAGACAGGTGGGTACAAACTGTGGTGCTATTGGTCAACATTCCATGATTTATGTACAAGGTGCTATATTTTGGATGGGATATGGTGGAGGATTTTTCCTTTATGATGGTACCGTTAAACAATTACCATCTTTAGTTTCTGACTTTGTATTTACTACAAATGATGGAAATTTAGGAATTAATTATGGATATTCAGATATTATTTATTGTAATCATAATAGTTTATTTAATGAAGTAATGTGGTTTTATCCAAAAGCAAATTCAACTGAAATAGATAGATGTGTAGTTTTTAATTTTTTAGAACAAGTTTGGTCTACAATGTCTTTGGCTAGAACAACTTATCAAGATGCTCAGACTTTTCCAAAACCTTACGCTACAAAATGGAATTCAAGTGCTACTCCAACTTTTCCAATTATAAATGGTGTAACTAATACTTACGGTGCATCTTTATATTATCAACATGAAATTGGAACAAATGAAGCTAATTATAACTCATCAATAGTAAATCCAATACCTGCTTACATTGAATCAGGAGAATTTGATATTAGCTCAGAAGAAGGTTTAGCTGGTGATGGAGAGTATTTAATGAAGATAAGACGATTTATACCTGACTTTAAATATATAACCGGTAATGCAAAAGTAACATTAGTAACTAGAGATTATCCATCGGATTCACCTAAAACTGTTGGACCCTTTACAGTTGATGAAAACACAACTAAAGTAGATACAAGAGCTAGAAATAGATTAGTAAGTGTTAAAATTGAAAACGAAGCAATAGATGAAAACTGGAGATACGGTCTATTTAGATTAGATATCCAAAGTGATGGAAGAAGATAATGGCAAAGATTACAGCATATATACCAGAACCAACTGAACAGTATTCACCGGATAATCAAAGACAAGTTCTACAAGCTTTAGAGACAACAAAGAACCAATTAAACTTTTCTTTTCAAGAAGATTTAAAACAAGAAATTGAAAGAACTATTTGGTTCAGTATGAGGTTTGGCTGCTAATGAGTTGTGAAAATATAAATATTACTACACAACCTATAAGCATTGGTGGAACTAATACAGATGCATTTGGAAGATTAAGAGTATCTCAACCTTATACATTATTTGATTCACAAAATAGATACGCAATAGATAATCAATTTGATACATCTACTGCATCTAGTGGATCTACTACTTATTTACCAAATGAATCATCTGTTAGAATGGATGTAACAACTGCATCTGGTTCTCAAGTTGTTAGACAAACATTTAGATCTTTTCCTTATCAACCAGGTAAGGGTTTATTAGTTCTTGCAACTTTTGTAATGAATGAAGCTAAAACAAATTTAAGACAACGTGTTGGTTATTTTGGAGTTCAAAATGGAGTATTTTTTCAATTAAATAATACAACTAAATCATTTATATTAAGAACTTATATTAGTGGTTCTGTTGATGATACTACAAGAAAAGTAGATCAATCATCATGGAATGGAGATAAATTAGATGGGACTGGGGCAAGTGGTTTAACTTTAGATTTAACTAAACCTCAAATCTTATGGATGGATTTTGAATGGTTAGGTGTTGGTAATGTTAGATGTGGTTTTATTATTAATGGACAATACATAGTTTGTCATACTTATCAAACTGCAAACGTTTATGGAACTTCTGTTTATATGACAACTGCAATATTACCTGTAAGATATGAAATAACAAATACTGCGGCAACGGGATCAGCTTCTTATTTAAAACAAATTTGTTTATCGGTAGTGTCTGAAGGTGGTTATGAACAAACATCTATTGAACATGTTGCAACGATGACAAGTGCAACAGCTGGAAATTATTTAACAACAACTTATAAACCTTTAGTTTCTATTAGACTTGCATCAACTGCATTAGGTGCTGTTGTTATTCCTTACAACGTAAACTTTTTACCAACAACTACTGACAACTATCAAATAGCCTTATTTAAAAATGGTACATTAACAAGTGCTTCTTATTCAGCTGTTGCATCAGATGCAAATGTAGAATTTGATATTGCAGCATCAGCTATAACTGGTGGTACCTTAGTATATAGTGAATTTTTAACTTCTAAATCTGGAAGATCTGCTTTATCTGGAGCTAATGCTTCTTTTAATTTTGATTTACAATTAGGTGCTTCTCTTGCAGGAGCTAGTGATGTTTACTCACTTTGTGCTAGAACACTTACTAGTACAGGTGGTGGAATTGGACTTTTAACTTTTTATGATTTAACACAATAATACAATGGCAAATATTTATAAAAACGCATTTTATGCTCCAACTACAACAGCGTCAGTTGTATTGTATACTTGTCCATCTAATGCAAATGCTATTATTCAAAATATTCAAATAACAAATGAATCAGGAAGTAAGATTGTTACATCTAAAATATTTCAACATGCGACTTCTACAACTTATCAAATAGCTTATGCATCTATTACTGGACCTACTATTTGCAATCTTGCAAAAGGACCTATTGTATTAAAAGAATTAGACACCATATCCCTTGCGTCTACTGTTACAACTGGTATAAGTGCAACATTAGCTATTTTAGAAATAAATAGAGACGATCAGAATGGACAATAAAGTATTTAATATAGAAACAGAAAATATTGTGACTATAAAAAACAAAAAGACAGGTCATGTCTATAAAAATGAAGAAGAAGTCAAAGCAGACTTAAATGCTAAACCGGAAGATATACAAAGAGACACTGTTGTAAGAGTAACTAATAAAGGTTTAGAAATGTTTAAGAAATTTATGAGTGAAAAATGAACCCACGTGGTGGTACTGAACTTCAGTACGAATTTTTAGAAAGACATGTAGATAGAAAGTTACTAGATCAAGTTCAAATCTGTACTTCTGTTCCAGGTAAAGTTCCTCTACATCCTGATAAATTAAATATATTATGGCAAAAGAATTCTTATGATCAACCTAATATCTATCCATGGTTTAGTGATAAATCTAACCATAAAAAATATGATTGGTATGTATTTAATTCACATTGGAATCTAGAAAACTTTAGAAAACATTTTGATTTGCCAGGTGAAAAATGTGTAGTTATTAAAAATGGAGTTGTACCTATAACTCCAAATAAACCTTATAAAGAAGGTGAACCTATTAAACTTATATTTCATCCAACACCTTGGAGAGGATTAAATGTAATATTGGCTGCAATGCAACTTGTTAAAAATCCACTTATTACTTTAGATGTATATTCATCAACTCAAGTTTATGGTGATGCATTTAAACAAGCAAATGATTCTGCTTATGTTGGTCTTTATGAACAAGCAAGACAATTACCAAATGTAAATTACATTGGATATAAACCTAATGAATACATTTTAGAAAATTTAAAAAACTATCATCTGTTTGCTTATCCTTGTATTTGGGAAGAAACATTTTGTATATCAGCACTTGAAGCCATGGCTGCAGGTCTTTACGTTATTACAACTAATTACGGAGCTTTGTATGAAACTTGCGCCGAGTTTGCAGCATATGTTACATATGAAAAATCATACGATGCATTAGCTAAGAAATTTGCTTATGCTATTGAGCACGCAGCAAGCAACTTGCATCAAGAACCATTAAAAGAACATTTAGATTTTCAAATAAAATATGTAAATAGAAATTATAATTGGAATAAACAAGGTCAAATGTGGACAACATTTTTACAAGGAGCAATCAGTGCAAGACGCAAGTAAACCTATTTGGTTTAAAGAATTAAAAGATTCTAAAAAAATCAAAATAATGGTAGCAACTCCTGTTCATTCAGATGTATCTATTCATTACACTCAAGCATTATTAATATTCCAAGGTCAATGTTTTTTAAGAAATATACAAGTTGATTTTCTTCTTCTTAAATCTTCTTTAGTTACACAGGGTAGAAATTTATGTGTATCTAATTTCTTAAATGGAGACTATACCCATTTATTATTCATAGATTCAGATATTGAATTTAATCCAGAAAGTATATTTAAAATGTTAAAATTAGATAAAGAAGTAATATCTATTCCTTACCCAATGAAAACTATTGATTGGGATTCAATGTATAAGAGACTAGATCAAATTAAAAATAGTGATCAATTATCAAAACTTGGTCTTATGTATCCAATTAAAGTAGAAAATCAAGATGAAGTTACATCTGTTGATGGTGTCATAGAAGTACTTGCATCTCCTACAGGATGTATGCTTATTAAAAGAGAAACTTTTACTAAAATGATAGAAGCTTATCCAGAACTTAGAATAGATCAACCAACTATATTAAATGGACAACCTGTTAATAGATCAAATTTTTGGAATTTTTTTGATACTTATTTTGATCAAGAAGAACATAAATATCATGGTGAAGATTTTGCCTTTTGTTTAAAATGGAGAAAAATTGGTGGAAAATGTTATTGTTATATAATGGATGAAATTACACATGTCGGAGAACATTGTTATACTGGTCGTTTTTGGGACGAATTATATAACACAACAAAGATTGACGATTCAGATAAAATCAAGTAAAGTCTACTGTTTTCAGGACATTTGTGCCTGCCTATAATACAATTAAATTAATAAGATATTGCAAGCACAGATGAATAAAAATTTATATAAAAACGGGATATTAACTCTATATCTATCTAGACAACCACAATACACCGTAAGACAATATTACGCTCAAGGTGGAATAGCTACATTAGTTCCAAGAAAAGGTTTTTTTCTAGGAGGTATTGGAGACTTTGTAGGTGATTTAGTAGGTGGAGTTGGTGATGCACTTGGCGATGTAGCTGATTTTGCTGGTGATGTTATTGATTCTCCAATTGGAAGAATTGGTCTTACTCTTTTAGCTCCACAACTTGGTTTACCAATGTGGGCAGCTTCTGCCGGTCTTACTGCTTATGATTTTGCAAAAACAGGTAAACTTAATCCTTTATCAGCTTTATCTGCAGCAGGTCTTTATGGTCTTGATCAAGTAGGTGGTATAGAGGGTTTAAGCAATATGTTTGGTAGTAATGTTCCTGTTGATGAAGCTGGAGGATTTTTTTCAGGTAAAGCTCCAGATAGTATATTTAGTAATGTTTCTCAACCTTCTGGAATTTTTTCTGGAAATCCAATAACTGGTATTCAAGGTATAGATGATCTTGGTCAAGTGGGTATAAGACCAAATTATTATCAAGGCCAAAATATTCCTGTTACAAATTTAACTCCAACACAAAATTATATTAATAATTCTACTTATAATCCAGTTGATGAATCTGGTGGATATCTTTCTGGTACATCTCCTGAAAGTCCTTTTACTCAGGTAGCTCAATCACGTGAACAAATTTTGGGAGGTGATGTACCTAAACCAGGTTTTTTTGGAACTGCTTATGGAAATTTAAAAACAGCATTTGATCCTGCTTCTGGTGCGAGTGCAATGGATAGATTAAGTGCATTAGGAGATGTTGGTTCATCTGCATTTAAAGCGTTGTATACAAATAAAGATGGAGATGTAAATGTACCAGCTGTATTAGCTACTTTATCTTTATATCCTAATTATAAAGCAGCAAAAGCAAAAGCAGGAGACCTTGGAATACCTTTTAGTGAAGCAGACTATCAAGCTAATAAAGTTGCTCCTTCTAAAGAGAGATATGCTATGATGGCTCCTAAATCAGCTTTTGGAATAACGACAGCAGCTAATGGTGGAAGAATAGGATTTGATAGCGGTGGACCAGGAAACAAGAATGAGCCACCAAAACCAAAACCAAAAATAGATTTAAATTTACTTTCAATGTCTCTATACGGAGTTCCATTTGATCAACTTACATCAACACAGAAAAATGGTCTTTTTGAATTAGCAGATACTCAAAAAGCGAATGGTGGAAGAATAGGTTATGAAGATGGTAAATTAGTTATACCTGAAGGTGGTCCTGGAAATAAAAAAATAGAAGAACAAATGATGAGAGCTGCTAAACAAGCACAGGAAGAGTATTTAAAGAGAAGAGCTCAAGAACAATTAATGGATAGAAATTATAATGAACAATCAATGTATGATTGGAAAAGAGATCAAAAAGAATTATTTGATGCTGCTAACGAAAAGGAATATCCACCTTTACCAACACCTACAAAACCAGAAGGTGTATTAAGTATTAAATTAACACCAGCTCAAAAAAAAGCATATGGTGGAATGATAGATCATCCTGTTAGAATGTTAAAAGGGGGTATTCCTGAATTGGACTTAAGAGCAAAAGGAGGGTATATTCCTTATGGTGTTAAAGAAAAAGCCGACGATGTACCTGCAATGTTAAGTAAAAATGAGTTTGTTTTTACTGCTGATGCAGTTAAAGGAGCAGGCGGTGGAAGTATTAACAAAGGTGCTGTAAAGATGTATAAGTTAATGAAATCTTTAGAGAAAAAATCAAAGAACAAAAAGGTAGCTTAAAATGGCAGATACAACAACAACCCAGATTGCACGACCGGCCCCGTATTTAGAAGCGGCTGGACAAAATTTATTAGACATAGCTACAGGTTTAGCTGGTAAACCTATTGATACATCAAAATTTGCTCCACAAATAGCTGGACAAAATATATTTTCACAACAAGCTCAACAACAAGCAGCATCACAAGCTGGACTTGGTGCTATAACATTTGATCCTACAACAGGAGCAGCTACAGGTATTGGTCAAGGTACAGGTATTGCTGGATATCAACCTTTCTTAAATCAAGCACAACAATATTCAGGACCACAGGCATATCAACAATTTATGTCTCCGTATCAACAAGATGTTATTAATACAACATTAGGTCAATATGATATTCAAGCTCAAAAAGGTCTACAACCTTTAGCAGCTCAAGCTATTCAACAAGGTGCGTTTGGTGGTGGAAGAGAAGGAATTCAAAGAGCAGAATATCAAAATCAATCTGATTTAAATAGAGCAATGCTTCAAGCGCAGTTATTAAATCAAGGGTTTGGTCAAGCTCAACAAGCTGCTGGACAAGCATTTACGCAACAACAAGGTCTCGCATCATTGCAACCTTCTTTAGCACAATCTTCAATTCAACAATTAGGTGGAATAGGAACTACAAACCTTGCTTACCAACAAGCAATCCTAGATGCTCAAAGACAAGCTGCACAAACTTCTGCTTACGAGCCATATCAGAGAGCTCAATATCTACAAGGTGCTATCAGTGGATTGATGTCTGGATATCCTCAAACACAAGTTACAACTGCTCCACAACCACAAACAACTAGTCCGTTGTCCACGGCTCTTTCTGGTGCAGCCACTATTTATGGATTAGGAAGCTTATTTAATAAATAATATGTTTAATAGAACTTTAAAAAGACCAATGTTCAGAATAGGTGGTCAAGCGGGCCAAGGATCAGGGATCATGTCTCATGTTGAACCTAGAGCTAATAAAGTAAATGGTGGAAGAATCATGGCTGCTGGTGGATATAATCCAATAGGAATTGGAAATTATTTTGGATATGGAGCAGATCCTAGAGGAACATATTTTAATCCTTATCAAGGAACAACAGGAACATCGATTCCATCAAGTCCTATTAACACAGCTACAGATATTGAAGCATTAACTGGAACTGGAAAACAAAATCTTTCTAATTATGAAAGAGGTGCAGAGTGGAGAAGAAATTTATTAAATAAAATTAAAATTGAACAATTAAGAAGTGGAGCTTCAACTGCTGGAGCAAGAACTGCGGGAGCTTTAGGATTAGGTAGGTTAGGAATACTAGGTCCTTCTGCTATAGCGATAGCACCTTTTTATGGAATGGCTAATGCAGCGCCTTTAACTGGAATAGAAAAACAAAAACAAGATGAAGCTGAAAAATTACAACAAGAATATTTTGGAAAAGCAAGAAGAGATGTAATGGCTGATGTACAAGCTGGAAGAAAAACAGAAGCTGTACCTTATAAATATGCTGGGGTTGAAGGTGGAAGAACAGGAATAGATGATCTTGGTCAAATTGGTATAAGACCAGATTATTATCAAGGTCAAAATACAACACCTTCTGCTGGTCCAGGAGAAGTGAATAATGATACAGGGATCAAGGAACCTGTAACTAAAGAAGCAACTACTACTTCTAAACCAGATAAAACAGAAACTATTAAAAAAGAAGCAGAATATATTCGTGGTTTAATTGATGATCCAGATTTAACAAAAGCAGAAGTTGCTTTAATCATTGGTAAAGCTTTAGCGACTCCAGGACCTATTGCAAATAAAATTCAAGTTGCTAGTGATCTATCTCTTGGTTTGGCTAAAGAAAGAGGTAAGACATCAAAAGACATTACATTAAGAGCTTATGAAAATTATAAAGATTTAGAAAAAGCAGAAATCGCTGCTGGTAAATTAGGTGAACAACAAAAAATAATTAATGATGCATTAAATACGGAAATGTCTAATGCTAAAGTAATTGCTAAAAATCAAAAAGGTGAAGTAACTTATGATGGAAAAACAGTTTCAGAATTAAAAAGAGATGTTTATGAGAAACTGGGTTTATTTAAGGAATCAAAAGGATTAAAAGAAACTATATTTGGTAAACAATATGAAACTATTACAACTAATTTAAAAAAAATAGCAGAACTTGAAATTAAGAAAAAAGATTTAGAGTCTAAGGGTAAAAAATTAAGTGCTGCTGAAGAAAAAGAATTAAATTCTAAAAAAATAGAAGTAAGCCCTTTTGTTAATGATCCTCATTTTGATCCTTATACAAAACCTTATCAACAATATTTTGCTGAAGGTGGAAGAGCTGGTTTTGCTATGGGAACACCAAATTCTAGACAAGCTACGCAACAAAGACAACCGAATATTCAACAGACTGTGGTTAATCAAAACAATCAATCTGTACCATTAAAACCAGTTAATAATCTTGGATTTTCAGAATTAAGAGATAGATTACCAAAAGAAATAACAGATGATATAGTTATGTTAATTTCAAAAAGTGAAGAAGCTTTACAAGAATTTGCTTATATCAGAACACAAAAAGATGTTAATGATTTTAATGTTAAATATGGTGTCAATTTAGTATTACCAGCAACACAAAATAATTAGGTAATCGCATGGCAAGTTTTGAAGAACTATATGCCGCAGTAACCGCAGCAGATAATGAACCCACAGAACCAACTGTACCTGCAAGAGGTGCCACTGGAATTGGAGATTACGCTCAAGATATAGTAAGAGCTCCTGTTAAGGGAGTGAGCAGAGCAGTACAAGGTTTAATTCAATTGGGTGTTCTACCTATAGATTATTTAGCTAATACAAATTTAATAGCAACTATAGATAATTATTTTGATAAATTTACACCAGATACAAAAACAGGTGTTGGAGATATAGCTGCAACTTTAGTTCAATTTGGTGCTCCTCTAGGAGTAGTTACTAAATTAGCTGGAGGAATGAAATATTTAAGTGGTGTTACAGAAGCAAGAAAACTTTCTTCTATAACTTCGTTAGGTGGAAAAACAGCAGAGCTTGTAAGAAGAGCTGGATATTATGGAGCAATAGGTGGAGCATCTGATTTAGTAGCTTCTGTTCCTGGAAGAGATAAAACAATTTCTGAAACATTTGGTCTTACAGAGAAACCTGACACAGATATAAGAGATATGACTGGTTCTGAAAGAGCAGCAGAAACTTTAAAAGAAAAATTAAAATTTGGAGCTGAAGGAGCAGTAGTGGGTGGAGCTATTCCATTACTACCTGCAGCTGGGACAATAGGATTTAATTATGGAATACTTCCAACGGCTAAAGCAGTCGGAGTTGTTGGAGGACCCTTATTAAGAGCTGTTGATTATACAGTAGTAAATCCATTATCTAAAATGATAGCTGGGGTTGAGACTAAAGGATTAATACCTAAATTAATAGATGAGAGCGGTAAATTTTTTGAAAAACAATATGATAAATTAGGAATACCGGCAAGAGAAGATTGGAAGTTTAGTTCTTATAAAGGTAATTTTGGAGATAAAGTATTAAAAGGATTAGATACTGTATTAAATAAATTTACATCTTCTGGAGTAATAGGTCCTGAAATGAAAAATTTACAACAACAAGCTGTAAGAGAAGTTGTTGCAAAAAAAGACACACTTGTAAAAATAACAGATGATATTGATAAAACTTTATATGATTTATCAAATGATTTTAAATTTAAACTTTATGACGGTAAAGAATCTATGTTTGCATTACAAATGGAAAAAA
>Ga0209298_10001084_pt1 | contig 18009 bp, 13 predicted proteins | sample S_140806_EF_Meta_FD_187325 | JGI IMG/M metagenome (GOLD analysis project Ga0209298, IMG submission 187325) | Freshwater microbial communities from Lake Simoncouche, Canada to study carbon cycling - S_140806_EF_MetaG (SPAdes) (version 2) | ecosystem: Environmental > Aquatic > Freshwater > Lake ...
GATCGAGGTAGTAGGGCGGCATCATGGGACGAGGGGAAGATACCCTTGGAGCAAGTGCTCGCACCCATATTTTGCAAAGAGCACCTCTAGATCGTGCTTCTGTAGCCTGCCCTTCGCCCTCTCCAACAACTCAGCGATGTCGCGACCGTCTTTTGTTTCACGGGATCACTTCAACCGTCTGCTTCAACACAGCACTGGACAAGCTGCCCGCGCTTCGGTAAACGCCCCGTCCCATGTCTGTACGCGTTCGATTTGCTCCCTCGCCCACCGGTGACCTCCACGTCGGAGGTGCCCGCACGGCTTTGTTTAACTGGCTGATGGCCCGCAAGCTCGGCGGCACCTTCATCCTGCGGGTGGAGGACACCGATGGGGCCCGCAACACGGCGGAAGCTTCCGCCGGCATCCTCAAAGGCCTGCGCTGGCTCGGTCTCGACTGGGATGAAGGCCCCGAAGCAGGCGGCGACTGCGGTCCCTACTATCAAAGCCAGCGCAAGGCCATCTACGACGCCTACTTTGCCAAGCTGGAGGCCGCAGGCCGCGTGTACAACGAGGACAACGGCGCGGTGCGCTTCAAATTCAGCCGCACGGCCATCACCGTGCATGACCTCGTCTGCGGGGATGTGACCTTTGCCCCCACCGAGGAGCCGGACATGACCATCCGCCGCCCGGATGGCAGCTACATCTTCCACTTTGTGAACGTGGTGGACGACATCGAGATGCGCATGACGCACGTCGTTCGCGGCGAGGACCATCTCTCGAACACCTGGAAGCATGTGGATCTCTTCAATGCCTTCGGTGCCACGCCGCCGACGTATGCGCACATCCCGCTCATCCTGAACCCCGATGGCTCCAAGATGAGCAAGCGGGACGAAGGCAGCGCCATCGAGCACAGCTACATGAACGCCGGCTACTTGCCCGATGCCGTCTTCAACTACCTCTGCCTGCTGGGCTGGACGCCGAAGGCCGAGAGCGAAAAACTCTCCCGCCAGGAGCTGGTGGCCCTTTTTGATCCCGAGGCCATTCACAGCAGCAATGCGAAGTTCGATCTCAAAAAGAGCCTGTGGTTCAATGCGCAGTATCTGCGTGAACTGAGCCCCGAAGAGCTGCTCAAGCACGCAAGGCCGTTTTTGGCCGCGAAGAATCTGGCGTGGTCCGACGACGCGATGGCCTCGGCGGCCGTTCACAGCGTGCGTGAGAAGGTGAGCCTGCTCGCCGAACTGCCGGAGTGGGTGCATTACTTTTTCGTCGAAGACTATGCTTTTGAAGCCGATGTGGTGACGAAGCTGAAAGCGAAGCCGGAGAACGCCTCGTTGCTTCAAGCTGCCGCTGACAAGCTGGCTGCCTCCACCGAATGGAGCGAGCAGAGCGTGCAGGAGGCCGTCGAGGCCGCCGCCAAAGAACTCAGCGTGAAACCCGGCGCGATGATGCCGCTGCTGCGTTTTGCGCTCAGCGGGCAGTCTCGCGGCCCTGGCGTGACGACCATCGCTCATCTGATTGGTCGTGAGGCCACGCAGAAGCGCATCGTGAGGACTTTGACCGAGGTTTTGTCGTGAAACTGCATCTCCCCAATCATCCCACGCAGCTTTATCTCATCCGTCACGGCGAGGTGGAGGAGCGTTATCACAAGGTCTTTGGCGGTTCCCGCATCGACATGGCCCTCTCACCGCTCGGTCTGCGCCAGGCGGAGGCGGTGGCCAAGTGGTTGCGCGATACGCCGCTGGATACGATCTACGCCAGCCCTATGCAGCGAGTGCGGCAGACGCTCGCCCCCACCGCAACCTCCCGCGAGATGGAGCCCGTGTTTCTCGATGGACTGCGCGAGGTCGATTTTGGCGACTGGACCGGCAACCGCTGGGACGAGGTGCAGAGCCTCTTTGGCGTGAGCGCCTTCGACTGGCTCGAAATCATCGAAAACGACGGCATCCCGAATGGCGAGCCCGTTTCGCAGATCAAACAACGCGTCGGCGAATGCACCCAGCGCATCCTGGAGGCGCATCCCCATCAGCGCGTGGCCGTGTTTTGCCATGGCGGCATCATCCGCGTGATGTTGGCGCTGCTGCTGGAGATGCCGCTCATGCGGATGGCACACTTCAATATCGAGTACGGCTGCATCTCCGTCGTGGAAGTGCAGCCTGAGAAGAAGCACGCCATCGAGATCGAGCTGCTGAACTTCCAGCCGCCGGTGGGGTAAGTTAATTCCGCCGGCAGCGCTGGAAGACTTCGATGGCTTCGTATTCGGCGAGGCCGAGGGAATCGTAGTTCCGTGCGTTTTCGCGGTTCGTCTCCGGCGCTTCTTTTTCGAGGCTGCTGAGGGCGCTGTAGCGATTGAGGGCGTTTTCTTTGCGCTCGATTTGCAGCGGGCTCATCGGCACAGCCATGTCGATCTCGTGGGCTTCGAGGGCACGTTCTTTGCCGCGATAAAGCCACAGGCTGCATGAGTTGGCGAATTCCTCGCCGGTGCAGGCCTGCAAGGCGCTGATGAGCAGGCGGAAGGTGATGCCGGACACGCTGCTCGGGTCCGCCGCATCGCCGGTGAGGAAGATTTGATGCGGCTTGTGCTCCAGGAGGAGCTTTTTGAGTGCCTCGACATCCGCCTGCGTGCTCTTGAAGCGGCGATAGCGGCCCTGCTCGTAGAAGGGCAGATCGAGGAAGGTGACATGGTTGTGATCCAAGCCGAGTGCCTGGGCGGCATCACGCAGCTCACCGCGCAGGATGAGGCCTTTGAGCTGGCGGAGGACGGGGGTATCCTCGCCGAATTCGCCTTTCGCATCGAGCTGGGAAAGTGCCTCTTTGCCGTAAACGACCTGCGCCTTCCATTCATCGGGCTTGGCGGCATTCGAGGAGAGTTCGAGAAGTGTGCCGGCGAATTTATCCGCTTCGCTATCCGGCACGCGGAGGCTGCCGGAGGTGAGGGAGATGAGGTGAACGTCGTGGCCTTGCTCAATGAGACGATCAATGGTGCCGCCCATGCCGACGATGGCATCCTGAGGCTCCGGCGAGAGCACGAGGCAGCGCTTTGGAAAGGGCCGCGCACGTTCGGGGCGGTAGGTGTCGTCCTCATCGGGCTTGCCGCCGGGCCAGCCGGTGATGGTGTGCTGGAGTTGATTGAAGATGCGGATGTTGAGCTGGTAGGCCGGACCTTGCTCGGAGAGCAGATCGCTGAGGCCGTGCTCGTTGTAATGCTCGTCGATGAGCTTCAGCACAGGCCGCTTCGTCTTGAACGCCTGCCACACCATGGCGCGGCGTGTCTCACGCGGCGTCCAGGAAACGGGGCCGACGAGCCACGGGAGTTTGATCCGGGTCAATTCACGCGAGGCCCCTTGGTCGATGAAGAAACGGGCATCGGGGTGATCTTGCAGGAAGGAGGCGGAGACGGCTTCCGTCATCGGGCCTTCGACGGCCTTGGCGACCACGCCGCCTTTGTTTTCGCCCCAGGCCATGAGCACGAGTTTCTTCGCCCTCAAAATGGTGCCCACGCCCATCGTGATGGCAAAGTGTGGCACATTTTGCTCTCCACGGAAGTCGCTGGCGGCATCCTGACGCGTCACGCGATCCAGCGTGATGCGGCGCGTGAGCGAATCACGGCTCGAACCGGGTTCGTTGAAGCCGATGTGGCCTGTGCGGCCGATGCCGAGGATTTGCAGGTCGATCCCGCCCACGCTGTCGATCTTCTGCTCGTAGTCGCGGCAGTGGTTGAAGACCTGATCGCTCGAAATCGTGCCGCTGGGGATGTTGATGTTCGCCTTCGGGATGTCGATGTGGTCAAAGATCTGCTCCGCCATGAATCGCGCGTAGCTTTCCGGGTGATCGGGGGCGAGGCCGAAGTATTCGTCGAGGTTGAAGGTGATGAGGTTTTTGAAGCTGAGGCCCTCTTCCTTGTGCAGGCGGATCAGCTCGCGGTAAAACGGCACTGGCGTGGAACCCGTGGCCATGCCGAGCACAGCAGGCTGGCCGGCTTTGTTCTTCGTGGTGATGATCTCCTTCACCTCCTGTGCCAGTGCCTTCGCGGCGGCAGCGGAATCGGCGAAGATGATCGTCGGGACTTTCTCAAAGGCTTCAGCGGGAGATCGGAGGGACATGGCGGCGGTTGGTGGGGAAGACGAGCGCACAGTTCTGCGGGAAAAGCAGGGGTCAACTCCCCGCTCGCCGCACTTTCAGAACGCATGTTGCTTCAACGCAACGAAACGCCGGAAGTGATCTTGCGAGGCGGAAGCGCAGGCGTTACTCGACCGCGTGATGACTAGGTCGAGGGGCTTGGAGCTACATCACGGCTGAATCTGAACCTTCAGCACGTTGGAGCGCGGCTGGGGCGGGGCGACGGTGAGATCGACTTCGAAGGGCTTGCGCAGGTTGTTTCCGGCGAGGTCTTCGAGTTCTGGATCGATGGTGATGCGATGTTCGCCGGGCTTCCAAGGCTGCTCGGGTGTGAAACGCCATTCGACGCGTTGGAGGTCGATGACCTTCGCTTCGGCTTTGCCGGGTGTTTGGGGCACTTGGAGGGCGCGGGCGAAGATTTGAGGATCAAAGAGTTCATTCGTGATCACCACGATGGGGGCGAGTGTGCCGGCCTTCGGCGGATGAATCTGCCAGCGGGCGGGATCGGGCTGCTCGTGATCGGCGGCGATGGGTTTGAGGTGGAAGGCGCTCTCGCGTCCGAGCGCAATCCCCGCCGTGGAGCGCCATTGTCCCGAAACGACGAGGTCGTAACCTTCGCCAGCGATCAAAACAGGGCCTTCATCGAGGTTCAGGTTCACGCCGGTCTTTTGGCGGCCAGGATGAAACATGATCGTGAGCCGTTTGCCATCCGGTGACCACAGTTCCGTCTCTCGAAAAGCACCCGCCACCTCCTCGCCTGTGTTTTGTCGCTGCAAGGTGATGTGCTTCAAGAATACTCCCTCCTCCATCGGCTTCGAGAAATCGAGGTAGAGCTTCAGGGTGTTCGCCGGAATGGCGATTGATGTGGGGGAGAGACGAACGGTGGGAACTACATGGGCGGCTTGATCGAAGGTCACCTCGAACTTCGATTCCGAGCCGTTGGCGAGTTTGAGTTCGACCTCGTAGATCTGGCCGCGCACGAAGGGAATAGCGGGAACAAATACTGGGGGGCGAAACGTGCCGAACAGCGGCTGTGACGAGCCCTTGGCGAAGACCCGGAGGCTTTCGATGCCGCTGAAGGGCTGCGTGATGGTGAGAGAATTTGCCTCGTTGATCGAAGCCGCTTGGAGGTGAGGGAACGTGATGAGGAGGAGAAGGATCAGCGGACTGAAAACTGAGAATTGGAAACTGAGCCGAGCAAAGCGAGACAGACTGCCAAAGGCAGCCCGAAGGGTGAAGCGAAGCGAAATCAAAACGTCAAATTGGCGCGAAGCACACGCGAATGCGGCAGTCGCCAGTTTACCATTTTCCGTTCTCATTTTTCAGTTTTCAGTCCCCCCGTTCTTTACGGAAGCGCGGCCACTTCCAGGCTCAGTGTGCCTTCGGTGTCCTTCAGGATGATCGCACGGGTGTTGTCGAGTTTGTCGGCTTGAACAGCGCCGAAGAGGCTATCGACGATCTCGATGCCTTGCGGGCCTTCGTGCTGTTTCTCATCGCGGCGGGCGGCGTTTTCGTTGGTCTGCGGGGTGTCGAGGTAGTCCATGCTGATGCGGGCTCCCCACATCTTGCTGGGGCCGAAGGCGTTCTGCTTGAAGCGCTGGGTATGGACGACGAGCCAGTCTTTGCCGCTTTTGTCGGTGTAGCTGAAGAGATCGAGCGGGCGATTGCCGCTGCCGAGTTCGACCATGCTCACGCCTTTGACTTGGGCGCCGCTTTGCAGGTCATCGACTTTGAATTTGGCCACGGGCGTGCAGGCGAAGGCACCGATGACAAAGGTCTCGCCCTTGTCGGAATAGGGGATGAAGCTCTGGATCGGTGCCTTCGTCTCCCACTTGCGATGGGCGACGTGGTAAGTCTCGGCGCTGAAGACGTTCGCGGTGCTGCCGTGCTTGATGGGCACGGGGATGGTGAAGATGCGGGAGGCGAATTCTTCGTTGCAGGTGCCAGTGGCGAAGACGCGAGTGCCATCGAAGGCCACATCGGTGATGTTAGTGACTTTGCTGGCGGTGCCGCCGGGCAAGGTGATGCGTGCCCACGGGAGGTTCGCCGTATCAAAGGGAGCCACCTTGCCTGCGGCATCAACGGTCACGATGAGCACGGCGTTGTCTGGTCGGCGCTGTACGGCGAGATAGATGCGACCGCTGGCCGGATTGGCGGCGAGGTCTTTGATGGTGATGTCTTCCTTCTTCGCGCCGAGTCCACCGGCAATGACACTACCGATGTCCGCCACAGGTTTCTCCAGCACCTTCACGTCGGGACCGACATCGCCCGTTTGAATGGCGACGACGCTGGCGGTGCCCGGTTCGGCCACGAGCAGGAGGCCATTGGGGCCAAAACTGATCGACGAGAGCGTCTTGAACTCCAAACCGCCCGTCTGCGGCGATTCGATGAGCGAGGGTGAAACGGCGACGGGAGCCGCAGCGAGCGTGGTGACCGCGAGAGCGGCGAGGAACATGGTTTTCATGGCGGTGCCCAGATCGTAGGGCAGCCGACTCTCGCTTGTCACGATCAAATTAGCTCTTCGGCGTGTGCGGCACGAGCACGTCGGCGGCGGTGTTTTGCTTGGCACGCTTGGCGGCTTCTTTGGCAAAGACATCTTGTGAGCGAATGACCTTGGCGCTGGGAGTCGCGGGGATGATCCAGGTGCCATCGGGGCGGAGGATGCGGCCGCGGGAGGTGTCTTTGAAGTGGGTCTCCAAGATGTGCGTGAGTCGTTTGCGGGCTTCTTTGTCCTCCACGGGCACGAGCAGCTCGACTCGCTTGCTCAGGTTGCGATTCATGAAATCGGCGCTGGCGATGAAGACGGCGTTTTTGCCACCCTGGCGGAACCAGAAGACGCGGGCGTGCTCCAGGTAGCGGTCGATGATGCTGACGACGCTGATGTTTTCGCTCAGGCCCTTCACACCAGGGCGGAGGCAGCAGATGCCGCGGATGTTGAGGCGAATCTTCACGCCCGCGTGGGATGCCTCGTAGAGCGCCTCGATCATCTCGCGGTCTTCGAGGGCGTTCATCTTGAGCATGATCTCAGCGGTCTCGCCCTGGCGGGCACGCTCGCCCTCGCTGCGGATGAGGGAGACGAGACGTTCACGCAGGCCGAAGGGTGCCATCGAGATCTTCTCGAAATGCACGAAGCGGGAGCGGCCGGTGACGGTATTGAAGAACGCGGAGGCATCGCTGCCGAATTCGGCGCGGCAAGTGAGCACGCTGATGTCGGTGTAGAGCTTGGCGGTGGATTCGTTGTAGTTTCCGGTGCCGAAGTGCATGTAGCGCATCAGGCGGCCGGATTCGCGTCGCATGACGAGGCAGACCTTGGCGTGGGTTTTGAGTCCGGCGACGCCGTAGATGATCTGGGCACCCGCGTTGATGAGATCGCCAGCACGTTCGAGATTGCGGGCCTCGTCAAAGCGGGCCTTCAGCTCGACGAGCACGGTGACGTGCTTTCCGGCCTGGGCGGCGCGGATAAGGGCGGAGATGATGCGGCTGTTCTTCGCGGTGCGGTAAAGGATCTGCTTGATGGCGATGACATCGGGATCTTCCGCAGCCTCCTCGACGAGCGAGAGGATGGGATCAAAGCTCTCATACGGATGCTGCATCAGGATATCGCCACGCTTGATGGCGTCGAAGATGCTCTCACCGGGCTGGATGGCGGTGCAGGGCTGGCTTTCCCATGGCACCACTTTCAGCTCCTCAAAGCCAGCCAGGCTCGAAATGGCGTAGTAACCGCGAAGATCGAGCTCGCCATTCACTTCGTAGATTTGCGGGCCTTTGGAGCCGCAAAGCTCGCGGATGACCTTCACCAGGTTTCTTGGGGCACCGGCCTCGATTTCGATGCGGATGGCAGCGCCACTTTGGCGTTTCTCCAGGATGGCTTCCATTTCGCTGGCGAGGTCAAAGGCACCTTCGTCATCGAGGGTGATGTCGGTGTTTCGGCTCACGCGGAAGCGGGCGGTGGCGGTGACCTTTTCGGAGGGGAAGAAATCGCCGATGAAGAGGCTCACGACGTCTTCGACGTTCATGTAAAGGTGCTCGCCGCCATCTGGATCGGGCACCACGATGTGGCGCGGCAGCGTGGGAGCCTGTGGCAGCACGAGGATGGCATTTCGCTTTTCCGTTTGGCCGTTTTCGCCGTTCTGCACCGTGCAGATGATCACGATGTGCAGCGCCGGGATATTAGCGCGGGGCTGCTCGGCATCCAGAGCCACCGGTGAGAGCACCGGGGCGATGTGCTCGACAAAATAATCGTGCAGATGCGTGCGCTGGCCAGTGTTGAGTTCCGAGGCGGTGAGGCGGCGGATGCCTTTCTCGCGCAGCATCGGCAAAAGCTGGCCATTGAGGATCTCATACTGGCGGGCCACGAAGGCTCCAGCCTGCTGCTGAATCTGCTCCCAAAGCTGCGTGGGCGAGAGCCCGGCGTTGTCTTTGACGCGTTTGCCCTGCTCCCGCATCGCCTGGAGGCCGCCCACGCGGACCATGAAAAACTCGTCGAGGTTCGATGCGGTGATGGCGATGAATTTGACGCGTTCCAGCACCGGCAGATCGGCACGGGCGGCCTCATCCAGCACGCGGGAATTGAAGGCCAGCCAGCTCAGCTCGCGGTTGATAAAGTGTTCTTCAGTGAAGACGAATTTCGGGGTCTCTGTCGGGGGCATCTGTCCCGTCATCATGGGGCGGGGTGAGGCTGTGGCAAGTGACGACTACCTCCTCCTCTCCAACCGGAAGGCCAGGGCGGCCAGGAGGAAGGTGCTGGCGATCATGAGGGTGCTCAGGGCGTTGATCATGGGCAGGTTGCGGCCTTTCATCATGCTGGCGACGCGTAGCGGCAGCGTGGTGGTGCCGGGACCGCTGACGAAGAAGGTGATGACGTAGTCGTCGATGGACAGCGTGAAGGCCAGCAGACCTCCTGCGAGGATGCCGGGCAGCAGCAGCGGCACGAGAACCTTCCGCGTGGCCGTCCAATGCGTGGCCCCGAGATCGCGGGCGGCATCGAGCAGGGTGAAATCGAAGTCCTGCAAGCGGCCGAGCACCACCATGGTCACAAAACTCACGCTGAAGGTCACATGGGCGATCCAGATGGTCGTCATGCCCAGTTCCACGCCGAGAGCGACGAAGAAGGCGAGCAGCGACATACCCATCAGGATGTCCGGCATCACTAGTGGCAGCGTCACCAGCATGGAGTGCAGGCTTTGCAGCCAGGATTTGAAGCGATGCAGCGCCAGTGCGGCCAGCGTGCCGAGCAGCATCGCGGTGATGGAGGACACGGCGGCGATCTTCAGCGTGATGAAAAGGGCGTCCCAGACCTCGTCGGCCTCGCGAAGCTTCTCATACCATTGCCAGGTGAAGCCCTCCCACTCGCCGCCGAAGCGGGAGGCATTGAAGGAATTCAGCACCAGCATGGCCAGCGGCGCGAAAAAGAACGCCAGCACGGCCAGCGTGACGAGGGCAGGGAACCACGATCTCTTCACGACGCGGCCTCCTTTCCAAACAGTCGCCGCCAAAGCGCCGCGAGCAGCATCGGCACGAGCACGGCCAGCATCAGGCAGGCCGCGAGGGCGCTGGCGTGCGGCAGGTTGCGGTCGCCAAAGGCACGCTGGGTGATCTTGTTGCCGAGCATCTCATCGCTCGGACCGCCGATGAACTGCGGGATGACATACTGGCCGAGGGCGCAGACAAAGACCATCAGCGCCGCCGACATCAGGCCGCGACGCACGCCGGGCACAAACACGCGCCAAAACGCCTTCCACGGGCTGGCACCGAGGTCGCGGGCGGCATCGAGCAGTTGAAAATCAAACTTCTCCGCCGCCGCGTAGAGCGGCAGGATGGCAAAGGGCAGTTGGGTGTAAACGAGCACCAGCAGCACGGCCCCCGCGTTGTTCAGCAGCATGGCATCCTCGGAGACGAGGCCGCAGCAGATCAAAAGCTGCGTGAGAGCCCCTTCGGGATGCAGCAGGGATTTCCAGGCAAAGATGCGAATGATGAAATTCGTGAGAAACGGCACCACCACGAGCAGCAGGAGCAGCCGCCTCCATCCCTCGCTGACGCGGGCGATGTGAAAGGCCATTGGCAAGGCCAGGGCGAGGCAGATTACGGCGGTCACGGCGCTGAGCCAAACCGTTTGCCACACCACCGGCAGGTAACCGGCCTCCACCACGGCTTTCAGCGTATCAAGGCTCCAGCCTTCGCCGATGCCACCGCGAAGGTCGGAAGGTCGAAAGGCCATCGAGACCACCAAACCGGCCGGAACGGCAAAAAACGCCAGCATCCATGCCAGAGAGGGCAGGGTGAGGAGGCATTCGCGACGGCAGTTCATGAGCAGGGCGGGCCAAAGAGTGCGTGATTGCCTCAAAATCAAGCCGGGTCGTGGCCTCTGGCTTTTAACGCGAACCCATCCGAATGAACATCGAATGACCTCGAATAGCGACGTGACGCCAGATTTGTGGCCATTCGGTTCCTGTTTTCATTCGCGTTAGAATACAAAGCCTCCTGTAAGGAAGGTGGCCTCGTCATGAAACCAGCGCCCACTCTGAAGCCCGCCACGGATGCGGCCGTATTCTCCAGCACCATGACTCCTCGACTCCTCTTCGCCGCCGCCATTGCTTTCCCGTTTCTGGCCCAGGCCGAGCCTCCCAAGGCCACGATCCTCGAAACGAAGATCATCTCACCGCAGCTCGATCTCTATAACGGCTGGCCCACCGTGGCACGGCGGGCGAATGGCGAGCTTTGGGTGTCGTGGTCCGGCGGACGCGAATCGCATGTGTGCCCCTTCGGGCAGGTTTGCTCGATGACCTCTCGTGATGAAGGCAAAACATGGACCTTCCCCCGCGTGCTGCACGATAGCGCCACGGATGACCGCGACTCCGGCGTGCTCGAAACGGCCAAGGGCACGCTGTTGGTCACCACCTTCACCTCGCTGGCTTACGAGGATAGTTTCAAAAAGGCCACCATGATGGCCGAGCACACCGACAAGGGCTGGGTATCCAAAGCCATGCCAGCAGAGCGTTTCGCCCGCTGGAAGGCCGCTCACGAGCGTCTCAATGACGAAGAACGAAAGGCGGAACTCGGCGAGTGGCTCATCCGAAGCACCGACGGCGGCAAAACCTGGTCGCCCCGCATTCCCACGGTCGTGAACAGTCCCCACGGCCCCATCCAGCTCAAGGACGGTCGCCTTCTATACCTCGGCAAACAGCTCTGGACCGGTGACAAGAAGATCGGAGCCGCTGAATCCAAGGACGATGGCCTCACCTGGCAGTGGCTTTCGGAGATTCCGACCCGCCCCGGCGATGAAGTGCCGAAAGGCCTGCACGAACTGCATGCCGTTGAGGCAGCGGATGGCACGATCATCGCCCAGATCCGCAATCACAACACCGCCAACAAAGGCGAGACTCTCCAGAGCGAATCCAAAGACGGCGGCAAGACCTGGACCCTGCCGCATTCCATCGGTGTCTGGGGCCTGCCCAGCCACCTGCTAAAACGGCGTGATGGCCGCCTCGTCATGACCTACGGCCACCGCCGCCCGCCCTTTGGCAATCAAGCCCGCCTCAGCACCGACAACGGCCAAACCTGGAGCGAACCCATCATTCTCTCCGGCGACGGTGCAGGCGGCGATCTCGGGTATCCGAGCACCGTGGAGCTTGGCGATGGCACGCTGCTGACCGTCTGGTATGAAAAGATGAAGGCGCTTACCCACGCCGTGCTGCGACAGGCGACTTGGAAACTGGAGTAAAGGGAATCATGCCACAGTGCATAAATAGATACCTGATGCTGACAGCAAATGGGGCAGAAAAATCCAAACCTCATTGAGCCTCTTGCAAATCCTCTGTGCTCCTCCGTGCCCTCGGTGGTAGGTCGGATGGGTTCACCACAGAGCACACAGAGGAGCACAGAGAGGTATTTGCTGCCCCCATCGGCTGTCAGCCGGCTTGAAATTTCCTTCCAAAGAGGCGGTCGTCCTGTCCTCGCGGTCCGAATGGCTGCGGAGCGACAAAATTCGTCCCAATTCGGCCATTGCACCCCATGCGCCTTTCGTTACTTTCGGGCCAAACTTTGCGACAGAGTCTCAATTGCATCTACGTTTTGTCATTCGTCCTTCTGATTTCGTCATCCCAGCCATGTCCACCCTAGCTGAACTCCCCATTGGCACCGATGCCATCGTGCAGGCCATGCCCACCGGCCGCTCCTGCCTCACCCGCTTGCGGGAAATGGGCATCGTTCCCGGCACCCGCATCCGTGTGACGCGCCGCGCCCCACTGGGCGAGCCGATTGAGATCAGCGTGCGTGGCTCCCAGCTTTCCATGCGCAACCACGAGGCGGCTTTCATTGCCATCGCTCCCGTCGCCGCATGAGCACCGCCGCTGCCGAGACGCCGCTGATCGCCATCGTGGGGAACCCGAATTCGGGTAAAACCACGCTCTTCAACCTGCTCACCGGCCTCAAGCAGAAGGTCGCCAACTACCCCGGCGTCACCGTCGAAAAGAAGATCGGCGAGTGCTACAGCCAGCACGGTAAAAAGCTGCGGCTGATCGACCTGCCGGGCGCTTACAGCCTGAATGCTCGCTCGCCTGACGAGGCCGTTTTGCGGGATGTTTTGCTCGGCCGACGCTCCGAGACGCCGCGGCCGGACCGCGTCGTGTGCGTGGTCGATTCCGCGAACATCGAGCGAAACCTCTACATGGTCAGCCAGGTGCTCGAGCTCGGCCTGCCGACCATTTTGGTGCTCAACATGGCCGACGTGGCCGAGCAGCGCGAGTGGCGTATCGACGCCGCGAAGCTCAGCGACCTCCTCGGCATTCCCGTGGTTAAAACACAGGCCGTCAACGGCCAGGGCCTCATCGAGCTGAAAGTCGCGCTGAGTCGCGAGGATGTGCCCGCCACGAAATGGCGGAGCGCCGACATCCCCGCCGGGGTGCGTGCGGCTTTGGAGAGTAGCCGTGGCCCGCTCTGCCAAACGGGGGCCATTCATGCCAAGGCCTCGCTGCTGGAGCCGCTCTACCTTCTTTCTGGTCACGATCCCACGCACTCCGGCCTCGCCGATGCGCAGATGAGCCGCATCCACGAGCTGCGGCAGAGCATTGATGCCGCCTTCCCCGGCTGGGAGGACGATCTCGTGGCCGAACGCTACCGCAGCATCGAAAAACTCTGCGCTGAGGTGCTGAAGCGCCCCGATCAGGAGAAGGAAACGATCACCGACAAGCTCGACCGCATCTTCCTCCATCCCGTGCTCGGCTTTGTGAATCTGCTGCTCGTGCTCGGCATCCTCTTCTACCTCATCTTTCGCGTCGCCGAAGGACCGATGGGTTGGATCGAGGGCATCTTCGGCGATCTCGGTGCCTGGGTGGAGACGCTCATGGGGCCTGGCGACCTGCGTGATCTCATCGTCAATGGCGTGGTGCCCGGTGTGAGCGGCGTGGTCATCTTCCTGCCGCAGATTTTGATCCTCTTCTTCTTCATCGGCATCCTGGAGGATACCGGTTACATGTCCCGCCTCGCCTTCATCATGGACTGGCTGATGAGCAAGGTGGGCCTCAACGGGAAGTCCTTCTTGCCGTTCCTGAGTTCTTACGCCTGCGCCGTGCCCGGCGTCATGGCCGCGAGGACCATCGACAATCCGAAGGACCGCCTCATCACCATCCTCATCGCTCCGCTTGCCTCCTGCTCGGCACGGTTGCCGGTGTATTCGCTGCTAATCGCCGTCTTGTTTCCCGTGGGGCAGGTGGGAGCGTGGACGCAGGCGGGCATCATGCTCGCGCTTTATGCGCTCGGCACTGGCAGCGCCTTCATCTTCGCGTGGATCTTCAGCAGGTGCGTCATGAAGGGCGAGGCCAGCCCGATGATCCTCGAAATGCCGCCGTATAAGTGCCCCGCGCTCAAATCCATCCTCCTGCTCGTGTGGCAGCGTGCCAAGGCCTTCCTCGTCCGTGCCGGCACCATCATCCTCGGCATCTCCATCCTCATCTGGGCTGCCTCCACCTACCCGAAGACCGACACCGAGGATAAATCGCTGCAACTTGCCAACAGCTTCGCTGGCCAGGCCGGTCACTTCATCGAACCCGCCATCAAACCCCTTGGCTACGACTGGAAAATCGGCATTGGCTTGATCGGCAGCTTCGCCGCCCGCGAGGTGTTCAATTCCACCATGAGCGTCGTCTATGCCGTCGAGAGCGAGGACGACGAAAATCTCGATCCGCTGCGAGACAAGCTCGCCGCCGAACGCCGCCCCGATGGCAAGCCTGTCTATTCCCCGCTCGTCTGCATCAGCTTGCTCATCTTCTACGTCTTCGCCATGCAGTGCGTCAGCACCATCGCCATCGTGAAACGCGAAACCGGCTCCTGGAAATGGGCCATGCTCCAACTTGGCTACATGACCGGCACCGCGTACCTTTTGAGCCTCCTCGTCTTCCAAATCGGCACCGCGATGGGGTATTGATCGGATGGAGTGCGGATGCCTCATCACCACTCCCTATCGGCAGCACGAATTCACACCGCAGAGCACCTGATCTCAAGGCTGCCTGATGGTGGAAAGGAAAGTAAATTGGGTGAATTCATTCTCATACTAAGGCACAAAGATTGAGTTGTTTCGTGGCTTGGTGCCTTCGTGTGAGCCTTTCTTCGCTCGAAGTTACTTCCTCGATTATACGAGCCGCACATAGCGTCTTCCTGGGAGGGCACGAAGGAGGCGCTTCATCTCGAGGCGCATGAGTGTGGCGTTGACCGTGGCGGGAGTGAGGCCGGACTTGGTGGTGATGTCGTTGATGTGGGCTTCATCCGCGCCGATGGCGTCGTAAAGGATGCGTTCATCGATGCTCAATTCGGCCGCAGGGAGGCTCTCCTGAACTTTAGGAGGGTTTGGAGCGGTGGGGAAGAGACTCGTCAGGTCATCGAGCACATCTGCACCGTCCATGATGAGCTTGGCACCTTGCTGAATGAGGCGGTTACAGCCCGCCGAGGTGGGTTTATCAATGGGGCCTGGAACGGCATAGACGGTTCGGCCTTGATCGGCTGCCTGCTGGGCGGTGATGAGCGAGCCGCTGCGAACGGGTGCCTCGACGACGACAAGGCCATGACTCCAACCGGCGACGATGCGGTTTCGGTAAGGAAAGGTCTGTTTATCTGCGATGCGGTCCACTGGGTATTCGCTCAGCACGGCACCATTTTGGGCGATGCGCTCAGCAAGGGCCATGTTTTCGGGCGGATAGAGTTTTCCCATGCCTGAGCCGATAACAGCAATGGTGCGGCCTTTGGCGGCGAGGGCGGCTTCATGCGCGGCGGTATCGATTCCTCGGGCGAGTCCGCTGATGACGGTGTAGCCAGCGTAGGCGATCTGAAACGAGAGTTTTTTCGTAGCGCTGAGGCCGTAATGCGTGGCGTGGCGGCTGCCCACGATGCCAATGGCATGGTGATCACGAGGAAGCAGTTCGCCCCATACATAAAGCAGCACAGGTGGATCATGAATTTCTCGCAGTAGCCGTGGATAGAGCGGGTCCTCCTGCGTGAGTAGCTTGAGGCCACGCTGTTCGATCTTTTGCAACTCGCCGGAGAGGTCGATCTGCGATTCCCATTGGGAAACGACCTCTGCCTGAGCCTGACTGATGCCATCCACGGCGATGAGCTCGCGACTTTTCGCCATCAAAATGGCTTCGGGACTGCCAAAATGCCGCAGGAGCTTCTTCACCCGCACAGGGCCGATCTGTGGGATGAGGTTGAGTGCCAGATAAGCCTCGGTGCGGGTCATGCTGGCATTCAAATGAGGTCTGATTTTCAGGCGGCTGCAGCTTCGCCGTTCTTCGCAGCGACAGCGGCAGATTCAGGCAGGGCCACGTTTTGGCCATTGGAACTGGGACCGAGTAGCTTACGGAAAATTTTCTGAGGGAAGGACATGCCACGTTCTTCGGTTTCGAGTTGGGAAAGAGCCTGTGACTTCGCCATCTCCCAGGCGGGGGCAAAGCCTGGGGCATTGATCATCATGTGCTTTTCGGCACGGGCGAGGATTTCGAGTTCACGCTGCATCTTGTTGTCAGGGCGCTCATTGAGACGGGCCACCTGCATGCGGAGGTTTTCGGCTTCTTGAGAGAGGCGGGTGCGCTCTTTGTTGATGTCCTGAATTTGTTTTGAGTCGAGGTCGAGCTTATCGCTGAGATGGGATTTGAAGCGTTTGAACTCACGCTTGGTCTTCCAGTGACTCCAAAGGGCGAGCACGAGAAACACGCCGCCGAGGCCGAGGCCGTAGAGAAAGGTATTCAGAGGGGAAAAGAGGTTTTCAAGCATGGTGGGGATGCCGGAGGATAGGCCAGATGGCGGTTTTTGCGCGAGATTTTTCTCCGCAGCACTCACCGGGCTCCATGTGCGGACCTCAAATGCTCTACCGTTTCCTCGGCGGTATCCGCCTGGATCATGACGAGGTCGCCGGGCTTGGCGGATTCGAGGGCGAGATCGACGGCTTTGAGGTGGCCGAAGATGCTTTCGATGCGTTTGAGGCGCGGAGAGGCTTGGAGGCCGGTGGCGAGCAGGCGCATGATTTCGCCGGGTTCGCGACCTCGGACGTAATCGCCTTCATAAAGCCATGCTTCATCGAATTCGACGGCGAGGAGGCGACCTTGCTCGATGATGTCGGTATCACGGCGGTCGCCAGCGGAGGTGTAAACGACGAGACGGCGCTGGTTTTCGAACTGGCGCAGGCCTTCGAGCAGCGCTTTGAGCGCATCGACATTGTGGCCGTAATCAACGATGACGGTCACGCCCTTTAATTCGAGCACGTTGAAGCGTCCGGCGTTCTGATCAAGACTTGGGATGAAGGTGCGGCAGCCTTGGCGGATGACCTCATCATCCACCCCGAGCGCCCACATGGCCGCGATGGCGGCGAGGGTGTTTTCGACTTGGAAGCCGATTTTGCCTCCGCGAGTGAGCGGAACCTCCGCCAAAGGAATGAAGACCTCCTCGCGAGGGCCTTCCGCTCGGATGATCTGGCCTTCGCGTGAGAAAATGACGCGCTCGCCTTGAAAACGATGGCGGACGAGGACGGCGTTACCGCCATCGAGGGCAAAGAAGATGGTCCTTCGAGGATACGTCTCGGCCATTTTCACGACGAGCGGATCGGCGGCATTTAAAACAGCGGTGCCGTGGGCGGGCACGGCGGCCACGATGCATTGCTTCACCTCGGCGAGCTGCTCCGGCGTGTCGATCTCGTTGATGCCGAGGTGATCACCGCAGCCGATGTTTGTGACGATGGCCACGTCACAATGATCAAAGGCCAGACCTTCACGCAGGATGCCTCCACGAGCGGTTTCGAGGGCGGCAGCATCACAAAGCGGAAAAGCGAGGATGTTGCGGGCGCTTTTCGGGCCGCTGCAATCTCCGCTGTCGATCTTCCGATCATCCACGAAGACGCCGTCCGTGCTCGTGAGGCCGGTTCGCCAGCCATTCGTGCGCATCAGATGGGCGACGAAGCGCGTGGTCGTCGTTTTGCCATTCACGCCCGTCACGGCGACGATGGGAATGCGGCCGCTGCAATTCTCTGCGAACATGGTGTCGATCACCGCCTTGCCCACGGGGCGTGGTTGGCCCTCCGAGGGATACAAATGCATGCGCAGGCCGGGGCGAGCATTGAGCTCAATGATGACACCGTTTTGCGGGCTGAGAGGCGCGGAGATGTCTGGCGCGATCATATCGATGCCGCAGATGTCGAGGCCCACCGTTTGTGCGGCTTCGACGGCGGCGGCGCAGATGGTGGGATGCACTTCGGGTGTGCAATCTGCCGCCGTGCCGCCGGTGCTGAGGTTGGCATTGCGGCGGATGAGGATCATGCGGCCTTTTTCAGGCACGGAGTCTGGCGTCACATCCTGCTCGGCCAGCACCTGCAAGGCCACGGCATCAATGCGGATCTTGCTCAAAGCGGCGGCGTGATCGGAAGCACGGAGCGGATCA
>Ga0209298_10001085_pt1 | contig 18007 bp, 16 predicted proteins | sample S_140806_EF_Meta_FD_187325 | JGI IMG/M metagenome (GOLD analysis project Ga0209298, IMG submission 187325) | Freshwater microbial communities from Lake Simoncouche, Canada to study carbon cycling - S_140806_EF_MetaG (SPAdes) (version 2) | ecosystem: Environmental > Aquatic > Freshwater > Lake ...
ACGTGCCACCTTTCTGGAGGATGACTTAACAAAGTTGAAATATTTGAAGGAGTTAATTGAGCAGAAACATCCTCATGGGTTGATTTTATTCCTAAATCCAGTTCAAATTGCTTGGTAAATGTAATTTCAACAGGGATATTTCTTTCAGATTTTCCGGTAATTATTTGGTCTTTAACTTCAATGTCTTGCAGAACGGATTTTGAAATAATCGCATCTGAATCTACTTTATCTGATTCAATCAGGATTTCTATTTTTTCAATAAAATTTTCAAAACAGAACAAATTGCCGCACAATGAAATTTTCTTATTGGGGAATATTTCATTTAGCTGTTTGATTATTTTTTCAGCTTCATCCCAGGCTGTATTGTATCTGAATCTATTTGCATTGCCTATAGTAAATTCAAGAGCTTTACGAATGGAATCCTGTGTTTTAGTACCAAAACCTTTGAGTGTTACCAGACGATTTTCATTGCAGGCATATAGTAATTCACCAGGAGTTGTTATCCCAAGCTGAAGCCAAAGTACGGCTGTTTTCTTTGGGCCAATTCCTTTAATATTTAATATTTCTATAACTCCAGAAGGGATTTCCTGTAATAATTGTTCAAGTTGAGGTAGTGTCCCAGTTTCTATAATTTCTTTAATATTTTGTTGCATTCCGGAGCCTATACCTTCCAGAGTTCCGAGCAAGCCAGAAGAATAAAGGGATTGCATGGTGTATTCGGATTTATAAACGATGTCCGAAGCAATTGCATAGGCTCTTGTTTTAAAAGGATTTTCTCCTTTTAGTTCGAGTAATTTTCCTGTTAACTCCAGGATATCTGAAATCGCGTTATTGTCAATTTCCATTTCTAAATCTATCTTTCAAGTTTCGCAATACAATTAAATTCAATCATTTTATTTTTCAGGCCATCTTCAAAATTAAATTGTATTTTTTCAGTATATTCTCCTTTATCATTTTTAAAGAACATATGTTCCTGCTTATTGTTTTCTTTTTTGTTTTTGTACATGCAGGTATATGTTATGCGCATTCGAACTCCAGAATCTTTTGTTTGGCTTCTGGAAGAACTCATGTTGGTCAGATTAACCACAGCCATGATGGTAATATCATTTGCTGAATACAGGGCAACCGGAGCGCTGGTATGTCCAACGGAAAGGCTTAGGGTAGCAGGTAGGCCTGTAAATTCCTGATTACCCTGACGGATTAAAATATCCGAAAAATTTAAATTTGTTTTATTCTGAGCGAAAAGGCTTGTTACGCAAAACAAAAATACAATAATTAAAAAAGTCTTTTGGAATGATTCCATTTTAACAGATTGGGTATTAATTTGAATCAAATTTAATTCTTCTGTTCATGAAAAAACAATCGGTGTTCATTTTGTTAGCGGCAATCATGGTATCAGCTTCTGTTACCCTTTTTGCATTCAAATCTACGGGTCCTTCACCTGTAGCTACTTTCAAGTATAAGCAGTTTTCAACTGTAGAATCTATTATTGCTGGCGGTTTAGGCCGTTCACGGATAATTACTACGGATGAAGCAGGCACTATGGTAGAAAAAGAAATTGAGAATTTTTACAGTATGGTAGGTATTAATTTTGGAAACATTGCGAACAATGACAGAGTAATTGTGGACAAGATTAATGAGTACACTCAGCAAGGCTGGGAATTGTATTCCGTTACGACCGGGGTTCAAAGCCCAGCAGGAGGGGATAAATCATCTTCGCAAGGGATTTTCCTAACGAGGTATTTATTCAGAAAACCTGCTTAAAGAAATTGAGTTAAAAAAAGAAGGGGACGAATGAAATTCGTCCCCTTTTAGTTTGGTGTAAGTTGAATTAGTTAAAATCTACAGTATAGGGGTAGAGCATTAACACTGGAGAAGAGGTTGTTTGATTCAACAACGTTTTAAGATGTTTCATTTCGGGTTCAATCCGAAGTTCTTTAGCAAAAGCTTTGGCTGCAGCTTCATCCACACCTTTCATTTCATTTAAAAGACTTTCAAAAGGATCTTTCATTTTAGGCAAATCAACAGTACGATAATCATCTTGTACTTTAGCCATTGTTGCTGCTGCTTTAATTGCATCATCGAGACCGCCTAATTCATCTACAAGTCCAAGTTCTTTGGCACGGATACCGGTCCAAACTCTTCCTTGAGCAATATTGTCTACTGCATCACAAATGCCGTCATTGTTCTTGTCTTCGGTGTTGAACTTTCTGCCATCTCTTACAATATTTGTAAAGTCAATGTATACAGAATTAACAGATTCCTGAATCTTTGTTTTTTCATATTCTGTTAATGGTCTGGTTGTGTTAGGAAAGTCAGAATAGGAATTGGTATTTGCTTTATCAAAGGTAATGCCCAACTTATTTTTGAACATTTTTTCCATATTAACCATTAATCCAAAAACCCCAATTGATCCGGTTAGGGTCGTAGGCTCGGCATAAATTTTAGTACACGCAGCAGAGATATAATATCCACCGGAGGCAGCAAGATCTCCATAGGAAGCAACGACAGGCTTCACTTTTTTGGTCAGGATAATTTCTCTCCAAATAACGTCGGATGCCATTGAACTTCCTCCCGGACTATTTACGCGAAGCACAACGGCTTTTATGTTTTCATCTTTTCTTGCTTCTCTAATCGCTTTTGCGATTCGATCGGAACCTATTGTTTCGTCGTCTCCTTCACCTGATTCAATATCTCCAACTGCGTAGATAACTGCAATTTTGTTTTTGGAAGTACTTACTTCAAGTCCAGCTTCAGAATCTTTTCTTTTTTGATATTTTTTAAGATCAACAAAATTTACTTTTTTGTCAGCAGGAGTTTTGGTTTTGTTTTGAATTAGGTTTAAAATTTCATCTTCATACGCAAGGCGGTCAATTAATTTTTCCTGAACCATTTTATCAGCATTCAAAAGCGTAAACTCATTGGCCAGAGACTGAAGCCTTTCCACAGAAACTTTTCTTGAAGCACTGATATTGGTAAGATAATGGGTCCAGGCATCATTCAGAAAGGTCTGAACCTGAAGTCTGTTGGCATCACTCATTTTGTCATTGATGAAGGGTTCAACGGCAGATTTAAAAGTTCCAACTTTAAAGATGACAGGTTCTACTTCAAGTTTTGCCAAGGTGCCTTTCAGGAACATGCCATTGTACGAAAAGCCATTCCATTCCATCATACCTTTTGGAAACAGAAAAATACTGTCTGCTGTACTAGCCAGATAGTATGTTTTTTCAGAATATCCTTCAGCATAGGCATAAATGAATTTTCCAGACTTTTTAAATTTAACTAATCCATTTCTGATTGCTTCCAAAGTTGCAGAACCAGAAAATTCCTGAGCTAAGCTGAGGTTTAGATAAATACCATCAATGTTTTTATCGGAAGCCGCTTTTTCGAGGGAATGTAATAAGGTATTCAGTCCGATTCCGGAAGAGCCAAAACCTCCGAAGTCAATGTTGCCAAATGGAGATTCAGCTACCCGTTCCACAACAGGTTTAGAAAGTTCTATTTTCAAAACTGAATGTTCTTTGATGCTAACCTCATCTGTATCTTTTCCTGCCGAAGCAACTAAGGCTGAAACAATACCTCCAATGATTAAAAAGGTAAGAAATAATAAAGCAATGCCGCCGATGAGGTATCCGACTAAACTTGCCCAGACTGTTTTCCAAAAATTCATATTAATTCGTTTATCAAATATACTTTTACTGGATAAATTCGTTATGAAAGATTTTATAAACGGCAGGTAGAACGGACAAAAGGGAAATTTCAACAGACTGAACGATGCAGTTTATAGGATTAGGGAGTAATAAGGGAGATAGGTTAAAGTTTCTTGAAACCGCGATTCAGGTACTTACCAAATCAGGGGTTGAATTTAGAAGTGTTTCTGAGGTTTATCAGACAGTCCCCTTTGGGCCAATTGAGCAAGATTCCTTTTTAAATGCAGTTGCAGAAATCCGATTTTGGGGTACTGTGGAGGAACTCCTGAATTGTATTTTGCAGGTAGAGCAACAATTAGGAAGAGAAAGGGTAATACGTTGGGGGCCAAGGACTATTGATATTGATATACTTGCATTTGGCGAACTGGTTTTACAAGATGAAAAATTAACAATTCCTCATCCGGGAATTACTGAAAGAGCTTTTGTATTGGTTCCCTGGGCAGAAATTGCACCGAATTATATTATACCTGGGATAGCTAAAACTGTACAGGAACTAAAAGATGCATTGCCTGAAGGTGAATTGGCCAATGTTGTTCGATTTGACAATCATTTGGATTAATTTAATTTATATTTTTATTCACTTTAGTATAATATTCATGGAGATTTTCATTCCATATAGCAATTAATTTATCTTTTGATTCAATGGCAAGGCCCGGAAAAGAGGCATAATCCCGAACGAAATAAGGGAAAGGCGATTCAAGCAAATTAAGTAATGAATCCCTGATACACAGGCCAGTAACAGAGCCATCTAGTTTAGGAAGATTTATTTCTCCAACATCACAAACAAAAAAAGGGTTTTCAGAAAGAGATAAAGTCGAATCTGTTTGTGCAGAATCATTCAGGAAAAAACCTGACTTTAAACTACCTAAGAGCAAGGCTGTTTTATCTGAAGAAATGAAATACAAAGGACAGAAATCATATGTTGTCCGAAATGCGGAAATAAGTTTTTTACGACTTTGTGCTATTTCGTTTTTGAGTTCGCTTGCTTCTGTGAATTTCCCTTGGAGGGTTAAGGCTCTGAGCTTATTTTCTGAGGAAGGCAGACGTACAATTAGAACTCCCTTTTTCAAGGCAATAATCTGTTCAACACAGGGTGAAAGATCTTTTGTTGTTTGACAAAAGGAATAAAGGGAACTACAACAACAGAAAACAAACCCAATCAGGTAATATTTAAGGTAAATCATACCGATATAATACTACAAAAAAAACTGCGACCCCGGGAGGGGTCGCAGCACTCACAACCTACAACTGTTAACACAAAAACTTTTAAAGCAGGTGGCTACAATATCTTTTAAAAGAATTTCTTCTTTTTTAATTACAAGACTAAATTACTTAACAAAGTAAAGTAATTCCAAGAGTTATTTTTAAGTCCTTGATAATGAGGAGGAAAATTTTTAAGTATTTTTGAAATAGTGCTTTTTTATCCAAGTGTTTAGTATTAGCTTAAAACCCTATAAAATTTTATTTGGTAAAGTTCGGTTTTGAAAATATTCTATAAGGAAATTTTAAAATTTATCAGGAAATTTCTTCGAAATCAACATCTTTTGCAATTTCTTCAATTGAAGGCTTGCCAGAGGTGGGTTTTGAGTTTCTTATTGGATTATCCTGAGGAGTTGTATTGGAAGCTGCCTGACGTTGGTTGATATTTTTTTCTACATTTTTAGCAACGCCGATAATCATCCATCCCAATAAAATAGGGGCGATGTACCTAAAGAAAAACCTTCCTGCGAAATAGAGGATAACTATCCAAAGTATGAGTTTGATCATTTTAAACTAATTCCTGGTGAAAATTTACTACTTCTTGATAATACGATTCGTATTGGGTAATAATTTTCTCAACATCAAATTTTTCGGCTTGTTTAAAAGCATTTGCTGAAAAAGTATTGTAAACCTTCTGGTCACTAAGAATGTAGAATGCTTTTTCAGCCATATGTTCCACATTACCCACATCACTTAAAAATCCTGAGTAACCATCTATATTCACTTCTGAAAGGCCACCGGTATTGCTGGAAATAACAGGCAATCCACAAGCCATAGCTTCTAAAGCAGCAAGGCCAAAGCTCTCATAGGCAGAAGGCATAAGAAAAAGGTCAGAAATGGCCATTACTTCTTCAATTGAATTTTGTTTCCCTAAAAAACGCACATCCTCACAAGTATTGAGTTTTCTGCATAATTCTTCAGCATGTGCTCTTTCAGGGCCATCTCCCACCATAAGGAGTTTACAAGGCATTTTTTTTCTGAGTAAGTCAAACATCAGGATGCAATCTTCCACCCGTTTTACAGCACGAAAATTTGAGATATGAATGAGGATTTTTTCACCATTTGGAGCAATTATTTGTTTAAAATGAGATTTGTCTAATTTATGAAATCTTGCCCGATTAACGAAATTCGGAATTACCCGAATGTCTTTACGTATGGTAAAGGATTCGTTGGTAATTTCCTTAAGATAATTTGAAACCGCAGTTACGCCATCACTCTGATTGATTGAATACGCTACTACTGGTTCATAGGATTTGTCCTTTCCTACCAATGTGATATCCGTGCCATGAAGTGTAGTTATAACAGGAAGGTATTTGCCAAATTCCTTTAGGATGTTTCTGGCCATAATTGCACTTGAAGCATGGGGGATGGCATAATGTACATGTAGCAAATCCAGTTTTTGAAATCGGGCAACATCAACTATGCGGCTGGAAAGAGCTGATTCATAGGGTACAAAGGCAAAAAGAGGGTAATCTTCAACGCTTACTTCATGAAAATAAATGTTCTCAGAAAAGCTGGGCAGGCGTACAGGTCTGGCATAGGTAATAAAATGGATGTTATGACCTCTGTTGGCCAAAGCAATGCCTAATTCAGTAGCTACTACGCCACTGCCACCAAAGGTTGGATAACAAACGATACCTATATTCATTGTTCAAACTTATCATTTAACGCTTATTTAAACTGTAAAGTTTAATTTTGACCAATGAGAATCTTCATTCTTCTGTTGGCATTTTCAACCTTTACAACTAATGTTTTTAGTCAGGGAAAAACAAATGAGTGGAGTGGGCCTTGTCCTGGAACGGATGGGAATATGCACATGATTTTTTCTGGGAATATCCTGTTTCACGAAATTCCTGGTAGGAAATTGTTGTTTTATTGTGAAAAGAAAGGAAAGTCAATAAAGGCATGGACTTTATTACCAGAACCTGGAGCGGGTTATTCTTATAATCCTGAGTTTATAAAATTCCGGTATCTGGAGGGAATTGGTAAATGTTATACTCAGTTTTTACCCTTTTTAACCTATCAAATAATTCATGAAACGCCTGATTCGGTGGTTTTAGTGGATAAGTATGAAGAAAAATTATTTCTTAAAAAATCATTGTATGTAGAGGAGTTGCCAGAAACAGAATCCTGGCTTTCAGTCAATGAAAAGTGGTTTAAAGGTCAGGCGGGGCCTGCGTATTCCAAAATGTTAAAACCGGAAAAATGAAAAAGGAAAAACCCGGAAAGGGTCTTGAAAGCCTTGGTGGATTGATTTACAGTACGGATCCTGACCTTTTACGTCAATCAGAAAGTACTGAGCAGGAAGAGACCCCTGAGCCTTCGCATCAGGATCTCAGAATTACGCTTGACCGAAAGTTAAAAGGAGGAAAACAGGTTACTGTTATTTTCAATTTCGTTGGAAATGAAGAAGATCTGGAAACTTTGGGAAAACACCTAAAGAGCAAATGTGGTTGCGGTGGATCGGTTAAAGATGGCGAAATTCTATTACAGGGTGATTTTAGAGAAAAGGTAAAGGCAGAGCTAACCAAACTAGGGTACCGGTATAAGCAGCAGGGAGGATAAAATTTCCTCTGTACCTTTGCATAAATGACGGAAACGCTTCACATCTACGCAGAGGAGAATCCCAATCCAGAAACCCTGAAAATTCATGTTGGTAAAGCAATACTGGACTATGGATTCTTAGAATATCCGGATATTGGTAGCGCTGAAAATTCACCTTTGGCAAAATTATTTTTTCACTATAATTTCACTAAAAGTATATATATTTCTGTAGGTTTTTTTACTCTTGAAAAGAAACCAGAGTTTGCCTGGCAGGATATTCACATGGAAATTAAGGATGGGGTAAACAGGTGGTTGGATTCTGGTTTGCCAGCATCCTATGATAAACCTTTACTTCAAGTTTCGGACGACCCAATAATCAGTTCCATCATTGAAGTGTTGGAGGACAAAATTCGTCCTGCAGTGGAACATGATGGAGGAGGGTTGAAAATATTATCTTTTTCTGAGGGTACTTTAATTTTAGAACCGGCCGGTAGCTGTAAAGGATGCCCACATATTGGTTATACCATTACCAGCGGGGTCGAGAAAATCATTCAATCCAGAGTTCCAGAAGTTTTAAAAGTAAGGACTCCCAACATGCCTGAGTAACCTACATTGGCAAATTATAAAGGCAAGTATTACGTAGTTTGGAAGGGTCAAAATCCAGGTATTTATGACTCCTGGGAAGAATGTAAACAACAGGTAGAGAATTACCAGGGAGCCAGATATAAGGCTTTCTCTTCTCAGGAAGAAGCTGTTGAAGCCTATCGTTCGGGTCCGGATAATGCAGCGTACAAAAAAAAGAAAAGCCAAATTCTTGTAGGTTCATCAGGTCCCTTTTTACCCAGTATTTCAGTAGATGCTGCCTGCTCCGGTAACCCGGGAAAAATGGAATACAGAGGCGTAGACACGGCCAGTAAAATTGAACTTTTCAGGTCTCCTGTTTTTGCAGAAGGTACCAATAATATTGGCGAATTTCTGGCCATTGCCCATGTCTTGGGTTCCTTGGAAAAACAAGGCAGAAATCTCAGAATTTATTCAGATAGCAGCATAGCCATCAATTGGATAAAACAGGGAAAATGCAAAACAAAACTTGTTAAATCCGCCAAAAATGCGGATTTATTTAATCTGATTGAAAGAGCTGAAGGCTGGCTTGCAACACATCCGAAAAGAAGTCCGGTATTTAAATGGGAAACCGAGCATTGGGGAGAAAATCCGGCAGATTTTGGTCGAAAATAATTTGTTTGATAATTGTATTATTCCGGCAAAGTCAACTCATAGCAGCCGAAGCCCGAAAGAGAGATAATTTCCTGTTTAAGGTAAGGCTTTAGTTTTTCGGGTAATGGATATTCATTCTGACTAAAATACAAGTATTTCACTCCTTTTTTTATAACATCCTCAATATAGGGAAGACCAGTTTCCGAAGGAAAAAACAAATCTTCAGGAGTATGAAATCCGAATCCTTTTTTTCTGAGAAAGTAAAAATATTTGCAATCACTTAAATCCGGTCCCATTAGTACCAGATTATTTTTAGGAACAGCATTTTCGAGTTGGACTCTGGTGTTTTCTTCAAAAAGAACATTGTCTACACCTTTTGCGTCTGAAAACCATCGGGAAGGTAAAATGTTTATGCAGGTGGCAATAGGCATAGCCAGTACAAGAATTGTAGCTAAAATTGGGAGGCGGCGATACACAATATTACCAGTATATCCGATTGCGGGAATGAGAATTAACAGGTAAGGAAAAAGGTAATAAACATGATGTTCCATTTGAGTGATCTGGACTTGATGGTAAATCAAAGTGAAGCAGAATAAAACAATAAAACATCCTATAATTTTATTTATCCTATATTTAAACTTAATAAAAAGAATTATACCTGAAAGTGTAAGTAATAGTCCTGGATATCCAAAAAGCAACTCAGGAAAATCGCTGATAAAGTTCTTTTCGTTTATTGAAAGTATGGTTTGGAAACCAGGAAGGGATCGGGGAGTTATAACAAAATCATCAAGACCAGAAATAGTAATTAAATGTTGGGCATAGATATACCATGCAGCAGGAATTGTAATGGCCAACAATCCGTAAAAAAACAAAGGAATCAGGTAACGCTTATATTCCTTAAAGTGAAAGAGAATCAAAGCAACCATCCAGGTGCCAGCCAGTAGGTACTGTAGCTTTGTAAGCGCTGCCAGAATCACACAAAACAAAGACAATAGTAGCCAGCCCAGGTTGACTTTTTTTATTTGAATACTCGAAACCTCATTATGAAATAAAGTAAAAAAATAGAGAGAACCAATTACAGAACAAATGGCAAGAATATCGGGTAATGCAGCATTACCAAAGAAGAAATAATCTGGTGAAAAAAGCAGAGCCCATACCGCAATATTTGCAGTTGCCGTATTTGCACCAAGTGCCTTAATCCATCTAAACAATAATACAGCAGAAAGGATATAAATGAGCAAAGAATATAACCGATAAAGAAAATTATGTTCTCCAAAAGTGCGATATAATACTGCTAATCCATATTCATAAGAGGGAAATTGCATTCCGGTAACACCATTTGTTAAACCACGGTTGTCAACTCTGGGTTTGAAAATATTCAGATCTTCCTCATTAAAATTCCTTGCAACCGCCAAAGTATTGCATTGCCTCCAAATATGCATAGACATAGGAGGTTGATTAAGAATCAGAAGATGCAGCAAAAAAGATAATAGAATTCCTGCAAACGGGAAAGAGGATGCGCTTAATACTTTTGAAAATGCCTGTTTCAATAGAATTAGTTTCGGAATAAAATTGAAAGTATCGTGATTGCACCAAAAACCACGGAAGCAATGCCATTGGCTGTAAAAAAGGCAAGGTTAATTTTACTTAAATCCTCAGGTTTAACCACAGATTGCTGGTAAATAAGAAACCCTCCAAAAAGGGAAACGCCAATCCAGAAAATGGGTGCCGTATCAATTAAGTACCCAAAAAAAAGTAAGGTGATAAAACAGAACAAATGCAAGACTCTGGATAAGGTAAGTGCACCCTTCATACCCAGTAAAACAGGAATGCTTTTTAAATTCATTTTAAGATCAAATGCTCTGTCCTGCAGGGCATAAATAATATCAAATCCACTGACCCATAAAAGAACTGCAATGCCGAGAAGAATGGGAGGTAAGGCAAAAGTTCCAGTAACTGCGAGGTAGGCACCAACCGGAGCCAAGGATAGCCCTAAACCAAGAATGAGGTGACAAATGGCTGTAAAGCGTTTGGTCAACGAATATCCTAAAATGACCATCAAAGCAACTGGAGAAAGAAAAAAGCAGGAAGTATTGATAAACCAGCAAGTGCAAATAAAGAACAGAGAATTGAAAACGGTAAATAACAATACATTGTTTTTTGACAAAATTCCGGCAGGAACTTCCCTGTTTTTCGTTCTTTCATTTTGTTTGTCCCATTGAGCATCTACCAGCCTGTTGAAGGCCATTGCAGCATTTCTGGCAAAAACCATGCACAGCAATACCAGCAAAAAGACTTTCAGACTAAAAGTTTCTGTTTGTTGATACCCAAGGAAAAATCCGGTTAGGGCAAAAGGCAACGCAAAAACCGTGTGGGAGAATTTTACCAGGGATAAATATTTTTGAAACACAGGCACAAAAGAATTCAAAGGTAGGGTTTTCCTAATTTTGTACCCATGAAGTTTGAACGGGTAATTTTTGTGTGTACCAACGAAAGACCAGCCGACCATCCCAGAGGAAGTTGTGCAGGCCGAGGCAGCAATGAAGTGCTCGACCAGCTGAGGTCCGTTTTGAAGGAAAAGGGCTTAAATACCCAAATTCGTCCCCTGAAATGCGGCTGTCTCGATGTTTGTGAAATTGGTCCGAATGTATATGTTACTCCGGATAATGTTTGGTATATGGGAGTTAAAGCTGCAGATGTTCCCGAAATTGTTGAAGAACATCTAGTGAATAACCGTGTGGTTACCAGGCTAGTATCTGACTTCAGCAGATGGAATAAAGAATAAGCACTAGGCTACTGTCCTGTCAATCAGGCCAGTAATGTGCGCCAAATGGTGATTGCCGTGCCAGGCGTATAATCCACAACTTTCTGCAAGGGTAAATACCTGATTTTTTTCCGGATGCAGATAGGTTCTGCCAAACTGATCTTCCGGTAGGCGGGTAAGCATATACACCCAACGGGCATGCAAGGCTTTCAAAATTGAAACCGACAATTCCACAGGAGCCGAAAGCGCATCTGGTAGTTTTGCCCATTCCTGTTCCAAATAAGGCTTTATCGTAGGCTCATTTTCGGTTAAGGTGAGCGAATGACGGATATAGCCATTTTGGTGACTATCAGCCAGATGATGCACCACCTGACGAACTGTCCAGCCATCTGCTCGGTACGGAGTATCCAGCATGGCTTCAGATAGAGGAGCAACCACCTTTTCCAGACGCTCAGGCAAAGAACCAATTTCGGAAATATATTGAGCAATAATCTCCCTGGAAAATTCAGCAGGAGGATGAAAATGACCGATAGGATAGCGATAATCAGGATTCATGTGAATAGGTTTTGTACGGGTAAATTTAGAGAGTTAGGAACAGATACAAAAGCAAGATAAAACAATTCGGCTATTGCTATTGCAAGGCGTACAGAAACTCAATTCGGATGATAAAAAAAAACCTCCCGAAGGAGGTTTTAAAGAGTTTTACTGTACGGTAAGTCTCAAAATGGTTTCGGTTTCATCCAGCATAAATCTCGCCAGATATATTCCCGATGGCCAGTCTGAAACGTTGATTTTTAAAAGGTTGTGACCCGATTCAGCAGAACCGACTTTGTCAAACACTTTTTTGCCTGTTATATCCAGAATGTTAAGCGAATACATCTCTCCACCAAGCGCATCAAAGGCAAGGATAGATTGAGTAAGCGCCGGATTTGGATACAATATAACCTGCGAAGGATCATCATTTTGAACCCCACCCATACGAATGGTAGGCATGGTAAAATAATAGTCCCCAGAATATCCTGTAGTTGTTGCAGGGAATCCACAATAGCTTCGGATTTTCCAATAATAGGTTGCTCCGCAGCTCAGGTTATAAATGATTGTATCCACAGCATTGGCTTGTTTAACCCTGAGAAATTTAATCGGACCAGTTGTTGGTGCCGTCATCCTGTATTGAATTTGGAAGGAATCGGCAGGAGTGGCAGGAGACCATGAAACCACAGCAGTACTACAATTCACAACCGTGTGACTTAAACCAATTGGTATATCACATGGACCAGAAGTTGGTAGGGTGAACACCACAGAGTCGCTGTATCCGGTGGAAGTAGCATTTGCGCCACAGAAACTTCTGATTTTCCAGGAATAAGTCGCTCCGGCAGTAAGATTATGTGCTGTAGTATCTGCTGCATTTGGCCTTTTAACCCTGATAATTGTGTTTGGCCCTGCAGGATTTAACCTTCTCACCAAAATTTGAAAAGAATCTGCAGGCGTTAAAGGAGACCAGCTTAAAAATGCAGATGTACTAGTCAAATTGGTAGCAGATAAGGAAAACGGAACGTTACACGGACCTGAAGGAGGTAGTGTAGTAAATGTTCCAAAAGTCGTAGTATACCCCACTGTTGTTGAACCACAAGTAGACCGCACCTGGAAGTAATAGGTTGTACTTGGTGTAAGTGTAGCTGGTGTAGTGTAACTCATTGTAGGAGCATTCACAGAAGCCGTTGTCCAAGGCCCGTTTTGAGAGGTGCTGTAACGAACTGCATATGAGGTAGGAGATCCGTTTGGACCATTAGCCCAACTCAGAGTTGCTGCATTCGGAGTAATCTGTGATGCTGTAAGATTGATAGGGGATGAGCAGGCGGTATTGTATAGTTCTACTTCATCAATGGCCATATCTGACCCGCCTCCTACCGAAATAGCATCAAAAGCAATCCTGAAGTTACTTTGTCCGGCATATTGAGAAAGAGAAATGGTGTTATTCTGCCAGGCTGCAGAAGTATTACTTACCCGAATAGCAGAACGAATGGTTGTCCATGTAACACCTCCATCCGTAGATACTCTTACTCTTACCGAATCCTGACTTGCAGGATTTACATTACTTCTTGCCCAACGGAATCGGAATACGGGATCATTTAAGGTGCTCAGATTAAATACAGGTGATTTTAACCTGGACCTTGCATTACTATTTGTAGTGGAAGAAGGAAACACAAACATCTGGCCCGAACCAGCACTCAAATTAATACTGTTTGTATTCTGAAGATTCCAGTTGCCATTTCCGGCAAGTTGTTCAACAGACCAACAATCACCATTTGAAAATGGATTTAAATAGGTAAAGGAATTTACCAATCCATTGGATACAGAAACAAGGGCAGTATCAGCGGCAGAACAACCCAATGCACTTGTAATGTTATACAGAATACTGTAAGGTCCACCAGGTCCTGCATTGGTTGGATTAAACACACTTCCATTTATTCCCGGGCCACTAAAATTGCCTCCAGTTGTTGCAGGAATCAGCGTTACCGGTCCATCATAATTACACATTGCCCCAGGGAGGTTGGTAATATTCGGATCTGGAATAGCACCGACAAAAACCTGAGCAGTATCAGTGGAAGTACAATTGGTTTGAGTGACTGTAACGGAATAGTTAATTACATGAGGATTTCCGGGTCCAGCAAAAGAAGGAGTGAATTGGTTACCCGAAACTCCCGGTCCACTGAAGGTTCCACCTGTTATGCTTGCAGACAAAGTTACTGGAGCAGCAGTTGTACAATAAATTGGATTTAACCCAGTAATATTAACAGTCTGCGGTTGGCCAACAGTTACCACAACTGGAGCAGAACCTGCAGCACATGCAGATAAGCTGTTAATGGCAACGGTATATGTTCCACTATCTGTTACAACTATAGCCTGATTGGTACTAAAAATTGTTGAACCTTTGAACCAAGTATAATTAAATGCCGGAGTAAGACAGGTTAGTGTTACAGAACCACCATTACAAAATGTGGTAGGACCATTTGCGGAAATACTTGGGGTATTGGTTCCATCTAAACGTACGTAGAAACAGGAATTGGCATTTGAGCCACCATCATCATTACCTCCGGAAAAGAAGGTTCCCGTTGGAGTGCCACTTACAATTGCAGACAATGCACTGGTACAACCCGTATTCAAGGTTGCGATTACCTGGTAATAAACAGCAGTATTTGCAGTTATCGAAGAATGCGTATAACTAATATTCGCAGAAGTATTCAGAGCTGTAAAATTCGAAGAAGTTGCGCTGGAATACAAAGTATAGGAGGTCGCACCTGAAATAGGATCCCAGTAAATAGAATTTGCTTCAGGGCCTGCAGCTACTTTTACATTTGCAGGAGCAGGGGATGTTCCAACTCCATTTAAGCTGGAAAGACAATTTGAACCAAGTCCAAAACCATCATTGCTACCGCCGGAGAACCCTGATGCAGATAATGCAATAGGCGTAGCATTAACAACTGCAGAAGGGGAACCTGTACAATTGCCATTGAAATTGGCAGTTACACGATAGTAATAAGTTTGACTTGCCGTAAGTGAACTGTGTACAATCATATTCACCGTAACATTGCTTAAAGCTGTCCACGGACCAGAACTTGCAGTACCCCATTCAACTGTGTAAGAAACAACACCAATTACCGGAGTCCAATACAAGATATTTTGTTCAATTCCTGACGCAGCTGTTACTCCACTTACAGGAGGCGGAGACGAAACATTGTTAAGCGTAACAAAGCAATTTACCCCAACTGAATGACCGTCTTCATTTCCACCAGGGAAGAAAGAAGCAACAGGAGTTCCACTGACTGAAGCAGAAGGATTAGTAGGACAACCGCCTGATAAAGTTGCAGTAATTCGATAATAATAAATCTGAGCAGCTGTTAAACTAGTATGAACATAATTTGGAATGGTCAATGTGCTTGTGGCAGTTGTCCAGGGACCTGTTGATGAGGATGTGGAATATTCAACTGTGTAGCTTTGCGCACCAGTAGAGGGCGTCCAGTACAAATGATTTACTTCAATGGAAGAAGCGACATTTAACCCACTTACCGAAGGAGAAGCGGCAGCACCATTTAAGGTAATTACACAAGTATTTGAATTGTCTCCACCATCAGCATTTCCACCAGGGAAGAAGCTACCAATTGGAGTTGCAGAACTAACTGTAGAATAATTCGCAGTACATCCGCTTCCAAGAGTTGCTGTTACCTGATAATAATACGTGGTATTGGCAGTTAAACTGGTATGCGCGTAAGTATTGGTTGTCAGGGTACTGGTTGCTGTTGTCCAGGGACCTGTAGCAGAAGTAGTCGAAAAATCAACAGTATAAGCTGAAGCACCAGCAAGTTGGTTAAAGTAAATATTTGTGGAAAACACATTTGCCGCAACCATGACTCCTGTCACAGATGGAGAAGCACTTGCACCAGCAAGGGTAATTACACAGGTAGAACCATTGGCCTGACCATCGGCATTGCCACCAGCAAAACCAGCACCTGATTGTGCAATTGGTGTTGCACTAACCACATTGGAAGGAGTTCCAGTACAGGAACCGGACAAGTTTACAGTTACTCTGTAGTAGTAAGGAGTACCAGCTGTCAGGGAAGTATGCACCACTGTATTCACAGTCGGATTGGGACTGATTGCAGTCCATGGGCCAGTGCTTGATGTAGTAGAAAATTCAACGGTATAGGAAACCGCACCTTGCACTGGATTCCAGTACAGCACATTTTGTTCTATGCCAGCAGCAGCTACCACACCAGTTACCTGAGGCGGTGCAGCAACATTATTCAGAGTAATATAACAGGTTGATTCTATGCCAAAACCATCGGCATTACCACCGGCAATATAGGAACCTGAAAAAGGAGTTGCAGAAACTTCCGCAGGTACACCTGTTATAATTGAACTGTTGTTTACAGCAAATACAATATAATAGTACGTAGTGCCAGCAGTAAGACTGTTATGTACGTAAGTATTGCTGTTGTTGCCCGTATTAATAGACGGACTTGTGAGATCGACGCCGGGGCTTGTAGCGTAATAAATACGATACTCTGTGGCATTGCCATCCTTATCCCAGTAAAGTCTATTGCTTTCATAAGAAGCAGCAACTTTGATATTGGTCAGCGCAGGCTGAGCAAAGGCGAAGCCACTTATAAGCAGGAGAATTACCGGAATCCGGCGCATTAGAAAATGCAGGAATTTTATCACCGGATAAAGTTTAATTGTTGAATTATTTTAAGAACAGTAGAATCCCGTTCCTATTCAAAAACTTTATCACGGAGCAGTGCGAACACAACGACCACCGTAATATGCACTCCGACCAAATTGGCAATATGAATAATAGGAAGAAGTACAATTATTAACATACCAGTCCCTAATAGAAGTTATCAATTCACTAGTTGATGAATTTTCAAAGCTTCCACCACGATAAGTCATTATACGACTATGGTATGTTGAAGAGGTAACCTCTGAACTTGCATTTGACCAACTTGAAATATCAGAATTACCATTTGTACTTAAAGATCCATTACCATGTGTAGTGGCAGTAAAGGAAGAACCTGTACCATTGTAAGGTTCATAAGTAGTCATACAAACTTCTTTCAGATTACCTGTTAATTCCATTATACCATAGTAGGAAGCTCCGCTTTGACGGCGCTGATTTGAGGTCCAGTTTTTTGCGGCAAAAATGCCCACTCTTACTGGTCCTGAAATTCCAGAAGGATTATTGTAATGTGCATTTGCATTACTAGAAGTAGGGCTTGATATTCCTTCACTTGGCTGACCATCATTGGTAAGGTTGCTGCTACTCGATATATTGTTAATTGAAGTGGTTCCCCATGCATATTCTCCATTTACCGGATATACACCAATTGTGCTTGAACTATTAGTTGCATCAGAACCACGAGCTGCTTTTTCATATTCAAACTCAGACATAGGTCTTAATGCTGCCCAATCCGAATAAGCACATAGATCATAAAAAGCCAGATAATTACAAGCTCTGTCAGGAGAACCAACAGAAGTAGTCATTGTCATGCTATTCAATGCCTGCTGATCCCATTTCAACCCATTTCTGTTTCCAGGTTCTGAAGTACTACTTGAACCGGCAAGATTCCGGTTTTGCTTCATGGTCAGGTTAGCTGGTAAAGTATTGAAAAACTCCATGTACTGACCCTGGGTGATTTCATATTTCATACAATAAAAGGCGTTGAAACCTTTTGGATATGAAGAAGGTACTGTATACCCATTGCCGTTATATGGATCATATAGTCCAGATGTAGAGCTGCTGGTAGATGATACTGCTGTAATTGAATTTTCAGAAGTTACTTCATAAGGTCTTGTATCGCCTACATTATTAACTCTAAATCCACGACTAGAAGGAGCCGTAGAAACGTTTCCATCACCCAAGAAGAATTTCCCTTGTGGCACATACACCATTTCAACTGCAAATACCTTGATGGTTACACTTGCAGTATCGTCTACGTTATCGGAACGGTAATCCCAA
>Ga0209298_10001086_pt1 | contig 18007 bp, 14 predicted proteins | sample S_140806_EF_Meta_FD_187325 | JGI IMG/M metagenome (GOLD analysis project Ga0209298, IMG submission 187325) | Freshwater microbial communities from Lake Simoncouche, Canada to study carbon cycling - S_140806_EF_MetaG (SPAdes) (version 2) | ecosystem: Environmental > Aquatic > Freshwater > Lake ...
GGCACGCTTGGAAACGTGCCCGATATTGCGCCCGCCTTGCTTCTCGTCGAGGACGATCGCGCACTGAGCGCCATGTTGGTCGAGTTGTTCTCCGGCGAGGGCTACCGGGTGGACACCGCTTTCGACGGCCAGCAGGGGATGCATCTCGGCTTGACCGGGAACTACGACGCGATGATCCTGGACCGCGGCCTGCCGGTGATGGATGGCGCTGATCTGGTGGCGCTGTTGAGGTCGCGGGGTATCGCCACGCCGGCGCTGATCCTGACCGCGCGCGGCTCCGTCGAGGATCGAGTCGAGGGTTTGGATTCCGGCGCCCAGGACTATCTGGTCAAGCCATTCGAGGTTCCCGAGTTGTTGGCGCGCGTCAGAGCGCTGCTGCGCCGCAACGATGACGCCGCCACGGTTCTGCATGCCGGGGGATTGCGGCTCGACCTGGTTACCCGGCGGGCAAGCGGCGTGACGCCCGGGGGCGAGGATGTCGAACTGTCCGATCGCGAGACCGCACTTCTGGCGACGCTGATGAGTGCCCCCGGTCGCGTATTCACCAGGGCGCAACTGCTCGACCGCGCGTTCGAGGGAGCCGAGGCGGACGGCACTATCGATCTCTATGTGCACTACCTTCGCCGCAAGCTCGGCAAGCAGGTGATCCGCACCGTTCACGGTTCGGGCTACCGGTTTGGCCTCGAATGACGCCGCCGGGTGACCTCAGCGTCGTTCGGCGGGCCGGCCGGATCGTCGCGATCCAGACCTCCCTGGCGCTGGCGGCTGTGCTGCTGCTGGTAGGTCTGGTGATCGCCGCGGTGTATGTGCGGGCGCAGAACAGCCAGATGACCGCCCAGTTGAATCAGGTGGCGATGACCGCGGACGATGTCGGTGATCCGCCGCCCGGGGTTGAGTTGGTGCTGCGGGACAACGACGGATCAGTCGCCGCCAGTGACGGCGGAAAGGCGGGCCTGCCACTGCTGTCCGGGCCGGAGGGTTTCACCGACCTGAGCGATCACGATCGGCACTACCGCGCCCTGGTCGTGGACCGGCCGGAAGGTCGGGTGGTGGCACTGATGGATCTCGCTCCCTTTCGCGCGAGTAGGGGCCGCCTACTCAGCGCTCTGGCGCTGGCCGAACTGGCGGGCATCCTCGCGTCCATCGGGGTCGTGGTGCTTTTCACCCGCCGCTCAGTGCAGCCACTGGCCCAGGCGCTGGCATTGCAGCGGCGGTTCGTCGCCGACGCATCTCATGAACTCCGGGCTCCGCTGACGGTCCTGCACACCAGGGCACAACTGCTGGCGCATCGGGTCGACTCGGGGGACCTCGCAGCTGCCCGCAAGGACGCCGATGCCCTCGTTGATGACACCCGCATCCTGGGCGGGATTGTCGACGATCTCCTGGCTTCGGCCACGATGACCTCGGGTACTCCGGAGGCGGCGCGGGTCGACCTTGAGACGCTGGCGCGTTCGGTGTGCGGAAGCATGGAGGCTTACGCAGGATCCATCGGCGTGACGCTGGCCTGCGTCTGCCACGACGAGCACGGCTCGGGCGGACTAGAGGTCATGGGGTCCGAGGCCGCGGTGCGGCGCGCTTTGACCGCACTGATCGACAACGCCCTCGGACATGAACACAGCGGCGGCACAGTGCAATTGCGGTTGTACCGCGATGGACAACAGGTGATCGCCTCAGTGGCCGACGACGGCGAGGGAATAGATCCCGATGTGCTGCCGACCCTGTTCGACAGGTTCTCGCATGGTGCGGCCCACACCACCCGAGCAGACCGAGAGTCCTACGGTATCGGTCTGGCACTGGTGCGCGAGATTGTCCAGGCGCACGGTGGAGAAATCCGAGTCTCCTCCACGCCGGGTAACGGCGCCACGTTCACCATGATGCTTCCAGCCGCACCGCCCCGCCTACACTGATGCCCATGCGAAGCCGGCTCACTGCGTTGGGCGCCGCATCGGCTGTCGTCGCCGGATGCAGTATCGCAATTGCCGGACCGGTCTCTGCCGCAACGCAATTGCCGACCTACGCCCGTGTCGTCCTTGTGGTGGAAGAGAACCGCACCGCCTCAGACATCATCGGAGACAAATCGGCACCGTTCATCAACTCGCTGGCAGCCGGCGGTGCCCTGATGGCACAGTCCTTCGCAGTCACGCACCCGAGCGAACCGAACTACCTGGCGCTCTTCGCCGGTGACACCTTCGGCTTGGGCTCCAATGCCTGTCCTCTGAACTTCGGCAACGCACCCAACCTCGCCTCCGAACTCATCGCAGCGGGTTACACGTTCGGCGGCTATGCCGAGGGCCTGCCTGCTGCGGGATCATCGGTCTGCAGCGCGGGTAAGTACGCGCGCAAGCATGCGCCGTGGCTGAACTTCACCAACGTCCCGGCAAGCGTGTCATTGCCGATGAGCGCATTCACCGGAGATGGCACCCTGCCCACAGTGTCCGTCGTCGTCCCGGATCTCAATAACGATATGCACGACGGCAGTGTGGCCGCCGGTGACAGTTGGCTGGAAACACATCTGTCGGGTTACGCGAATTGGGCCAAGGCCAATAACGGCTTGCTCATCGTCACCTGGGATGAGGACGACGAGAGCGGAAATAACCAGGTCCCGACGATCTTCTACGGCGCCGGAATCCGGCCCGGAACCTATGAACAGCAGATTAGCCACTACAACGTGTTGTCCACTATCGAGCAGATTTACGGGCTGCCGAAGACCGGACTTGCTGCCTCGGCTCCTGCGATCGCCGGAATCTGGTCAGGGGGATAGTCGGTGCTGTGGAAGGCGAACCCAGTGCGGGCGAACCCAGTGCGGGCTTCGTTTGCGGCCGTGCTGCTGATCGGCCTGGCGTCAGGGTGCGGTTCGTCGAATCAGTCCGCACCACACGACGGCACCGAGAAGACGCTCACCGTGTTCGCCGCCGCCTCACTGCAGAAGGCGTTCTCCGAAATAGGTGAACGGTTCACGACCGACAATCCCGGAACCGATGTGGAATTCTCGTTCGCCGGATCGGCCGACCTGGCGACCCAGTTGACCCAGGGTGCGCCCGCCGATGTGTTGGCTACCGCCGACATCAAGAACATGGACAAGGTTGCTACGGCCGGTCTTTTGGCTGGCACACCGGTCAACTTCGCCACCAATACGCTGACAATTGTTGTGGCGCCGGGCAATCCGAAGAAGATCGCCGCGTTCAGAGACCTGGCGGCACCGGGATTGTCCGTCGTGGTGTGCGCGCCGCAGGTGCCGTGCGGGTCAGCCACCAAGAAGGTGGAACAGGCGAGCGGCGTGACGTTGAATCCGGTCAGCGAGGAGTCCCAGGTGACCGATGTTCTTAGCAAGGTCCTGACCGGGCAGGCTGACGCCGGTGTCGTTTATGTCACCGACGCCCGCGGTGCCGGTGAGAAAGTGACCGCCGTGGCATTTCCCGAGTCCACTGGGGCGGCCAACACCTATCCGATCGCCGTCCTTAAGCCGGCCCACGATCCTGAACTGGGACGCAAGTTCATCGAATTCGTCACCGGTGAGGCGGGCCAGAAGATCTTGATCGCGGCGGGTTTCGCCAAGCCCTGAGTCGGTCAGTCGAGTTCAGCGAGCACATCGAACAGGTCTCGCACGCCGCTGAGTGAATTGGCCGGCACCACCGCGTCGCAGTACGGAAGTGCAGCTGCCATGGATCCGGCCAGTGGTTGGAAACCCGGTGCCGCGGCCCGCGGGTTGAGCCACACCAGATGGGCGGCACGGCGCTTGAGTCGGGCGAGCGCGTGCTCGAGCAACTCGGGTGGATCGCCGTCCCAGCCGTCGGAGGCGATGATGACCACTGCTCCGCGCAGTGCGCTGCCGTGCGGTGCGGCCAGTAGTTCGGCGATTGAGCGGCCCAGGTGGGTGCCGCCGTAGCGATCGTTGACCCGGTCGTTGGCCCGCGAGAGCGCGACTTCGGGCGATCGGTGGGCCAGAACCGCGGTCAGTCGGGTGAGTGTGGTTGAGAAGGCGAAAACCTCCGGATTGATTCGCCCCTGGTGCAGCGCCGCGGCCCGCATTAGGTGCAGATAGATTCCGGCGTACGGCTGCATCGAACGGCTGACGTCGCAGATCAGCACCAGCCGTCGGCGTCGCTGCCGGGGATGGGTACGGACCAGGACCACCGGCTCGAAGCCGGTGGAACGTGACGCGCGCAGGGTCGCGCGCAGGTCAATGCGCCTACCGTGCCGGTCGCGATCGGTGCGCAGGCTGCGTCGGGTTGGCCAGTGCGCCACCGTGCGTTCCAGCCAACTGCCGATCAGCGCAAGGTCGGCCGTGTCGAACTCCTCGAATGGTTGCTCGGCTCGGGTCACGATGCGACTGGGCAGCACATCGGGAACGGCATGCGCGTCATCGTCAGATGCTCCGGCTCTCAGTGACGGCGGCCGGGTGGTCCAGGGCAGGCCGCTGGCCTGTGGCCCGGTGTCATCACGGCGTCCCGTCGCCGGAACGGCCGAAGCGGCGGTCCCGCGCAGTGTCTTGAGTGACACCGGGTCCACCGGCAACACGGCATCGGCGAATACCGCCGCGAACACCGCGTCGAACGCCGGTAGATCGTCGGCCCGGTTCACCAGCGTCAGCCGGGCCGTCCAGTACAGCGCGGTCCGAGAGCTCGGCAGCATCCGGTGGGTGGCGGCAACGAAAGTCGTTGGACCGCTGGCCGATACAGTGACTCCACCGCGTCGTAGCCGATTGACCAGCGCTACCGCGAACGCGGCCAGATCGACCCCGCGCAGTAGCGCCGGTGTGGTCACGCGGTGCGGCGTCGTCGCACCAGCCACGCCAGGATGAGCAGGACAAACCCCGCCGCACCGGCGGCCGCGTACTTCGTCAGCGCGGTTCCGCCGGCCAACTCCAGGAGGTCGATTGCCTCCGGCTCGGGGGCGGGCGCCACTCGCGGAGCTGCACCGTTGGCGGTTGCCGAACCGGCCGTTATCGTCTCGGCGGCTGTTGCTTCGGCAACCGGAGCCGAGCCACCGGCGAGCTTGACCTCCAAGGCGTCGACAAACTGCCCGAGCAGTTTCTCCGAGACCTGCTGCAGCATTCCGCTGCCGAACTGAGCCAGCTTGCCGACGACCTTGAGGTCGGTGTCGACCGTGACCCGGGTGCGCTCACCGGCTTCGTGCAACTGAAGCGTGACGATCGCCGCGGCGTTGCCGGTTCCGCGGGACTCTTTGCCGCGCGCGTCGATGAGTGCCTTGTGCTGGCTCTCATCGCGTTCCAGGAAATGCGCCTTGCCGTTGAACTCGCTGTTGACCGGACCGACCTTCAGCTTGACCTTGCCCAGAAACTCGTCGCCCTCGCGCCCCACGAGTTGCGCGCCGGGCATCAATGGAGCCACCTGTTCAAGATCCGTCAGCAATGCCCACGCCTTGTCGATCGGCGCGGTCACTGTGAACTCGTTGGCGATTATCATCTGTTCTCCTCATCATCCGGTGGCGAGTGTGGTGCTGAAATCAGTGAATGCGTCGCGCAGTGCGACGCTGTCGTCGGGTGTTTTGGCCAAAGCACTCAGTCCAGCCTGGGCGGCCGGGTCGACGAGATCGCCGACACCGAGGGTGACCAGGGCGGCCACCCAGTCGATCGTCTCGGCTACTCCGGGTGGCTTGTCCAGATCGAGTTCACGTGCGCTGCCGACGAATTGGGTGGCGTGCTCGATCAGCGCTGCGGTCGCGCCCGGCACGCTGCGCCGAACGATCGCGGCCGCTCGGGCTGGCTCCGGATAGCTGATCCAGTGGTACAGACAGCGCCGGCGCAGTGCGTCGTGCAGATCGCGGCTGCGGTTGGAGGTCAGTACCGTCACCGGTGGGCGCTGGGCGACGAACGTGCCGAGTTCGGGGATCGTGACCGTCGCCTCGCCGAGGAACTCCAGCAGCAGCGCTTCGAATTCGTCATCGGCGCGGTCGATCTCGTCGATCAGCAGGACCGGTTGAGTGGGCCCGCGGTGGCGAACGCAGGCCAGGATGGGCCGGTCAACCAGATAGGTCTCGGTGTACAGGTCCGCTTCATCGAGACCCGCACCGCGCGCTTCGGCTAACCGGATACTGAGCAACTGGCGCTGGTAGTTCCAGTCGTAAAGCGCCTCAGCGGCGGTCAGGCCCTCGTAGCACTGCAACCGGATCAGCGGTGTGTCCAGCACAGCGGCAAGAGTTTTCGCGGCAGTGGTCTTACCGACGCCGGGTTCGCCCTCCAGCAACAATGGCCGGTTGAGTTCGGCAGCCAGGTAGAAAGCGGATGCGGTACCGGTGTCGAGCAGGTACCCATGCTCATCGAAGCGGTGGACAAGATCGTCGACGGAGGCGAAAGTCACTGGGCCGCCACCGCGAGCAGACGCTGGTAGTCGTCCCAGGTGTCGACGTCGAGCGGTACCGGCCCGTCGACCGCAACCTCGTTGACGCCGAAGCGCCCGCTGTCGAGGAGCTTCCACACGCCCTTGTCGCCGTGCAGTTCGCTCAGTTCGCCGAAGATGCTTCGGCTCAACCAGAACGGGTGACCGATCCCGTCTTCGTAGCGGCATACCGCGATCGGCTCGCTGGTCCCGACGTCGAGTAATCGGCGAACGGCTTGAGGTGAGACATCCGGTTGGTCTCCGAGGAGTACCACGAGTCCGGCGCTGCGCGGGTCCACCAGTGAGATGGCCACCTTCAGGGATGCCGAACAACCCGAGCCGTGATCATCGACGACGACCGTCTCGAGGTCGTCGAGCGCAACGTGATTCCGGACGTCTGCGTGCGCCCCGCCCAGTGTGACGATCAGCTGGTCAAACCCGCATGTGCGGGCCATCCGAAGCGTCTCGCCCAGCAGGGTCGAATCCCGGTACGGCAGAATCTGTTTGGGTTGCCCGAGCCGCCGTGAACTGCCGGCGGCGAGTACGACGCCGGTGATGAGACCGGGGCTCATGCGTCCGCCTGCGCCGACGCGAATGTTGTGCGGCAACCAGGGCAGCAGAACCAGTGATCCTGTTCTCCGATCCGGAGGTGGACGGTGTTCGGACCGACGGTGACTGTCATGCCGCATATCGGGTCCAGCGCCGTGGTCACCGTCGGCTGACCATCTGCAGCGATGACAACCAGACCACCCGAACGGATTCCGGAGATCATCTCCGCGGCGATCGACACCGCGATCTCAGCCGGTGTCTGCGCGCCGATCGGCAGTCCGACCGGGGTGTGCACCTTGGACAGATCAGATTCATTGAGACTCAACGACTCAAGAACCGAGGCGCCGCGGACCTGACTGGCGACCAGACCGATGTAGCCGACACCGGCGTCCAGTGCCGCCCGGATCATCTCGGCTTCGGCACCGCCGTGGGTCGCGATCACGGCCGCGGTCGCCCCGTCGAACCCGGTGGCACTGTCGTCGCTGCGAACCTCGTAGCCAAGCACCACACATACCTGCTGTAGCGCCCGGGCGATCGGGGTGTCACCGCAGATCCGCACCAGCGGCGACGGAATCTGAGGTGCCAGAAAGATTTCCAGGGCACCGCCGGACAAACACGGGTTGACCACTACGCACGCACCGGGGGCATCCGGGAAGTGGACGTCGCCGTCGGGGAGCACTCGCAGCAGCACACTCTGTCCGGTTTGCAACGCTCCGAGTGCGGCCTTTCGCACGGAACTCTGTGCGCACTGTCCGCCGACGAAACCCTCGATCGTGCCGTCGGGCAGCAGGATCGCCTCATCGCCTGCCTGGGCCGAGGTGGGGTGCTGGGCGCGCACGACAGTCGCGTGCACGAACGAATTACGGTCGTGACGCAGCTGGCGTGCCCGATCGGCGATGGTCATGGTGTGTGATCGTCCCCGCTAGATCGGCGGCGTCGCGCGGCCCTGCATGGCCTCCCACACCCGCGACGGCGTCAGCGGCATATCGGCATGCCGAACCCCGAACGGCGCCAACGCATCCACCACGGCGTTGACGACCGCCGGCGGTGAGCCGACGGTGGCCGACTCGCCTACGCCTTTGGCGCCGATCGGGTGGTGCGGGGACGGTGTGACGGTGTGACCGGTTTCCAGGTACGGAACCTCCAGGGCGGTCGGGATCAGGTAATCCATCAGCGACCCGCCGAGGCAGTTGCCCTCCTCGTCGAACGAGATCATCTCCATTAGGGCCATGCCGATACCGTCAACGATGCCGCCGTGCACCTGACCCTCGATGATCATCGGGTTGATCCGGGTGCCGCAGTCATCGACCGCCAGGAATCGGCGGACCTTGACCATCGCGGTGCCCGGGTCGACATCGACCACGCAGATGTAGGCCCCGTAGGGGTAGGTCAGGTTGTCCGGGTTGTAGCAGACCTCGGCGTCCAGACCGCCCTCGATCCCCTCGGGCAGATCAGCCGGGCCGTGCGCCCGCATCGCGATGTCCTGGATGGTCACCGACGCCGACGGGTCGCCCTTGATATGGAACGAACCCTTGTCCCACTCGAGGTCAGCCACCGACGCCTCGAGCATGCCCGAGGCGATGATCTTGGCCTTGTCGCGAATCTTGCGTGCCACCAGGGCCGCCGCCGCACCCGAGACCGGCGTGGACCGACTGCCGTAGGTGCCCAACCCGAACGGAGTCTGATCTGTATCGCCGTGCACGACATCGATGTCCTCCGGCGGGATGCCCAACTCCTCAGCGATGATCTGGGCGAAGGTGGTCTCGTGGCCCTGGCCCTGGGTCTGCACCGAAAGCCTAACCACGGCTTTGCCGGTCGGGTGGATCCGCAACTCGCAACCATCGGCCATACCCAGGCCCAGGATGTCCATATCCTTGCGGGGCCCGGCACCGACGGCCTCGGTGAAGAACGAGATGCCGATGCCCATCAGCTCGCCGCGGGTGCGCTTCTCGGCCTGCTCGGCACGAAGTTCGTCGTAACCGATCATGTCCATGGCCAGCCGCATGGTGGTCTCGTAATCACCGGAGTCATACGTCCACCCGGTCTTGCTCTGATACGGGAACTGTTCGGGCTTCAACAGATTCTTCAGCCGCAACTCGGCTGGATCCATCTTCAGATCGAAGGCCAGGCAGTCGACTAGGCGCTCGACGAAATAGACCGCCTCGGTGATCCGGAACGAGCAGGCGTACGCCACGCCGCCGGGAGCCTTGTTGGTGAAGACCGCCGTCATGTGGCAGTAGGCGGCCTCGATGTCGTAGCTGCCGGTGAACACGCCGAAGAAGCCGGCCGGATACTTCACCGGCGCCGCGACGCCGTTGAACGCGCCGTGGTCGGCGAGCACGGTGGAACGGATCGCCAGGATCTTGCCCTCGGAGGTGGCCGCGATCTCGCCGACCATGATGTAGTCGCGGGCGAACCCGGTGGAGGTCAGGTTCTCGCTACGGTCCTCCATCCACTTGACCGGCTTGCCGAGTACCAGCGAGGCGACGATTGCGCAGACATAGCCCGGATAGATCGGCACCTTGTTCCCGAAGCCGCCGCCGATATCGGGGGCGATCACCCGGATCTTGTGCTCGGGGATTCCGGCCACCAATGCGTACAAGGTGCGGTGCGCGTGCGGTGCCTGCGTTGTCGACCACAGCGTGAGCTTGCCGCTGACCGGATCGAGATCGGCAACCGCGCCGCAGGTCTCCATCGGAGCGGGATGCACGCGCGGATAGATGATCTCCTGCTTGACGACGACGTCGGCCTTCGCGAAGACGGCATCGGTGGCGGCGGCGTCGCCGGTCTCCCAGTCGAAGCAGTGGTTATCGGTCTTGCCGTCGAGGTCGGTGCGGATCACCGGCGACGACGGATCCAGCGCGGTCCGCACGTCGACCACCGGAACCAGCGGTTCGTAGTCAATGTCGATGAGTTCCAAGGCATCTCGCGCGGAGTACCGATCCTCGGCGACGACGAACGCCACCTCCTGGCCCTGGAAGCGCACCTTGTCGGTAGCCAGCACGGCCTGTACGTCGTTGGACAGCGTCGGCATCCAGGCGAGGCCCTTGGCTGCCAGATCGGCACCGGTGATGACAGCCTTGACCTTCGGGTGTGCCAGGGCGGCACTGGTGTCGATGCTGTTGATCGTGGCGTGGGCGTAGGGCGAGCGCAGGATCGCCAGGTGCAGCATTCCGGGCAGTTGCACGTCGTCGACGTAGTTGCCGCGGCCGCGGATGAAGCGCGGGTCCTCCTTGCGCAGCATCCGGCCGTAGCCGCAGGGCTTCTGGTCGTTGTCGGCAGTGTCGTTCTCCGAGAGCGGACGTTCCACAGTGGTCATGCCTGCGCCTCTTCCTTGTTCGGGTGCTTGGCCGCCCACTGAATGGAGCGGACGATGGTGGTGTAGCCGGTACAGCGGCAGATCTGGCCGGAGATGGCTTCCCGGATCTCGTGCTCGGTGGGATCGGGGTTCTTGTCCAGCAGTGCCCGGGCGCAGATCATCATGCCCGGCGTGCAGAACCCGCACTGCAGTCCGTGGCACTGCATGAATCCTTCCTGCACCGGATCGAGCTTGCCGTCGACGGCCATTCCCTCGACGGTGCCGATGTCGTGCCCGGACGCCATGGCGGCCAGGATGGTGCACGACTTGACCGGCTCCCCGTCGATCGACACCACGCAGGTGCCGCAGTTTGAGGTATCGCAGCCCCAGTGGGTTCCGGTGAGCCGCAGCTGATCTCGCAGGAAGTGCACGAGCAGCGTTCGCGGTTCGACCTCGGCGCTCACCTGCTCGCCGTTGACGGTCATGTTGATCTGCATGAGGTGCCTTTCGGTTAGGCGTTGGCCCGCACCCGCTCGACGGCGGTGCGCAGGGTTCGGATGGTCAGTTCGGAGGCGAGGTGGCGCTTGTAGGCCTCGGTGCCGCGCTGATCGGTGACGGGCTCGCAAGCAAGCGCGGCCAGCCGACCGGCCTCGGCGAATGTCTCCTCGGTCGCCGGCGCACCGGCCAGGGCTTCGCGCACCGCGGCGAGGCCGTCATGGTCGGCGTTGACCGCGGTGAGCCCGACTCGTCCGCTGACGATCCGGTCCCCGTCCAAGGTCACCGCGGCGCCCGCGGCGGCCACTGCCCAGTCACCCACCCTGCGCTCCACCTTCGAGTAGGCGCTTGATGAGTGCGGCCGCAATGGGATCCGCACCTCGATGAGAATCTCGTTGTAGTCGCGCGCCGTTTCGTAGGGTCCGACGTGGAAGTCGTCGATGCCGATCTCACGCGGACCCTTGGGTCCGCGAACCAGGACCGTCGCGTCGAGGATCTCGCACACCGTCGAGAGGTCCTCGGCCGGATCGGCCTGGCACAGCGAGCCTCCGACGGTGCCACGGTTGCGCACCACCGGGTCGGCGATCACCCATTCGGCGTCGGCGAAGATCGGGGCCGCTCGCAGCAGGTCGGCCGACGCAAGTACCTCGGCGTGCCGGGCCATCGCGCCGAGGCGGGCCTGTGTCGGTGTCACCTCGACGTAGCCGAGTTCGCCATGCAGATCGTTGATGTCGATCAGATATTCGGGGTTGGCGATCCGCAGCTTCATCATCGGCAGCAGGCTGTGGCCGCCGGCGACGATCATCGCGCCGTCGCCCAACCGGTCCAGTAGGCCGACGGCGTGGTCGATGCTGGTGGCTCGTTCGTATTCAAAGGGACCAGGAACTTGCATGTGACCGACCTCACGTCAGTGGCAGGGGGCACATTAGTGTCAGGCTCCTGCCGACCGCCGTCAAGAGCAACTTCAGTGATCGCTTAACTCACCTGGTGAGGCCTGGCTAACGTCATCGTCGTGGTGGATCCGGCCTGCGGTCACCGACAGTGGGAGCCCGCCTCCGCCCCACCGGTGGGCGATGATTTCGGCCGCGATGGACACCGCCGTCTCCTCGGGCGTCCGCGCGCCCAGGTCCAGGCCAATCGGGCTGGACAGTCCGGCCAGTTCAGCGTCGGTGAGTCCGGCTTCCCGCAATCGCGCCAGTCGGTCGTCATGGGTACGCCGCGACCCCATCGCGCCGATGTAGCCGACGTCGAGGCGCAGGGCGACCTCGAGCAGTGGTACGTCGAACTTCGGGTCATGCGTCAGTACACAGATCACGGTCCGCTCATCGATGGCCCCTGCCTCGGCCTGGGCGGCGAGGTAGCGGTGCGGCCATTCGACCACCACCTCATCGGCGGTGGGGAACCGTGCCGGGGTGGCGAAAACGGCGCGCGCGTCGCACACCGTGGTCCGGTATCCCAGGAAAGATCCCTGCTGGGCGACGGCGGCAGCGAAGTCGATGGCGCCGAAAACCAGCATCCGGGGTGCCGGGGCATAACTGGTAACAAATACCTCCATGCCCTCGCCGCGGCGTTGCCCGTCAATACCGTAGGTCAAGACCTCGCTGCGGCCGGCCGCCAGCAGACCGCGCGCGTCGTCGACGACAGCGGCGTCGGTCCGGTCCGATCCCAACGTGCCGGTCATCGCATCCGGTCCGAGGATCAGGCGCCGGCCCACCCGGAACGGATCCGGGTGGGCGATGACGGTGGCCAGTGCGACGGGACGGTGGGCGGCGATATCGGCGAGCACCGCGTCGAGTTCCGGGAACGTGGTGCGCGACACCGGCTCGATGAAGATGTCCAGCACACCCCCGCAGGTCAGTCCGACCGCGAACGCATCGTCGTCACTGACCCCGTAGCGCTCCAGACGGGCCACGCCGGTCCGGGCCACCTCGGTGGCCGACTCGTAAACCGCGCCCTCGACGCAGCCGCCCGACACCGAACCACTGACGGTGCCGTCGGGTGCGACGACCATCGCCGCGCCAGGTCGGCGCGGTGCCGACCGGAACGTGCGCACCACGGTGCCGACGCCGGCGGTCCCACCGCCGCGCCAGATCGCCACCAACTCCGCAAGCACGTCCTGCACGGCGTCAAACGTAGGCTCTATCCGTGACGCCGGCACAACTTCGGGCATTCTCCACCGTGGTGCGACTCGGCTCGGTGCACGCGGCAGCCGAGGAGCTCGGCATGTCCGACGCTGGTGTGTCAATGCACCTCGCGCAGCTTCGCAAAGAGCTCGACGACCCGCTCTTCTCCCGGACCGCAGCGGGCCTGGTCTTCACACCCGGCGGCCTGCGGCTGGCAAGCCGCGCTGTGGAAATCCTTGGCCTGCAACAACAAACGGCCATAGAGGTCAACGAGGCCGCGCACGGCAGGCGACTGTTACGCATCGCCGCGTCGAGCGCGTTCGCCGAGCACGCCGCGCCCGGGCTGATCGAACTCTTCTCATCGCGAGCCAACGATTTGTCGGTGGAGTTGAGTGTGCAACCTACGCGCCGGTTCCGGGATCTCGTCGAGTCCAGGGCGGTGGATGTCGCGCTGGGACCGGCCACCGCCGAACCGGACGCCGCGGTGGTGGTCCAGCCCTTCCTGAAGTACCAGATCATCACCGTCACCACACCGGGTGGACCGCTGGCGAGCGGGATGCCGTCCCCGGCACTGCTGGCCGCACAGCAGTGGATGCTCGGACCATCGGCGGGCACCGTGGACGGCGAGATCGCTGGCGTGCTCAGACGCCTCGGCGTTCCGGAGAGCAGCCAGCGGATCTTCCAGAGCGATGCCGCCGCCCTCGACGAGGTGCAACGCGTTGGCGGTGTGACATTGGCCGTGGGTTTTGCGGTCACCAAGGATCTCGCCGTCGGCCGTCTTGCCCAGGTCAAGGGGCCGAACCTGCAGGCGCCCGGCGAATGGTGCGCCACCGCGTTACCGCTTGCCAGCCGCCAGCCTGCGGTGACCGAATTGCTGAACTTCATCACCACGCCCCGTTGCACGCAGGCGATGATCCGCGGCACCGGTGTGGGCGCCACCCGGTTTCGCCCCACCGTCCACGTGACGCTGTGGAGTTGAGGAGCCCGGCTCCGCCGGGCGGCGGGTTAATCCTGCCGAGCTGTCGGTGACGCGCATTACGGTGGGCGACGATGGCTTTACACATTCACCGCGCGGAGCGCACCGACGTCCTCGCGGATGGACTCGGCGCGCTACTGGCCACACCCCCGGCTGACCCGTTCGCTCAAGACCTTGTGGTGGTTCCGGCCCGCGGCGTCGAGCGCTGGCTCAGCCAGCGGCTGTCTCACATCCTGGGCCGGGGCACCGGCGCCGACGGCATCTGCGCGGGAGTCTCGTTCCGGTCGCCCGCCTCCCTGATCGCCGAGATCGCCGGCATCGGCCAGGACGACCCCTGGTCACCGGAGGCTATGACCTGGCCGCTGCTGGAGGTCATCGACGCCAGCCTCGACGAGCCGTGGTGTCGCACCCTGGCCGATCATCTTGGTCACTTCGCCGACGGCGAGGAGAAGGAGCTACGCGCGGCCCGCCGCTACGCCGTGACCCGCCGGATCGCCGGACTGTTCGCCTCCTACGCACGGCAGCGGCCCGGGCTGTTGGCCGACTGGCTGGCCGGCGACACCGCCGACCTCACCGCCGACCTGGCGTGGCAACCCCACCTGTGGCGCCGTCTCGTCGAGACCATGGCGATCGATCCGCCCCATATCCGGCACGCGAAAACCGTTGCGCAGCTTCGGGAGTCGGGTTCCGGATTGCCTGATCGGCTGTCGCTTTTCGGCCACACCCGGCTGCCCGCCACAGACATCGAGTTACTGGACGCGGTGGCCGCCCACCACGAGCTGCACCTGTGGCTACCCCACCCGAGCGCGCAGGCATGGGCTGCACTGGCCGATCTGCGCGGACCGATCCCCCGGCACGCCGATGACAGCCACCGCCGAATCGAGCACCCACTGCTGGCCACCCTCGGCCGCGACTTGCGCGAGTTGCAGCGCGGCCTACCTGCATCCGTCGCCACCGACGAACCGTTGCCGTCCGGCGGCCATCCGGACACCCTGCTCGGTTGGCTGCAGTCGGATATCTCCGCCAATGCCGTTCGGCCACAGGGCCGCTCACTGCGAACCGAGGACCGCTCGGTTCAGATTCACAGCTGCCACAGCCCAGCTCGGCAGGTCGACGTGTTGCGCGAGGTCCTGCTGGGCCTGCTCGCAGACGACGAGACCCTGGAGCCGCGCGACATCCTGGTGATGTGCCCGGATATCGAGCGGTATGCGCCGTTGATCGCCGCGGACTTCGGACTCGGCGACGTGGTGTCCGACGGCCATCCCGCACATCGATTGCGAGTCCGGTTGGCTGACCGTTCGCTGGTCCAGACCAATCCGCTGCTGCAGGTCGCCGCTCAACTCCTCAGCCTGGCCGGCAGCCGGGTGACCGCCACCGAGGTGTTGAACCTCGCCCAGTCCGCACCGGTCCGGGATCGGTTCGGCTTCACCGACGACGACCTTGAGGACGTCACCCGTTGGGTTCGCGAAGCAAACATCCGGTGGGGTTTCGATCAGGAGCACCGGACGCCGTACGGCGTGGACTTCGTTCACAACACGTGGCGCTTCGGCCTGGACCGGGTGCTGGCCGGGGTGGCACTGTCCGATGATTCCGCCGGCTGGATTGGCAACACCCTTCCGTTGGACGACGTCGGCTCCAACAGCGTCGAACTCACCGGCCGCCTCACCGAGTACGTCGACAGGTTGCGGCGCGCCGTGGACTCACTCAGTGGCACCCGAACACTGCGGGACTGGCTCGACTCGTTGGCGGAGAGCATTCGGATGATCACCCGGGTCGGCGATTCCGACGCCTGGCAGATCAGCCAATTGGAGCGCGAATTCAATGAGGTACTTGAGCGCGCCGGGTCCCGTCGCGACACCCTGTTGCGACTGCCGGACATCCATTCGCTCCTGCACCAGCACCTCGCCGGCCGTCCGACTCGGGCCAACTTCCGTACGGGAACGTTGACGGTCTGCACCATGGTCCCGATGCGATCAGTTCCGCACCGGGTGGTGTGCCTGGTCGGACTCGATGACACCGTGTTTCCGAGGATCGGGGTGGCCGACGGCGACGATGCCCTGGCCCGTGAGTCCATGACCGGCGAGCGTGACATCCGTTCCGAGGATCGCCAACTACTGCTTGACGCCATTGGGGCGGCCACCGAGACCCTGGTGATCACCTACACCGGCGCCAACGATTACACCGGCCAGCCATGCCCGCCGGCGGTTCCGGTGGCGGAGTTGCTGGATGCGTTGGACATCACCACCGAGGGCAAGATCCGCGAGAACATCGTCGTGCATCACCCGCTGCAACCTTTCGATGCGCGCAATGTGGAGTCGGGCGCGCTGGTGCCGGGCCATCCGTTCAGCTTCGACACCACGGTGTTGCGGGCCGCGCGCGCGGCGACCGCAGACCGTGTCGAGCGGTCGGCCTTTATCTCCGGTCCATTGCCGATTCAGGTCGGCGACGGTGATATCGCACTGGCCGATCTGCTCACCTTCTTCAGGGATCCGGTGCGGGGATTTTTCCGGGCGCTGGACTACACCTTCCCCGCCGACGTTGACGGTGTCGACGACGCGATGCCGGTGGAGATTGACGCACTGCAGGAGTGGACCGTCGGCGACCGAATGCTGACCGACATCATGCGCGGGATGAGTCCCGACCGGGCCCGCGAGGCCGAGTGGTGCCGGGGCACCCTGCCACCGGGCCGCCTGGGCTGGCGCAGGGCAACCGATATCCGCGATCAGGTGGCACTGCTCGCCGACGAGGCACTGCCATTGCGCACCGACCCGGGTCGGGCGATCGACGTCGATATCGACCTGGGTTCCGGTCGCCGGCTGACCGGTACCGTCGCGCCGGTTTTCGGCGACCGGTTGGTGACGGCTACCTACTCCAAACTCGACGGCAAGCATCTGCTCGCGGCGTGGATTCCCCTGCTGGCCTTGACAGCTCACGCGCCGGGTGCCGACTGGTCCGCAGCCTGCATCGGCCGTCCGAAGCGGGGCACCCAGCCGCGACGCGAGTTTCTCGGCCGGCCCGACGTGGAGGCCGTTGAGTTACTGCGTGATCTTGTCGTCATCTACGACGCCGGCCGAAGCGAACCGGTTCCGCTGCCGCTGAAGACGTCCTACGCCTGGGCGCAGGCCCGGTACAGCGGCGACGATCCCGTCGCGGAGAGTTCACGGCGCTGGCGTTCGGGTGGGTTTCCCGGCGACGATCAGCAACCAGCGCATGCGCGGGCGTGGGGCAGCGGCGCCCCGTTGTCGCACCTGATGCAACCGGTTCGGCCGGGCGAGGAGCACCCGGGCGAGGACACCCGGTTGGGTGCCTATGCGGCCCGGCTGTGGCTGCCGATGCTGCGAGCACAGCGGGGGAGCCGGTGATGGAGCCAACGCGTTTCAATCTCCTCGGTGCGTTACCGCAGCCGGCTTCGACGCTGGTGCTGGAGGCCAGTGCCGGCACCGGCAAGACGTTCGCGTTGGCCGGTCTGGTGACCCGCTATATCGCCGAGGGTGAAGCCACGCTCGACGAGATGTTGCTGATCACCTTTACCCGCGCGGCAAGCCGGGAACTGCGGGATCGGGTGCGCCGTCAGATTGCCGATGCACTGGCCGCTTTCGACGACCCCGATCTGGCGGGCGAGAATCAGGTCGTGCGCCACCTGCTGGCGGGCACGCCTGACGAACTCGCGCAGCGGCGCACCCGGCTCGCCGATGCACTGGCCGGTTTCGATGCGGCGACGATCGCGACCATCCACCAGTTCTGCGGGCTGGTGCTGACATCGCTGGGGGTGGCCGGCGACACCGACGACGGAGTGACACTGGCGGAAAGCCTTGACGAACTCGTCACCGAGATCGTCGACGATCTCTACCTCGCCCGCTTCGGCGGCCAGCGCGAGCCGCCACTGCTGGACTACCGGCATGCCCTCGAACTCGCCCGCGAGGTAGTGAACAATCCGTCGACCCAGCTGCGACCGCGGGACCCTGATCCCGACACCCTGGCTGCCGCGCGGATCGATTTCGCCAAAGCGGTTCTGGCCGAACTGGAAATCCGCAAGCGCCGCCGCCGCATCGTCGGCTACGACGACCTGCTGAGCAGACTGGCCGGCGCACTCGAGGGTGACGACTCACCGGCGCGACTCCGGATGAGCCGACGCTGGCCCATTGTGATGGTCGACGAGTTCCAGGACACCGACCCGGTGCAGTGGAAGGTGCTCGAACGGGCCTTCAGCGGGGTGTCGACACTCGTA
>Ga0209298_10001087_pt1 | contig 18003 bp, 16 predicted proteins | sample S_140806_EF_Meta_FD_187325 | JGI IMG/M metagenome (GOLD analysis project Ga0209298, IMG submission 187325) | Freshwater microbial communities from Lake Simoncouche, Canada to study carbon cycling - S_140806_EF_MetaG (SPAdes) (version 2) | ecosystem: Environmental > Aquatic > Freshwater > Lake ...
CCCATATTTTCGATTTTTCTGATTTAGACAATATCGGCTATATGAATTATTATTTAAGTACCAATACTTCTATTGACCACAATTTGTATGTAAAGGATCAATTCGTTTATGAGAGTAATTACCGCAGCGGAGTGCGCATTCTCGATGCTTCTCGAGTTAGCACAGGAGTATTGAATGAAGTTGGTTATTTCGATTTATTTCCAGCGAATGATCTTCCACAATACAGCGGAACATGGAGCAACTATCCGTACTTGCCAAGCGGAGTTAATTTAGCGACAAGCATGTATGACGGGTTCTTCGTTCTGCGTCCTACTCTACTCTACTTGCAAAACAACAATTTGAATGCATGTGGACAATCGGCGGATACCCTTCAACTTAAAATAAATGCAGATTTGCAATTTCCTTTAACCGCCAACATCACAGGAATTCCTGGCTTCCCTGTTTTCAGCGGTGTGAATGTAACAGGAACGGGGAGTTACAACATTGTTATTTCTGATTTGGGAACGGTTCCAACAGGAACATTTAACTGCACGCTTCAATTGATAACAACCTTTGGGGAATCGTATGATCTATTCTTCACAATAACTACAGGAACACCTCCAGCCGCACCAACCTTATTGTCTGTGCCTTCAACCATTCAGTACAACGCATTGGATTACCAATTCAATTGGACTGCCATGCCAGGAGCCACATCTTATCTTTTTGAAATATCTGAGAATGACGCCTTATTCGGAAATATTGTATACAGTTCAACTGAATTAGGAAACTTCGCAACTTTGCCTTTTGATTTTGCATTTGGTGAAGGGAAGACATATTCTTGGAGAGTTACTGCCATAAACTTGTGCGGATCATCGGTTCCTTCCGCATCAGAAGATTTTCAATGGCTTCCAGCCGGGGTAAACGAAATCGTAGAGCGCGAATTTGTAGTATATCCAAATCCTGCTGAGAATGAAGTCTTCATTCAGAATTTCCAATCGGGAAAATCGAATGTAACCATTTACAATTCCACTGGACAAGTAGTTTATGCAACGAGTTTCAATCAGCCGGGGGTTCATACGCTTTCATTAGATAATCTTTCAACAGGAATTTATACGATTCAAGTTGGAAGATTGACGAAACGTCTGTTGATTAAGTAAGCGAATTCAATCGGGAAATATTTTTCCTGGATTGAGTATTCCATTCGGGTCGAAGGCTTCTTTTATTTTCTTCATGAGGTTCAATTGAACTTCGTTGAAGGCAATGTCCATGTAGTTCTTCTGCACCCACCCTATTCCGTGTTCTCCGCTTAGCGTTCCTCCGAGAGATACAGTTAATTCGAATATTTCGCGAATGGCTATGGGTAGCGTTTTGTCCCATTGTTCATCTGACATTTCATCTTTCAAGATGTTAATGTGAAGATTTCCATCTCCTGCATGTCCGTAGCAAACCGAACGAAATCCGTATCGCTTTCCAATGGCCTTTACTTCTCGCAGTAATTTAGGAAGTTCAAATCTTGGAACAACGGTATCTTCTTCCTTGTAAATGGAATGAGACTTCACAGCTTCTCCCACTTTTCTTCGAACCTTCCAAAGCGCTTCTTTCTGATTGTGATCTTCCGCAAATAGTATTTCACCGCACTCGTGTTCCATGAGCACGTTTGAAATGGTTTCACAATCGAGCATCAGCGCTTCAACATTTGAACCGTCTACTTCAATAAGCAGGTGTGCTTCCACCCCATCTAAATTCACTTGTGCATCTGGAACATGTTGAAGGGTGTATTCTATGGCTTCACGTTCCATGAATTCCATGGCGCTTGGCGTAATGCCTGCTCGAAAAACTGCGCTTACGGCTTCACACGCTTTTTCCGCAGAAGCAAATGGAGCCAATAAAAGTAAATTGTGCTTTGGCAATGGAAGCAGTTTCAAAACGGCCTTGGTAATAATTCCAAGTGTGCCTTCACTTCCAACCATCAACTGAGTAAGATTGTATCCAGTAGAGTTTTTCAACGTGTTTGCGCCAGTCCAAATAATTTCTCCATTTGCCAATACCACTTCCAAATTCAAAACAAAATCTTTTGTCACGCCGTATTTCACAGCATGCGGACCGCCGCTATTCTCGGCTAAATTTCCACCTATCCAACAACTGCCTCTGCTTGCAGGATCAGGAGCATAATACAAGCCTTGCTTGGCACATTCTTCTTGAAGCACCTGCGTAATAACAGCCGGCTCGGTATGAACTTGACCGTTGTTCGTATCGATCTTTAAAATTTTATTCAATCGTTCGGTAGAAAGTGCAACACCTTTTCGAACACACAACGCTCCGCCACTCAGACCCGTTTGAGCCCCTATGGCAGTGACAGGAATCTTACGCTCGTTGCAATATTTTAAGAGATTAGAAATTTCCGAAGTGCAGCTTGGCTTTAAAACCACATCTGCTGGAAAGCTTAGATTCTCAGTTTCGTCTTTGCCGTATTTCAAACGCGTCTCTTCGTCCGTGAAAACGTGTTCTTGACCAATAGTCAATTCAAAAAAATCTATATCAGCGCCATTTATCATCTCTATACTTTATTTCACAAATCTCAGTGAATACTGCCCTTTCACAACGAATATTTTATGTGGTCTTTCAACAAAGTAATTCACTTTTAAACAATGACGCTATTATATTTCTGATTTTGCTTTTCTAAGAAGTAAATCTTTTTATATTCGTTCAAACTAAAAATATTTCATATGAAAAAATTAATGATCCCAGCAGTTGCTCTTGCAATGTTCATGGCTTCTTGCGGTGGTGTTGAGTCTGATGCAAAAGCTTTCTGTGATAGAGTCAAAGAAGAAATAGAAATTAAAAAATCTGGAGACGCTGAGAAAATGGCTGAATTCGCAAAAGAGAGCGAAGCGTGGTATAAGGAAGTTGGTATGAAGTATGAGAAAGATACGGTTGCTGCAAAGGAATTTATAAAACTCATCAAACCATGTATTGAAGAAGCAATGAAATCGGGTGGAGCTAACTAATAGTTTGCTTCTCAAAATAAAAAAAGGGTCTCTTTCGAGACCCTTTTTTTATTTCTTGTTGTTGATGATGATGTTTCCAGTTGGAAGTTTAACCTCATTCGGATTGTCATAAATAACTTCAGCAGTAACTCCAAAAAATTCTGAACTCAATAACTTCCATCCTTCAGCATTCAATTCCCATGTTTCTTTTTTAGCGTAGTCATTTCCTTTTGAACTGAGGGCCACCAATTGAACCTCTACTTTGTTTCCATTATTAAGGAAGAACAAGGACTTCATTGGCATTTTTTCGTCAATCGGAGGCGTTTCCTTACTTTCTGTTTTAACAGTTTCCGGTTTAGGAAAATAAAGCTCCTGGAGTTTTACAATTTCCTCTTGATTAAAGTTCAATGATTTCACTAATTGAGGAGATTCATATTTTCCAGAATAATAACTTAACAACGCTTTGTATTCAGGAGTCATTGCGTTAATAAATAACTGATCAATGATTAACTCATTTGCATTCACCAACTGATAGACGATGGACTTGGTTGATGACCATAATTTCACTCTATTTTTTAGCACTGCCGTTCCTGAAATACTTACCACTTTAGTTGAACGATTCATAGAACTTATTCCTTCTTCTACATTCATTTCTAAAAGGTCAGAAGATTTGATCTGAACTGAAAAAACATGCGTACTGTCCGCACATTTAAGATTTAGAACCTCCCATTGCTCATTCGGTTTGTAATTTCCTAAATAGGTCTTGGCCTCTCCTCCGATTACTCTTGTTCTCAAATAAAAACTGCTGTCTGCATATAAAGCCAATGAATAAATGGTTCCTGTATTCTGATTCCACAACGTATCATCAAAATCTCCAATTAATTCAGAACTTCTAGAGGGAGCGGAAACTTTCTTTTCTTCACATGCCGACAAAGCCAAAACAACTAATCCAGCAATAAGCAACGCTTTCATTTTTCTCATGCCTCAAATGTAGACATTGTTCATATTTACAACAAGGCTTCTCCAATCAAAAGTTCTGAATTTCTTACTTTTGCAACTATGGAAGAGGCGCAAATAGATGTTTTTAATTTTGATCCCATTCGTCCGTACAACGACGAAGAATTAAAAGCTGCCATTGAACGCATTTTAGAAGTCCCTGAATTTTATAAAATGCTGAAGTGGGTTTTCCCAGGATTAAGCCGTTCAGCCATTCAGAAAATGCTTCGTCAGGTTACCACCGTTGATGAATTTCAATCTGAAATTTCAGGTCCTGCTTTTAAGATGGCCATTCAAACAACCACTAGCGGATTGTCTTTCACCAACTTCGAGTCTTTAGATAAAACAAAGCCTTATCTATTTTTAAGTAATCACCGAGATATCATTCTCGACAGCGCAATTTTGAACGTGAGTCTTCTTGAACAAGGCCACAAGACTACGCAAATAGCCATAGGCGATAATTTGTTGCGTCAGAAAGTGGTTGAAGACATCGTTCGTTCCAACAAGAATTTCATTGTTAATCGGAATGTAAACGCGAAGGAGATGTTCTATTACAGCCTTCGCCTTTCCAATTACATTCGTCATACTTTAACTACCGATCACACTTCAATCTGGATCGCACAACGCGAAGGAAGAAGCAAAGATGGTGACGATAGAACAGCCACTGGTTTGTTGAAGATGTTCGCCATGAGCGCTGATAATATTGAAGATGGTTTGCAAGCCTTGAGCATGATTCCTATGGCTGTTAGCTATGAGTATGATCCGTGTGATATGATGAAGACGAACGAGCTCATGCATTTGAAAGTGCTTGGTTCGTATGAGAAAAAGTCTGGTGAAGATTTTCTTTCTATGTTAAAAGGAATAACCGGACACAAGGGAAGAGTAAATATTTCTATGGGAAATTCAATGAATGAACACATTGAGCACATGCGTTCCATTCAAAATAAGAATGAGAAGTATCGTTATTTAACGCATGCCATTGACAATGAAATGCACCGCATTTTTCATCTTTGGCCAACGAATTACATTGCTTATGATTTGTTGAATGGCACGAAGGAATACAAGGACCAATACTCACAAATTCAGAAAATTGCCTTCAGCAATTACATCCGAGGTAATACATTCAAATTAAGTCTTCACAGAAAACACACAGCTCTTCCTAAAGAGAATTTCACGCAGACAGCAAGAGAAATTATGCTTCAGATGTATGCGAATCCGGTGATAAATTTTCGGAATCTGTCGGCTTAACTTCAAATCGTTCGTTACGCTTTCCTCTGAATAAATCTATTCCGCGAAGCTCGCATTCCAACTTTCCATTCATCAATTTTACTTTACGCTTCTGACGTAGGCCAATCGCATGAAGGGCTTGTAAATCTGAAGAGATAATCCAAGCTGTTGAACCCGAATAACGGTGTTTGAAAACAGAACCTATTTCAGAATAGATTTTTTCCAGTTCTTCAATCTCCATGCGTTCACCGTATGGTGGATTCAAAACCACTAACCCGGGCACTTCCGGAACACTGTCTTCACTGAAGAAATCAGATTTTTCAAATCGAATGGCATCGTTGAACGGAAGGTTCTTTCCGTTCTTTCGCGCGACATTCAACTGATCGTAATCAATATCGGAAGCCACAATGGTTAACTCTTTATTTTCAATCAAGGCGTTCGCATCGCCATGAACAGTCATCCACAAGGCATCATCAAAATTCAACCATGTTTGAAAATTGAATTTCGGATAAGCCTTTTGTGCAGGGATATTGAGGGCCGCATAAGCCGCTTCGAAAGCAATCGTTCCAGAACCGCAAAACGGATTGTACAAAGGGGTTTCTCCTTTCCAACCGGTAATGGCAATAATACCTGCAGCCAAGACTTCATTCATGGGAGCCTCTCCTCCATTCACGCGGTATCCGCGCTGATTCAAAGAACGGCCCGAACTATCTAATGATATTTGAACTTTTTCTTGATCGATGAGCAAATGTATTTGCACATCAGGACTTTCCGGATTCACATCTGGACGGGAGCCGTAGACTTTCTTCAATCTGTCTGCAATTGCATCTTTCACGCGAAGCGATGGAAAATGCGAGTGCGTAAACATAGAGGATGAAATTTGCGGATCAATGGCAAACGTAGTGTCTGCATGCAGATATTCTTCCCATGGCATTTCATAGGCCTTGTTGTATAAATCGTCGGCCTTACGAATCTGAAAGGAATGCAACGGACAAAGCACACGTAACGCAAGACGCGCACGGTAGTTTATTTTGTAAAGTGTTTCAAGGTCGCAATTCGCGCGAACCACTCTTCTTCCCTCTTCAACTTCTGTTGCGCCTAAGTCAATCATTTCTTTAGCCAACAAAGGCTCAAGGCTCTGCATGGTCTTCACTACGATTGGAAATATTTTCTCCATTTTATCCTCCTGCTTTTTTAGCTGCATAACCCATGTCCTGCAACAGTTTAATAATCTTTTCTCTGTGGTCGCCTTGAATAATGATCTCGCCATCTTTCGCGCTTCCACCGGTACCGCATTTATTCTTTAGCACTTTCGCTAACTGTTCTAAATCGTCATCGTTGCCTTTGAAGTCCTTAATAACCGAGGCCGTCTTTCCACCACGGTGATTCTTTTCCAACCAAACTTTTAATTTCTGTTCGTTGGGTGGAAGCGTCTCTGCCGCCTCGTTTTCATTTTCTATGTTGAAGTTAGGATTCGTACTGAATACAAATCCGCCTTCACTCTTGATGTTCTTCTTGCTCATGTGCAATTGGAATAATTGATTTCTTTTTCAATTCTTCGTATTCCGCTTGAATACGCTGAAAGGCTACAATGTCATAAAGTATATGCGCTACAATGGCTGCAAGCAATCCTACATACGCGCCTAAAATTCCTAACAGTGTTCCCACCGCAAATAAGATGAGTCCGAATATGACTTTCGGCCATGAACTGTAACTCAAGTATCCGTGAAGCGCAATAAACATAAACGACGTAGTTAAAATTCCTAACCACGGTTGTATCATTCCACGGAACACAATCTCTTCTCCAACACCTGCACAAAAACTCAAGAATAAAATTTCTTGAAAACTGAAATTGAAAATTCCCAATCGTAACGTATAATCGAAGTTCACATCGTCGAGGTATTTCCATTTCCCCATGAGCCATGTCATTCCGCTTAAAACAAATCCGCCTGCAAGACCTATTCCTATCTGAAACAACAAACTCATTTTCCCAATGATAACGGGGATCATAAATTCCGTTGCGTTGAAATAATAGAGTATGGAAACAATGACCAAAGGAACGAGCAGCGTAAGTAAACCCATGCGCATAAACAATTCCCTACTCGGTCTCATAAATGCAAAGGTAAGCTTTGTAACTTCGCGCAATGGATTTTATCTCATCTACTTTATTAGACTATTGCGAAAAGCATTCTGATGATGAATCTGATTTGTTGAAGGCGCTTTCGGCTGAAACCTGGCAGAAGGTGATTAATCCGCGTATGCTAAGTGGACATCTGCAAGGACGGTTTTTAAGTTTGCTTTCGCAATTGATTCAACCCAAACGGATTTTGGAGATTGGCACATTCACGGGTTACAGCGCTTTGTGCTTGGCCGATGGACTTCAAGAAGACGGAGAATTAATTACCATAGATGAGAACGATGAACTGAGTTGGTTGCACGTCAAGTATTTCCTTCAACATAAAAATGGATCGCAAATAAAACCTATTTATAAAGCAGCCCTGAACGCATTTGAAGATTTAGATGGAACATTCGATTTAGTCTTTATTGATGCCGACAAGCGGAATTACCTTCATTATTGGAATTGGACAATGGAGCACGCTCATGCCGGAACGGTTATTCTTATAGACAATGTCCTCTGGAGCGGAAAGGTTCTGGAACCCGCTGTAGAAAAGGATTTCGACACACAAGTTCTTCAAGAATTGAATGATTTAGTGGCGAAAGACAGCCGATGCGAGAAGGTGCTTTTGCCGCTTCGCGACGGATTAATGATGATTCGGGTGAAAAAGTAGACTATCTTTGCGCCCGCAACAAGTTCCGTTGGCAGTTCAACTTAGAAATACGATTGGGAATTTGGCGACCACGTATTTTATGTCATTTGAAAATTTAAACTTAATTGAGCCTATTCTTAGCGCTCTAAAAAAAGAAGGTTACACCACTCCCACTCCTATTCAAGAACAAGCCATTCCAATTTTGTTGGAAGGACATGATTTGTTAGGTTGTGCCCAAACGGGAACAGGAAAAACAGCGGCCTTCGCCATTCCAATTTTACAACTACTTACTCAGAATACCGGACACACCGGAAGCAAGCGCGCTATTCGTTCATTAATTGTGACTCCAACGCGTGAGTTAGCTATTCAAATTGGAGAAAGCTTCGCGAGCTACGGCAGAAACTTGAATCTTCGTCACACCGTTATTTTCGGTGGCGTGAATCAGTTCTCTCAAGTGAACGCGTTGAAAGCTGGAGTAGACATTCTTATTTGTACTCCAGGAAGATTGTTAGACTTGGTGCAGCAGCGTCATGTGAATCTCGGACAAATTCAAATGTTTGTCTTGGATGAAGCAGATCGCATGTTGGACATGGGATTTGTTAATGATGTGAAACGTATTATTAAATTAATTCCTGAAAGAAGACAGTCTTTGTTCTTTTCGGCAACCATGCCGAAGACGATTCAAGAATTGGCGAATTCAATTTTAACGACTCCGAAAAAAGTTGAAGTGACTCCTGTTTCTTCCACCGTTGAAAAAATTGAGCAAGGCATTTACTTCGTAGATCAGGCGAACAAGAACGATTTGTTGATGCATGTCCTTCAAGATAAATCAATACGATCTGCTTTGGTTTTCACACGTACCAAGCACGGAGCCGATAAAGTAGTTAAGCTTTTACAAAAGTTTAGCATTAAGGCCGAAGCCATTCACGGAAACAAATCTCAGAATCACCGTCAGCGTGCGTTAAGCAATTTCAAAGGCGGAATCACACGCGTGCTTGTCGCTACAGACATTGCTGCACGTGGTATTGACATTGATGAGTTGGCCTTCGTGGTAAACTTCGAAATTCCGAATATCCCTGAGACTTATGTTCACCGTATTGGAAGAACAGGCCGCGCGGGTGCATCTGGTAGAGCTGTTTCATTCTGCGACATTGAAGAGCGCGAATACTTGCGCGACATTCAGAAGTTGATTGGATTGGAAATTCCGGTTGTGAACGAGCATCCATATCCAGCATTGAACAAACCTGCTCCAGGTGTTGCGCAAAAGCCACAAGGCAAGAAACCCTTTTCAAGATCAGGTGGCGGAAAGACACATCGTGGAAGTGGTTCTGGTAGCGGAAGTGGAAATGGTGGCGGAGGAAACAGACCGAAGACCGGCAGTGGTGGTGGATTTAAGCCACGCTTCTCTGGAAATCCCGATTCAAAAAGAAGACCGTCTTAAACGCGTACCATCCAAACGTATTCGCGCATTTGTTTCCACCAGCTGAATTTCACGACCTCTTCAGGAGTGGATTTGAGTTGGTTGGAAAAGTTCGTGAGGACATCTTGGTAGTTTATTTTTTCTTCTTGAAATAAATTCAACTTCGTTTCATTTTCTATGAGGAAATCGGCTACTGCTGAAGGAAAGTCTATTTTCTGATATCCCGATTTATGCACGAAGAGGATCTCTTTGTTCGGACCGTTTTTCTTCAATTCCTTTAAAGACGTTTGATGAAGGAAGAGCACCATGCCTTTTAATTCAATTTCATCTTCTGGAAGTTTCTTCACGGCTTTTTCAATCATGGTTCTTGGAACCAATGGATTGACGATAGGAAATTTGAAAAATTTCTTCAATGGAAATTCGAAGCCAATGCCATGCATGTAGTTGTACAACGCCTTCTTCAGTCCTTCTGAATATTGCTCGTGGTTGGCTCCTTTCGGGTCTTCATGGAACAAGTCGTTGTTCGCGAAACCTTCGAAAACAGGGCCTGTTCGAATCACTCCGAATTTCTCGGGGTCTTTTCCAACGGGGCTGTGAACGGTCATGGCGAATTGGTGCCAATGTCCCGAATGAAGCAATTGGTTTTCGAATAATTGTCGAACTACTTCCAAAGAGTCAATTGTTTCTTGTTCGGTTTGCGTAGGGAAACCGAACATTAAGTAGGCATGGACTAAAATTCCGGCATCGCGGAAACTTTTGCAGACCTTGGCTACTTGATCTATGGAAATTCCTTTGTCGATCAACTCTAAAATTCTTGGACTCGCCACTTCTAAACCACCAGTTACGGCGATGCATCCGGAGGCTGCTAGAATTTTACAGAGATCGGGAGAGAATGTTTTTTCAAAACGAATGTTGGTCCACCAAGAGACTTGCAAGCCTCTACGTAGAATTTCAATAGCTAAATCGCGCAATGCTGCTGGAGGCGCTGCTTCATCTACGAAGTGAAATCCGGTTTCACCGGTTTCCGCAATGAGCGCTTCCATCTGATCCACTAAATGCGTTGCGCTGGCCTGGTCGTATCTTCCAATGTAATCGAGGGTAATGTCGCAGAAGCTGCATTTCTTCCAATAACATCCATGAGCCACTGTCATTTTGTTCCAACGCCCATCGTTCCACAAGCGATGCATGGGATTGGGCATGTCTATCACAGAAAGGTATTCGTTGAAACGAAGACCCGTATAACTTGGAGCGGGCTTTTGAGCGTGAAGGAAATCTCCTCCTACTTTAGTGTCAACGAATTCAACTTCGTTGTTTGAATTTCTACGGAACGTTCTTTTCAGTTCCGGATGAACTTCTGCATCTTCAAGATGCTTCAACAGCGCTAGGAACGGCCCTTCCCCATCATCGAGCGTAATGTAATCGACGAAGTCGAAAACGCGCGGGTCGGAGAGTTCGCGCAGTTCTGTATTCGGATATCCGCCACCCATTGCGATTTTCACTTCCGGATAATGGCTCTTAATCCATTGTCCAGCTTTGAAAGCTCCATAAAGATTTCCTCCGAAAGGCACGGTGAATCCGACCATGGAAGGCACTTCTTCTTGGAAGTACGTCTTTACCCTTTCCACCAAAATATCATCGAGATAATTGTTCGTTTTGTTCAATTCTTCAAGAATTGGACTGAAGGAAACGGCGGTTCGCGAGATGCGTTCTGCGTATTTTGAAAAACCGAAATGCGGGCCCACGGTAGCTTGAATGAGATCTGAGATGTCTTCCAAGTACATGGTGCACTTGTATCGCGCTTTGTCTTGCACCCCAATGTTTCCGAAGAACCATTCGAGGTCTTTTATTTGTTGAAATCGAGAACCCTCGGGCAAATAAGCCCCCGCTGCTATGCGGTATCCGAGTGTGTAATTTTTATTTTGAAGGAAGGAAATCACGGCATCTACGGTATTCTCGTAGGCCTTGCGGTTCTTCACCAACGCATCAAGTTGGTGAGTTAAATTGAAGTTGGAAGCTTCTATGGCATTGAACAATAGTTCGAATCCCTTTTTGGAGAACACTTCCAACACCATGTCCAAGCCCAAGTCCTTTTGTCGGGAGTCTATACCCTGTTGCTTTAAAAATCCGGTTAGATAAGCAGTTGCTGGATACGGGGTATTCAGCTGTGTTAACGGTGGTATTATGAGAAGTGGTTTCGACACGAATGCAAAGAAACGAAAAAGAAAAGTAGTAACACGTAACCTTTTCTTTTTAGCTTGCGTTAAACCTGAAGCCACTTTAACGTTGCTATATGTATTACACTCTCCCAAAAATAACCACAGGCATTGCTATGCTTGTAAGTCTCGCCCACACCCAAGTGGCGGCTCAGGAGAGTATTCCAACAAATTATACCGAATTAACGTTTGAACTTCAAGTAAACGAAGAACAGCACAAGCATTACGCTGAAATCTGCAAAGACGCATTAATTCGCTATGATAATCTAGATGAATACCGATTTATTCATTCCGACCGCATAATTTCTTTTCAGAAGCTTAACTTCCAGATAATTCTATTCTCAGCCGAGTCTTTAAATTTGTTATCGGGTAGATTCATTCAAGATGCTTGTATAAATCATGGCGAAATATATTCTGATGTAGAATTCAGACTGATCATTCAAGATGGTAAATATTGCATTTCTCCGGTTTTCATTAACGAAAAAGAACTAATCTGTCCATGAACAAATTCGTTTACATAGCGCTATTTGTTCTTTTGGGCTTCACCTCTAAAGTATTCGGGCAGACTTATTCTCCGAATTCAAATAACACCTATACGACTTGTTCAGGAACGTTCTATGATTCAGGTGGGGCAAATAATAATTATAATAGCAACCAGAACTATACGGTTACTTTTTGTTCTGGAAATGGACAGCCCATTTATCTAAATTTTACAGCATTTGCTCTTCAGAGTGGATTTGATTTCTTATTGATCTATGCCGGAAATAGCAACACTGCCCCTCAAATTGGAACTTACTCAGCGAACAGTCCGGGCTTGGTTGTCAGCGCAAATGGATGTATCACTGTACACTTTGTATCGAATAATTCGAATAACAACAACGGTTGGGCGGCAACTATTGGCTGCGGAACTCCGCCTACAACCAACGTAAATATGACAAATGGTTCTTCGACCAGTTGTAATTCAAATTTCTATGATAACGGAGGACCAACCGGCAATTACAACAACAATCAAAATTTAACATATACCTATTGCCCAATAATTGCCGGCGATATGGTTCAAGTTAACTTCTCTGCTTTTAATTTACAAAATAATGACTTTCTTCAAGTTTTTAATGGACCGAATACCGCATCTCCGTCTTTAGGAATTTTTACGGGAAATACTTCACCGGGATTAATTCAAGCGGCATTGCCTAATGCATCTGGTTGTTTAACCTTTTTATTTACTTCAAACGGAAACGGTAATACAACAGGTTGGGCCGCCAACATTTCTTGCTACACACCTTGTCAGACCATTACATCCAATTTTGTATCCTCTTCTCCCGCGGTTCAAACGGGTGGAATTATTCGCATCTGTGCTGGACAATCTGTAACGTTCAATGGAAGTGGCACATTCTCTCAATCGGGAGTTGGAGCGACCTACACTTGGAATTTCGGAAATGGAACCACAGGAAATGGAGCGTCTGCCACAGGAACATACCCTACTGTTGGAACCTATTTTGTTGATCTTGATATCACATTAAATGGTTGTACAAGTGGAAACAATTTGGGACTAACGGTTCAAGTTGCTGCTCCACCTACAATTACAACAGCAGCTGCACCGTTGGTTTTGTGTCAAGGTCAGACTAGCAATCTTTCAGCTACAGTGGTAAACACCCCCTTTATTTACAACTGCACTACACCTTATTCTGGACTTACTTATTTACTAGACGGAAATGGCGTTACCTATTCTACCTCTATTCCTGTCGATTGCTACAGTCCCACTCAAACTGTTCAAAGCGCTGCTGACATCTCGAATATTTGTTTAACCATGGAGCACTCTTATTTGGGTGACTTGAGTATAACCATAACCTGCCCCAATGGGCAAACAGCTATCCTCAAAGCTTACCCAGGCGGCGGCGGAACCTATTTAGGTTGTCCATTGGATGATCCTGCAACAGGGCCTGGAGCATACAGAACGTATTGCTTTACTCCAACTGCTACAACACTTCTTGTCAACGGAGCCACTTCCAACTGCGGAACTCCCGCTGGGGCATCTATCAATGGTGGTAACTACATGCCGGTTCAGCCCTTTACCAATTTGATTGGCTGTCCATTGAACGGAAACTGGACGATAAGCGTAACGGATAACTTAAATCTTGATAATGGATATATTAGCACTTGGGATGTTAACTTCAATCCAAGTATTCCTGGAGCATCGGGATCATTTACGCCGACAACAGTTTCGCAAGGATGGGTTCCTGCAACAGGACTTACCAATTTGGGACCTCCAGGTACAACGAACGCAATTGTTGCTCCAACAGCAGTTGGCCAAAATTGCTACAACTTTACTTCAACCAATAACTACGGCTGCACAACAACGCAGACGCAATGTATCACGGTTAATCCTGGAACGGTTCCTACATTTACTCAACTTGGTCCGTATTGTCAAGGAGCAATAGCGGGAGTACTTCCAACAACTTCATTAAATGGAATTACAGGAACTTGGTCTGCAGCAATTTCAACTGCAGCGGCTGGAAGCACAATTTATACTTTCACTCCAACAGCAGGACTTTGCGCGGTGCCCGCAACAATGACTGTTGTTGTAAATGCCCCGCCGATTGTTACAACGATAATTACCAACGAAACCTGTTCTACTTCGAATAATGGAATTATTGCAGTAACTGCAAGCGGACCGAATAATGGCTACAATGTAAGCTGGACAGGCACATCAACAGGTAATCCGGCAGGAACTGAAATTGTGACCTCGGGTGGAAGTTATTCATTAACGAATCTGAACGCAGGAAACTACGTGATAACAGTAACCAATGCAGCGGGATGTTCAACTACAACATCGGCCATTGTTACTCAACCTGCTCCGCTTACTGCAAGCTCATCAGCAACGCTTATTTCATGTAACGGAGGAACTGCAACAGTTACAGTAACTGCAGCTGGAGGAACTGCACCTTATACAGGAGCAGGAACGTTCACGGTTAGTGCAGGAACTTATACTTACACGGTGACAGACTTTAAAGGGTGTACAGCAACAACAACCATCACGGTTACTCAGCCAACTCCGCTTATAGCAACTATTTCAGCACCGCCAATACTTTGTGCTGGGGCCACGACAACCATTACAGTAGGCGCTTCCGGAGGAACTGGGCCTTACACAGGGACAGGGACATACACCGTGACTGCAGGAACATATACATACACGGTAACAGATGTCAACGGATGCACAAGCACGGTTACGATAATCATAGCAGATGCAGCACCTATTGTGCTGCCAGCGATAACACACAATTAATAAAAAGGTAAGAGAAGTTAAATAAAAGGGAAGAAAAGGTAAGATATAGGGGCGAAATATTTTTCGACCCATGATAAAAAAAATAAAAAATAAAATCGAAATATTTTTCGACCAAACAGAAAAAAAATAAAAAAAATAAAAAACACAATCAATTAAATCCACAGTTATGAAAAAAATCATCATGCTCTTGATGCTTATTGCCCCGATAGCGGCATTTGCACAAAACACCACGAGTCCAGACACTGTTTGTTACCAGACAGCTGGATCTATCTACACCGTGCCTAACACAGCCGGTTACACTTACAATTGGACCGTTCAAGCCCCAGGTGTAATTACTTCTGGACAAGGTACCAACTCGATTAACGTTGACTGGTCTGCAGCCAATCCCGGACTAATCTCGAATGCAATATCCGTTTTCGCAACAAGTGCAGATGGTTGTGTGAGTACTCCAGTGATATTGGATGTCTTCATTCTTGAAATATTACCAAGTATAACCTTAGTAGGGCCTTTCTGCGCCGATGCACCCTGTGTGGCTCTTGCAGGAACACCTGCAGGTGGAACATGGTCAGGAACTGGCGTTGTTGGAAATACATTCTGTCCGGGCACAGCAGGCGCAGGAACATTCACAATAACATATACCGTAACAGTTGGTGGATGTACGTTTTCGACCACAGCTCCTGTAACGGTGAATCCGATTCCAGTTTTGACTCCGATTCAGCATAACTAAGGCGATTAATTGGTAAGAGAAGTTAAGAGAAGGGAAGAAAAAGGAAGAATGCCTTCGGCGAATGCTTCGCGAATGTCTTCGACGATAATAAATGGCTAGAAAATGTTAGACAGAAGGTCGAAATATTATGCGACCGAATAAAAAGTAAATAATTAAAACAAGTAAATAATCAAAAATCAATTAAATCCACAGTTATGAAAAAAATCATCATGCTTATCATGCTTATTGCCCCAATTGCGGCATTTGCACAAAACACCACAAGTCCTGACACTGTTTGTTACCAGACGGCAGGATCTATTTACACGTTGCCGAATACGGCTGGTTACACCTACACTTGGACCGTTGCCGCTCCGGGGGTATTGACATCTGGACAAGGCACTAACTCGATAAACGTTGACTGGTCAGCGGCCAATCCCGGATTAATTGCGAATGCCATCAGTGTTTTCGCGACGAGTGCAGACGGTTGTGTGAGTACACCCGTTTTATTGAATGTATTCATCTTAGATATTGTTCCTGTGCTTACTGCTATAGGTCCATATTGCGCCGACGAGCCGTGTGTTGCTCTAACAGCTACGCCGCTTGGTGGGGTTTGGACTGGAACGGGGGTTGTTGGAAATACCTTCTGCGCAGGAACTTCAGGATCTGGAACATTTACGCTGACTTATACTGTGACAGAGGCTGGATGTACGTTCACTGCTACGACTCCTGTTACTGTTAATCCGGTTCCGGTTCTTTCGCCAATCCAACATAACTAAGGCGATTAATTGGTAAGAGAAGTTAAGAGAAGGGAAGAAAGAGGAAGATATAGGGGCGAAATATTTTTCGACCTATGGGGAAGGAAGAAGAGAACGTAAGAAAAACCAGTAGAAGTAATAAACAGTTGAAAAACTAGAGCCATGTTAAAGAAGATTCTCATACTAATCATGTTTATGCCGGTAACCTCATGGGGTCAGCAGTATCTTGACATGTGTGATGAGCCTCGGACTAATTTCGATTACTCTGCGGTTTGCACCGAGTCGGGGAACTTCTACTGGCTTGTAGATAATATTCTGTATGAATCGGGAACCAATGCGATAAACATTGATTGGAATGCTTTTTCACCCGGAGGACATGTCATTGAGTTAGGCTTCACGAGTAGTTATGGCTGTGTTGCAGACCCGCGTTTTTTCACTGTTGGAATTGCGCCTTGTCTCGAAACATCAGCCTATATACCGAACTCGTTTACACCGGACAACGATGGTCTTAATGAAGAGTGGTTCCCAGTGTTCACGAATGCTCGATCTGTAAAAACAGTTATCGTAAATCGATGGGGAGATGTAGTTTTCGAATCTGAAAGTTTGGAGCCGAAGTGGATAGGCAATATGCTTGGAGGAGAATATTATGTTCCCGATGGGGTCTATGTTTATCGAATTGAAGTGCACTTTAACGATGTTAGTGCGGAGATCTTTCAAGGGCACATTACACTTCTCAGGTAAGAGAAGTTAAGAGAGGGGAAGAATGTCCGAAGGACGGATGTGCAAGCACGAATGTCCGTGTGACGAATGTTGCTACGCAACGAATGTCTGCGACGATTACTGTGTAAAGCAAAGGTGCGAAAGGAAAGAAGAAAAAAATTACATGAAAAAGTTTGTGTAATTGAAAATTGAGATTACTTTTGCATCGCTTTATGGCAACGGTCGGGTAGTTCAGTTGGTTAGAATACGTGCCTGTCACGCACGGGGTCGCGGGTTCGAGTCCCGTCCCGACCGCTAAAAAAGAGACAAAACCCCTTGATTTTCAAGGGGTTTTTCTTTTTAAAACCCGTTTGTGTAAAACACTGTGTAAAACAACCTAATCACTTAACTCTTATTTGAAAACGAATTCAAAGAGAGAGATTTCTTTACTTTCAACTATAATTCTTGATAGACATCGTGATTAGACAATATGAATGATATGCTATTTGTAATTTGAAATATGATAAGTCATTTGATTTACAAAAAACACTCTCCCTGATAGATCCTCTAGTAAAACTATTGTGGAAAATTGCTTCTGTGCATCAACTCGTGTTTCTACAATTTGAACTGATTTATATTTCCCACCGGATAAATTAATTTTTGAATACCCTATAACCGTAATATCAAAAACAGAAAACCAATCACTTACGCCCGTTTCAAACTCATTAATGAAGACTAAAGACTTTGAAAATTCAACCCATTTTATCGCAGGAGTATTTTCATTTGGACAAAATTCAAACTCGTTATTGCTAAAATACTTTTTGTGTTTTTTTATACTTCTCGGAAATGCTCCGTCGGAATATATTGGAGCTGTTCCATTCCTTTGTGCGATAGGAACATATGGAATATTCAATGAATCTAAAACATATTGACATTCGTAATCAGGAAAAAAGTATTGTGTCTCCTGTGC
>Ga0209298_10001095_pt1 | contig 17932 bp, 15 predicted proteins | sample S_140806_EF_Meta_FD_187325 | JGI IMG/M metagenome (GOLD analysis project Ga0209298, IMG submission 187325) | Freshwater microbial communities from Lake Simoncouche, Canada to study carbon cycling - S_140806_EF_MetaG (SPAdes) (version 2) | ecosystem: Environmental > Aquatic > Freshwater > Lake ...
TGCGCTCAAAAAGCGTGGCGAGGTAAACGTGAAGGCGCTCTGGATTCTTGAGGAAGTAGGACTCGAAATCTGCCTCGGTAATGCTTTCGACGAGCGTGGCTTCCATCGCCGTGGCGGTGGCAGAGCGGGGGCGATCCATGATCATGCCCATCTCGCCGAAGACCTCGCCGGGGCTGATTTTGCCGAGCACCTGCTTCCCGTGCGGCGTGGTGACGCTGATCTCCACGGCACCGTGGACGAGGTAGTAGGCGTCGTGGGACTTTTCGCCTTCTTTGAAGATGATCTGGCCGGGATTGAAGTGTTCGGAGGGCATGTGAGCGGTGATGGTATGAGGCGGCGGGTAAATGGTCAAGTATTGCGTGCCATCTTCATCCTTCTCGCACAACGATGCGCCGAATACGCCCGGTGGTGAAGTAGCTGGCAAAGCCGAGCGGCAGGCATTTGGAGATCTCGCCATAGCGGAGGCCGGTCTGGCGTCCTTTGAGGTTCACCTTCACAAAAGGCCGTCCGTCGATGGTGATGGTGAGGTTTTCGTCACACAACTCGATCCGCACTTGATACCAGCGGTTGTTTTGAAAGGCGAGGTTCCCCCGCGTCATGTTCTCGCTGGCATCGAGGTCATCGATGCTGGACACCCCGGTGAGTCCGCCGCCCCAGCCGCCCATGATGAAGGTAAGGCCGGAGTCCCGCACGGGAAAGGTGATGCTGCCGAAGAAGTCGCCCCCATCCGCCCGCATGGCCTCGTATTCGATGATGTAGCGATCTCGCGGCACGCCGAGACTTTCCCAGCCGGTGAAGGTGATGCCCGTCATCGGGGCACCGATGCCGGTGGTGATCTCGCCCTCCTTCACGAAGGCCTTTCCTTCGTTTTCCATGCCTGCGGGTTTCCACGCTGCGGCGTGTGGAGCATCGAGGAGACGCCATTCGCGTTTCAGCTCGGCATTGCGGCCACAGTGAGCCAGTGCGAGCACGAGGCAGGCGCAGAAAAAAGGGCGGGAATGAAATCCCGCCCTCCAAAGATGCTGCGTGAAGCGATTCATCAGCCTTTGATGTCGTAGCAAGAGATAAACTCTTGATCGCGGAGGTAGAGCTTGCCGCCGCTGACGACGGGGTGGACCCAGATCTTGCCCTTGGGATTGCGCTGGGAGGATTTGGCTTCGAGCTCGAAGCTGCTCACCTCTTCCCAGCCTTTGTCGCTCACTTTGACGAGGGCCACGGTGCCTTTGTCTTCGGAGAAGCAGATCAAATGGCCATCGGCGGAGGTCACGGAGCCTTTGCCGATGCCTTTGTCCTGCCAGACGATCTCGCCAGTTTTGAAGTCCTGGCAGGTCCAGCCGCCCTTGTCGCTGTGACCGTAGAGTTTGCCGTCGATGAGGAGCACGCCGCCGTGGTGGTTCACCATATTCGTGTTGGCATACATATCGACCGCGTTGCCACCGTCGATCTTGATGGATTTGCAGCCGACACCGTAACCAGCGGCCACATAGATCTGTCCATTGCTGTGGATGGAGGTCGGGATGACGGCGGTCTTGCCGGGGAACTCGCTCTTCCACAGCACTTTGCCGTCTTCGGAAACACCGAGGATGGTGTTCATGAGGAGCTGCACATACTGGCGCTGGCCGCTGATCTCGGCGGGGATGATCGAGGAATACTGGGCGTTCTCGGTGACATCGGTGGTCTGCCATTTCACGGCACCGTTCTTCACATCGAGCGCGGCGATGGCTCCTTTTGAGCCACCAGGCGTCACGAGGACGAGGTCGCCATCGACGAGCGGGGATTCGGTGTAGCCCCAGCCCTGCAGTTTGCCGCCGAGGTCCTTCTGAAGACTCACGCTCCACTCCTTTTTGCCGCTGGAAGCATCGGCGCAGACGAGGTCGCCCTGCCCGGCGATGGCGAAGACTTTGCCACCGGCCACGGTGGGCGTGCTGCGAGGGCCATCACCCCAGCCGTTGGTGTAAATCGGGCCGACGGTGAGGTCCCAAAGCTTCTTGCCAGTGGCGGCGTCAAAGCAGAGGAGCTTCTCTTCGGCATCGAAAAGGCCCATCGTGTAGAGTTTGCCACCCACGACGGCAAAGCCCGCGTAGCCGAGGCCGCCTTCTTCGTTCACCCAGGCACGCTTCGGCCCTTGCGAAGGCCACTTTTTGAGAAGCCCGGTCTCCGAGGAAATATCATCGCGATTCGGGCCGCGCCATTGTGGCCAATCGCCCGCAGCGGAGCTGCCTCCGCTGCTGCCGCCGACTCCGAGGACGGCCTGGTCTTCCTTGCTGAGGCTGGCGACGGGCAAGGAGATGGTGGTGCCGTTTTCACGCTTCAGGGTGACTTTGCCGTTCTGCACACTGACGAGTTCGGCTTTGATTTCGTGAGCACCGGAGGCGTCCTTCCAGGTGCGGAGTTCAGCACGGGCGATGCCGGCAGCGGTTAGGAGGGCGAGGAGGATGAGACTGGCTTTCATAGGGTGAGAATGTGGCGCGGGGAAAACGCTCGCTGAGAAGCGGTTCTTAGAGCGACGAGACAGGTAGGCTATCAAACTTCATCGGCATCGCGCAATCCCAATCCTCGGCTTCGAAGCAACAGCGGATGAAATTTCACCTCCGGCGGCCCGTTGCACGGTGCCCGCCATGACTTTTACCCGCCGACTCCTCCTCAAGATCGCTCCGTTTCTTTTCGTCCGTGGCTCTGCGAGCGCCGCAGATGCACCACAGCCCTTCGGAGCGGAGTTTCCGAATCTCGAATCGCTGACGACGGGCGAGTGGTGGACCAAAAATGCCGTCGCAGCGGCGAAGAACGAGAAAAAGAAGGCGAAGGGCAAAGGCAAGGGCGGTGGTGGTGCCACGCCGCCGCCAGCAATGGATGTGCCGCGTGATGAGGTGGTGTGCTTCGCCTATTACACGCAGCAAAACAGCGTGCTGAAGATGAGTGCGCAGCTTTTCCCGCTGAAGCCGGGTGAGGAGCGTGTGGCGCGACTCGAACTCAAGCAGGATGACGGCACATGGAAGGAGATCGCGAAGGGCGAGGTGCATTATCCGGGCTGGGATGCACATTTCCGCGTCGAGAGCTGGGATGGCTCGAAGAACGTGGCCTACCGTGTGCGCCATGGTGAGAAGGCGATGTTTGAGGGCCTGATCCGCCGTGATCCGGTGGAGAAAAACGAGATCGTGATCGCGAACATGAGTTGCAACTCCAGTCGCACCATCGGGCCGCGCACGGAGATCATCGACAATCTTCGAGCGCAAGACCCGGACGTGCTGTTTTTCGGTGGTGATCAGACCTATCGCCACACGGAGCACACGGCGGGCTGGATCGAGTTTGGGCTGCAATTCCGCGACATCATTCGCGACCGCCCGACGGTGTGCATTCCCGATGACCACGATGTGGGTCATGGCAATCTTTGGGGCGAAGAAGGCGGCCAGTCACACATCGATGGCGATGCGGACGGCGGTTATCGTTATCCCGTGGCCTATGTGAATCAGGTGCAGCGGCAGCAGAGCTGGCACTTGCCGGATGGCTGGGACCCGAAGCCGGTGAATCGTGACATCAGCGTTTATTTCACGCGCATGATGGTCGGCGGCATCGACTTTGCCATTTTGGAGGACAGGAAGTGCAAAACCGGCCCCGCAGGCACGATCCCGCAGATGGGGCCGCGTCCCGATCACATCAATGATCCCTCGTATGACCCGAAAAGCATCGATTTGCCCGGCTTGGAGCTTTTGGGCAAACGACAGGAAAAATTCCTCCACGACTGGTCGCAGGATTACAGCGGCGGCGCGGTGATGAAGTGCGTTTTGTCCGCCACGGCCTTCTGCGGTGCCGTTCACATGCATGGCGGACGCGATCAGCGCTTACTGGCAGATCTTGATTGCAATGGCTGGCCGCAGGCAGGTCGAAACCGTGCGCTGGTGGAAATTCGCCGTGCGTGGGCTCCGCATCTGTGTGGAGACCAGCATCTCGCCGTCGTCGTGAAGCACGGCATCGATGAGTTTGGCGATGCGCCTTACAGTTTCACCAGTCCGGCTATCGTGAACACGATCTACGGCCGCTGGTGGCATCCGCTCGATGAAAAGCCCGGCCCGAATCCCGTGCCCGCCAGCCCGCTGCCCTGGACCGGCGATTTCAAAGACGGCCTCGGCAATCCGATCAGCATGCTCGCCTACGCGAACCCGGAAGACATCCAGGACGAGAAAAAACGCGCCGACGGCTATGGCCTCATCCGCTTCGACAAAACGACGCGCAAAATCACCTTCGAGTGCTGGCCGCGCTTCTCCAAAGTGGCCGATGGCGACAAGGCGCAGTTCCCCGGCTGGCCAATCACCATCACGCAGGATTCGAATGATGGCCGCAAGGTCCACGGGCACCTTCCCGCACAGCTTTTTGAAGGTGTGACTGATCCCGTGGTGCAGGTGATTGCAGAGGCCTCAGGCGAGATTTTATACACCGTGCGTGTCCAAGGCGGGAGCTTCAAACCTCGCGTCTATGCGCCGGGGAAGTACACGATCAAAATGGGCCGCGACAAACCGGACACGGTGATCGCGAGCGGCATCCAGGTGTAGCTCAGCATGTCCCACACACCGCACAGTCCGCCCGCTTTGGCAGCCGCACTTTGCGGAACTGCATGGTGTCGAGGTTCATTGAGAGAAGCTCGCCTTGCAGCGTGGTGCCGATGCCAGTGAGGAGCTTGATGACCTCCATCGCGCCGATACAGGCAGCGGTGCCGGAAACGGCGCCGAAAACGGGGAACTGGCGTTTCCACGTCGGCGGCACTTCGGGGATGTAGCAGGCGAGGCAACCGGTTTTTCCCGGCACGAAGGTAGTCACGCTGGCCTCCAGCGTGTGCATGGCGCATTCGACGAGTGGTTTGCCCGCTCGAAAAGCGGCGGCGTTTAAGGCGAGGCGTTCCTGAAACATCGGCGCGGCATCGACGACGATGTCGGCCTGCGCCACGAGGGCATCGGCATTGGCTTCGCTGATGTTTTCGGGCACGCCGATGATGTCGCAGCGTGGATTGAGGTCCTTCAACCGACGCACGATGGACTCGATGCGAGGTTTGCCGAGGTGATCGTGGGTTTGCAGGAGCTGGCGATTGAGATCGGAAGGCTGCAAAACGCCGCCGTGAGCGAGGATGAGCTTGCCGATGCCAGCGGCGGCGAGTTCGAGTGCCACGAGTCCGCCGAGGCCGCCGACACGGGAGACGAGCACGCGGGCGTTTTTGAGCTTGAGCTGGCCTTCCTCGCCCATGCCGGGCACCCACATCTGCCATTCGTAGATGACGCGTTCTTCAGCGGTGAGGGACATCAGCGTTTCAAGGTGTGCAGAATGTTCGTCATGAGGCCACCGGGGCGGGCGGACTCGTTGGGAGACTTGTGCATCGCGGTGGTGATGATGCGCTCGGCATGCGTCACCGGCAGCGAATAGTGCCCATCATGTTCGGAGAGATGGGCGGTGGCATGCGGGATGAGGGAGGCGAGACGCTGGGTGTAGGTCCAGTCGATGTTTCGGTCCTGTTTGCCATGCCAGAAGTGGACTGGAACGGTTATGCGGCTGACTTCAAAGCCCCATTCACTGAGATAGATGTCCGCGTCGGCGATGACATGGGCAGCCGGGCGTTCGAGAGCACCGAGCGTGGCCTCGCAGACGACTTGGAAGACCTTCGGATCACTCAAAACGCGGCGATCTTCTGCGCCGAGCATTTTGAGCAAAACGCGATGCACGAAGCAGCCGGGCTTCATCCGGGCGATGAAGGCTCCGAGCTTCAAGATGCCACCGAGCACGGTGGGGAGCAGTTTGCGGAGCTGGATGAGCAGGCGGTAGATCCAGAACATCTCGCGATCGCCGAGAAACTTCAGCGGCGGTGCGCCGCAGATGATGGAGGCGGAGAGAAGCCGCTTCGGCATCAGCCGAGCGCTCGCGAGCACATAAGGTCCGCCGCCGGACCAGGCGATGACGTGCCAGTTATCCGCGCCGACATGCGCGGCGAGCTCCGTGAGCATCTGCTGCCAGTCCGCCAGCGAGCGGCCGGGCTGCGGATCGGAGAGCCCGATGCCGGGGCGATCCGGGCAGATGAGACGCATGCCGTGTTTTTTGGCGAGATCATCAAAGAGGCATCCCTGAAGCCGCGAGGAAGGCCAGCCGTGGAAGTAAAATGCCACCTCGCCACGCGGGTCGCCATACTCGGCATAGCCGAGGCGGAGACCATTGGAGAGGGTGATGACATGATCCATGCGCGTGAGGCGGGAGAAAGGAGCCGCAGAGGCGCTTGTCAACGCTGCGGCGCGGCCAGATCACGCTCGCCGAGCAGTTTGGAACCACGCGGCTGCCCATGGGCAAGGCGCAGGCCGAACTGCTTCACCGCATACTCGTGGAGATGCGCGATGGCTTCATTGACCGAGTCCGTCCATTTGATTAAATCGAGGTCCTCGGGGCTGATGGTGCCACCGACGAGCATGGCATCAATGAACTGGCGCATCTCACCCCAAAACTCAGAACCCATGACGACAATGGGGAAGTTCTTGATCTTCTTTGTCTGGATGAGCGTAAGTGCCTCAAACATCTCATCCATCGTGCCAAAGCCGCCGGGCATGATGATGAAGCCGTAGCTGTATTTGATGAGCAGCGTCTTGCGGACGAAGAAGTGCTCCATCGTGACCCAGCGGTCGAGGTAGGGATTATGCTTCTGCTCGAAGGGTAGCTTGATATTGCAGCCCACGCTGCGGCCTTTCACATCCTTCGCGCCGCGATTGGCCGCCTCCATAATGCCCGGCCCGCCGCCAGTGAGCACCGTAAATCCCAGTTTTGAAATGGCCGCACCAACCTCGCGGGAGAGACGGTAGTATTTGTGATTTTCATCGAACCGGGCGGAACCGAAAACGGTGACGCAGGGGCCGACGAAATGCAGGGTGCGGAAGCCTTTCAGGAAGTCGCGGATGACGCCCATGAGCAGCGAGAACTCGCGCCGGCGTGGGTTCGGGCCGCGGAGCAGCACGCGGTCCACGAGCTGCGAGCAAAAGGCTTCATCATCATGCACTTCCTTGTCAGTGGCCGGTGCCACGGTGGCACCGGTGAGCGAGGTGGACGGCTCTTCCTCGCGGTCGCGTAAGTCGGGAGATTTCATGGTCGGGGAGTTTCACCTGCTCTGAGTGCGAGCGCAGGTGATTTGTTCATGGGAAACGAACCCGAAATCACATCAGCGTGCTCTTGTCCACTTCTCCTGTCTTGTAGCGATCCTGATACTTGTGCCAGCGGAAGGGCATGGCGAGCTGGGAAAGGAAGGTCTTTGGCATGGCGGATTTGATGCCGATGATGTCGGGACGATGCCGCGTGGGATCGTTGTAAAAGGAGCGAAAGATGAGGTCCCAGAGCATGAGGTTCTCGCCGTAGTTTTTATCGCCCTCGCGGAGGTCGGTGCTGTGATGCCAGCGATGAAGCTCGGGTGTGTTGAAGACATAGTTCAGCCAGCCGAATTTCATCTGGATGTTGCAGTGCGTGAGAAAGCCGATGTAGGCGGTGATGGCACCGAAATACTGTACGACATCATTTGGCGTGCCGGCGAGCCAGAGCAGCGGCCCGCTGAAGATCATGCTCTTGAGCGTGTCGATGATGTGAAAGCGGCCGGTGTTGAAGAACCAGAGCTTTTTGACGCTGTGATGCACGGCATGGAAGTGCCACAGCGGCATCCAGGTATGTGCCACACGATGCGCCCAGTAGAGGCCAAACTCCGCCACCACCAGCGCCAGCACGACCTGCCCCCACATGGGCCAGTGATTCGGCCAAAGGCCTTTCCCCTGATCTCCACCCACCGTGCTGACAAGGCCGTAGTAGGCCAGCATCATGATGGTGAGCTGCACGAAGGTTTTGGTGAAGACCGTGTGCGCCAGATCCGGCACCATCTGGCCGTCATTTTTCAACCACTCACGCTCATGCGGGCGCAGGCGTTCGAGAAGGAACAGCACACCAGCAAAGCTGAAGTAGGTGAGATTAAAGGCCAGCTTCCCCTGCCCTGCGCTGATGCCGATGTGGGTGGGAATGAGCGCCGCGATGATGAGCAGGGGCCAGAGAAGGTAATCAAGAATCGTGTTAAGCGTGCGCATGTGGAAGGCGGCCCATCTGTGGCGAGAATCCGGCGCGTGACAAAACCTTGGCCGGAAAATCTTTGCCCTCAGTCCTGCGATTCTTGCTCTCAGCGTGCTCGCGGCATCTCCCGCAGCAGCCATTCCGAGAGCGTGGCAAAAAGCGGAAAGTCCGTGGTGAAGATGGTGGCGTGGCCTGCGCCGGGCACGGGCACCCAGCGGCGGCTTTTGGCCGTGGTGAGGGCTTCGTGAAGTCGCTGACCGCATTCAGGAGGTATGAAAGCATCGGCGGTGCCGTGGGCGATGAGCACGGGGCAACTTACTTTGGAGGCCAAGAGCCGAGAATTGGCGGCGGAAGGCATTTGGCCGGTTTCGAGGGCAAAACGTGTTTCTGCCCCGAAAGCCAGCAGCGGTCCGAAAACGGGTCCTGCGAGCTTTTCGGCCTGCGTTTCGACCACGGAGGCGAGATCATCGAAGGTGCAAAGAAGCACGAGCGCCTTCCACGGGGCATCCGGCAAGGTGGCCGCACGCATGGCGATGGCTCCGCCCATCGAAATGCCGAGCAGCGAAGCGCTTTCGAGGCTGAATCCAAACTTCGCCGCCGCCTCGCGGGCCACTTTGGCAGGCAGCGCACTTTCGGTGATGCCATACCCAGCGACCTCCAGCGGATGATCGCCATGGCCAGGGAGATCGGGAATGATGCAGCGGAAGCCCGCCGCGCAGAATCGCTCCGCCACGAATAGCATGTCCTCCTTTCGCATGCGTCGGCCATGCACGAGCACCAGCACGCGGTCGCACTCGCCCAAGCGTGGCAACGGTGCCTGGCGAGCGGTGAGTTGGGCACGCACGAGGCGACCACGTTTGCCCGGCATGCCCGCTGGCTCGCAAACCACCACCGGCGTGCCGTCGAGTGCGATGAACGGCTTCAACCGCATGCCAAAAGCCTCCGGGTGGGCGAGCATCTCGCGATGGTGCGACTGGAGCGAACGTCTCGCCGGACGAATGACCTCCCCGCCGAGCCACATGCCGGTGCCCGTGGTGCCAAGAAGAATCAGCAGTGTGAGGATCGAGAGCCAACGAAAGAAGCGTTTCATGCCGCCATACTGCTTGAGAAGCCCCGCGAGGCCAGAAGCGAAGGGTGAATTGGTGGTGAAGGAAGTGTGAAGGCTTACCCCAGCTTGACGACGGACATCAAAAGGGCAACATGTCCGACATGAGCGCTAGTTCCACCGCTTCCGATTTTACCGTTCGTGATCTGAACCGCCAGCTCGCCCGCGTGCTGGAGGCTTGTGACCGCCTGGGCATCATTCGCATCCGCAGCCGGAAAGGACGCACCTATGAACTCAGGCCGCAGCCGGACCCAAAGGATGAAAAGCCGGGATACCCTGACTTTGCGGCCCGAAGAAAAGCGATGGGCATGCCCAAGATGACCCGGCTGCAACGCGAAACACTCGACCGCTTAATCGCTGGAGAATGAGCATCTACGCGGACACCAATTTCTTCACTTATCTTTACCTTGAAGACGGCGGCTCAGGGAAGGCAGATCAATTGATGCAGGAACAGCACCCCGTGCTTCCGATCACTTGGCTTTTGAAAGCAGAGGTCATCAATGCTTTCGAGCAGGCGGTTTTTTCTGGCTACGGCGAATCCCAAAAACGTGTAAACGCTGAGCTCGCCGCGTCCTGCCAGCAGCAGTTCCGAGACGATCTCCGTCATGGCATCGTCATGAAACGCATGGAGGTGCGCCAATCTGAGCTGGAACGCCTCTTTGAGGAAATCTCCCTGCGTTACACGGCGAAGCACGGCTTCCGCACCTATGACATCCTGCATGTAGCCTCGGCCTTGCTGCTCAAATGCAGATCGTTTTGGAGCTTAGATAAGCGGGCCTGCAAACTGGCGAAGCTGGAAGGATTGAAACTCATTTGAGGCTTGCCCTGCCGATGCATGTCGCCACTCTCGCGGCCTCATGCCCGCCCCTGCTTTTGTTTCTGACGTTGGAAACGTCCTCATTGATTTTGATTTCGCACCCGCTGCCCGGCGGCTGGCGGAGAGGTGCCCGCATCCGGCGGAGACGGTGCTGACCTTGTTTGATGGCATCAAAGGCCCCTATGAAGACGGGCGCATCGACGACGAGGAGTTCGTTCGCGAGAGTATTCGGCTCACTGACTTCAGCGGCACAGTGGAGGAGTTCATCACGATCTGGTGCGAGATTTTCACCGAAAACCTGCCGATGAAGGCCTCGCTGACCGCCATCGCGGGCAAGGTGCCGATGTACCTGCTCTCCAACACGAACGAATTGCACAAAGATTACTTCTGGCGCACTTACGGCATCTTTGAGCCTTTCACGGACGGCGTGTATTCGCATGAGGCACGATGCGCGAAGCCGGGCGAGGAGATTTTCCAGCATACGATCGAGAAATTCGGCCTCGATCCTGCCCGGACGTTTTATGTGGATGATCTGCTGCCAAACATCGAAACCGCCGCACGGCTGGGTTTTCGGACTTTTCATTACCACCGGGCAAAGCACGCGGAATTCGAGATCTCGCTGGCGGAATGGCGGACGGAACAGGGCATTGGTTGACGCATCCTGTTCCCCGTCCTAACGGTCCCACAAACCCATGAAATGCGACGTTTGCGAAGCGGAGGCCTCGGTCTTCCTCACCCAGATCATCAACGGTCAAATGACCACCGTGAACCTGTGCGAAGGATGCTCGAAATCCAAAGGTGTGACGGAAGAGACCGGCTTCGGGCTGGCCGAGGCCTTTGTGGGCGCGGCTCCGCGTGCGGTGGAGACCTCACCAGATCTCGCCTGTCCGTCCTGCGGCTTCACGGCAGCGCAATTGAAGAAAATCGGCCGCATGGGCTGCCCGGAATGCTACGACACCTTCCGCGAAGGCATTGAAGGCCTGCTACGCGGCATGCACAAAGGCACCCGCCATGTGGGAAAGCGCCCCAGCGCCATCATCACCGCCGCGCCATCGCCCAAACCACGCCGCAGCAGCGTCCCCGCCCCGGCTCCTGCGCCTGGGATGACTTCGACGATCACCACCCCGGCCATCACGCTCAAAGAAGAAACGCCCGCCCCGATGCCGCCGGACATCAACAAGCTCCGCGCCGAGCTGGACCTCGCCGTCAAAGAGGAGCGCTACGAAGACGCGGCCACCATCAAGGCGGAGATCGACCGCCAGACCAAAGACACGGCGGCGAAATAGCCGCCCTTCCCCGCTCCATATCATGATGCGTTTTTCCACCCTCATCAAAAACCCTGCCGATTGGATGAAGGGCAGCGGACCTCACTCGGAGATCGTCATGACCTCCCGCGTGCGCCTTGCCCGTAATCTGCGTGGCTTCCCCTTCCCCGGCTTTTCGCAGGAGCATCAACGCATCGAGTTGCTCAAAGCGGCTCGTCCCGTCGTCGAGGAATTGCCGGAGATGCGAGATGGCTACAGCGTCGATTACACGGAGCTGAGTAAAATCCGCAAACAGGTGCTCGTGGAGCGCCACCTTGTCAGCCGTGAGCATGCGGCCCGCACCACGGGCTGCGCGGTGGTGATTGATCGCCGGCAAAGCATCTCCGTCATGATCAATGAGGAGGACCATTTCCGCCTCCAGGGCATCCGCCCCGGCCTGAACCTCCGCGGAGCCTATGAGCTCGTCGATCGCATCGACACGGAGATGGACGCCGCCCTGCCGTATGCCTTTGATGGGAAGCTCGGCTACCTCACCGCCTGCCCCACGAATCTCGGCACCGGCATGCGGGCCTCCGTGATGCTGCATTTGCCCGGCCTCGTGCTGCTGGATCAGATCAACCCGGTGATCAAAGCCGTGGGTAAGATCGGCCTGGCCGTTCGCGGCCTTTATGGTGAGGGCACCGAAGCTCTCGGCAATCTCTTCCAGATCTCCAACCAGCACACGCTGGGTGAAGCGGAGCCGGAGATCATCACGCAGATCGAAAAAGTCATCGAGGGCGTCATCCGCAGCGAGCAGACCGCCCGTGCGAAGCTCCTCGAAGATCATCACACCATGCTCAGTGATCAGGTGGGCCGCGCCTACGCCATCCTGCGCTATGCGCATGTGCTCACCTCCAAAGAGGCGCTGAATTTGCTCTCCATGCTGCGCCTCGGTGCCGATCTCGATCTCATCACGAACTGCGATCGCAGTCTCCTCGATCTCTTGCTTCTCGAAATCCAGCCGGCGCATCTCCAGCTCGGTGCGGAGCGTGAGCTTTCCCCCGAGGAGCGTGATGTGGCGCGTGCCGAAATCACCCGCTCGCGGCTTCAGGGTATCCAGGGACCGCCTGATCTTCCGGTGTCACCTTCCGTGAATTAAATCATGAGATCGCTCGCCCTCTGCCTCGTGCTGCTCGTCGGCGCTCAAGCGGCGGAGGATCAAGCTGCTTTGAAAACCATCACCCGGGCCATCCGCGAGGGCGATCAGGAATCACTGGCCGGTTTGCAGCAGCAGCATGGGCCCAAGGCCGCGCAGCTCGTGCGAGAGGCTGTTTCGAGCAAACGAGTCGGCGGCGGCATCAAGGCCCGCCTCGCTGAAATCGTGACCGGATGGCCGAAAGATGCTCTCGGCAGGCAGGAACTCGTCACCTGGCTCGCCAAGCATCCGAACTGCGAAGACGACGCAATGCTCTTCTTCGCCGAAATCCATCCACCGGAGGCTCGAAGCTGGTTTTGGAGCCAGATCGAAGCCACGAAGGGCGAACCCGCCAAGCTGCGAAATCCCCAACGAATCGCGATGGCCGTGCGCGGCCTCGGTTTCTTCGAGGACAACCCCGAACTCGTTGTCACGCGGATCGCCTCCATGCTCGCGGCGGAGTTTCCGCATGTCATCCGGGCTTGCGCGGCGGATGCGCTCGGCGGCATGCGGCATGCCCAATCTATCGAGGCCCTGATTTTGCAGGTCGAAGATGCCGCCATCGGCTCGCGAGTCGTGCGCAGCCTTTACCGGCTCACCGGGCAGCACTTTGAAAACGAACTCGCCACCCGCTGGCAGGAATGGTGGCAGGCCAACAAGGCCAGCGTCCCTTTCAAAATGCACGCCTTGGCCGAGTTTGACGAGTTCCTGAAGCTCCAAGCCCTGGTGAAGCCGGTGGACGATACCATGATCGACATGGAGACCTTTTACGGCGTGAAGGTGGATGGCAACGGCCTGCTCTTCATCCTCGATGTCAGCGGCAGCATGACCATCGGCGGTCGCATCAACAAGCTGCGGGCGCAGATGGGAAACATCCTCCTCGTGCTCGAAGGCCGCCCCGCCCGCCTCCACCACGGCATCCTCACCTTCAGCGATGGCGTCGAGTCCTGCTACCCGCGTGGCATTGCGCTGAATGAACCGGCGAACCGCCAAAAAGCCGCGAAATTCATCGAGCGCCTCGATGCCGATGGCGGCACCTCGATGGTATCCGCGCTGCGCCACGCCGCAGAAAAGGTGCTGCCGGATGCGAACCTCGATACCATCTACCTCCTCAGCGATGGCTCACCCACCGATGGCAGCGATCAAATGGTGCTTGATGCCGCCCGCCTCATTCATCAGCGCCATCAATGCCACATTCACACCATCGCCATCGGCGAGGACCAACCGGCGGCCTTCGGTGAAAAAACGCTCATGGAACAGGTCGCGGGGCTCACCGGCGGCACTTTCACCCGCGTGCGGGATGTGGAAGATGGGAATTGATTCTCGACAGCCTCACCAAACAAGGCAGGAAGCCGGAACACGAGGTTCACGGGCTTCCTGCCGGGGTTTCTCTCTCAGAGGACAAGGCTAAGAAATGAGTGCCCGATTAAGCGGCCACCTTCGCACGGCTCTTGCGGGCGGGCTGTGCAGGCTTCGGCATGATCGTCGGGCGGAAGGCATCGCCGAAAAGATAGCCACGAGCGCTATCGACCTGACCCATGACGCGGCGGTGCCACTTCGTGAATTCTTTACCCAGGCGTTCCTCGGCATCCGCAGATTGCAGCGCATCATCGAGCGACATGCGTTCCATGCTCAGCTCGAGATGGAAGGTGATCTCCGGGATGTGAAGCTCCACGGCCTCAAACATGTCCATCACGCGGGCAGCGTAGCTGGTGTCCCAGATCTTGTCATCCTCGTCGTAGCTGCTCGTCACGAGGTGGGCGATGAGGTATTCGGCATTGTCGGAAAAGACCTCCGCAGCTTGCGTCACGGAGTCAAAGCTCTCGCGGTCAGCCGTCACCGGCAGCACCACGGTCACGGCCACGCCAGTCTCGCTCAGGATGTTTTCAAAGTCGTGCTGCTGGTAGAAGGAAGTGAAGAAATCACCCAGGCCGGTGCCCACTTCGAGGATCGTGATCGGCGAGGCATCCACCTGAGTCATAAGGGAGCGGGGCGTGAGCGAATCAGGATCGAGGACGATGCTGCCCGGCGAGGCCGAGCTGCCTTCTTCGACGAGGGAAAGCAGGCGGTGGTCCACACCATACTGCTCGAGGTGACGGGTGAGGCAGAGGGAGAGCGTGCTCTTACCGGTGCCGGGATAGTCGTTCTGGATGAGGATGAGCTTCTTCATGTGTTTTGTTGCTTAATTGCACAGACATTATTCAAATTATGGTATTCATTGCAACAATAAATATTTAATTTTTGCGTAATTTTTAGAAAAATAGGTTTTAAGGCTCAAAAGCTCCCCCTTCTATCGCCTCGTGAATTCGCCGTGAAGCTCAAAATCGACGTTTCCAGCCACCGAGCGGCTCTGGTAGCCTCCGAGCCTTCCTATGAAGACTCGATTCCTCTTTGTCCTCCTGCTCGTCCTTGTGTCCCTCACCTCGCCGGGCCGGGCGCAGTTCCCGAAACTGCTCGATGACTGGCAAAGCTGGGTGCTGTGGGACGAAACGAAGCATGGCGGCAAGCCCACGGCCTTCGATGACAAAACAAAGATGATGCCGCTCTGGTATGCACCGATGGAAATCAAAGCGGAGGCGGCAGGTGGGAGCTTCAGCGTTGCGGTGAATTCGCGATCTCACGACTGGCTGCCGCTGCCGGGCGATGCCCAATGTTGGCCGCAAAGCGTGACCATTGACGACGAACCCGTGTCGGTGCTGAATCGCGAGGGGGTGCCCTGCGTGGAACTGAACACCGATTACAAAGGCATCATCAAGGGCAGCTTTCGCTGGAGCACGATGCCGCAGTCCGTGCGCATCCCGCCGCAGATCGGCGTGCTGAATTTGCAGCTCAATGGAGCGCCGGTGGAACTGCCCGTGTGGGATGCAGAAGGCCGCCTGTGGCTGCAGCGCACCGGCACGGAACCTGCCGACAAAGATTTCCTCGCGGTGAAAGTCTATCGTCTCATCAGCGATGGTTCGCCGCAGTGGTTGCACACGCAGGTGGAGCTCAGCGTGGCAGGAAAAAGCCGTGAAGAAGCCCTCGGCCACCTGCTCCCGGAAGGCTGGCGGCTTTCCTCCGTCGAGACGCCGGTGCCCTGCGCTGCCGATGATGCAGGCAAACTCAAGGCCCAAGTCCGTGCGGGCAAATGGACGCTCAAATTCGCCGCCTACCGCACCAGTCCCGCCACCACGATCGCCTATGCGAAAGATTCCAAGCCGCTCGCCGAGGAGGAACTCGTCGGCTTGCAGCATGATCCTGCCTTCCGCCTCGTCGAGATCAGCGGCATCCCAGCCGTCGATGTGGCGCAAACGACCTATCCCGAGGCATGGCGACAGCACCCCGTGCATCAATGGAACCCCGCGCAGCCCTTTCAGATCGAGGAAAAGATGCGCGGCATGGGCGCACGCAAGCCGCAGGGCATCACCATCCGCCGCAGCTTTTGGCTCGATGAAGATGGAAAGAACATGACCTATCAAGACGACCTCAGCGGCAGCGGCCAGCAGACCTGGCGGCTTGATGCAGCGGAAGGTCACAAACTCGGCGCGGTGAAAATCAGCGGCGCCGGCCAGCTCATCACCAAGAACCCCGCGAACGGTGCCGAAGGCGTCGAGGTGCGTGACCGCAATCTCAACCTGCAAGCCGTGGGCCGCCTCGAACGCGGTGCCCGCCTCGCCGCTACCGGCTGGCAGCACGATGCGGAGTCGCTCGAGTCTCGCATGAATCTCCCGCCTGGCTGGCGCTTGCTCGCCGTCTTTGGCGCGGATTGGAGCCGGGGCGACTGGCTGACCTCGTGGTCGCTCTTTGATGTGTTTTTGCTGCTCATCGTCACGCTGGCGGTGTGGAAGGCCTGGGGCTGGAAAACCGCACTCATTGGCCTGCTCGGTCTCCTGCTTGCCTATCATGAGACGGGAGCACCGCGATACACTTGGATCATCCTCGTGGCCGTCTTTGCCGCCGCCAAATGGGTGCCGGAGAATGCCCCGCCACTCGTGCAGCGAATCGTGAATGGCCTCAAGATCGTGGTGCTCGTTCTCTTTGCCTTGAATGCCGCGCCCTTCATCACGCAGCAGATCCAGCAGGCCATTTATCCGCAGTTGGAGCCGTATCGCACGACCTGGCAGCAAGACTTTAGCCAGTCCAATCTCTATGCTGGAGCAATGGTGATGGAAGCTCCAGCCTCCCCAGCTCCCGTGATGCAGGAGGCGGATGGCATTCGTGACCGCGTCTCCGGTGTGATGAACAGTATCGACTATTCGAGTCGTCGAGCTGTGGAACTGCAAAAACTCAAAGGGGACCTCAAATCCAACCTCTTCTACGACACCAAAGCCAAGATCCAAACCGGCCCTGCGGTGCCGCAGTGGAAGTGGCGTGAGGTGAGTTTTGGATGGCGCGGCCCCGTTTCAGCCGAGGAAAAAATCTCGCTGTGGCTCATTCCGTGCAGCTTGGAGCGTGTCATCACCCTGCTGCGCCTCGCGTTCATGCTCGGGCTTGTCTGGCTGCTGCTCGGCAAAGGCAAGGAACTACCAAAATGGCCTCGCATGAGCTTCGCCACGCCCTCCACAGCTTCGCTGATCCTTTTGGCCTTTTTGTTCTCCAACACAGCAAACGCCCAAATCCCTTCACCGGAGATGCTTCAACAGCTCCGCGAGCGCGTGCTCTCGCTGCGCCCACAGGACCCGCAGCGAGCAGAAATCCCTCAGGTCCGCCTCAAGCTGCAAGGGCATCGCCTGGAGGTGGAAATCGAGATTCACGCCAGCGAGATCGTCGCGGTGCCGCTGCCAGGCAAACTGCCCGCGTGGAGCCCGTTGAGCGTTGGCGAAGCCGTCACGCTGCGACATGAAGGCTACCTTTGGGTCCTAGCCATACCCGGTGTGCAGACCGTGAAGATCACCGGCCTCATCCCGCCCGGCGCGGAATGGCAGTGGAGCTTCCTTTTAAAGCCGCGACAGGTCCAAATCGATGCCGCAGGCTGGACCGTCACCGGCATGAAGCCCAACGGCGTGCCCGAGGACCAAGTTTTCTTCGTCGAGCAAAACCGCAGTGCCAGCGCCGAGGCCGCTTACGACCAAAAAGACTTCTTCCCCGTCGTGCGCATCGAGCGTGAGCTGGAACTCGGCCTCATCTGGCAGGTTCGCACGAAAGTGAAACGCCTCTCACCCACCGGCAAAGCCATCTCTCTCAGCGTGCCCTTGCTCGCCGCCGAGCGGGTGATGAGCGCCGGCATGAACGCCAACAAAGGCCGCATCGAGGTGCGCTTCGGTGCCAGCGATGAAGAAGTGAGCTGGGAAAGCGAACTCGCACCCGTGCCTGATCTCACCTTGAAAGCCGAGGCCAGTGAAAACTGGGTGGAGCGCTGGATGCTCACCGCCTCACCCGTTTGGAATGTGCATCACGAAGGTCTCGCTCCGGTCTATGAAACTTCCCAAACTCAACTCGTGCCCGTTTGGACCCCGTGGCCCGGCGAGAGCGTGAAACTCACCGTCTCACGCCCCGAGGCCGTTCAAGGAGCCACCACCACCATTCAT
>Ga0209298_10001100_pt1 | contig 17893 bp, 19 predicted proteins | sample S_140806_EF_Meta_FD_187325 | JGI IMG/M metagenome (GOLD analysis project Ga0209298, IMG submission 187325) | Freshwater microbial communities from Lake Simoncouche, Canada to study carbon cycling - S_140806_EF_MetaG (SPAdes) (version 2) | ecosystem: Environmental > Aquatic > Freshwater > Lake ...
CAGTTGAATGGGCTAAAAATAGATTCCAACTATTTATTGAACAGTTCCAAAAAATGCAGCAACATGCTGACCTAGTAGTATTGGGCGGTGATATATTTGACCGGCTACCTACTATGGACGAAGTTGAATTATACTTTGACCTAATTGCTAGTATTGATGTAGAGTGCATTGTCTACCCTGGCAATCATGAAATGCTTAAAAAAGATACTACTTTTTTAACATACTTAAAACGTGCTACTACTAGAATCAATCCGTTAGTAACTATTGTTGATGATTTTTATACTCGGCACAGCATTGACTTTGTGCCCTACAATAAGCTAAAAGAACTGGAAACTACAAAGTATACTTTTGCAGAAAAGATTTTGTGTACTCATGTGCGTGGTGAAATTCCACCACACGTTAAACCAGAAGTTGACCTAGCACTATTTGATCGTTGGCAAAAGGTACTAGCAGGAGATTTACACAGCTATGAGAACTCACAAAGAAATATTATATATCCAGGCAGCCCTTATACTACTAGCTTTCATCGTAGCAGGGTTGATACGGGCGCTGTTTTATTAGAAACAAAAAATTTAACACACGTTTGGATGCCATTTCAACTTCCGCAGCTTATTAAGCAAACTATAGGTGTGCACGACCCTAAACCGCAGACGGCATTTCATCATACAATCTATGAAATTGAAGGTGATTTACACGAACTAGGACAGCTTGAAGACAGCGACTTAATCGACAAAAAGGTAGTTAAACGTGCACAAGAAACTCAGTTAATCCTAGATCCTGAGTTAAGCCTAGGTGAAGAAGTGCGTGAATATCTTACCTATATCCTACAGCTAAACGAAGACGCAGTTGCTGAAACACTAAAAGAATTTTACAACTACTCGGACAAGCTAGAACTATGATAACACTAAAAGAACTGCGCTGGTCTAATGCTTTTAGTTATGGTGAGGGCAACAAAATTGACTTTACTCAGAGCCCGCTTACTCAGCTTGTGGGTAAAAATGGGCATGGCAAAAGCAGCGTTGCACTAATCCTAGAAGAAGTCTTATTCAATAAAAACAGCAAAGGCATTAAAAAAGGCGATATCCTAAATCGTTATATCAAAGACAAACACTATCAAATTGAACTAGTATTTAGCAAAGACGGTTGTGAGTATAGGATTGAAACAAAACGTGGTGCTCAGCAACAGGTAAAGCTGTACCGCGGCCTGGAAGATGTTAGTGGTCATACGGCTACTACTACCTATAAATTAATAGAACAATTAATTGGCATAGATCACAAGACTTTTTCACAAATTGTTTATCAGAGTCATGCAGGTAGTTTGGAGTTTTTAACTAGTGCTGATACTGCTAGAAAAAAGTTTTTAATTGAATTGTTAAATTTAGGCAAATACACCCAGGCTGGAGAAGTATTTAAACTGGCAGCAGCAGAAGTAGGTAAAGACCTTACACAAGCACAAGCTAAGTTAGATACTATTCAACAGTGGATTGGTAAATACAGTAAAACAAGTTTTGAACCAAAAGGTTATGCTCTGGTTTCTATATTAGATGATAGTCTGGTTGCAGAATCAAGTAGATTAGCAACTACAATTCAGGACATTGAAAAAACTAATAAAAAAATTACGCAAAATAATACTTACAAGCAGTTAAAAGACAAAATCAACTTATTACCAGTGCCAGATAAACCTACTGGCGATATTAGTACTGCAATAACTAAAAAAGCAGAGTATGATAAAACCATTCAAGACGCCGGACTTTTCAAAAAGAAAATGGGAGCCCTACATGGTAATTGTCCAACCTGCTTACAAACCATTGATGCAGAAAAAACCAAAAACTTAATCACAGAACAAGACGCTATTATTTTAGTTGCCAAAGCGCAAGGCAAACGAGAAACTGAACGTATTAAACAATACAATGAACAACTTGGGCAGTGGAATACAGCTCAACGTAATCAAGAAGAATGGGAAAAGTACCATCAGCTAATAGATACAGAATTGCCCGAAAGCCTATTAGACGAAGCAATATTACAAAAACAATTAAAAGATTTGCAACAGCAAATAGCAAAAACAAAACAAGATATTGCCAATGCAGAAAAACACAATCAAGAAGTAACCACACATAATAATCGACTAGAGTTGATTAAATCACAAATAGTTGAAATGGAAGTAGAACTTGGTGAATGGACTGCAAAAGCAAAACAATTAACCGCAAAACTAAATACTATTAATACTTTGGTGAAAACTTTTAGTACAACAGGTTTGGTGGCGTATAAGATTGAAAATCTTGTTAAAGACCTAGAGGGCATCAGTAATGAGTATCTAGGCGAACTTAGTGGTGGCAGATTTCAAATTAGTTTTCAAATCAGTGGTAGTGATAAATTAAATGTAATTATTACTGATAATGGAATTGATATTGATATACTTGCGCTTAGCGGCGGTGAACGAGCTAGAGTTAATGTGGCAACACTATTAGCAATTAGAAAACTAATGCAAAGCCTAAGTCAAAGCAGAATAAATCTATTAGTTTTAGATGAAACTATAGAAGCCTTGGATGTGGATGGTAAGGAGAAATTAATTGAAGTCTTACTCAAGGAAGAGTCCCTTAATACTATCCTCGTTAGTCACGGATTTAGCCACCCCTTATTGGAAAAGGTACACGTTGTTAAACGCAACAACATTTCAACAATCGAGGGATAATATGTATAAAATTGAACAAGTAATCAATGCCAAAGCTACTGCGGTTATAGACGGCAGGGAAACAGAGTTGTTTGTAGGTGATCATCTTACTGAAGAACAATTGGCTACGCTAAAAGTTTATGGCGATAAGTTGATCTATAGAATTGATCAAAACTGCACTGGAGAGGTTTGCGGAATTGACATTGAAGCGCACCTATCACAGCCTTCAACAGCTGGGGTTACTAAACCTGCTGTAAAACCTGTAGAGCTACCAGTTACTGAATAATGGTAGACTCTAGGGCTAAAGGCGCTAGAACTGAAACAGTAATCAGGGACCTTCTTCGTAAATACACCCACTTAGGGTGGGAGAGGGTTCCTGGTTCTGGTGCATTAGATGAAAAACATGGATTAAAAGGCGACTTGTATATCCCTAACTATAATAACACATTTTGTGTTGAAGCTAAAGGATATGCAGACGATCATTTAACTAGCGCTGTACTAACATCTAAGTCACCACAATTACTAGAATTTTGGCAACAAACTATTCGTCAGGCTAAGCAGGTAAATAAATTACCACTGTTAACCTTTAAACACGATCGTAGTAAAGTATTTGTAGCGTTTAGTAGTGATTACTGTATACCAGAAAATTATCATCATTTTTATGTATACAGACAACCACATAGCTTTTATGTTGCACTCCTAGAAGACTGGTTGACCGTTGAGCAACCACAATTTGTCACTTGACACAGACCTGAAATTTTAGTATAATATTAGATGAAAAATACTTTAATAAAGCCAACCTTAGACTGGATATATCATGACTTTAAGTCCAATCGTTTTAGGTTTATTATGGAGTTGGTTGCTTGGACTCTTAGTATTGGGTGTGCTGCTATCATGGCTGGAACAGTACCAAACCCTCCACTTGTGGCTCTTTATCCCGCTTGGATTGCTGGTTGTACTATTTATGCCTGGTGTGCTTGGTCTAGGCGTTCATTTGGTATGTTGGCTAACTACCTCTTGCTTGTCTCCATTGACCTATTTGGCTTTACAAGACTACTAATTTTAGGATAATATGAGTAAAACATTTCAACAAGTTACAGAACAAGAAAACAGCTTAATAATCGTAGATGCACTTAACCTAGCATTTCGTTGGAAACACAGCGGTGCTATAAATTTTGCAGAAGATTATAAACGCACTATTGAAAGCCTAAAGAAAAGCTATAAAGCCAAGTGGGTTGTAATTGCAGCAGATCAAGGTTCCAGCAGCTATCGTAAAGCAATTTATCCTGAATACAAGCAAAATCGCAAAGATAAATTTGCAGAACAAACTGATGCAGAAAAAGCAGCTTTTGAGTTATTCTTTGAAGATTATCAAGCAAGTTTAGATCTTATTAGAGATACTACAGATTATCCTGTAATTCAATTTAAACAAACCGAAGCTGACGACATTGCTGCATATATTACTAGTATTCATCACCTATTACCTGTTGATCACATATGGTTAATTTCAAGTGATAAAGACTGGGATTTGTTAATTGGCGATAAGGTAAGTAGATTTAGTTATGTAACCAGAAAAGAAGTTACTGCTAATAACTGGCATACACACTATCAATTTGCACATGATCAGTATATTTCAATAAAATGTTTAATGGGAGATAGCGGTGATAATGTGCTAGGTGTAGAAGGCATTGGCCCAAAACGTGCACAACAATTAGTTGAAGAATACGGTACTGCACTAGATATAGTAGCAGAACTACCTATTCAAAGTAAACTAAAATATATTAAAACACTAAATCAAAATGGTGATAGAATTTTACTCAACTATCAACTTATGGATTTAGTCAGTTTTTGCCAAGACGCACTAGGTGAGAATTGTAAAGAAATAGATGACATTTTAAAAGATTATTGTAAGGATTGATATGGTTAGTACAAGAGCACAAGTAATTACACGTCGTACCTACAACAGGCCCACCAGCGACGACGGCAAACAATTTGAAACCTGGCAAGAAACAGTTGCTAGAGTAATCGACCACCAAGCGTGGTTGTGGGAACGTGCCCTTGGGCGTGAACTAAACGATCAGGAATACGCAGAACTTTATGATCTGGAACAGTTAATGTTAGACAGAAAAGTTTTGATGAGTGGCCGCACACTATGGCTTGGTGGTACTCAAGTAGCTAAAACACGTGAAGCCAGTCAATTTAATTGCAGTTTTACTCATGTAGAAACTGTGTATGATGTAGTCGACGTGCTATGGCTATTGCTACAAGGTTGTGGCGTAGGCTTTAAGCCGGTTGTAGGTACACTTAACGGTTTCTCAAAGCCAATTAAAAATATTCGGACAATTCGTAGCCAGTGTACAGAAAAAGGTGGTAATGAGTATAACACAGAAATTTGGGATGCAGAAACTAAAACTTGGACACTACAAATCGGCGATAGTGCGGAGGCTTGGGCTAAGTCTATTGGCAAGCTATTGGCTGGTAAGTATCCCGCTGATACTTTGGTTTTGGATTTTAGTCAATTACGTCCCGCAGGTGAAAGGTTAAAAGGTTATGGTTGGATTTCTTCAGGTGATACTGCAATTAGTACTGCATATACTGCTATTGCCAATATCCTTAATGGTCGTGCTGATAGCCTACTTACTAGGATGGATATTCTGGACATTGTTAATCATTTGGGGACTATTCTTAGTAGTCGCAGAAGTGCTGAAATCGCTCTTTTCGACTATGGTCAGCCTGAGTGGGAAGAGTTTGCGGTAGCTAAAAAAGACTGGTGGTTGCACAACAATGAACATCGTACGCAAAGCAATAATTCACTAGTGTTCAAGGAAAAACCATTGCGTGAGGACTTGGAGAAAATCTTCAACTTAATGCAGGAAGCTGGTGGTTCAGAGCCAGGATTTATTAATGAAGTAGAAGCGCTACGTCGCGCACCTTGGTTTAAGGGTGCAAATCCTTGTGTAGAAATCCTCTTAGGCAACAAGAGTTTTTGTAACTTAACAGAAACTGACTTAGCTAAATTTAAAGGTGATAATGCTGGACTACACGCTGCTATTCGCCTAGCGGCACGTGCTAACTATCGTCAAACTTGTGTTGACCTGCAAGACGGCATTTTACAAGAAAGTTGGCACCTAAACAACTACTTTTTACGACTATGCGGTGTAGGTTTAACTGGTATTGCAATGCGGCCAGATATGGGTAGTTATGATTATGAATATCTAAAACGTACAGCAACTAGTGCCGCGGTAGGTATGGCGCAAGAGCTGGGATTGCCTAGTCCTAAAAACGTAACTTGCATTAAGCCGTCGGGTACACTAAGCAAGATTATGGATACTACTGAAGGAGTGCATAAGCCCTTAGGCAAGTACATTTTCAATAATGTGCAGTTTTCAAAGCACGATCCAGTTGTAGAAAAAATGCGCGAAGCAAACTACAAAGTTATCAATCATCCCGTTGATGACAGTGGTGTATTAATCACTTTTCCAGTATGCTGGGACGGTGTAGTGTTTGATAAGGTTGAGGGTAAAGAAGTCAACCTGGAAAGTGCTGTTACACAGCTAGAGCGCTATAAACTACTACAAACTTCTTGGAATCAACAAAATACGTCGGTAACTATTAGCTATGATCCTGGGGAGATTAGCGACATTATTAGCTGGTTACTAGACAACTGGGATTGTTATGTAGGTGTTAGTTTTATCTATCGCACAGATCCCACAAAAACAGCTAAAGACTTAGGCTATTTATACTTACCACAAGAAGTGGTAGACGAACGTACTTACAGAGATTATGCAGCTCAATTAGGTCAAGTGGTATTAGATGAAGCTAATAGCTTTGATGAGATTGTAGATGCAGAGTGTGCAACCGGGGCGTGTCCCATTCGTTAATATTAAACTATGAAAACATTTCAATTTGAACTTACAGAAGACGAAGCTAATGTAATTCTTGCAGGACTACAAGAATTACCAGCTAAAGTGTGCAATCCACTTAGTCAAAAGCTGATTGAACAAGCCAAACAGCAAATGCCTGGCCGTACAATTAATCAAAATATTGATGAAAGTGTACAAACCACTGAACAGCTAGGCTAAAAAACAAAAAGCCCCTAAACAGCAATGTTTAGGGGCTTTTTTATTAGTCGTTGTAGGCTAGAATAATCTGCTTACACATTCTGCTGCGTACAATGTCCTCGTCTAGGAATCTAACAATTTCCACTCCAGGAATACCCTGCAGTCTACGAACGCTGTCTTCCAGTCCACTGTCTGGAATGTCTACTTGCCTAGGATCGCCACTAAGAATAATCTTACAACCTTTGCCAATCCTGCTCAACAACATTTTAAACTCAGTTTTAGTTAAGTTTTGTGCTTCGTCTACTAGTACAATTGCATATTCAAAGCTTGAACCACGCATAAAACCTATAGGTCTAGGATCTATATCTTTGCTTTTAACTGCATACTCATAAAACCCACGGCCTAGGGTTTTTGTAAATACTGCGTCAAATGGTTGTAAATAGGGCGCATACTTATCGTCAATTTTGCCTGGTAAAAATCCCATGCCACGACCAGTTTCCACATTAGGTCTGGTTAAAATAATTTTTGAAACTTTGCGGTGAAATAATAATCCAGCTGCGTAACTAGCTGCTACATAGGTTTTACCTGTACCGGCACTACCTATACCAAAAACAATATCATTTTGTTTAATTGCTTCCAAGTAGACGCTTTGAATTTCGTTTAGTGGTTTAATTTCCTTGAAACCATTTTCAACTGGATTTTGATGTTCAAGAAGTAGAGCCTTACGAACCTGCTTACCAGAATTATTAGCCATATATAGCCTTCAAGTAGATTAATGAACAAACTTTGTGTACTTTTCACTGCGTATGTTGATTACGTTTCTTACATGTTCACGGTTAATATCACAAGCACTACGATTACCGTAAAGTGCCGCCTTGGACTTTAAACAAAGTTTCTCCACATTATCAAACCACTGGTTAGGATCACACCACGTAGCTAATTTACAAGCTCTGCGTTCATGATCTACGCCGCCTGCACCGCCGTTGTAGGCAGCATCTGCAAAAGCATATGCGTGATAAGGATCTTTTACGTGCCGATTAAAATACTGATAATTATCTCGCATCATTAAGGTTAATGTACGAATTTGTAAATCTGGTCGATCGTAGACTACTTGCCACGATAATTCTGCTAATTCTTTAGGATACTTATGTTTTAGTTCTGATAGAGCATCAAACCTAATGGTACCATCTGCTTTAAACGCCCGGGTAATCTGTCCAAGTCCTGCACCTTCCTCTCTAGGACTCTTAAGTCTAGACTTAGGATTCCAACAGCGTGGATGCTTTAAGTGTATGCAGGACTCGAGCTCTATTAAACTACCAAGGTATGCAGCTTTGGGTGTGTAGACCAAAGTTTATCTTTTTCTAGTTGAACTGTGGCTAAATGCTCTTGTGCCTGCTGGGGAATATAAGTACTAACTGGTTGTGCATAAACCTGTGAGCCAAATAGCGAGAGTAGGCCATAGATAATTACGCAAAGACCTAAAAAACTCAAACCTGCGCCAGTGGCGGTTTCGCGTGCTTTTTTCAACAGTGATTCCATGTCTGCGTAGTCAAATAAAGCACGACGTGCTAGATGTGCAAACCATACGGCTACAATAGGAGTTGCCAGTTTGGCTAGGAATGGGATAGTCATGTTACCACCATTAGGGTCGCTGATAAAAAGATACAGCATAACAATAATGGTGCCGCCAATCATAAAAACGTTGCGGAAGCGTAAGTGTTCTTTCATGGTTTGTCCAAGTTGGAAAGTTTGCGAATAGCTTCAATGCTAGCCGCTTGTTTAAGTGCACACGTGCCGTATAGTCCAATAACTTGAATATAGTGTTGGGCTATGTTGTCGTATGTAGGATTTTTAGTTAGTGGCGGTAGTAGTTCACAGCCCGTTAATAACTCAGGTTCTACTACCACACGTTTTTGTGTTGCCGCGACTACTGGTGTTTCAGTTGATTTTTTGGAAAAAATTCCACATCCAGTAAGCGCGGCAACAAGGCAAAAGCTGAATATTGTATTGATTTTCATTTTTCGTTGGCTCGCATAATTGCCTCGCCGATACTATCTACAAAACTAGGTGATGGTAAACACTCACCGTTTTTTACAATAGTAACGGGCTCAGTTTTTAACTGTTCAGTAATTGTTACAATTTGACGATTTAATCGTTGTTGCTTTTTATTAGCCAATTGTTGAGTACTAGTTAAACTACTCTCTAACTGCGTAATTTTATCTTGCAGCTCCTGTTCATATTTTTGCTTAGCCTCTACACACTCTAAGTGTGCCTGCTCATATCCACGATTGTAGACTTTGTTATAGGCAAACATACCTAATACGCCTAGGCCTATAACTACGGCAATGGTAATAATTATTTTTATGTCGTTTAACATTATCTGGCTCTGGCATATTTAAATGGTGTTTCTGCAAAAGCTATAAATATGTAAGATGATCCGTTGTTGTTGAACATGGTGTCGCTAGTTTTGATTTTAAATCCATTGGATAAAATGTCAAATCTTGGATAGCCGGACACTTCAGCATTAGATATAGCTGGATACAATTCATTTTGTACAACGTTAATTGGACTGCGTTGTAAATCAAATATACCCCACTGACTGTCGATAGAACCAGTTGCAACTTTAAGCATTACAAAAGCAGGTCTAAAACCACAATAAACAAACGGGCCATCTGCATTGCCATTTCCAGCCCACGATCCAATCCTACTATAACCAGGCACTTCTGCAAAACAATAAGCAACATAGTTACTGGAGCTATTATTACCATACCCGCCACCAATTAGTCCAAATGTTGTGCTATTAGGGCCACTAGACCCCCAATAATTGCTTATAGTTCCCGCAGCAACATTTGTTGTATTTAACATAAGGTATGTGTCTCTACCCAGAGATTCGTGATAAACTAACCAATTTGTACTTGCATTTCTTGCTTTGAGAATAATCATTTTTGGTACAGCACCCAAACCATGTCCAACAGTTTTTTCTGCTGCAGGGTTACCAGTATAAGTTACTATACTAAACCCACTTGTAGTGTTTGCACGAACTTCACTAGTAAGCGAACCGGCAGTATTTGTTACAGTTGTACCACCAGCATTCCAGTTCCAAGCAACATAAGTTGCGTTGTTTACGTTGCTGTTAGTACCTCCTGTTGTGTTCGTACCAAGGGAAAACCCATTGCTATTGAAAGCAGTCACACAGTCTGTGTTTGTTTCCTGTGCGGCGGAATTATCGCTAAACAACTGACTGTTTACGCCCCTGACAGAATCTGTCAAAGTGTTACGCCCCACACCACTTCTAATTTTAATCCAAGTAAAATCAGGCTGGAATCCAATTCCTGTAACTGATTGTGTGTTTGATGTTGGATACCCATTACCAGTATATGTTACAGCATTAAAATACTTGCTGGCCTGTGTAGTACTAGTTGCACCTATTGCGGGTGTGGGTAAGTTTTGTGAGCATAGTGCTTTGAATCCACTAGGCGCGGTGTAGGCAAATGGGCGTTGACCAAAGTTGACAGACTTAACACTATTTAAATAGTAAGTTGTTACTGCAAATACAAAGTTGCCTGACAATCCTGTAAAAGCAGTCCCTTGACTCACGCCATTTTTGTAAAACACCAATGTTCCCGCATCTAAATCAAGAGCAGTACCAATAACGTCACCTGTAGTCCAACTAGCACCATAACTCGGAAAAGAACCACCAGTTGCTTTGTTGCCGCTTGTATAGTAAATATACCCAGAAGAATTGTGGCCAATATAATCCGACATTGCACCTATAGGAGTATTTACATTGTAAATTCCAACCATAGCATCGGCAGTGCCACTAAGAATAACAAATTCAAAGTAGAACTTTCCTGAATTCATTGATATTGTAGAAAAACAATTTGTCCAACTTACTGCGCTATTTACGGCTTGTAAATTTCCATTAGAGAAAGTTGATTGTCCAGTACCTCCAGGCGAAGAGTTAAAAGCCAATGGATTCAGCGTAGCATAATTACCACGAACCTCACCACCTACGCCAGTGTCCACACCATAACTAGTAGGAGAGTCTACTAGGCTATCATTGTCCACTCCAGCGGCAACACTAAAATTATTGGGTGTAAAATTATTACCATTACCAGAATAATCTTTGCCTAAGGTGGTGGCAGTAGTTGCACTATTATCTGAAAAGTTTAAGTAAAATCCATTAGTGCCGTAAGTACCAGTATAACGAACAGGTCGCCACACTCCGGTATTAGGATCCGCTCCACCAAAATTTGTGGGTGTAAGCGCTTGACCGTCTACAAAGTTTATCTCAGTCATGTAGCCATTAAATTCATTTGTAGCACTATTGTTGCCTATTCTATGTTCAACAGTATTATCTACATTGCTATCAAAATTTAATGTTGGGTATGCAGCCGTACCAAATACTGTTACTTGTGTTCCGTTTACATATAATTTAATACGATTTGAACTTGTTGCTTGTGTAGAATCATAGACAAAAACAATATGATACCAAGCAGATGGATCACGAAATACTTGAGTTGTACTTAATTGCCAAGAAAAACCATTGTTATATCTAAACATATAGAAGGTGTTGTCAGTATTAAATCTAATTGTGTCATTATCACCACCGGTTCCTGCAAAAAATAAAACTTGATCATTAGAAAACTCAGTGCGCTTAACCCAACCGCTCCATGTATATGTTCGGCGATTTCCTGCACTACTAGGAGTACGATTCAAATATGTTGTATCCGGCTTATTAAAACGCAAGCTACGAGCAATTTGTTGAACTACACTAATACTAATACTAAAAGCACGTGGGCTGTCCTGCAGTTCCTGATCAATGGCATTTATTGTAAAGTTGTAAGTAGTGTCTACAGTAACACCAGTAACAGTACCAGACAACAATCCGTTACTACTTAAATTTAAACCACTAGGCAATGTGCTGCCACTAGCTAGTGAATAAGTAATATTGCTATTACTAGTAGCTGCAAATTGGATACTAATAGCATTACTAGCTAGGCTTTCAGGCAGTGTGCTGCCAGTAGTCCAAGTTGGTGTAGCGCTAAAAGTAATACCATTAACTCGAATAGCTACCGAACCATCCGTAGCCACTACATACACCACATAAGTACCTGCTGCCGTAGCCGGTAGTTGTGCACGCAGCTCAGTGCTGTTTACAAAACTTACACTGCTAGCACTAGTAGTATTAATTAAAACCTGACTGCCAGTGGTAAAACCGGTACCTATGATTTTAATATAACCACCAGCAGTGCTGACTGCAGTATCGTCTAGTGCAGTATAACTGCTGTCGGTAACCACAATGCTGGTGATTTTGGGTATTGCTGCAGTAGCGTCTACAATACCATAACCAGCAATGGTAGTTGGTTTATTAACCAAGTCTGTAAAACTACCCGTTGTAGCCACAGTAGCTAAGGCTGTAGCACCACGCTGAAGGTTCCAGGTAGTGCCGTCCCACTTCCAGGTTCTGGTGCCATACGTATAGGTCTGATTTAGGGTGGGATTTGCTGGAAAATTCATGTGCTGGTCCTGTTAATTAAGCTGCGGCATTACGAAGTGGAGTAAGATCTTCTGTAGTCCAAAAATCTTTGGCTAACATGATATTTAGATGATCTTTATTGCGTTTAACACAATCTGTCCATTCAGCATCACTCATATATGCAGGTTTACCGTCATTGATCAAGTTAACTGAATCTAGTGCAGCTTTGTAGTGTTGGGCAATCTGCTCTGGGTTGTTTTCAATCATGGTTAGACTCGATTGAGTTGAGATTTGAGGCTCGCAACCTCGGCTGATAATTCTTGTACTGCTTTGATAAGCATTGGTACAAACACGCTGTATTTTACGTTCTTAATGCCTTCGTTGTCGGTTTCAACCAAGCCCGGAAACACTGTTTCCAACTCTTGAGCAATCACGCCAATATGTTTTTCATCTGGCTTGGCTTTTAGATTGTAACTGCGGATCTTAACTTGATTCAATGCCGCAAGTTTGGGAGTTGCGTCTACAATGTTTTCTTTAAGAACAACATCGGAAGTTGAACCATACGAATTGTTTGTATTGATTGCATTGCCAGAGTCTCTAATTATAAATACTCCAGTGTCATTGCCGTTTCTGGTATCAAACGTATTAAAAGTGCTGTTAGTTGTGTTTCTATTACCGCGAACTGAAAAAGCGGTTCCTGCAAAAGATGCACTGTCTGCCCTAATGTACACTACTTTGTCACCCGAACCACCAGCGGAAACAGGGCTGCTAAAGTAATGAAATCCCAAGTTTGTCCCGTCTGGGAATCCACCACTTGGTGATGCTGCAAAATATCCGCTACCATTGAACATCCCGCGTGGGTTGCCATCGCCGTCTGAGAATACTATGTAGTTAGACGCTGTGCGAATGTCAAGGCTACCTTGATTTCCGTTATACGTTCCAATGACAGTATTTTTAGAACCAGACGTTACATTATACCCAGAATTTGACCCGATAAAAGTATTTCCGGCACCGGAAGTGGCGCTGTATCCTGCATAAGCGCCAATAAATGTGCTGCTGTTATTACCTTGTCCGGTCAAGTTAGCGCCAGCATTGGAACCAACAGCTGTATTGGCCTGAGCAATACCACCTGCACCGCCCTTTAAATTTAAAAAGGCTTGATAACCAATTGCTGTATTGCTCTCACCGCCGTAACTGTCTTGAGCATAAAGCGCTCTGTATCCAATAGCTAAATTAAATGTGCCACTATTAGCATTAAGCATTGCTTGAGTGCCAATCGCAACCGTATTACTGATCCCTCCTCCATTATTAAGAGCACCGGACCCAATCGCGATGTTCCCAGAACCAGTTGTTAAATTCTGGGCAGCGGTATCTCCCACCGCTACGTTACTCCCGGCGGAAGTGGCTGAATACATAGCATTAACACCAAGTGCGGTGTTGCCACTAGCCGTAGTGGCTGTAACCATTGCCATGCGGCCAACTGCAGTGTTTTGACCTCCAGTACTAACGGCTAGCGCTTGGTAACCGATTGCTGTGCTATATGCTCCAGTGGTATTGGAATTCAATGCCCCATAACCGACCACTACGTTCTGAACGCCAGTTGTGCTAGTTCCAGCCCCACTTCCCACTGCAGTTAAATAAGGACTAGCAGAATTAGTAATACCTGTTAAACTAGTAACTGTAGCCCAACTAGCTGTAGTACCATCAGTAATCAAATATTTACCACTATTACTAGTCTGTGTGGGTAGGGCATTAATAGTACCCCAACTACTTACAGTACCATCAGTAGTCAAATACTTACCACTATTGCCAGTTTGTGAGGGCAGTGAACCAATACCAGACACATATGCTAGTGAGGCCCAAGCTGTGCTACCAGTACCTACTTTAAATCTACTAGTGTCAGTTTCTACACCCAGCTCACCGACCGCTAGGGTAGGATTAGCACTAGTCCACTGTGCGGCCGTGCCATTACGTAATTGAATTTGTTGAGCCATTATGGCGTGCCTCCGATAATTGCTTGTGTGCCACCATAATTACTGGTAGGCGTTCCGCCGTCTAGGTTACCTAACTGAATAAATAGATTATCACTGGGATGTGATAGTTCAATCCACTGCGAACTATCCGCATCCACATAATAAGTGTATTCTACACCATTTGTAGTATTAATCCACTTAGTGCCACTAACTGGATAATTAGGTGCAGTTGAACTAGTAAAAATTGCAGGCGCTTGTACTAGTGGGACTATATTCCAGGCAGTGCCATTCCAACGCCAAGTTTTGTTGGCATAGGTATAGATCTGATTTAGGGTGGGGCTACTGGGAAAATTCATAGGTTACCCACCTTTAGGATATTTGGCTTTAACAGCTAGGCAAGCATCAATGTACGCTTGCACTTGGGCTTGATCTCCCTTAACTATGCCATCTAAGTAATCAGTAATAGGTGGATACTCAGCAGCACGTTTGGTGATATAGGAATTAGCGTCTACTTTAGTTTGTACTAAAGAAACGTCATATTCAACCCTATTACCGGACACGTCAAAAGCATTGCTGCCATCTATAGTTACAACAGTTGGATATAAGGCAATTAGTTGTTTTGCAAACTCTACGTTCATGCCGCAATCTCCATAAGAATTATTGATGATGTACCGCTTAACTCACCAAGAAATCCAACTAACGAACTTCCGTTTACACTAAGGTTCATAATAGTGTAAGTTAATGCACTTGTTGATGCTGGTGAATCTAACCAGTTAATTGTGCCACCTAATAAATATCCAGCAAGTTGAGTACTTGTAGTTCCAACTGTTGCAATATTAGTTCCACTGCCATTTCCACTGGTACCTCTGTAAATAGCAACTTGTAGTCCACTACCCGCATTATAGTAAACATTACTACTTGTTGCAATAACCATAATCCTACTAGAAGTAGATGTAGGAGTAATAGTTGCAAATAAACCCGTAGAAACAAATGTTCCAGATGTTGTATAACCATTACCGTTTTTTGTACCTTGCACTACTTGCAAAACTTTACCAGCGGTAACAGTACCCCAACTAGCCGTAGTACCATCAGTAGTCAAGTATTTACCACTATTACTAGTCTGTGCGGGTAGGGCATTAATAGTAGCCCAAGTAGGTGCACCAGCACCAGTACTTTGTAGGTACTGACCACTAGTACCAGCAGCAGTAAAACTAGTAGTATTTGCCGCGCTTTGATAGGGCAATTGACCAGCACTGCCACCAGTAATATTTGCAACAGAGCCTAATAAGGTGTCGCCGGTTTGTAATTCCTGAATTTGTGTTCCAGAAATTACTAAAGGATATCGTGTTGCCATTGCAACTCCTATTATGTTATTGCTACACTAGTATAGCTGCCACTGCGATCCATTACTGCAAAGTAACCTTGTGCAACACTTACACTTGTAGTAGTTCCAGAATTTAAGTATACAGGTAATACATTTAAACCACTAATTGTGCTCACTGGACCAGTTTCAATCCACTGTGAACTGTCTACATCTACATAGTAAGTATACTCTACACCACTAGTAGTATTAACCCACTTAGTACCAGCACTAGGCGTGCTAGGTGCTGTACTGCTGATAATGGTGGTGGGCACTACTGCCCAACTAGCACTAGTACCATCAGTAGTTAAGTACTTGCCACTATTACTAGTTTGTGTAGGCAGTGAGTTAACAGTAGCCCAGCTAGCCGCCGTACCATCTGTGGTTAAGTACTTGCCCGAATTACCAGTTTGTGTGGGCAGTGCATTAATAGTAGTCCAGCTAGGAGCACCCACACCGTTACTTTGCAAGTACTGACCACTACTACCTGCAGTAGTAAATAATAATTTGGTGCCGTCGCCGTATGCTATGCCACCCTGAGTGGCGGTAAGGGTACTGGCAGTACCCCCGCCACCAGTGTTTAAGGTACCACTAGTATTTAAGTAGTCTGCTAAAATCGATAAGTTACGAGCAATAGTCATGTTAGTTCCTTATCTAGCGCGAGCGTATTTAAAAGGTGATTCGGCGTAGGCTGCGTAGATGTAGGTAGTAGCACTTGAATTTCCATTTGTATCTGTATTTCTCAACTTAAACCCATTGGATAAAATGTCTATGTTATGTGTACCTGAAGCTTCTGAATCGCTAGTGTTTGCTAGTAATCTTGTAGAACTCACATTATACAAATCACGGGCAGTATCTATAATAATCCAATTACCGGTAGTACTTGAACATTTATACATAACATACCTTGGCCTAAATCCACAATAAACAAAAGGACCGTCAGTAGAACCATTACCAACATAACTACCAAATTTGCTATACCCTGCGATCTCTGCCCAGCAGTAGGCAACTTCTGTATATCCTGTAACAAATGGGCCATTGGAATAGAATACAGTACTAGTTGGTACTGTGTTTTGCCAAGTAGCTGTGTTCGTAAATGCAGAATCTGTTGTATTGAGATTTAAATATTTGTTTGCGCCAAGAGATGAGTGATAAACAATCCAATTACTAATGTTGTTTCTTGATTTCAGAATAATCATGTTTGGCGCAACACCAAGTCCATGTCCTATACTTCCGCTATCAGCCGTAGCAGTAAACGTCACCACACTAAATCCAGCTGCGGGATTGGCACGAACTTGTGCGCTAATAGTACCAGCAGTATTTGTTACAGTTGTACCACCAGCATTCCAAGTCCAACTTACAAAACTACCACCACCAACATTTAATGCGTTATCAGAAGCACCTATACCATAACTGTCAGAATTAAATGTTTGAATATATGCGTTGCCATTATTAACTTCTGCTATAGTATCACTACCATACAGCGTTCGACCAGCACCACGTAAAGCATCATGCCATAAAACAGGATAGGTACCATCACGGCGTTTTGTTAATACTAAGTCGGATTGAATACCTGTGCCAATAATTCTACTACTATTGCTACCAGTAAACGTATTTACAGCAAATGCTGTTTGTGGTAATATACTAGTCGGCAAGTTTTGTGTGCACAGTGTTTTATAACCCGTAGGTGCAGTGTAGGCAAATGCACGTTGTCCAAAGTTGGCATCCAAAACAGGAGCAGTCCCACTGGCATTTTTTCTAGAACTAGCAGCAGCTACCATTTGTTGAGTCAATATAGAACCAAGGTACCCAGTACCTGCTACAGGATTTCCACTGTTTATCCAAGTGCCATTGCGTCCAATGTATATTTTGCCTGTGTTATACGCAAACATTAATACATCGCCACTGGATAAATTTGACAACCCAGTTACTACATTGTTGCCGTTTTGTTTGATTGCTGGGCTAGTTGAACCATACCAAGATATTTCATCTGCAAAATATCCAAGATAAAAATTTGTACCATTAACCGGAACACCCTGCAAAATAGCATTTGCCCTGTCAAGTGATTGTAAGCCAAAAACAGGAATATCGCCCGGTGTTGATACTGTTACTTCCCAATACCATCCACCTGTAGTTGGTATAGCTATTGTTCCTCTACACCACAAATAACTATTATCACCAGTAGAAGTAGATGACAAATTACCGTTGCTAAGAGTAGCTAGTGATCCATATTCTACAGGATTCCAAGTACAATAATTACCACGCACCTCACCACCCGCACCAGTATCCACACCGTAGTTGGTTGGTGAGTCTACTAAACTATCATTGCCTACGCCAGCCGTGACACTA